>Ga0116181_1001614_pt1 | contig 19328 bp, 15 predicted proteins | sample AD_UKC075_MetaG_FD_89752 | JGI IMG/M metagenome (GOLD analysis project Ga0116181, IMG submission 89752) | Active sludge microbial communities of municipal wastewater-treating anaerobic digesters from USA - AD_UKC075_MetaG | ecosystem: Engineered > Bioreactor > Anaerobic > Digestate | place: USA...
CTTCACGCCGATGCGGCCGAACGTCGTGCGGGCCTCGTAGAAGCCGTAGTCGATGTCGGCGCGGAGGGTGTGCAGCGGCACCTGGCCGTCGCGGTAACCCTCGGAGCGGGACATCTCGGCGCCGCCGAGACGGCCGGAGCACTTGATGCGGATGCCCTTGGCGCCCGCACGCATGGCGGTCTGCTGGGCCTTGCGCATGGCGCGACGGAAGGCGACGCGAGCGCCGAGCTGCTCGGCGATGCCCTGCGCGACCAGCTGAGCGTCGATCTCGGGGTTCTTGACCTCGAGGATGTTCAGCTGAACCTGCTTGCCGGTGAGCTTCTCGAGCTGGGCTCGGACGCGCTCCGCCTCGGCGCCGTTGCGGCCGATGACGATGCCCGGACGGGCGGCGTGCAGGAAGATGGTCACGCGCTCGGAGCGGCGCTCGATCTCGATGGACGAGATGCCGGCGCGCTCCAGCGTCTTGGTCAGGTACTCACGGATCTTGACGTCCTCGCCGACCAGCTGCGCGTACTGCTTGTCGCTGTACCAGCGCGTCTTGTGATCGGTGGTGATGCCGAGGCGGAAGCCAATCGGGTTGATCTTCTGGCCCATGGAATCAGGCTCCCTTCGTCTCGCGGGGTTCGACGACCACAGTGATGTGCGATCCGCGCTTCAGGATGCGGCTGGCCGAGCCCTTCGCACGGGGGCGGATGCGGCGGAGGGTGACACCCTCGTCCACGAACGCCTTGGAGATGTACAGGTCGTCGGACCGCAGCGCCTCAGCCGACTCCGCGTTGGCGGCGGCCGAGGCCACAACCTTGTAGACCGGGTCTGACGCGGCCTGCGGGGCGAACTTCAGGGCGACAAGGGCGTCCTTGACGTCCATGCCGCGGACCAGATCGACGACGCGACGAACCTTTGTCGGGCTCATCCGGACGTGGCGCGCGATGGCGTACGAGCCAGGACGATCCCCGAGCAGGGTCTCGCGACGACGGCTGTTGCCGTTCTCGTTGCTCATAGTTGAATCAATTCCTTATCTCGCGCCTCAGCGGCGGCGGGCCTTCTTGTCGTCCTTCACGTGACCCTTGAAGGTGCGCGTGGGGGCGAACTCGCCCAACTTGTGACCGATCATCGCCTCGGTGACGAACACCGGGACGTGCTTGCGGCCGTCGTGCACCGCGATGGTGTGCCCGAGCATGTCGGGGACGATCATCGAACGGCGCGACCAGGTCTTGATGACGTTCTTGGTGCCCTTTTCGTTCTGAACATCCACCTTCTTCTGCAGGTGGTCGTCGACGAAGGGGCCCTTCTTAAGGCTGCGTGGCATAGTTCCTCAGGCTCCCTATCAGCGCTTCTTACCGGTCTTGCGACGGCGGACGATCAGGCGGTTGCTCGCCTTGTTCTTGTCGCGGGTGCGGCCCTCAGGCTTGCCCCACGGCGACACGGGGTGACGGCCACCCGACGTGCGGCCCTCGCCACCACCGTGCGGGTGGTCGACGGGGTTCATCACGACGCCGCGGACGGTCGGGCGGATGCCCTTCCAGCGGTTGCGGCCGGCCTTGCCCCAGTTGATGTTCGACTGCTCGGCGTTGCCGACCGTGCCGATCGTCGCGCGGCAGCGGACGTCGACCATGCGCATTTCGCCCGAGGGCATGCGCAGGGTGGCGTACTTGCCCTCGCGGGCGACCAGCTGGATCGCCGCGCCGGCCGAACGGCCCATCTTGGCGCCGCCACCCGGCCGCAGCTCCACCGCGTGCACCGTGGTGCCGACGGGGATCTGGCGCAGCTCGAGGTTGTTGCCCGGCTTGATGTCCGAACCCTCGCCCGCCGAGATGACGGTGCCCTGGGTCAGGCCGTTCGGGGCAATGATGTAGCGCTTCTCACCGTCGAAGTAGTGCAGCAGCGCGATGCGGGCGGTGCGGTTGGGGTCGTACTCGATGTGAGCGACCTTGGCCGGCACGCCGTCCTTGTCGTAGCGCTTGAAATCGATGATGCGGTAGGCCTGCTTGTGGCCGCCGCCGATGTGGCGCGTGGTGATGCGGCCGGTGTTGTTGCGACCACCGGTCTTCGTCTTCGGGGCGAGCAGCGACTTCTCCGGCGTGGAGCGCGTCAGCTCGACGAAATCGGACACGCTGGAGCCACGACGGCCCGGCGTAGTCGGCTTGTACTTGCGGATACCCATGTAAGTAGTTCCCTTGTCGTGAAGCAGGCGGGTTAGGCGCCCGCACCGCCGAAGATGTCGATGCTCTGGCCCTCGGCGAGCGTGATGATCGCGCGCTTGGTGTCGGCCTTCTTGCCGAACCCGTAACGGGTACGGCGGCGCTTGCCCTGGCGGTTGATGGTGTTCACTGCCGTGACCTTGACGTCGAAGATGGCCTCGATGGCGATCTTGATCTCCGTCTTGTTCGCGTCGGGCGCCACCAAGGTGTACTTGCCGTCGTCGAGCAGGTTGTAGCTCTTCTCGCTCACCACGGGACGCAGAATGATGTCGCGGTGATCACGGATCTTCAGCGCTTGCGTCACTGGTCCTTCTCCTCGGTGTTGTCGGCCAGAGCGGCCTCCGACTCGGTGGCGACGGCCGCGGCCGACTTACCCGGGCCGGCCACGAAAGCGGCCAGCGCGGCGGACGTGAACACGATCTTGTCGTTGACGAGAACGTCGTAGGTGTTCAGCTGATCGACGGCGAGAGCGTGCACGTCGGCGGCGTTGCGAACGCTCAGCCAGGCGACGTCCTCGAAGCGGTCGAGAACCACGAGCACCTTGCTCACGTCGCCGACAAGCGAGGTCAGCGAGGCGAGGGCGGCCTTCGTCGACGGCTTCTCGCCGGAGACGAGCTCGGAGATCACGAAGACCTGGCCGTCGCGGGCCCGGTCGGAAAGGGCGCCGCGGAGGGCGGCGGCCACCATCTTCTTGGGGGTGCGCTGCGAGTAGTCGCGCGGGTGCGGTCCGTGGACGACGCCGCCGCCGGTCCAGATGGGCGAACGACGCGAGCCGTGACGGGCGCGGCCGGTGCCCTTCTGGCGCCATGGCTTGATGCCACCGCCGCGAACCTCGCCGCGGGTCTTGGTGTCGTGGGTGCCCTGGCGAGCCGCCGCGAGCTGGGCCACGACGACCTGGTGGATCAGCGGGACGTTGGTCTGCACGTCGAACAGCGCCGCGGGAAGCTCGGCCTTGCCGGCCTTCTTGCCCTTGGCGTCGATCACGTCAACAGTGAGGTTGCTCATGCTGCGTCACCCTTCTTAGCTGCGCTGCGGACGACGACGAGGGAACCGTTGTTGCCGGGGATGGCGCCGCGCACAAGCAGCAGGCCACGCTCGGCGTCGACCGCGTGAATCTTCAGGTTCTGGACGGTGACCTTGTTGTTGCCCATGCGACCCGCCATGCGCAGGCCCTTGAACACGCGACCGGGGGTCGCGCAGCCACCGATGGAGCCGGGCGAGCGGTGCTTGCGGTGCACACCGTGCGAGGCGCGCAGGCCGTGGAAGCCGTGGCGCTTCATGACACCCGCGGTGCCCTTGCCCTTGGAGGTGCCCGTCACGTCGACGATCTCGCCGTCCGCGAAGACCTCGGCGGTCAGCTCCTGGCCGAGCTCGAACTCGGAGGCATCGGCGGTGCGCAGCTCCACGAGGTGCTTGCGCGGGGTGACGTCGGCCTTGGCGAAGTGCCCGGCCTCGGGCTTGGTGACCTTCTTGGCCTTCACGGCACCGAAGCCGAGCTGCACGGCGTTGTAGCCGTCCTGCTCGGGGGTGCGGACCTGCGTCACGACGCAGGGACCGGCCTGGATCACGGTAACCGGGACGACCTTGTTGTTCTCGTCCCACAGCTGGGTCATGCCGAGCTTGGTGCCCAGGATGCCCTTCACGATTCGTTCACTCATTTCAGCAGACCTCACGGAAGCTTGATCTCGATGTCGACACCGGCCGGCAGGTCGAGGCGCATCAGCGAATCGACGGTCTTCGGCGTCGGATCGAGGATGTCGATCAGACGCTTGTGCGTGCGCATCTCGAAGTGCTCGCGGCTGTCCTTGTACTTGTGGGGCGAACGGATCACGCAGAACACGTTCTTCTCCGTCGGCAGCGGCACAGGACCGGCCACCTTCGCACCCGTGCGCGTCACGGTGTCGACGATCTTGCGCGCCGAGCTGTCGATGACCTCATGGTCATACGCCCGCAGCCTGATGCGGATCTTTTGTCCAGCCACAGTCGTTCCTTCTTCTCGTCCCTTTGGAAATTTCACGTTCCTTCGGGGTAAAACCCCTTGTCGCTCCGGCCCCCGCACTCGGGAGTGTCGCGGTGTCGGCCGCAATCCGAACCTGCCTTCGAGGAGCTGTCCCCGGAGGCCTCATGCGTGGATTTGGCCAGACTCGCGCGGGATTCCGAGCGCCGAAGCGCCCAAACCCCTCGCGGAGCAACCCTCCTATCCTGTCACGACCGCCCGGCAACATCAAATCGGGGGTGGCATAAGCGCCGACGGCGCCCCGCGACACGCCCGACCGCGTGGGCGGGGGTGCGTCAGTACGTCGTCAGGGCGCGGGCGCGGAAGATGTCGCGCGTGGCCTCGGTCAGCTCCAGCGACGGGGGCTGGGTGTCCTCCAGCTGGTACTTCATGCCGATCTCGTGCCACTTGTCGCGGCCCATCTGGTGGAAGGGCAGCACCTCGACGCGGGTGACGTTGCACAGCGACGCGGCGTAGTCCGCCACCCGGGCGACGCCGTCCGGGTCGTCGGTGAGTCCGGGGACGAGCACGTAGCGCACCCACACCTCGATGTCGAAGGCGTCAAGGCGGCGGCCGAAGTCCAGCGTCGGCTGGAGCTCCCGGCCGGTGACGCGCTTGTAGGTCTCCTCGTCGCCGGCCTTCACGTCGAGCAGCACCAGGTCGACGTCGCCCAGCAGCTCGTCGGTCGCGTTGCGCCCCAGGTACCCGGAAGTGTCCAGCGCGGTGTGCACGCCGAACTCCTTCGCCCCGCGCAGGATGCGCGCGGCGAACGCGGGCTGCTGCAGCACCTCGCCGCCGGACAGCGTGATGCCGCCCCTCGTCGCCCGGAACACGCTGCGGTAGCGGTAGACCTTCGCGAGCAGGTCCGCGGCGCGCACCGGGACGCCGCGGCGCGCCATCATCGTGTCCGGGTTGTGGCAGTACAGGCAGCGCAGCGGGCAGCCCGCCAGGAACGTCGTCATCCGCGTCCCCGGCCCGTCGACGGCGGTGACCAGCTCCCACGAATGCAGGAGCCCGATCTCGCCCGTGCGCGTCCCGGCCAGCAGGGAACTCCGGTCGGTCTCGTCTACGACCGGGATCCCGCCGAGCCGACGCGCCGCGTACGCCGTCGCGTCCTCGGTCCTCACATACGGCGAGGGCGCGCCCGGCTCGAGGAGCGGCAAGGTCACGTCAGACGGACTCGTGGAACGTGCGGGAGAGGACGTCGAGCTGCTGCTCGCGCGTCAGCTTCACGAAGTTCACGGCATAACCGGAGACGCGGATGGTGAGCTGCGGATAGTTCTCCGGGTGCTCCATGGCGTCGATCAGCGTCTCGCGGTTCAGGACGTTGATGTTGGCGTGGTACAGCCCCTCCCCCATGCCGGCGTCCAGGATGCCGACGAGGTTGGCGATCCGCTCCTCCTCCGTCCGGCCGAGCGCAGGCGGGGTGATGGTGTTGGTCAGCGAGATGCCGTCGAGGGCGTCGTCGTAGTCCAGCTTGCCGACGCTCAGCATGGACGCGACCATGCCGTGGGTGTCGGCGCCGTTGGCAGGGTTCGCGCCGGGCGCGAACGGCGTTCCCGCGCGGTGGCCGCACGGGAACGAGCCGGTGTTGCGGCCGTACACGACGTTGGAGGTGATGGTCAGCACCGACTGGGTGGGGACGGCGTCGCGGTAGAGCTTCAACCCGCGGATCTTGTCCATGACCGTCTTGACCACGCGCTGCGCGATCTCGTCGGCGCGGTCGTCGTCGTTGCCGTAGCGGGGGAACTCGCCCTCGGTGATGTAGTCGACGACGAGGCCCGAGTCGTCGCGCACCGGGGTGACGGTGGCGTACTTGATGGCCGCGAGCGAGTCGGCGACGATCGAGAGGCCCGCGATGCCGCAGCCCATGGTGCGCACGATCTCGTCGTCGTGCAGCGCCATCTCGATGGCCTCGTAGGCGTACTTGTCGTGGCTGTAGTGGATGATGTTCAGGGCCTCGACGTAGGTGCCGACGACCCAGTCCAGCATGGCGTCGTACTTGGCCCACACGGCGTCGAAGTCGAGCGGCTCGTCGCCCGCGATGGGCTCGTAGCCCCTCACGATCTGCTTACCCGTCATCTCGTCGCGGCCGCCGTTGATGGCGTAGAGCAGCGCCTTCGCGCTGTTCAGGCGGGCGCCGAAGAACTGCATCTGCTTGCCGATGGCCATCGGGGACACGCAGCAGGCGATGCCCGTGTCGTCGCCCCAGTGCGCGCGGATGGCGCCGTCGGACTCGTACTGGATGGCGGAGGTCTCGATCGAGATGAGCGAGCAGAAGTCCTTGTAGCCGTCGGGCAGCGTCGGATCCCAGTAGATGGTGATGTTCGGCTCGGGAGCGGGGCCGAGGTTGCGCAGCGTCTGCAGCAGGCGGAACGACGTCTTGGTGACCAGCGTGCGGCCGTCGTTGGCGAAGCCGCCGTCGGACCAGGTGGCCCAGTAGGGGTCGCCGGAGAAGATCTGGTCGTAGTCGATCGTGCGGAGGAAGCGGACGATGCGCAGCTTGGTGACCAGCGCGTCCATCACCTCCTGGACCTCGGACTCGGTGATGAGGCCGGCGGCGAGGTCGCGCTCGGCGTAGACGTCGAAGAAGCCGGAGAGGCGGCCGATGCTCATGGCCGCGCCGTCCTGGCTCCTCACCGAGCCGAGGTAGGCGAGGTAGGTCCACTGGACGGCCTCGCGGTAGGTGCGGGCCGGGCGCGACAGGTCGAAGCCGTAGCTCTCGCCCAGCGCCTTCAGCTTCTGCAGCGCCTTGATCTGCTCGGAGTGCTCCTCGCGGTACCGGGCCCAGTTCTCGCTGAACGGCTGGTCCGCGACCGAGTCCTTGTCCTGCTTCTTGGCCTCGACCAGCCGGTCGACGCCGTACAGCGCGACGCGGCGGTAGTCGCCGATGATGCGGCCGCGGCCGTAGGCATCGGGCAGACCGGTGATGATGTGCGCGCTGCGGGCCGCACGGATGCGCGGGGTGTAGATGTCGAAGACGGCCTCGTTGTGGGTCTTGCGGTACTTGGTGAAGATCTCCTTGACCCGCTCGTCGGGCTCCAGCCCGGCCTCGCGGATGGCGGTCTCGACCATGCGCCAGCCACCCGACGGCATCATCGGGCGCTTCAGCGGGGCGTCGGTCTGGAGGCCGACGACCACGTCGTCGTCCGCGCAGATGTAGCCGGGCGGGAAGGCGTCGACGTCGCCGGGGATGTGGGTCTCGACGTCGTAGACGCGGCGCTCGCGCTCGACGCTCAGGAACTCGCGCTGCAGCGTCTCCCAGACGTTCAGCGTCTTCTCGGTCGCGCCCGCGAGGAAGCTCGCGTCGCCGGTGTAGGGGGTGAAGTTGGCGAGGATGAAGTCGCGCACGTCGACGACGTGCTCCCAGGTGCCGCCCTGGAACCCCTCCCAAGCGTCCGCGCGTTCGATGTCCGTGGCCGAGGCCGTCATAGAAACTCCTGAAGTCCGCAGTTGTCCGAGCGTACGCGCGGGTTGCCTGTGCCCCCGGCCCGCGATGCCGAGAAAATACTACACTTAGTAGGGCAAACTCCCTACCGCCGGTCCGCGATTCAGCCGGCGCCGAATGTGACGGCCCACCCCGCCGCGCGGGGCCGCAGCTGGTACTCAGGCCGGACGTCCGGCCCGCACGACGCCGAACCCAGGCCGTGCTGCTGCGCGTCGAGGTAGAGATGGGTCGCGCGCGAGGCCGGAAGCTCGTGCGGGTGCCGCGCCGCTGTCACCTCGGCCGCGTCGTGGGCGCGCAGCGCGAACCCCGGCAGCTCGCGCCCCACCCGGTGCGCCGTCACGGCGAGCCCGAGGTCCGGAAGGACCAGCTCGCGGAGCCCCGCCCGGTGCCCGCTCTCCTGGGGGACGGCGTAGTTCACGACGAGGTCGTCGACCTCCGCCGCGAACCGCCCGACGACCGCCGCCGCGTGCGAGTCCGCGTAGTTCTCGAGCGGGCCCGTGCCGAACCACTCGACCCGGCCGACGTCGCGGGGCAGCTCGAAGTGCAGCCCGATCCGCGGCCAGGTGGTCGTCCACCCGGCGGTGGGCACCGCGGACGCGTCGAGCCTCAAGGCCCCGCCGCGCACCGTCCAGACGAGTTCGACGGCGACGGCGGCGCGCGCTGCCGACGCGGAGTAGCGGTGCCGGACGACGAGGCGCCCGGGCTCGGCGACGACGGACTCGACCCTGCGCCGCAACCGGTCGAGGCCGGCATCTCGCCAGCGATCGGCCGTCGGCCCCGTGAACGTGCCGAGGCCCCTGCTTGCCGTCGGCTCGACGTCGGCATAGCCGTAGAAGGCGCGCAGCGCGTCGTTCTCGGTGGGCGCGCGCCAGAGCTCGAGGCGCGGGCCGGCCACCTCGCGGCCGGCCACGGAGATCAGGTCGCCGGTCCGCGCGTCGAAGCGCGCGGGGCCGAAGGAGATCTCGCCGCCCTCGGCGACGGGCTCGTCCCCCGAAGCCGGGGCCTGGAGGGCGGGGACCCGGTCGGCGAGCCGGGCCTGAACCCGGGTCACGGCGTGCCCCGCCGCCGCCCACGGCCGGTCCCCCGCGGTGACGGCCTCGACGGTGCGCCACAGCTCGCCGTCGCCGGGGGCGAACCCCGGGGCGGCGAGCGTCACGCTCTCCCCCGGAGCGACGGCCCCGACGGCGAGCTCCCCAGAGGCGACCTCGCGCCCATCCAGCTCGTCGCGCCACAGGAACCGGAGATCGGACGTGTCGCCGGCGTGGCGCCGGTTCTCGACGGTGATCGAGCCGCCGTCGAGGACCACCTTGACCGGCGTCGTGACGGCCGCGAACTCGGCGAGCATCGGCGTCGGCGTGCCGTCGGACAGCACCATGCCGTCGCAGACGAACGAGCCGTCGTGGATCTCCTCGCCGAAGTCGCCGCCGTAGCCGAAGAACTCGGTGCCGTCCGGGGCCGTCGTCCGCAGCCCGTGGTCGCGCCACTCCCAGACGAACCCGCCATGCCACTGCGGCAAGGAGTCGAAGCGCCGCTCGTACTCGGCCACCGCGCCCGAGCCGTTGCCCATGGCGTGCACGTACTCGCACAGGATCATCGGCCGCTTCGCCAGCTCCGCGTTGCGGCCGGGCGAGCCGAGCTTGTTGTGCCCGGTGCCCGACGACATGTCCTCCATCTCCTCGACCGGCGCGTACATCCGCGAGACGACATCGGTGTACTGGCCCTCGAAGTCGGGCTCGTAGTGCACGGGCCGCTCCGGGTCGCGACTGCGCGCCCAGGCGGCCATCGCCGCGGTGTTCTGGCCGGTGCCCGACTCGTTGCCGAGCGACCACGCGACGATCGACGGGTGATTCTTGTCGCGCTCGACGGTCCTCTCGATGCGGTCGAGCAGCGCCTCGCGCCAGCGCGGGTCGTCGACGGGGTTGTCGACCCACCCGTGGCGCTCGAAGCCGTGGGTCTCGAGGTCGCACTCGTCGATCACCCAGAAGCCCAGCTCGTCGGCGAGGTCGTAGAAGCGCGGGTGCTGGGGGTAGTGCGAGGTGCGGATCGCGTTGAGGTTGTGCCGCTTCATCAGGTGCAGCTGGGCGCGCACCGCGTCCTCGTCGAACACCCGGCCTCGGTCGGGGTCGTACTCGTGCCTGTTGACGCCGCGCAGGCGGAGCTTGCGCCCGTTGACCCGCCACTCATGGCCGACGATCTCGACCCTCCGGAAGCCGACGCGCAGGCTGCGGGTCTCGACGGCGTTGCCCACCTCGGCGTCGTAGAGGCGGGGCATGTCCGCGCTCCACGGCTCGACCTCCCCGACCTCGACGACCGAGACCTCCTCGGGGGACGCGAAGGTGCGCTCGGTCCCTGCGACGCGCAGCGTGAGGGGGTACGCCTCGGCGTCGGCGCGGAACTCGGGAAGGATGCGCCCGCGGCCGGTCGCCGGGTCGTAGTCGGCGCGCAGCCACACGTCCTCGATCCCCCGCGCCGGCCGGGCAAGCACGGTGACCTCGCGGAAGATGCCGGGCAGCCACCACTGGTCCTGGTCCTCGAGGTAGGAGGCCGCCGACCAATGGTGCACGCGCACGTGCAGGACGTTGCGACCCGCCACGGCCTCGTCGGTCACGTCCAGCTCCTGGGCCAGCCTGCTGCCGCGCACCACGCCGACCTCGACGCCGTTCAAGGAGACGACGGCGACCGACTCGACGCCGTCGAACCGCAGGTAGACCCGGTCGCCGAACCCGTCGGGGAGGTCGAACGCGACGCGGTAGTCGCCGGTCGGGTTCTCGTCGGGCACGTGCGGCGGCTCGACGGGGAACGGGAAGTCGACGTTCGTGTAGATCGGCCGCCCCCAGTCCTCGCGCCCCTGGAGCACCCAATGGCTGGGGACGGCGATCGTGTCCCAGCCCGAGTCGTCGAGGTCGACGGCCTCCGCGCCGGCCGGCGCGAGGTCGGGACGCGCCGAGTAGCGGAATCGCCAGGTGCCGCTCAGGTCTACCTCGGCCGCCGAGGAGGCCATGCGCGAACGCGGCTGGACGCGGCGCCCGGAGCCCGGCGCGTACGAGGTGATGGACATGAACCCTCCAAGGTGCTTGTGGTTGTCGTTTGGGCGCGGCGCCGGGCATCCGCGAGGGAGAGCCCGGCGCCGCGCGTCGTCAGCGAATGCCGCGGAACGAGAACCGGAACTCCAGCTCGCCGTTGGCCGGCAGCCGGTACTCCGGATGGGTCTGCGCGCCCCAGGCGTTGTCGCCCGCGACGCCGCGCCGCATCAGCGCGGGCCTGATCCAGGTGCGCTGCGTGGGCGGCAGGTCGACGGCGTGCGCCGCGTTCTCGATCTCGAAGGGGCTCCACGGCAGCGCCGAGAACTCCATCCCGCGCGGGCACTCGAACCGGATGCCCGCGCCCTTGGCGTCGGTCACCTCGGCCCAGCGCACGCCGGTCCGGCTGCCCGCCTCCTGAGGCCGGAGATAGGGCGTGAGCAGCTCGTCGACCCGCGCCTCGTACACCCCGAGCCGCGCGCCGCCGCGCCGGTCGAGGTAGCACTCCTCGGGGCCCTCGCCGTAGTAGCGCAGGTTCCCGTGATCGGCGTCCACGCTGAACAGCATGCCGAACTCCGGCAGGTCGCCGAGGCCGGTGCCCGGCGCGACGCGGAGCGTCACCTCGATCCGGCCGTCCCCGAACACGCGGTAGGAGACGGAGCAGGCGCTCACCGGTCGGGTCGGCAGCTCGTAGTCGAACGTGACCACCACCGAGTCGGCCAGCTCCTCCACCGTCGGGTTGCTCGCGCTGCGCACCGGCTCGGCGTAGCGGCTGGCCAGCAGCCAGTCGCCGTCGATGAAGGGTGCGCTCCAGCCGCGCTCGTTGGAGGTGGGTGCGTGCCAGAAGTTGGGCGTCGGCATCGATGTGAACAGCTGGCCTCCGCCGTCGGACGTCAACCCGTACCGGTACGACTGGAGCCCCCCGTACAACCGGGAGAACAGCGCGAGGAAGTGCGGCCCGCGCACCCCGACATTATGGATGCCGTTGATCACCTCAGGGGCAGCCGCCGGCCGGGGCTCGGGGGCGCCGGGCACGTCGACGACGACCTGCTCCCAGCCCATCTCCGTGCCCGCCGCGGCCCAGGAGGTCTCCTCCCGCAGCCGATAGGACACCTCGACGGTGTACTCGCCCGGCTCCTGCGGGACGGCCAGCGGCAGCGGGTACGTGGCGGACTCCCCGGGCGCGACGGCGGTCGCGAGCGCGGCGCGCTCGAGCGCCACGCCCTCCTTGGCGAGGGTCACGACGACGTCGAGCGCCGCCGTGTCGGTGAAGAGCATCCGGTTGGTCACGGTCACCGAGTCGGCGCTGACGTCGAGCTTGATCCCCTGGTAGAGGTACTTGACCTCCTGCATCCGGGGCGTCGGGGTGTGGTCGGCGAAGAGGATGCCATTGCCGCAGAACTCGTTGTCGTGGGGCGCCTCACCGCAGTCGCCGCCGTAGCCGAAGAACTCGCGCCCGTAGCGGTCGGTCAGCGCGATCGCCTGGTCGGCGAAGTCCCAGATGAACCCGCCCTGGAAGAGGGGCTCCCGGTAGGCGAAGTCCACGTAGCGGTCCACCGCGCCGAACGAGTTGCCCATGGCGTGGGCGTATTCGCACAGGATCATGGGCTTGTCGCGGTTGCTCTTCAGGAAGGCCTCGACCTCGGCGGCCGGGGTGTACATCTTGCTGACCATGTCGGTGGTCTCCGGGTGGCGCGGGTCCCAGTCGACGCCCTCGTAGTGCACCGGCCGGTCGTCGACGCGGCGGAAGTAGTTCGAGACGGCGAGGATGTCAGTTCCGCCGTAGGACTCGTTGCCGCAGGACCAGATCACGATGCTCGGGTGGTTACGGTCGCGCCGCTGCATCGAGGCCGCCCGGTCGAGCAGCGCGCCCAGCCACTCCGGCCGGTCGCCGGGGAGGGCCTCGCTGTCGGGCTCCCCCGCGTAACGGATCCGGTCCCACATCGCGTGCGACTCGAGGTTCATCTCGTCGATGACGTAGAGCCCGTACCGGTCGCACAGCTCGTAGAAGAACGAGTTGTTCGGGTAGTGGCTGGTACGCACGGCGTTGATGTTGTTGGCCTTCATCAGCCGGAGGTCGGCCTCGGTCTGCTCCCTCGACATCACGCGGCCCCGCAGGCCGAACTCGTGCCGGTTGACGCCCTTGAAGACCACCCGGCTCCCGTTGATCTTGAGCAGCCCGTCCTCGATGCCGAAGCGCCGGATGCCCACCGGTTGACGGATGACCTCCGTGAGCTCCCCGGCCGCGTCGCGGACCTCGATCTCGAGGTCGTAGAGGTGCGGATCCTCCGCGCTCCACAGCTGCGGCTCCTCGACCTCGATCGCGAGGCCGCCGTCTGCGCGCACCAGTTCGCCGACGCCGGCGAGCCTCGCGGAGACGGCGCCGTCGCCGATCAGCTCGGTGGCGAGCGTCACGGTGGCGCGGCCCAGGTCGCCGGGGACGTCGACGCGGACGCCCAGGTCCTGCACGTGGACGGCGGGGCGCCGGTAGAGCATGACGTCGCGGAAGATGCCGGAGAACCGGTAGAAGTCCTGGTCCTCCAACCACGAGCCTGACGACCACTTGAACACCTGGGCTGCCAGCTTGTTGTCGCCGACGACGAGCGCCTCGGTGAGGTCGAACTCCGACGGCGTGAAGCTGTCCTCCGCGTAGCCGATGTAGCGGCCGTTGAGCCACACGGCGATCGCGCTCTCCGCGCCCTTGAAGGACACGCTGAGCCGCTCGCCGTCGGCCAGGGGCTCGTCGAGCGGGAACGACGTCACGTAGCTGCCGACGGGGTTGAACAGCCGCGGCGCCTGGCCGGGCTCCAGCGTCTCGTGGCCGTCCCACGGGTACTGCACGTTGGCGTACTGGGGACGGTCGTAGCCCTCCAACTGGATGTGGGCGGGCACGCGGATGTCGTCCCAGCCCGAGGTGTCGAAGTCGGGCGCCTCGAACCCGGGCACCACCGCGCCCGGGTTCTTCGCGTAGTGGAACTTCCAGAGGCCGTTCAGGCTCGTCTCGAAGCTGGAGGAGCCGCGCGCGGCCTCGGCCGCGTCGCGGAACCACCGGTGGTCGGAGTGCGCCGCCATCCGAGACTCGGCGAAGAACTCCGGGTCCGAGAGTCGACGGAGATCGAAGGTCACTTGATCGCCCCCGTCATGCCCGCCGCGAAGCTGCGCTGCAGGATGAGGAAGATGACCATGGTCGGGAGCGAGGCGAGCAGCACGGCGAGCATCAGCACACCGTAGTTGGTGACGTAGCCGGCGCTGAGGTTGGAGATCAGCATCGGCATCGTCTGGTACTCGGTCTTCAACAGGATGACCTTCGGCCAGAGGAAGTTGTTCCACGCGGCCATGAACGTGATGACCGCTGCCGCCGCGTAGGTGGAGCGCATCGTCGGCATGTAGATCCGGAAGAAGATCGCCACCTCATTGAGGCCGTCGAGGCGCGCGGCCTCGAGCATCTCGTGCGGGAAGTTCCTGGAGGCCTGCCGGAAGAGCAGGATCAGGAACGGTGTGGCGATCGCGGGGATGATGACGGCCCAGGTGGAGTTCAGGAGCCCGATGTTGGCGAACAGCCTGAACAGCGGGATCATGGTCGCCGCGAACGGGATCATCATGGCGAGCAGCAGGACGGCCATCAGCCGGTCCTTGCCCTTGGAGTGGTAGATCTCGAAGCCGTAGCCGGCGATCGAGCTGACCAGCAGCGCGAGGACGGTGGTTCCCACCGCGATCAGCGCGGAGTTCAGCATCGCGGACCACAGGTCGGCAGCGCCGAGCAGGTCCGTGAAGTTCTGGACGAGGTTGCCTCCCGGGATCATCCGCGAGCCGAGCACGTCCTGGCTGGTGTTGGTCGCCGAGACCGCCATGAAGTACAACGGGAAGACGGAGAAGATCGAGAAGACGGTCAGGAACACGTACCCGGGAACCTGGCGCCACTTGTACCTAGTCACGCTTGTCACCCACCTTCATCTGGACGAGCGCCAACACGGCGACGAGGATCAGGATCACATACGACAAGGCCGAGCCGTAGCCGATGTTGGGGTTCTTCTGGAACGACAGCTCGTACAGGTAGTGCGACATCGTCATGGTGGTGTAGGCGGGCCCGCCACGGGTCAGGTTGAAGGACTCGTCGAACAGCTGCAGCGTTCCGTTGGTGGACATGATCGCCGTCAGCAGGATCATCGGCTTCAGCTGCGGCACGGTGACGTACCAGAAGGTCCGCCAGGAGTTGGCGCCGTCGACTCGGGCCGCCTCGATGCTCGAGTGGTCGATGTTCTGCAGGGCCGCGAGGTAGAAGACCATGTTGTAGCCGGTCCAGCGCCAGACGAGGCCGAGGATGAGCACGAACCGGGCCGTTCCCGTCTGACCCAGCCAGTTGATGGGCTCGCCGATCAGGTTCATCCCCATCAGCATGTCGTTGACGAAGCCGTCGGTGGCGAACATGGTGCGGAACACCAGCGAGTACGACACCAGCGACACGGCACACGGCAGGAAGATGGCCGTGCGCCACAGCCCCTTCCAGCGCAGGTTGGGGTTGTTCAGCAGGTTGGCCAGCACGAGCGCGAGAACCAGCATGATCGGCACCTGGATGATCAGGTAAACGAACGTGTTGCCCAGCGTGAGCTTGAAGGTCGTGTCCTGAAAGAGCCGGGCGTAGTTGTACCAGAGCGGCTCTGCCCAGTTGAGGTTCGTGCCCTTGCCCGTCTGCATCGACAGGAGGAGCGCCTCGAACATGGGCCAGAAGCTGGTGATCAGGATGAGCAGGGCGGCCGGGATCAGGAACACCCAGCCGGTCAGATTATGGCGCTGCGACGGGAGCATCCGTCGTTTGCGGGGAGCCGGCGCTGACGCCACCATGGCCCCCTCGGCGGTGGTCGAGGACATGCGAGTCTCCTTCTTTCGGGTTCGAGCGGGAAGGGTGCGGGCCGGGTCTCCCCAGCCCGCACACCATGGCTTAGTTCATCGCGAACTCGACCGTCGACTGGGCCTCGGCCAGCGACGCCGCCATGTCTCCGCCGCCGATGACCTTCGTCAACGCGGCGCTGACCGCGTCGCGCGCCTCGTAGTAGTAGACGCCGGTGTTGTTGGCCGGCACCTTGGCTCCGAACTCGACGACCATCTGGAAGACGGGCTGATCGTTGAAGAACGGCTGCGGCTCGGCGTAGACCGCCGACGCGCCGGCCGGGATCCAGTTCGCCACGGCGCCCGCCTTCGGGAGGATGATGTCGTAGAACTCGGTCGACCCGGCGAACGTCGACTTCAGGAAGTCGGCGGCGAGGTCGAAGTCGCCGGTCTTGCTGATCGCCCACGAGGAGCCGCCGTTGGCCGAGAAGTTCGTCGCGCCGTCGATGCCGTCGAGCTTCGGCAGGTTGGTGATCTCCCACTTGCCTGCCTGATCCTCGGCCGCCTGGATGGTGCCCGCGATCCACACGCCGTTGATGACGCCGGCGATGTTGCCGTTGATGAATCCGCCGACGTACTCGTCCCACGAGTTGACCTCGACGAAGATGCCCTCCTTGACGAGCCTCGTGTAGGTCTCGACCGCGGTGTTGAGCGCCGCGTTGTCGACGATGGTGGGGTTGCCCTGGTCGTCGAACAGGCTGGCCCCGGCGCTCTGCAGCATCATCATGATCATGTCGGACGAGCCCGCGGGACCGGACAGCATCGCCTTGCCGGTCTTGTCCTTGACCTGCTTGCCAAGCTCGATGTACTTGTCCCAGGTGATGTCGGTGAAGTCGGCGGTGGTGAGGCCGGCCTCCGCGATCAGGTCGGTCCGGAGCGCGGAGATCGCGGTTCCCGCGTCGAAGGGCACGCCGTAGTTGACGCCGTCGACCGTCGAGAAGGCCTTCACGCTCTCGGGGAACTCGTCCCAGTTGATGCCCGAGTCGGTCAGCGGCTGCACAAGCTCGGGGTAGTTGGAGAGGTTCTTCTGGAACGCGTTGTTCTGCATCAGGAAGATGTCGGGCAGCTCGTCCCACGACTGCGACTGCGCGATGGTGGTGAGCTTGGTCTGCAGGTCGTCCCAGGGGGTCTCCTGGATGTCGAGCTTGAAGCCGGGATGATCCTTCTGGTAGATCTTCTCGGCCTCTTTCATCGAGAAGATGTTGAACGCGGGGTCCCACGTCCACACAGTGAGCGTCTGGTCGCCACCGCCCTCGCCGCCGGTGGTTCCGCCGCCGCCTTCGGGGGCCTTGTCGCCACCGCAGCCGGTGAGCGCGACCGAGACGGCGAGCAGGCTCGCCGCCGCGAACTTGGCCAACTTCGTCTTCTTCATTGAACGATCCTCCTATTGATCCTTCGTGCCGAAATCGGGTCGGCGCCCGGAAACTGGGCGATGGCCGACGCGACAACACCCCTGTCGTCACGGGTCGCGCCCGTTTGTTTACGTTGCCAAGCGAACCACCAACCGCCGAGGAACGCAAGGACTAAGCGGAAACAACGTCCGTAACGATTCGGACACAAGGTCATCGCTCCGTCGAAATGGCGACGTTAACATGCGGACGGTGGAAAATGCCGCTGCTAGTGTCGCGTCATGGCGAGCACGCAGCGTCGGGCCGATCGACCCCGGGTCCCCTCGATCGGCGACGTCGCCGCGCTCGCGGGCGTGTCGGCCCAGACCGTCTCCCGGGTGTCGACGGGGTCGCCGTCCGTGCGCCCCGCCACGCGCGAGCGCGTGCTGAAGGCGATGACCGAGCTGGGCTACGCGCCCAACCGCGCCGCCCGCGCGCTGCGGGTGGGCACGGTGGAGAGCATCGGCATCGTCTCCCAGCGGCACCCGCGCCTCGCCGACAGCCTCGCGGTCACCGCCGCGGCCGCCGCGGCTCAGGAGCACGGCTACTCCGTCAAGCTCGTGGAGGCGCCGGAGCCGAACCCCGAGGGCTCCGATCCCGCCGCTCGGCTACTGTCCGACATCGCCCTCGACGGACTCGTCCTGATCCGCGCGGGACATGCCGCATCGGCGGACCTGCCCCTGCCCCCCGGCCTCCCCGCGGTCGTGGCCGACTCCCGGCTGGCCGGGCGCTACCCGTCGGTGGTGTGCAACGAGGTCCGCGGGGCCGAGGAGGCGATCTCCCACCTGCTCCAACTCGGTCACCGCACCGTGCACCACCTGGCCGGCCCGCAGGACTCGCACGGCGCCAACGTCAGGGCCGCCACCTGGCGCCGTTGCGTCGCCCGCGCGGGCGCGACGGCACCGGAGCCACTGTACGGCGACTGGAGCCCCGGATCGGGCTACGCGCTCGGCCGCGAGCTGGCGCGCGACCCCGACCTCACCGCGGTGTTCTGCGCCAACGACGAGATGGCGTTCGGGCTGATCCGGGCGCTGCGCGAGGCCGGCCTGCGGGTGCCGGACGACGTCTCGGTCGTCGGCTTCGACGACATCCCCCTCGCCGAGTACGGCCACCCGCCGTTGACGACGGTCAGCCTCGACTTCGAGCGGCTCGGGCGCGAGCTGGTCCGGGTGCTCGCGGAGCAGCTGTCCGGCCCCGCGCCCGCCAGCGTGCCCCGGGTGGTGCTCCCCACGCGGCTGGTGGTGCGCGCAACGACGGGGCCGCCCCCGCGCGCGTAGCCGTCGTGTCGTAGGCTTCCGGCATGTCCGAGCTCGCAGAGACAACGCAGTTTCTGGCCGGCCGCGAACCATGGTCGCTGCTGCCGCCAGGTGAGGCCGCCGCCTACGCGAGGCGAGCGACCGCCTCGTACGTGCGGAGGGGCACCCAGATACTCACGGCGGGCTCGCCGAACTCCCGGATGCACGTCATCCGCTCGGGCGCCGTCGAGGTGCGCGACGCCGACGGCGTGCTGATCGACCACGACGAGGAGGGGCACTGCTTCGGGCAGTCGTCGATCCTCGAGGAGCGCCCCTCTCGGTTCACGTTCACCGCGACGGAGGACACGCTGCTGTGGTCCTTCGAGGCCGACGTCGTGCGCCAGCTGGTGAGCAACCCGCGGGTGATGCGGTTCTTCACCGAGTCGCGGTTGAGCGACACCACCCGCCAGGCCTCCGAGGACGGGCCGGTCCTGCAGGTCGCGGTGGCGGACATGATCACCCGGCAGCCGGTGACGATCGACGTCGAGAGCACCGTCGGCGACGCCGCCGTCGTCATGCACAACCATCGCATCTCCGCGATCGTGGTCACGCGCGGCGAACAGCTCGCCGGGATCCTCACCGACCGGGACCTCCGCCGCGTCGTGGCCACCGCCCAGCCCGGCACCACGCCGCTGGCCGAGGTGATGAGCGCCGACCCCTACACCGTCGGCAAGGACGCGCTGGCGCTGGACGTGCTACTCAGCCTCGTCGAGCACCGCATCCACCACCTGCCCGTGATGGACGGCGGCCGCGTCGTCGGCATGGTGACATCGGGCGACCTGATGCGGCTCGAGCGCTCGAGCCCGCTGTACCTCGTGGGCGACATGGCGCGCCAGGACGACGTGGCGGGGCTCGCGACGGTGATGGGCAGGCTCCCCCGCCTCGTCGCCCGGCTGCTGCGCCAGGATGCGACGGCCGAGGACATCTCGCGCATCGTCAGCCGCACGACCGAGGCCCTATGGCAGCGCCTCGCCGAGTTGGCGGAGGAGAAGCTGGGGTCGCCGCCGGTGCCCTACTGCTGGATCGCGCTGGGGTCGTTGGCGCGCCAGGAGCAGGCGCTGGGTTCGGACCAGGACCACGCCTTCATCCTCGA
>Ga0116181_1001628_pt1 | contig 19240 bp, 24 predicted proteins | sample AD_UKC075_MetaG_FD_89752 | JGI IMG/M metagenome (GOLD analysis project Ga0116181, IMG submission 89752) | Active sludge microbial communities of municipal wastewater-treating anaerobic digesters from USA - AD_UKC075_MetaG | ecosystem: Engineered > Bioreactor > Anaerobic > Digestate | place: USA...
GAGGCCGACGGCGGCGTTCCCAACAGCCGCGTCAGTGCATTCAGCGCGCCTGACCAACCAGTCATCTTCTGGACGCCGGACTCCGGTGCCATCGTGGTTCGGGGCGCCATCAACGCCGCCTGGCAGAAACTGGGCGCCGGAGCCGGCAAGCTTGGTGTTCCCACAGAGGAGCAGTCCGCCTCCGGCGACATCGTGACCCAGAAGTTCAGTGGCGGAGAAATTTCCTGGGATCCGGCAAAGAAGCAGTTCACCACCAAGCCCGAGGAACTCGCCGCCGATCTGAACGGTATCGAGCTGTCTGAGGAAGTGGCCCAGGCCCCGGCGAACTCCGGCGCCGGCGACAGCGAAGCCAAGGGGGGTTGGCGCTGGTGGTGGCTTGCCATCATCGTCCCGTTGGTGCTGTTGCTCGGCTTGCTCGGGTTGTGGGCGGCGCGACGGTCGGGTGGATCGGACCGCCGCGGCGGGGCGGAGGCAGGCGCGTTCGACAGGGGCTATGACGGCGGCCGTGGACCGGACTTCGGCCGGGACACCCCGGATCGGGAGGGTGGCGCCGGCCACTGGTCGGGTGATGCGCATGCCAAGAGCACGTCGGGTTGGCACGGCTCCGCGAGCGAGACCGACTTCAAAGCGGACGAGGACACGATCGACACCGCTCCGACGAGAGTGCCGACTGAGGCCGACCTGGCGAAGTTCGGCGAATCGGTGGGGGTCACATCGGTCGGCGCCCCATCGGTCGGTGTCACCGAGACTCCACGCTGGCCGGCGGACTTCGACTCCGGACGCCATGCCCGCAGCCAGGTGGAAGAGGCGTCGCCGTTGTGGCAGAGGCATCTTGAGGACATCGACCGCCCGCGGCGCCGGCATGCCGCCGAGGATGCAGGCACCCGGGCTGAAGAGGTCGACGAGACGGTGGCAGTCGTCGACGATGCCGCATCAGCCTCGGTGACCGAGCGTCCGGAAGCTCCGCCGGCTCCGGCCGGCAGGTTCGGTGAGCCCGAGCCGTGGCGCCCGGCCATCCACCTGCCTCTGGCCGACCCGTACGAAGCGCCGGAGGGTTACGTGATCAAGGCCACCACCCACTCGGGGCTTTACTACCTTCCGGATTCCGCTCTCTACGAGAACACGCTGCCGGAGGTGTGGTTCGCCAGTGAGGACGTTGCTCAGGCGAACGGCTTCGTCCGGGCTCCCGAGTAACAGCCCGCCGTCGCGGTAGCGAGTCGGTGCGGCGGGCTGTCGTCGGCTGACTCAGATCTTGCGGATGACGGTGACCACCTTGCCGAGAATGACGGCGTCATTGCCCGGGATCGGGTCGAACGCCGGGTTGTGCGGCATGAGCCACACCTGACCGCCGGTCCGCTTGAACGTCTTGACGGTGGCCTCGCCGTCGATCATCGCAGCGACGATATCGCCGTTGTCGGCGACGTTCTGCTGACGGATGACGACCCAGTCGCCGTCGCAGATCGCCGCATCGACCATCGACTCGCCGACGACTTTGAGCAAGAACAATGAGCCCTCGCCGACGAGTTCGCGGGGCAGTGGGAAGACATCCTCAACCGCTTCCTCGGCCAGGATCGGACCGCCGGCGGCAATTCGGCCCAACACCGGCACGAACGTCGGTTCCGGGAGTGAGTCGGAACCGGAGACTTCGGTGACGACGGGGGCAGCCACGTCATCGGCACCCCTGACGTCGACGGCCCGCGGCCGATTGGGGTCGCGGCGCAGGTAGCCCTTTCGTTCGAGGGTTCGGAGTTGGTGGGCGACCGAGGATGTTGAGGTCAGGCCCACCGCGTCGCCGATTTCTCGGATGCTGGGCGGATATCCCCGTGTGGTCACCGACGAGCGGATCACCTCAAGGATGGTCCGTTGGCGTTCGGTCAGCCCTGATGCGGTGGTGTCGCGGCCGGCGTTCTCTGTGCTGTCGCTCATAGGGCCGAATGTAGCGCGGAGGGGCGACATTATCAAACATGTGTTCGACCGTGTTGCGGGCTGTGCGATGCGGGGGAGGGAGTCGGAGCGAATGTGTCGGGGGCCCGTCCTATCGTCACCGCGACACGCTCGCTCACATGTTCGTATTCGAACACATAGGCGAGTACTGTTTCGAACATCCGAGCGATACGGGCGAAGGGGTCGACATGACAATTCTCGACGAGCGTGACCTCGCGGGCTGGCCGGCGGCATCCCCGCGCAGGGTTCGGTACGGGCATCAGCGCCGCTCGGCGCCGGGCCCGTACCGGGGGCCAACCCGTCCGGGTGTGGCGCCCCTGAGCTACCGCGGAACCGGATTGGCTGTGTCGGCCGCGGCACACCGCAGAGTTCCCGAGCGAGGGGTGAGTACTCCTGTCACCGTGGCTCTAGCAGGGCTGGTGGCGCTGATCACGGTGCTGCTGGGTCTGCTCGCCCCAGCCGGCGCCGAGGGTGGGATGCCGACTGCGGAGGCTTCTGAACAGCTCGCCGTCGTTTACGTGCAGGACGGCGAGACCCTGCACGGCCTCGCAGCCCGGGTGGCCCCGGAGAGCCCGGTTGATCAGGTGGTGGATCGGATCCGCGTTCTGAACGAACTCGACTCGACGGTGGTCGCGGCCGGTCGGTCGCTGATAGCGCCGATCAACTGACAGCCTTCCGTCGAATGCGGTCCCCGGACAGCAGTCCGTCAGCGCTCGTACCCGCACAGGTACCCTCGGAGTCTGATGGCCCGGTTGTCGGCGCGCCTCCGGTGTGCGACTCCTCGCCGTCGGCAACACTGGCATACGAGTGGTTCGGCCGGAGGGAGCGCGTACACGTGCACTGTCCGTTCTGTCGCCACCCGGATTCGCGGGTGGTGGATTCCCGGGAGACCGACGAGGGCCAGGCGATCAGGCGCCGTCGGGCTTGTCCGGAGTGCGGCCGCCGGTTCACCACCGTGGAAACCGCCGTGCTGGCCGTGGTGAAGCGCAGCGGGGTCACGGAACCGTTCAGCCGGGAAAAGGTCATCAGCGGAGTGCGCCGCGCCTGCCAGGGCCGCGATGTCGATGACGATGCCCTCAACCTGCTGGCTCAGCAGGTGGAAGATGCGGTCCGTGCCGCTGGTTCGCCCGAGATCGCAAGTCACGACGTCGGGTTGGCGATTCTCGGCCCGCTTCGCGAACTCGACGAAGTCGCTTACCTGAGGTTCGCCTCGGTCTACCGCTCGTTTACCTCAGCCGAGGATTTCGAGCGGGAGATCGCGGAACTGCGGTCGCACCGCACAGTCGGTTCCGGGCACTGACGCCGGTGCCGGGTCACCACAACGGGTGAGCCGGGCTCATTCCTCGGCGCCGCCCTCCTTGAGATCTTCGGCGTGCTGGGCCAGGAAACGCTCGAACTCCGCACCGAGCTCATCGCCACTGGGCAGGTCCTCATCGCGTGCCAACAGCGAGCGGTTCTCCTGGGCGGCGACGAACGCGTCGTACTGACTTTCCAACGCTCCGACTACCTGCGCGACCTCCGGTGAGGCCTCGACCTGCTCATCGACCTTCTCCCGCACCACCGCCGCGGCCTCGGCCAGTGCGTTCAGGGGAATCTCCAGGTCCGCTGATTTCGCGACCTGTTCGAGCAAGGCTTGGGCGGCTGCCGGGTAATCGGTTTGGGCAAGGTAATGCGGCACGTGAACGGTGTATCCGACAGCCTCGTGCCCATGCTGGGCCATCCGATACTCCAGAAGATTGGAGACGCTGGCCGGTACCTGGACCTCACCCACCCAGGGCTGGTGATCGGCAATGAGGTCGCGGTCGTTCGAATGCGCGGTCATCGACACCGGCCGGGTATGGGGTACGGCCATCGGAATGGTTCCCAGGCCGATGGTGCGGCGAACCTCGAGACGTTCGGCGAGGAGTCGCACAGCGGTGACGAAGCGCTCCCACTGCAAGTCGGGCTCCAGGCCGGCGAGGAGCAGGAAGGGGGTGCCCACAGCATCGCGCAGGGCATACAAGCCCAGTTGGGGCTCCTGGTAACTGGTGAAGTGATCCGTCTTGAAGGTCATCACCGGCCGCCGGGAGCGGTAGTCGAGCAGGTCGTCGATGGCGAACGACGCCACAAGTTCGGTGTCCAACGAGTCCTTCAAGTGCTCGGCGGCGAGTCGGATGGCGTGTCCGGCGTCGGAAAAGCCCTCCAGCGCATGAACCAGCACAGGACCGATGCCGTCGCTCGAGGTCAGTCGGGGCGCAGGCACCTCCAAGGCATAAATCTGTTCGGACGGATGGTTACGGCCGTGCTCGTCCGCCACTGTCGCGCCTCCTGTCCCTCAGCTCAGCGTGTTGACACATCAACATGTTCTGCCAGAAGAACGCCGCACCGGCCCCGGACGTTCCCACCACGCTCACATTCTCTCCCCAGTCCCGGTTTGGTTCACAGGTGAGGGCTCTCCGCACCCGCCGGCACCCGGAAATGGCGGTGTTGGTTGGCACCGTCGGGCCATGACAACAGATCACTCGGCGCAGCCCGACTTCCGCCTCAATCGTCCCGGTGCGCTGATCGCGGCGTTGCCCGCCGTTCTCGGCTTCGTGCCGGAGAAGTCCCTCGTACTGGTGTCCATCGAGAACGGACTGATGGGTGCCGTCATGCGGGCCGACCTGTCCGCTGAACTGATCGGGAACATCGACCGACTCGCCGAGATCGCCGAGACCTCAGGTGCGGAACGTGTGGTCGCGGTCATCGTCGACGAGGACGGCGCCCTGTGCCCGATCTGCAGCGAGGAACACCGTCGGTTGGCCGGTGCGCTGGATTCGGCGCTGGCCCAACGGTCCGTCGAAATCCACGCCGTCCACGTCGTCGATCGGGTCCAGGCCGGCGGAACCTGGCATTGCGTCGACGGGTGCGGAGAGCAGGGCGCGGTGGAGGACCCCAGTGCCTCGCCGCTGGCCGCTGCGGCGGTCCTGGACGGCAGGCGGCTCTATGCCCGCCGGTCGGAGTTACAGGCCGTGATCGAGTTGTCGGACGCAGCGGGATCAGCGCAGCGCGCCGAGGCGATCATGAGCCGCGGGCGCGAGCGGGATGCCGAGTGGGGCGCAGACCCTGACGCGTGTGGACGGCGCGACGTGGAAGCCACGCTCGAGGCAGCTGCCCTCGTGTCGGACGGGGCCGCGCTGGATGACCGGCAGTTGGCAACCCTGGCGTGCGCTGTGAGCGATGTCGCGGTGCGGGACACCCTCTACGCACTGGCGGTAGGCGAGGACTGCGACCGCGCGGAGGCGTTGTGGGCGCGGCTGGCCCGCGAGCTTCCCGACCCGTGGCGGGTGGATGCGCTGGTCCTCCTTGCCTTTTCCGCATACGCCCGCGGCGACGGTCCGCTGGCCGGTGTCTGCCTGGAGGCGGCGTTGCGGTCCGATCCGTCGCACCGGATGGCGGGCATGCTGGACACGGCGCTGCAGTCCGGCATGAGACCGGAGCAGATCCGTGAGCTTGCGGGCACTGGCTACCGGGTCGCCAAGAGGATCGGCGTCCGGCTCCCACCGCGGCGGCGCTTCGGCCGGCGTGCGGTGTGATCCGGTCGCTAGACCTTTTCGACGACCCTCTCCACCTTGACCGCGTGGGCCATCTCGTGGGGCAGTTCGACGTTCTCATGGCCGCTGACGACGATCGTCACGTCGCCATGGGAGTTCGTCTCGACCAGAACCCGGGCGTTGGGCACGACGCCGGCCTCTTTGAGCCGGCCGATCAGCGCGGTGTCACCCTGCACGTGCTCGGTGAGTTGGCGCACGACGACCGCCACGGAGGCACCCGCCGGCAGTTCCGTCAGACGCACCAGCGTGGCGTTGTCCTGGTACGCGGGCGAATCGTCGAGACCCAGCAGCGCAAGGCCGGGGATCGGATTCCCGAACGGCGACACCGTGGGGTTGTCGAGCACCTGCACCAGGCGACGTTCGACGTCCTCGCTCATCACGTGCTCCCAGCGGCACGCCTCGGCGTGGACTTCCTCCCAGGGCAGACCGATGATGTCGACCAGGAGACGTTCGGCGAGGCGGTGCTTGCGCATCACGGAAACGGCGAGCCGACGCCCCTTCTCCGTGAGTTCCAGGTGCCGGTCGCCGGCGACGTGCAACAGCCCGTCCCGCTCCATCCGTGACACGGTCTGGCTCACGGTGGGCCCGCTCTGCTCGAGGCGTTCGGCGATCCGCGCGCGCAACGGCACCACGCCCTCCTCCTCGAGGTCGTAGATGGTGCGCAGGTACATCTCTGTGGTGTCGACCAGGTCATTCATTGAGGGCACCCTTCTTCGCTTCGCGAGTCTACGTCCGTCCCCGCCGCGAGGCTCCCGGATGAGCGGTCCGGTACGCAGACGGCGATGCCCGCCGAGGGATCGGCGGGCATCGCGGTACACGGAACCTGTCAGCTGGCGTAGGACCGCAGCCGTTCGGCACGTTCCCCGTTGCGCAGCTTGTTCATCACTTCACGCTCGATCTGGCGGACGCGTTCGCGCGACAGCCCGAACAGCTTGCCGATCTGGTCCAGAGTGCGCGGCTGACCGTCGTCGAGTCCGAACCGCAGCCGGATCACCTGCTGCTCACGCTCGTCGAGCGTGGCCAAGACGTGCCGGATATCGGTGTGCAGCAGTTCGGAGATCACCGCGTTCTCCGCCGACATCGCTTCGGAGTCCTCGATGAAGTCGCCGAGCGGCGCCTCCTCGTCGGTGCCGACCGGCATGTCCAGACTCACCGGGTCACGGCTGTGCTCGAGCAGGTCATTGATCTTGTCGACGGGAATCCCGGACTCCTCCGCCAGCTCCTCATCGGTGGCTTCCCGGCCCAGGGTCTGGTGCAGTTCCCGCTTGATGCGGGCCAGCTTGTTCACCTGCTCCACCAGATGGACCGGAAGCCGGATGGTCCGGCTCTGGTCGGCCATGCCACGGGTGATCGCCTGACGAATCCACCAGGTCGCGTACGTCGAGAACTTGAAACCTTTGGTGTAGTCGAATTTCTCCATCGCCCGGATCAGACCGAGGTTGCCTTCCTGGATCAAATCCAGCAGGGGCATTCCGCGACCGGTGTAGCGCTTCGCCAGCGACACCACGAGTCGCAGGTTGGCTTCCAGCAGGTGCCGGCGCGCCGCCTGGCCGTCTCGGACGACGACGGCGAGGTCACGCTTGCGGCTCTCGCCGAGACGCTTGCGCGTCTCCAGGAGGTGCTGGGCGTACAGACCCGCCTCGATCCGCTTGGCCAGTTCGACCTCGTCCTCAGCGCTGAGCAGAGCGGTCTTACCGATGCCGTTCAGATAGACGCGAACCAGGTCGGCGGCTGGACTCTGGGTGTCCAGGTCGCTATCGACCCCGCTGCTGGTGACGTTTGCCATGGTGGCCTCCTGATCGGCTCCGACTGTCACTGGGTGTAACGCCCCACCCGGCCTCAGAGTTCCCGCCGGTTGCTGGACTCGTGTGCTCTGACGTGGGCAAATGCGGGCGAGGTCTGAGAATCCGGTAAGAGTTCCCGATCTCGGGGGCTATCGGGAACGTTCTTCGTGGGGTGGTGCGGTCTGTTTTCCCGCAGGCCGTCCGGACTCCAGCGCGCGGATCTCGGCGCGCGGGAACAGGGCGGTGTGCCGAGGGGCGTCCGGGAACCGCCGCGGCTCCTCAGCGCGCCGAGGCGGGCGGTCGTTCGCGATCAAGACGGCCATCCACGGCAGTGGGATGGAGGCAGCCAGGATCGCCAGAGACACCAGGCCGTTGTGCCAGATGCCGTAGGCGATGGCCGCGCCGAGGAACGCCGGAATGCGCCAGGACATCAATTTCAGATACTTACGCACCCGCGCCCGGTGCTGCTCCTCATAGGAGAACTCCGCACGGGTGATGAGCACTGGCCGGCCCTCGTCGTCGAATCCGAGATCGCGCTCCATGTCATCACTGTTCCACACCCCGATACCGCGAGACGAGATCAGTTTCCTTACGACTGCCTTACCGGATTAGAGCCCGACCGGGCAGAATGACGGTATGCAGACGGACACCATCGAGCGCACCGACAGCGACGAACGCGTCGACGACGGCACCGACGACGACAGGCCCAAGCACTTTCACTACGTCAAGAAGGACAAGATCGCCGAGAGCGCGGTGATGGGCACCCATGTGGTGGCCCTGTGCGGCGAGGTTTTTCCGGTTACCCGCGCCGCCAAGCCCGGTTCGCCGGTCTGCCCCGACTGCAAGCGGATCTACGAGACCCTCAAGAGGGGCTGACCGCCGCGGGCGCAGGCTGTCCGCTCCCGGTGGGGGAGCCCGGCCGAGTGTCGGCCTGGGGTTCGACCGCCGGATCCGCGCCGTTCGCCTCCGAATCGTCGCCTGTCTCCGCTCCGCGACGCTGCGCCCGCTGTCGCCAGCGGTGCAGGTGCGGGGGCGGCGCCGGCCACTCCTCCTCGATGGCGGCGTTGAGTTCCGCGCCGATCATGATGGCGAAACCGAGGAAGAACGCGAACAGTAGGAACGCGATCGGTGTGGCCAAGGCACCGTAGGTGTAGCCGGTGCGGGTGATGTACTGCAGGTAGATCCGCAGCCCGGCGGTGGCGACAACGAAGAAGGCGGTGGCCAGCACAGCCCCCCACACCAGCCGGTGGGTGGGCAACGGTTGCGGTAGCGATACCCGGTACAGCACCGTCACAGCCAGAATCAGCCCGAGCACCAGCATCGGGTAGTACCCGAATCGCAGCACCGATTCCCAGCTCTCCGGGATGTAGGCGCCGATCTTCCGGGGCCCCAGCGCCAGCAGTGGCGCCGAGGCGATCACGATCACCAGTCCGGCCACGTACAGGCCGAGGGCGAAGAATCGCTGGCGAACGGGGTGCCGCAGGGGAGTCTGGCCATGGGCCTCGACCACCGAGTCGACAAACGCCGACACCGCCGACGATCCGGCCCACAGGCTGATGACGAAGCCGAGTGAGACGACTTCGCCCCGGGCGCCCTGGACGATGTCGGCGATCGTCGGTTCGATGATCTCGGCAACGATGTTGCGGGAGAAAAAGCTGTTCGCCGTGCTGATCAGCTGGGCCTGGATGGCCGGCAGGGTGTCCGGCCCGAACAGCGGTGCGACGTAGGCCAGGCTGCCCAGCAAACCGAGCAGCAGCGGAGGCAGCGAGAGAACGGACCAAAACCCCGCTTGAGCGGACTCGGAAAAGATCGAGTCATCCCATGCCTTGGCCAGCGTCCGCTTGGTGATCCGCCACATGTGATGGGGGCGTGGACGGGCCTGCTGGTCGTTCATCGCCCCCCAGCATTCCGCACGAGTGCAGGGATGGTGTGCAACTCTGCCGACGTGTGCGGTCAGTCGTTGCCGGGATCGACCTCCAGCACCGCCGACAACTCGATCAGCTTTGCCTGGTGCTCATTGGCGTGATGGCGGCAGAACAGCAGTTCGGCACCTGAAGGGAGTTTGGCCCGCACCCGCGCGGCGGCACCGCAACGGTCGCAGCGATCAGCCCGGGTCAGTTCGGGACTGGTCAGCGTTGCGTTCATGGGCTCCTCCGTGGGTGCTGTGCTTCCCGACGGTGATCTCGCCGGGGAGCGTGTCTCTACTGTCTCAGACGTTTCGGCGCGGGTGCTTGTTCCCATGCCCTGGCGATGTGGTGTGTCTCACGCTCCTGGCCGGTGATTCGTCGGGTGATCGTGTGCCATGCAGTCTGGGGGTATGTACTCGAATCCGCAACCGCTGGCCCATCTGTGCCCGGCCGCGGACTGGGCCGCCGCCCGCACCGCCGGGGAGTTGCGCCCCGCCTCCCTCGAGGCGGTCGGGTTCGTCCATCTGTCGACCCGACAGCAGGTTCATCTGCCGGCCAATCGACTCTTCGCCGGACGCGAGGACCTGCTCCTGCTGTCCGTCGACCCCGACCGACTGCCCGGACCGTTGCGCTGGGAACCGGGTCTGCCCGAGGATCCTCCGGACATGCGCTTCCCGCATCTGTACGGGCCGCTGCCGGTCGATGCCGTCATCGCGGTCGGCAGGTACGTGCCGGGGGCCGACGGACGGTTCCCGCCCCTCGGCTAGAACACCCGCTCGCCCCGGTCCGGGACGACCTCGCGCTCAGTCCAGGTAGTCCCGCAGGACCTGGGAGCGGCTCGGGTGACGCAGCTTTGACATGGTCTTCGACTCGATCTGGCGGATCCGCTCACGGGTGACCCCGTACACCTGCCCGATCTCGTCGAGGGTGCGGGGCTGACCGTCGGTGAGCCCGAAGCGCAACCGCACGACGCCGGCCTCGCGCTCGGACAGCGTCTCCAGCACCGACTGCAACTGATCCTGCAGCAACGTGAACGACACCGCGTCCACGGCCACCACGGCCTCGGAGTCCTCGATGAAGTCGCCGAGTTGGCTGTCGCCCTCGTCGCCGATGGTCTGATCCAGCGAGATCGGCTCCCGGGCATACTGCTGGATCTCCAGCACCTTCTCCGGGGTGATGTCCATCTCCTTGGCCAGCTCCTCCGGGGTGGCCTCACGGCCGAGATCCTGGAGCAGCTCGCGCTGGATGCGTCCGAGTTTGTTGATGACCTCGACCATGTGCACCGGGATGCGGATGGTGCGGGCCTGGTCGGCCATCGCCCGGGTGATGGCCTGACGGATCCACCAGGTGGCGTAGGTGGAGAACTTGTAGCCCTTGGTGTAGTCGAACTTCTCGACGGCGCGGATCAGGCCCAGGTTGCCCTCCTGGATGAGATCCAGAAACGCCATACCGCGGCCGGTGTAGCGCTTGGCCAGCGACACCACGAGGCGCAGGTTGGCCTCCAGCAGGTGGTTCTTGGCGCGCTCGCCATCGCGGCAGATCCACTGCATGTCGCGACGCTGCTGGACCGGCAGCTTCTGCCCGGACTCGATCATCTCGGCCAGCCGCTGGGTGGCGTAAAGGCCCGCCTCGATGCGCTTGGCGAGCTCCACCTCCTCTTCGGCGTTGAGCAGTGCCACCTTGCCGATCTGCTTGAGGTAGGCGCGGACCGAGTCGGCCGAGGCGGTGAGTTCGGCGTCCTTGCGGGCCTGGCGCAGCGCTTCGGACTCCTCCTCGTCCCAGACGAAGTCGCCGGAGGCTTTGTCCTTCTCGGACGGTTCGCCGGACTCGTCGTCATCGCCGTCACCTGCCTCCGCCTCGACGGTCGCCACCGCGGGGGAGTCGTCGTCGGCAACCTCCACAACCTCGTCGAGCTCGGCGAGGTCGATCTCGACCGCTTCCGCGGCGGTGTCGATCTCGGGGTCGGCGACGAGAGTCTCCGAATCGTCGACGGCGGCCTCGGTGGCGGCGAGGATCTCCGTCCCCGTGGCATCGGCGGTGGCGGTGGCCTTCTTCGCGCGGCTACGGGTCGCCTTGGCGGGTGCCTTCGCGGCGGCCTTGGCCGGTGCCTTCGCCGCCTTCGCGGCGCTCTTCGCGGGGGCCTTGGCGGCGCTCTTCGCGGGGGCCTTCGCGGCGGCTTTCGTCGTCGCCTTCACCGCCTTCGCCCGCGGTGCTGCGGCCTTCTTGGCGGGAGTCGCGTCCGTCGCGTCAGTCTGGGTAGCGGGGCTTGCCTTGGTCGCTGCCACGTACACCCTTTCGGTCATGCAGTCTTCGGCGGACGTGGACGGTCGCACCGAAAAGTGTCGGTTATCGGAAGTATCGGCCTGACCACTTCAGCGAGCCTCGCCGCTTCCGGTCCGCGACCGCCGACAATCATTGTAACGACCGACACGGAGTCCGTCGGCCAGCGACGGCCCGAGATCAGGGCGTGGCCTGCGCTTCGGCGGCGGCCATCGCGGCTCCGACGATGCCGGCGGTGTTCAGCAACTCGGCCGCCACCACCGGTGTGCGGTTCTTCAGCAGGGGAATCCACTTCTCAGACTTCCGGCTGATTCCGCCCCCGACGATGATCAGGTCCGGCCAGATGGCGTTCTCCACGGCGATCAGCACCTTGGTGACTTCCTTGGACCAGCGCCGGTAGCCCCAATCCTTCAGTTCCTTGACCGAGGACGCCGCCCGATGCTCGGCCTCCTTGCCACCCACCTCGATATGGCCGAACTCGGTGTTGGGCAGCAGCATCCCGTTATGGATCACCGCCGAACCGATACCTGTGCCGAAGGTCAGCAGCACGACCACACCACTGCGGTTGCGTCCGGCGCCGTAGTGCTGCTCGGCGAGTCCGGCGGCATCGGCGTCGTTGAGGACGGTGACCGGGCGGCCCCCCATGGCCTTGCTGTACGCCTCGGCGGCGTTCACCCCGATCCAATCCCGGTCCACATTCGCGGCGGTCTGCACCACGCCGTCCACGACCACGCCGGGATAGGTGACGCCCAGCGGTCCGTCCCAGTCGAAGTGGGCCACCACCGCGGCGACCACCTCGGTGACGGCGCTCGGCGTCGCGGGTTGCGGTGTCTCGAGGCGGAACCGCTCGCCGACGAGCTTTCCGGTCTCGAGGTCAACCAGGGCGCCCTTGACGCCGCTGCCGCCGACGTCGACGCCGAGGGCCTGACGAGGGGTGCTGGGCTGGGTCGATGTCATGGTGGATCTCCCGTCGGTCGGATCACAACACTAGTGGGTACGCCGATAGCCGATACCCGGATTGTGTTGCGATAGCGGACATGTGCGGGGTTGATACCGATGAACGTTGATGTCGATGAGTTGCGCGCCACGGCCGAGCAGGTGGTTGACGTGGCCGCCCGTTTCGTGCGGCGGCGACGCGCCGAGATGTTCTCGGCAGCCGTCACCGGATCGGTGCGCACCAAGAGCAGCCCCACCGATCCGGTGACGGTGGCCGACACCGAGACCGAACGACTCGTGCGTGATCTGCTGGCGGACCTGCGGCCGGGAGAGCCGATCCTCGGGGAAGAGGGTGGTGGTCCGGCGGACGGACGCTCGGGGCTGAGGTGGGTCGTGGACCCGATCGACGGGACCGTCAACTTCCTGTACGGGATACCGGCGTACGCGGTATCGCTGGCGGCGCAGGTGGACGGCGTCTCAGTCGCCGGAGCGGTAGCCGACGTGGTCAGCGGTGAGATCTACTCCGCGGGGCACGGCAGGGGCGCAACCGTCTCGCAGGGGGGCGAATCCCGGGTTCTGCGGTGCACTGCCGCGACGGAACTGTCGATGGTGCTGCTGGGCACCGGGTTCGGCTACCAGCCACAGCGGCGGTCGGCTCAGGCGGAGCTGCTGGCCCGGTTGCTGCCGGTGGTTCGGGATGTCCGCAGGTTCGGATCCGCCGCGCTGGACCTCTGTCATCTGGCCGCGGGCCGCCTGGACGCCTACTACGAGCACGGGCTGAACGTGTGGGACTGGGCAGCCGCCGCACTGATCGCATCGGAGGCGGGGGCGGTGGTCCGGACACCCCCGGAGTCCGATGGTGTGTTGATCGCGGCCGCGCCGGGGGTCGCCGAGGAATTCCGCGGCGTGCTCGAGCGGCTGGGCGGGCTGGCTCCGCTGCCCTGACCGGTTCCGCGCGGGCTGCGCTCAGCAGGTGCCGTTGTGAATTTTGCTGAGCAGGGCGGAGTCGGCGGGTTCGACGGCGCCCGGGCGAAGTCCGGAAAGCACGGCGGCGATGTCGTCGCTGTTCGACAGTGAGGTGAAGTCGGTTCCGATGACCAGATCCACCGAATCGTCGGTGCGGTCGTCGCGGTAGAGCTCCACGCAGGGGGCCACCAGCCACGCCGCTGCGGCGTTGGCCTTGCCGGACTCGCCGAACCGGATCTGCCCCTGGCAGGCGAGCCTGGTCCCGGCGTAGATCGGATCGTTGGCCGCTGTCGGCGCGGCGAATCCCAGATCGCGCAGCGCCCCGGCGACCTCGCCGGCCTGACCGCCCTGGCCACTGGCGTTGAGCACCCGGATCTTGGTGTCCGCCAACTTGGCGGGCGCGACCTCGATCAGCGTCGAACCCGACACCCGTTGGCCCAGCCTGGGGGCCTCCGGATCGGTGGGTGCCGGAGGCTCGTTGCAGATCGCGGTATCGGCGATGGTCACCGGCCGGGTCAGCACCACACCCCACACCACCGCCGTCACCACGCTGAGGACACCCAGAGCGACCAGTGCCGGCCGGTAGTTGCGCCGCCGGAAGGGCTGGCCGTCCTTGTCGAGCGACGTGCCGTTGGTGATGAGAGCGACCACGAGAGCACTGTAATGGCCCGATCTGATGCCAGGTCCAACACACTCCGTCCCGGGAGTGACGGAAATCACACGATGGTTCCGGCCATCCGGGCAGTAATCGTTTGGCGGAGGCGTTCGTCGCTGATACAAACCTCTGCTGGGGCTCAGCTTGAGGTCCTCATCGAGGGAAGTGGATATGGCAACTGACTACGACGCCCCACGGCGTACAGAGACCGACGAGGTGTCCGAAGACTCGTTGGAAGAGCTCACCGCTCGCCGCAATGAGGCACAGTCCGCCGTCGTCGACGTCGACGAGACGGAATCTGCCGAGTCTTTCGAGTTGCCGGGCGCGGACCTCTCCGGCGAGGAACTGTCGGTACGGGTCGTGCCCAAACAGGCCGACGAGTTCACCTGCTCAAGTTGTTTCCTCGTTCATCACCGCAGCCGTCTGGCCAGCGAGAAGAACGGCATGATGATCTGCACCGACTGCGCCGCCTGAGGCGCGCCTGCTCAGCTGCGCAGCGCGGACAGAACCCGGTCCGGGTGGCGGGTGCTGACGAGCCAGTACGGCGTCGGGTCGTCCGGGTCGTCGAGAACCACCAGCACCATGGGTCCGACCCAGGTCCGGTGCAGCACGTAGGCGGCGGGGTCGAGTTGGCGCCCCATGGCGGCCGACTTCGCGGTGCGGGGAACGACGGCTGACCTGCTCACCACCGATGTGGGCAGGTGGGCCGGGCCGGCCAGGAGTTCGACCCCGGTCGGGGTGCTCACCACCTGGACCTCGGTGCGGCTCAGCCACAGCAGCACCCCGGCCGCGACGATCGCCATCACCGCGTACGGGATCCAGTCGGGCAGCGGGCGCACGCCCAGGTTGACCTCGTAGGCGAGCACGGCAGACGCTCCGAGTCCGAGCGGCCACCACCACCAGGGCACCCATAGCCGTTCGCGATAACGCACCGTTTGCGAGGTCACGCGCGGGGCAGACACGGGTCCAAGGGTAGTCTTTGCCCTCGTGCTCATTGATCTGCCGGTGGTTCGTCTCGACCGCGAACTCCCGATGCCCGGCCGCGCCCACGAGGGTGATGCCGGGGTTGATCTGTTCAGCGCCGAGGATGTCGAGCTTCGGCCGGGTCAACGCGCGCTGGTGCCCACCGGTATCGCCGTGGCTATTCCGCACGGCATGGTGGGTCTGATCCACCCCCGCTCGGGTCTGGCTGCGCGCGTTGGGCTTTCGATCGTCAACAGTCCCGGCACCGTCGACGCGGGCTACCGTGGCGAGATCAAAGTGGCACTGATCAACCTCGACCCGGCCGAGCCGATCGTCATTCGGCGCGGTGACCGCATCGCCCAGTTGCTGGTCCAGCGGGTCGAGTTGCCCGAGCTGGTCGAGGTGGCCTCGTTCGACGAGGCCGGACTGGCTGACACCTCCCGTGGCGATGGCGGTCACGGTTCCTCCGGCGGACATGCGAGTTTGTGATGGCATTCGGCAGACGTAAGAAAGACCAGAAGCCGGCCGACGAGGCGCAGGCGAAGCCCGACGACACGGGCTCTGCCGGTGCCGTACCGGCCGCGGCACCCGCGGTCCGGGCCGCTCAGGACGAGCCCGTCGGGGAGGACGACGACACCGACGACGGTCCGTTCGACATCGAGGACTTCGACAATCCCGAGGACGCCCTCGTCGCGCGACTCGATCTCGGCTCGGTGCTGATCCCGATGCCGGCCGGTGGCCAGGTCCAGGTGGAACTCAGCCAGACCGGTGTCCCGAGCGCCATCTGGGTGGTCACCCCCAACGGCCGGTTCACCATCGCCGCCTACGCGGCGCCGAAATCCCCCGGTCAGTGGCGCGAGGTGGCGGCCGAACTCGCCGAAGCGCTGCGCAAGGACAACGCCTCGGTGTCCATCCAGGACGGCCGATGGGGCCGTGAGGTGGTCGGTTCCGGCGCCGGAGTGGTTCGTTTCATTGGCATCGACGGCTACCGCTGGATGATCCGCTGTGTGGTCAACGGCAACCCGGACTCGATGGAGGCACTGGCCGCCGAAGCGCGCAAAGCCCTCGCCGACACGGTGGTCCGGCGCGGTGAGACGCCGATGCCCGCCCGAACCCCGCTTCCCGTCCAGCTGCCCGAGCAGCTGGCCGCCCAACTGCGGGCGGCGGCTGCCCAGCAGGCGCAACAGGCGCAGCAGGCCATGCTGGCGGCGCAGCAGGCGCAACAGGCGCAGCAGGCCATGTTCGCCGCTCAGCAGGCCCTGCTGGCCCAGCAACAACAGCAGGCCGGGCAGGCGCAGCAGACCGAGCAGGGGCAACCGCAGCCGCTCGGAACCGAGGAGCGGCGCAGCGCGGCCGGTTCGGCCATGCAGCAGTTGCGTGGGACGGGCAGCGGGAGCTGAATCCCAGTCGGGCTCAGCGGGGGAGCCGGTGCGGCGTCAGCCGGCCGCCGGGTTCGGCTCCGCAGCCTCGATGAGAGCGTCAACGCAGGCGGTTCCCAGGAGCGACGGATCAGGCCCGAACTGATCCAGTCGCACCGTGCGAAGGACTGCTCGCGGCGCGGCGTCGGCCCACTCCCGTGCCACGGAGATCGGGTGAATCAGGTCATCGCAAGCGCCCGCGACGCCCAGCGGCGGCCGCAGCTGACGCAGGTGGTCCGCGGTGGGGGCGATGAAGCCGGCGGCCGCATCCAGCGCATCGGGAAGATCGGGCCACTGCCGTAGCCACGACCTGCTCAATTCGTCGGCCAACCAGCCCGGACTGGAGGCTCGCATCCCTGCGGTGACCGCGGTGAGGCCGATCCGGCGCAGTTCGGCGGCGGTGTGCCTGGCCGAGACGGCGGCCGCGGCCGAGCCCGGCGCGCCCGTCCACGGCGGCAACGCGGCGAGCACCCCGAGTGTCCGGTCCGGATTCTCCAGCGCCCAGGCGACGGCGACCGCGGCCCCCAGCGACACCCCACCGACGATGATCCGCCGATCCGCCGCGGCCTCGGACAGCGCACGCCGGTAGCCGGCCACGAGATCCCGGGGCCGCGGCGGCACGGGCGCGCAGATGGCGCCGGCCCGGTCGAGGGGCTCGCTGAACACCCGGCGCAGGTAGTCCTCATCCGACCCGGTCCCCGGCAGCAGGACGGTCAACACACCGTGAAGTGATAGCGACACCAGACGATGGTGCCGGACTGAAGACCTGAGTCCGGGCAGGTGGGTAGGCCTCGTGGCGCAACGGAGGCGCAAGGTCTACCGTGGCCTCTGCACCACGCACCAACTTCAGGAGAGCCATGGCCCCGGCCGAAGGTTTTGCCCGCCGTCTCACCCGCCGGCGCACCGAGAGCCCCGAGCAGCGCGATGCCGAGGAATGTACCGGCGAGACCGCGGCCCAGCGGGCCGTCGACTGCCGCCGCGGTCAGGAGGTGACCATGGTGGGAGAACTCCGCAGCGTGGACACCAACGCCAAGGGCTGCGGCTGCGCGGTCCGCGCGGAGTTCTTCGACGGCACGGAAATGGTGACACTGGTGTGGATGGGCCAGCGCCGCATCCCGGGTATTGAGTGCGGGCGCAGGCTGCGAGTCCGCGGCCGGTTGGGCATGCTCGACAACGGCGGCAAGGCGATCTACAACCCGCATTACGAGATCCAGCGTTGACCAGCGCAAATACCGGGGAGGCCAATACCGGGGAGGCTGATCCGGGGGAGGCCGACACCGGGACCGAGCGGGTGGATGCCCCCGCCGGCGCCGCCACCCCCGCCCAGGCCCTCCTCGGCCAGATGGGCGGGGTCAGCGGCCTGATCTACTCCGCGTTGCCGGTGGCGGTGCTGGTTCCGGTCAACACCGCGTTCGGCTTGGTGCCGGCGATCTGTTCCGCATTGGCCGCCGCCGCGGCGGTCCTGGTGTGGCGGCTGCTGCGCAAGGACTCCGTCCAGCCCGCCGTCGCCGGATTCGCCGGCGTCGGCATCAGCGCGCTCATCGCCTGGTGGGTGGGGGAGTCCAAGGGGTATTTCCTGCTCGGCATCTGGATGTCGTTGTTCTGGGCGGTGATCTTCACCCTTTCGGTGCTGGTCCGCCGTCCCGCCGTGGGATTCGTCTGGAGCTGGATCAACGGCCACGACCGGGCGTGGCGGAAATCCCGCCGTGCCGTGCTCGCCTTCGACCTGGCCACCCTGACTTGGGTGCTGGTCTTCGGCGCGCGTTTTGTCGTGCAGCACCACCTGTACGACGCCGACAAGACGGGCTGGCTGGGGGTTGCCCGGATCGCCATGGGATGGCCGTTGGCGGCCGTCGGCGCCCTCGTGACGTACCTGGCGATCCGAGCGGCCCAGCGTGCCCTGCACGAGGCCGAGCCGGCCTGACCGGACCCTGTGGTCTACGCCTGGCCGTGCAGCAGCAGCCTGCGCAGTTCGGCTTCCACCTCAGGGGAGGCCACGAAAAGCAGTTCATCGCCGCCCTCGAGGGGCTGGTCGGGCTCGGGCACGATCACCCGCTGACCGCGCAGGATGGTCACCAGCGCGGCGTCGCGGGGCAGGGTCAGTTTGCGCACCGGCCGGCCGCCCCACACCGTGTCGTCGGGCAGTGTGACCTCCACCAGGCTGGCGTTGCCCTTACGGAACTCCATCAGCCGGACCACATCGCCCACGGCGAACGCCTCCTCGACCAGCGAGGCCAGCATGCGGGGGGTGGACACCGCCACGTCGACACCCCAGTTGCCGTCGAACAGCCACTCGTTGCGCGGGTCGTTGACCCGGGCCACCACCCTCGGCACCGCGAACTCGGTCTTGGCGAGCAGGGAGAGCACCACGTTGACCTTGTCATCGCCGGTCGCGGCGATCACCACGTCGAAATCCTCGAGGTGGGTGGCCTCCAGCAGGCTCAGTTCGCAGGCGTCGCCGAGGCGCCAGTCCGCCGCGGGGATCGCATCCGGGTCGTAGTGGCCGGGGTTGCGCTCGATCAGCGTCACCTCGTAGGCGTTCTGCACCAGTTCGCGGGCGATGGAGCGGCCGACGGCTCCCGCCCCGGCGATGGCGACCTTCATTCCCCGGTCCCTTCGGCAGGAGGCTGGGCGGCGATGGCCAGTGCCTCGCCGGCGCGGCCGGACACGGCCGCCAGGTAGACCTGGTCGCCGGCCTGGATGACGGTCCTGGCGTCGGGCAGCACCCCCGCGCCGAAGCGGATCAGGAACGCCACCCGGCCGCCCGTCGCGGACTCGAGATCGGTGATCCGATGACCGACCCAGTTCTCGTTCA
>Ga0116181_1001631_pt1 | contig 19190 bp, 12 predicted proteins | sample AD_UKC075_MetaG_FD_89752 | JGI IMG/M metagenome (GOLD analysis project Ga0116181, IMG submission 89752) | Active sludge microbial communities of municipal wastewater-treating anaerobic digesters from USA - AD_UKC075_MetaG | ecosystem: Engineered > Bioreactor > Anaerobic > Digestate | place: USA...
ATAAAGATGTTGGGAATATTAATGATATTCACGATTTGTTTTCCATAAAATTAATATTACCAGATGTTCAAACTTGTTATTGGTTACAGGGTAGATTAATGGAAGCTTATCGAGGTTCTATTTTAGAAGATAAATGTAAGGATTATATTAAGTCTCCTAAGACTAATAAATATCAAGGATTACATATAAGTGTTAAGTTAAAAGATGGTACTTCTTTTCAGTTTCAATTAAAAACTAAGGAAATGTATAATATTAATGCTTATGGTTTAACAGCTTATTGGAATTTATTAAGATCTTCTAATTTAGATACTGCTAAAGATGTAATGCAAGATGAAGTTAAAAAGATGCCTTTTTATCCTATCTTGGATGAATTATTAAAAGAAAATGAAGATCCATTAGAATTTTCTCGTAAAGTTAAAAATGATATATTAGGTAAGAATATTTATGTAGAAGATAAAAACATGCAAATTATTGAATTACCTGATGGTTCAACTCCGGTTGACTTTGCTTATTATAAGAAACCTTCATTAGGTGAAAGTCTAATAAGTGCAAGGGTAAATGGTAGTTATGTTCCTTTGGATACTAAATTAAGCAGTAAAGATATCGTTGATGTTGATTATAATATTAATATGCAGGGACCAAGGGAGAATTTAATTGATAAATGCATGACAGAACATGCTAAGTCTTTAATACGTAAAAGATGGAATATTAGTTAATATTCTCTTTTTTTTTATAAATAATTAGCACTTTCTATTGACAAGTGCTAACTGACGAGTTAATATTAAAATGTTAGGAAGGAAGTGAGCATATATGTTACCTAGTAGAATATTTTTTGATGATTTCATGGATGATTTAGATATTCCTAGAGATAAGAAATTTGATAAATTAATGAAATGCGATATTTATGAAAAAGATAATAATTTCGTTATTGAAATGGATGTACCTGGATTTAAAAAGGAAGACATCAAAATGGAACTTTCAAATGGCTATTTGAATATATCTGCTGAACATCATATTGATGATAAAGATGAAGATAAGAAAAAACATTATATTCGTCGTGAAAGAAAAGTTGACGAAAGATGTGAGAGATCATTCTATGTTGGCGATGTTGATGAAAAATCTGTTGAAGCAGAATTTAAAAATGGTACATTGCTAATTACAGTTCCTAAAGAGGAAAAAGAAAAAAATAATAAGAAATTAATTTCAATTAAGTAATAAATAAGCTAGCATTTGCTAGCTTTTTATAAGTAAGAAAAGGGAGGTGTTCTTATGTATCCAAATATGGAAGATGATACAAAAAATGTTTTAGAAAAATATGGAAGAGATATTACTTCATCAGCTAAAGATAATAAAATAGATCCGGTTATTGGTAGAGATGAGGAAATACGTAATTTAATACGTATTCTTTCACGTAAAACTAAAAATAATCCAGTGCTTATAGGTGAACCTGGTGTTGGTAAAACAGCTATCGTGGAAGGCCTTGCTCAACGTATTATTCGTGGAGATGTTCCTGATGATTTAAAAAACAAAAAAATTTGGGAATTAGATTTATCGGCATTGGTGGCTGGTGCAAAATATCAAGGTGAATTTGAGGAAAGATTTAAAGCAGTTTTGAATGAAGTGTCTAAATCCGAAGGTGACATTATCATGTTTATTGATGAAATACATATGATAGTTGGTGCTGGTTCTTCAAGTGCAATGAATGTTGGTAATATGTTAAAACCAATGCTTGCTCGTGGTGAAATAAGGTTAATTGGTGCAACTACTTTAAAAGAGTATCGTGAATATATTGAAAAAGATGGAGCTCTTGAAAGAAGATTACAAAAAATACTAGTAAGAGAACCATCAGTTGTGGATACCCTTACAATACTTCGTGGTTTAAAGGAAAGATTTGAAGTTTATCATGGAGTTACAATTCGTGATAATGCTTTAGTCGCGGCAGTTAATATGTCTGATAGATATATTACTGATAGATTTTTACCTGATAAAGCCATTGATTTAGTCGATGAAGCCTGTGCCACAATTAAAATGCAAATGAATTCAGTTCCAGTTGATCTTGATAAAATAAATCGTCAAATAATGACTTTGGAAATTGAACATGAAGCATTAAAAAAAGAAAAAGATGAAGTATCAGTTAGTCGTGTTAAAGAAATAGAAGAACAAATGAATAAGTTAAAACTTAAACAAGATTCTATGCGTAAGACATGGGAGGAAGAAAAAAAACTTAAGGATCTAGTTAATGATAAAAAGTCTAAATTAGAAGAATTAAAGTTTGAACTTGAATCAGCTGAGAATAGTTATGATTTAGAGAAAGCTGCTAGAATTAAACATGGTGAGATACCTAAACTTGAAGAAGAAATATCTCAATTAAAATTGACTATGCAAAACCAAGTGTTATCAGATGTTGTATCGGAAGATAACATTGCTGAGATTGTTAGTCGTTGGACTAATGTTCCTGTTGCCAAATTGGTTGGAAGCGAGAAAGATAAATTATTAAGTCTTGAAGAAAATTTAAAGATAAGAGTTAAGGGTCAAGATGAAGCAATAAAGCTTGTAAGTGATGCTATCATTCGTGCAAGATCAGGTATAAAAGATCCTACAAGACCAATTGGATCATTTATATTCATGGGTCCAACTGGTGTTGGTAAAACGGAGATTGCTAAGTCTTTAGCTTATGAATTATTTGATGATGAAAGACATATGATTAGAATTGATTGTTCTGAATATATGGAAGCATTTAATGTATCGCGTTTAATAGGTGCTCCTCCTGGTTATGTTGGTTATGATGAAGGTGGAGAGTTAAGTGAAGCTGTAAGACGTAATCCATATTCTATTGTTTTATTTGATGAAATAGAAAAAGCACATCCCGATGTATTTAATATCTTACTTCAAATATTGGATGATGGACATATTACAGATTCTCAAGGAAGAACAATTGATTTTAAAAATACAATTATTATTATGACTTCTAATTTGGGTAGTGAAGTTATTTTAAATAATGAAAATAATGCTTCACGTGATGAATTAGTTATGAATATCTTAAAATCTAAATTTAGACCTGAGTTAATTAATAGAATAGATGAAATAGTAATATTTAATTCTTTATCTAAAGCTGTTATTTATGAAGTATTAGATAGAATTATAGATGTTGTTAACGAGCATTTAAAAAACGTCCATTTATCTATAGAATTAACTAAGGAAGCGAGAGTTCATGTTATAGAAGAATCTTATAGTCCTGAGTATGGTGCTAGACCTATTAAGAGATATGTTACTAAGCATATTGAAACTTTGATTGCTGAGAGTTTATTAAATGAAACTATTCATGAAGGTGATAAAGTTTTAATAGATTATAAAGATAAATTTATATTAAGTAGGAAAAATTAATTTTTCTTACTTTTTTATGATAAAATTATTGAGGTGACGTATATGAAATTTGATGATCCTTATAAATATATGATTAGTGGTTATTATGGTGTAGAGTCATTAGATGAATATAAGAATAAGGCTTATTTATTAAAAGATATTAGAGACTATATTAATAGTTATTTAGAAAGAAATAGAGTTAATAATTTTGATTATGATGCTTATGAAGATTATGTTGATAATAATGTATCTTTGTTACAAAAACTAGAAGATGCTTTAATATTGTTACAAGATATGAATGCTTCAATGGAAGTTGTTATTTTAATTAAAACTAAAATTAAAGAAATGACATATAAAAAGTAGGCTTACTGGGGACCCGTTTATTTGACAAAGAGGAGCAAAAGTGATAGTATAACAGGCAATTCAAGGGGATAAGCAAATAGTAATAAATAAGGGGTTGTTTGTTATTATAACTTAAGGAGTCTTTTTGGATTGTTTACATGTAAGAATAAAGAGGGTTGGTTGATATGAGTAATAATAAGAGAAAAAGAACTAATAAATATCGTAGAAAAGTAAGATTCTATAATACTTTAAATGCAGCTTTGTTTTTTGCATTAATTGGTACTGGTGTTGGCTTTACTATTAAGTCTGGTGTTATTTCTGATTTAACTGATAGTTATAAACAATCAAAAATTGAAAAAGAAATAGACAGTGGATCTTCAAGTACTTATTCTACTATTGATAATAGTAGTACTTGTGAAAGCAGTGCATCAGCTCCAAGTGAAAGTAGTATAACTTCTAGTAGCGATACTGCAAGTAGTTCTGCTTCTACAGAAGAAAGTGCTTCAACAGAGGCATCAACTACTGTAGAGGATAATACTCCTAATACTACAATATCTTCTGATTTACTTGATTCTGGATATGAGTTTAAGAATATTGATGTTGATAAACTTGAAAGTATTAACCCCGAATATTCTGATTCATGTGCCTGGATTACTATTGATGGTACAAATGTGGATTATCCTGTTGTTCATCCTGATGTTCAAACATTTGTGGAAGAACAAGATAAGGATAAAACCTATATGGATGCATTAGTTAGCGCTGATAGTTATTTCCTTCATAAAGGTATGGATAATGATTACAGTGTTAATGGAACAATATTTTCTGATGCAGTTGATGTTGCTTTAGATAGTGAAGATATTAATGATGTTACAGCAATCTATGGTCATCATATGAAATCAGGAAAGATGTTTAGAGATGTTGATTATTATCGTAGTCAATCTTATGCTGATGCTCATCCGTTTGGTGTAATTTATACCGATGATGGTTATGCATACAAAGTATCATTCTTTGCGGCTAATGTTATTTCAGGAAGTGATTCATCATCTATACAAGTAAGTGATTTTGCAAGTGAAGATGAATTTAATGAGTACTATAATAATATTGAGAAGAATTCCTTAATTAAGATGAATGATGTTGATTTGGAATTTGGTGATAAAGTTGTAGTTCTTGTAACATGTGATTATAGCGAAGATAATGCAAGACTTGCATTATATGGTAAATTGGAAAAACAATGTGTAAACGAAAAACAAAAAGAAGAATTGAATAATAATACTAGTGTTCAAAGAACACGTAAATAATAGGGAGAGTGTTGATATGAAAATTATAGATTCAAGAAAAAGTAAAAAATTAACTTTAAAGAAATATTTATTAATGTTAGCTATGGGATTAACTATTGCTTTCACTTCTATGCATGGCATGAAGGCTTATGCTGCTGAAGGAGATACATTATATGAAGAAACTAATGGTGATTCTAAAACCACTAATATAAGTGATGCTGATGAAGCTAAGCATGATGCTGAGGTTAAGAATGCTCAAGACAATAATACAACTGTTCCTCAAGAAAATGCTGTTGTTGATAAGAAGGATGGTGTAAGTGATACTAGTAATGTAGATACAAATACTGCAAATACTACTACTCCAGTTACAACTCCAGGAAAAGATACATTTGTAGATAAAGATAATTATGATGCTGCTAAGGATCCTAATTATAATGTAAATAATCCAACTATTGATTCACCTGATGAAGTTACTAGAAAAGGAAAGGATACAACTCCTTCTCAACCTAGTCAACCAAGTCAACCAAGTCAACCAAGTCAACCAAGTTCAACACCTGGAACAACTACTCCAGTCACTCCAGTTTTACCTAAAACAGGTGATGGAATGAATACTTTATTTGCTATCCTTGGTGGTTTATCTGCTGTAGGTGTAGCGAGTGGAATTTATGCTCATAAATCTACTTCTTCGAGTGCTGCCATAAGAAGAAGTGAAAGAGTTATTGCAAGCAAAAAAGCTTATGCTAAGAAAAACGAAAACGCTGAAAACAAATCAAAGAGTGCTAGATAAGCATTCTTTTTTTATGTAAACCAAGACTAGTTTATGTGCTTCTTAGTTCTTTATTATGTTAATATTAAGTTGGTAGGTGGTTCATTATGCTAATTTTAGCAAAATCTATATTAGGAATTACATTAGGATTTATATTAGCTATAATAACAGGATTAATTATTCTTCCTTTTTTAAGAAAGATGAATGCTAGACAAACTGTATCTCGTTTTATTAATCCAAGACATTTAAAAAAAGAAGGGACACCAACAATAGGTGGTTTAATATTTATTATTCCAACTCTTATTTCAGTGCTTGTATTAAGTTTACGTGGTTCCATTGTAATGAATCATAATCTAGTAATAGTATTATTTGTCTTTATATCATATGCTATATTAGGTTTTATTGATGATTATTTGAAAGTTAAAATGCATAATAACAAAGGATTATCAGTAATTGTTAAATTTATTTGTCAATTGGTTATTGCAATAGTTGTTTATTATATTTATGTAGAAAATGGTGGAGCAACAGTTCTTGAAATTTCTTTACTTGGTATTAAATGGAATTTAGGAATATTCTATGCAGTATTCGTATTATTCTTATTAGTGGCTACAACAAATGCTGTAAATATTACTGATGGACTTGATGGTTTATGTGGTAGTCTTTCAGCCATGGCATTCTTGGCTTATGGTATTATTTCTTATGGTAGTACATGGATTGTTGGTTATGATTCAATGGCCTTATTTTGCTTTATTCTATTAGGATCAATCTTTGGTTTCTTATTATTTAATACTTATCCTGCACGTGTATTCATGGGGGACACTGGTTCTCTTGCACTTGGTGGTGCCTTAGCATCAGTTGCTATATTAACTCATCATGAAATATCTCTTGCATTAATTGGTGGAGTTTTTGTAATAGAAACATTATCTAGTTTGATACAAATAATTGCTATTAGAAGATTCCATAAGAAAGTATTCTTAAAAGCACCTTTACATCATCATTTTGAGGAGTTAGGTTGGAGTGAAACCGATATCGTTAAGATATTCTTAGTTGCTGGATTCTTACTTGCAATGTTTGGTGTTATATATGGAGTATGGTTATAGAAGCTTAATTGCTTCTTTTTTTTGCAAAAAAAATTAGGATTAACCTAATTTAATGGAATTTAATATTTTTTGAATATTTGTTTGAACTGATTCATTGTAAATAGTTTTATTTGATACATAGTTAACGACTAATTTATAATAGGCACCTTGGTAGGAAATTAAATAACCATAGCTAGAATCATTGGCATAAGTATCTGATGAATAAGAGCCTAGAGTACTTTTTAAGCAATCGTTTGTTGAAAGCAATTCGTTGTAGGTTTCTGCCGTAATGGAAGATACTTCAATATTTATACTAGTATAATCTTTATAAAATATAGTACTAGCAGTTGATCCAAATGTATCAGGATATTGCATGGTTAAATTATTATAAGTGAATGTAGCGTATGTTGGAACATCAGTTGTAGTTGTTGTACTAGTTGTTGTTTCTTCTATAACATTTGCTTTAGTACTTTTTATAAATATACTTAAAGTAATAAAAGTAGATATTATTATTAAACCAAATAAAGCGTGAACAATGGGATGTTTCTTTTTGACTTCTTTTTTATTTAATTCAGCATTTATTTTTGCTAAATCAATGACGGCTGTATTTTCTTGATCATATTCATTATGATTATCAAATCCACAGGATGCACATATTGAAGATTCATTTGTTAATATTTCATGACATTTTTTACAATACATATACAAGCCTCCTAATCTAATTACATTATAGCAAAGAGGGGCATTTATTGGCAATAAAATAGTAATTAAAAAAATTAAAATGATAGATAATACTTGTTTACATCAAAATAGGTAAATGGTATACTTTATAGTAGGATGTGTATAGTATGAAGATGATATTTAATAGACGCTATAAGATTATATTTTCTATACTTAGTGTATTAGTCTTTTCTTTTGTCTTCAAATATATTAATAATCCAATAAATACTTATACACAAATGATTGCTAATAAAGTTCAATATTCTGATGCTTGTTCTACTGGTAGTGGAACTGTTTATTATGTAGATGCATCAAGTGCTTATATGACAAGTGCGCCAGTTTTATCTGCAGCTGATAAAAATTCAACAACTGATACAAAAATTCCTAATTGTAGTGTTGTAAGAGTTTATTGCAAGACTACTAGTGGTGGACATACATATTATAAAATTAGTAAAACAGAAAATATGTATATAATGGATTCATATTTAAAAAATTCATTACCTGCATCTTGTTCAAGTACTAAAACAACTACAACTATTTCAGCTTCTTATACTTTAGGAAACGTTACAAGTGTTCCTCAAACAAATTATGATAAAATGTATGCTGATAAAAATGGTGAATTTAAAGTTGCAATATCTAATATTCGTCATGTTGCAAGTGATGATACAAGTAGATTTAAATATGTTGTTTATGATCCTAGTGGGAATAATGTTACAAATAGATTTGATATTGATATGGATGATTTAACAATTAGTAGTAACGTTGGTTCAACAACTTTGTATTTAAAAATGAATACAGGATCTTATACATATTCAGCTGGTAACTATACAGTTGGTCTTATGCTTGACAATACTAATTACCAATCAAAAACATTTACAATTGTTGGAGATTATTATAACTATGATTTAAGCGTAAGTGCTCCAAGTGATACTAGTTCATCTAGTTATCAAACTTGGACTGCTTATTTAACTAATGAAGCAGGTATGGATTTTTCTTCTAGTAATTTCAACTTGAAAATTACTAAAGATGGTACAACTTATTATGATACTAATAGTTATACTTCTTATGATAATTTCTCAGCTAAGTTTTCTAGTTCTAGTACTCATTATATAGCATTCAATTATGATCCTAGTAATTATTCATTAGGGTCAGGTACTTATCTTGTAACTGTTGGTTATAATGATCCTGACTCAAGTGCTAGAGGTACTTTAACAAGAACTTTTAATATTACTTTGTCTGGTCGTAGTGTTAATTTAACAAAAAAAGCTGGATCAATGTTTAGATATATTAAAGGTGACTATGCTATAGATATCTATCGTGTTTATAATAATACAGTTTATTATTATGAGAATAGTACAATGAAGAGTGAAGATACAACTTCATTTGCTGATGAATTTACGGATATTACAATTAATAGTATTGCGGTTGATAGTAATGGCTATGTTAAATATGCCTATAGTGATGCTTGTATAATTACTAATGTATTAAATGGTAATGTTACTTATTTGGATGCAAGTGCTGTTAGTCATACAGTTACTCAAGCTGATTTTGAAACGGCATTCCCTGGAGCTTATGCTGCTCTTACAACTGCTTATGATATTTATTCTGATGGTCATATTATGCTTAAAAAAGCTGGATCTGGTTCAAGAAAAACTTTAAGTACAATTAATCAAACAATTCGTGCTTCTGGTGGTGGTGAGTTCTTATTCAACTATGGATATAAAAATTTAAGCAGTGATGATTTGGATTTATCTGAAATTAAAATATCAAGAACTAGTGATAATAAAGTGGTTTATCAGAAATCTTGTACAACATCTGGTATTTGGTGGTGGAAGAGTACAACTTGTAGTGTAACAACCAATGATTCACATTTTAAATATAGTTGGTCACTTGATAGTTCTACATCAACTTTAAAGATTAAATTATTATATTATAATGATTCGGCAACAGCTGATGAAGATTATGCTGGTTCATATAGAATAGATCTTGATTTCTATGATTCAGATACTCAAACAATTAATTTCTCACTTGAGGAAGGTGAATTAAACTATTATTTAAAGGCTTCTGTTGATGCCCATTTGGATACAACAGATCCAATGAGTACGGTTTATCCTCCTGGTAATAAAACTTATGAATATAATTTAGGTTTCTATATGCTTAAAGGTGATTCGGAATATTATAAATATAATACTTCTCAGATTGAAACAGTTGTATATGATCATCAAGCTAATTTAGATGAAAATGGTAATTTATATTTCTTTGATCAAACAAATTATACGATGCAACTTGTATCATATGATTCATCTACTGGTGCTATTACTTATAAATTAGGTAAGGATGCTACGGTTTTATCAGGTAATGTTAATGATAGTGCCTTTAAGAGCAAATATAGCGACATTATAGCAATGTTACCTTATTATAAATTTGATAGTTCTACACATGCATTAATTAATACTCCAGCAGGTGATGGATTTAAAACTCATGTTACTAAATATTATGAAAATAATAATGTAATGTATATTGATTATATTGATTCTTCCGGTACGGCACATACAGGTGTACTTGCTTCTAACTATGGATTAGTAGATGCTGATACTTATGTATATATTGTTTCTAATTATAATTTTGATACAAGTGGCAATATTATTTATGGTGATATAAATGGTAGTTATAATACTACGGTTACTAATGGTAAAGATGTTTCTAGTTTATTTGATATAACAGTTAATTCAGATACATCTGATATAACTAAGGTAATTAAAGTATTACCTAAGACAGAAGTTTCTGCTGGTACTTATTATGTTTATGTTAAATATAATGAAGCATTAATAGGTGTTGGCTATAAAAACTATTATGCTGATGAAAACCAAGCCATAATTACTAAGTCTAAATATCCTGAGATGTGGAATAGAAATACACATATGGTTCCAATTACTTATAGTAATCCTATATATGATATTAATATGGGAATTGTTACTTATAGTAATAATTATGATTCTTATATTAAGAGTATGTATTATAACGTAAGTAGTACGGCAACAATTAATGCAACTCCTATTTATATTCATGATACAGATTCCATTAAAATGTATGTTGATAGATGTAGTGCCAAGAGTGGAACAACTTGTACAACATGGGTTGATGATACAAGTGAATTTACTTTATCTAATAACTTTGATAATACTGATTACGGTACAACTTACTATGTTAATATTACAAATAAGGCGGCAATTACGCCTGGTACATATCGGCTAAGACTTGAATATACTAATGCGGATGGCATAGGATTAAGTGCTCCAATTACTAAAGAATTTGATGCTTCAGCTAAATACTATGGTATTATCGTTGATGATAAAACAACGGGTACTGTTAATTATGCACATAACTATACACAAACAAAAAATATTTATTTAGATGGATATTATTTATCTAATCCTAGTAATTTGAAATCATCAATTTCATTTAAGTCTGGATCTGGAGAAATGGTGGATTTAGTTCTTGAAGATAATATATTCTATTATGTAGATGCTAATGGTAATAAGACGGCTTATTTTACATATACAATGGATAAATATAGTACAAGTGATGCTAATAAGACTCATTATGAATATCATTTATCTAATTATACAGACGTTACTCAGCAGGGCACATATACTATTACTTTTTACTATACTGAGGATAGTGGAGAAACGGTATCTGATACATTTGAATTTAGTGTTGGTGCTGATCAATATTCGGTGGATTTAAGTAATGAATATGCTAAATCAACGGATACGGAATTATCATTTAGTAAAGATTTTACAACTGCTTATATTTCTAAAGATAAAATTAATAATATAAGTGTTGTAGTTTACTATTATGATGATGCTAAGAATGCTTATGTTGATGTATCATCTAGTAATGTTTCAGTAGAGAATAGACATATATCTGATATATCATTTACTATTGATAATTGTTCAGGTGTTACTTGTACTGGTAAAGTCAAATTTGTTATTAATAAAAACAAATATGATACAAGTGATAATGCTGATTATTACATAGAAGTTTCTTATCCAGCTGGTTCTAATAAGAAGACTTATACTATTACACCATATAATAAATTATTTGGTTGGGATATTAAGTCATCTTCAATAGTTGGTACTTATACGGATACTGATGGGACTAAGACTACGGTTAATGGTTTCTATAATAATTTAAGTGATACAACAATTACATTTGATTTAACAAATACATTCCATGAAAATGCGTTTGGAATTGCTGTTAATAAAAATTGTAGTTCTAAATCTTCTGAAACTTGTACAACTACTGATGTATATTCACAGGCATTTGATATTACTTATACTTATAATGAAGCTGGTCAAATTAATGGTGCTAAGCTAGTTTACAATGGTAAAGTAACATTAACTCCTGGTTATTATGGTTTAGTACTATATTATTCAACTAATGATTTCCGTGTATTAGATTTCAGGGTTAAGTCAGAGTATGTCAATATTGTTATTGATGATTTCAATGCTTATTCAATATCTAATTCTAAATATGTAAATGGTTTATTTACAAATATAAATGGTTATGTTAGAGCTCCTGTAAGTGTTGCTGGTGTTAGTGATTTAAGTAAAATGACTGTTAAAGTTATTGATGCTTCAGGCAATAGTGTATCTTCACTTGCACCTAATATATCTAAGTTTATTGATAATAAATTAGTATATATTGATTATGTTGCAAATGAATTAAAAGAGGCTAATGATTATACATTAGTAGTAAGTTATACAGATGCCGATAATGAGGAAATTAAAGCAACTCAGGCATTTACAATGAATAAAACATATTTCAATTTGTACTTTGGTGATACAGTTACAACGGATCCTAGTCCTTTGATACCTAATGCAGTTAATGGTGGTAAAGCAACATTTACGTTAAATATTGAAGATGTTCCATATTTGTATCAAGGTGCTGATAGTGAAGCTTCATCTTCAGCTGCTCAAAAGATTGCTGATGGAACAAAAATTTATAGTTTTGCTGGTGATGATGTTACTAATTTATTTAAGGTTACTTATGCATTTAAATCATATTCAGACTTTTATTTAATTGTTAGTTATGATAATGGTGCAATTGTTCCTGATGAATATACTGTTAAATCTAGTTATACAATTGATGGATATACGATAACTACTTCTTCTTACTTTGTAGTAGGAGATTATATGAAGTCTATTAGTGTATCTAATGATGTACAAATTATATCTAATACAGGTGATTCTAAGATACATAGAAACACAGGTGGAACATTTAGAATTAATTACACTTCATTCTATGGTGCATCTACGAGTGATATAAATGTTAAGGTATCTAATTCTTCATCACAAGATGTAACTAGTTCATTTGTTGTAGATACTGAATCATCATATATTGATGTTAATTATAATCCTAAGAGTGAGGATAAGTATTTACCTTATGGAGATTATATTATTACAGTTACTTATAAAAACTCCGGAGATTCAGGTTATTCAGTTACTTTATTAAATGTTCATATTTATGATATTTATAAAGATATTGCTATTAATAATATGCGTACTAATAGTTCAGTCGTATATGCTGATTTAGATAACCAATTCTACAACTTTGATTTAACATTAACGAGTTTATTAACTAAAGATGATTTAACTAATCTTGAATATAGTGTTTATGATGCTGAGAATAATGATGTTACAAGTGAATTTGCTATATCTAATAATTTAAGTGATATAACTGATACATCTAGTGTAATGGTTTATAAGATTCAAATACTTGCATTTAAAGCTCCAGTTGGTAAATATACAATTAAGTTAAAATTAAAAGATGCTGAAGGGGAATATAATAGTTCTAATGCTTTACAATTTGCTATTACAAAAACATATTATAAAGTTATATTAGATGATGCTTCTGCATTTAAACCTATTACTACATATGGAAGTGATACTTCTAAGATATATGATAAAGGTGGATTTAATACTAATTATATTTATACAACTAATTATCCTTATAAAGATACAAGTGTATTTAGTATAAGAATATATAAAGGTTTAACTTTAGTAAAAGAAATTAATAATGTTGATATTAATGCTTATAGCGAAGATGGTGTTAATTACTTACAAGAAGCATTTGATACGACTGGTGTTAGTGCTGGAACTTACAATGTTTATGTATGTATTAATGGTTTACCTTATGTATATAAGACAGTAGAGGTTAATCCTTACATTGCAGCAACTGATTTTTCACTTATTGTTGGTGGATCAATTATTAAAGGTAATGATGTTACTATTAGCCACAATAGCAGCAATAAGATTGGTGTAAGTGTAACACCAACTAATGCTACAGATGATAATTTCATTTATACTTCTGGTAATGAGGAAATTATTAAAGTGGTTGATGGTAGATTAATTGGTGTAAGTGAAGGTAGTACAACTTTAACAGTAAATAATGCGGATGTTACAAAGACATTTAATGTTACTGTTACTGAAAGTTTATCTTCTACTAAGTATACAGTTACTTATGGAATAGATTCATCAATTTATGTTAATTCAATTAATACATTAAAGTTATCTAAAGAAGCATTTGAAGCTAATTTAGATGGTAAAAAAACAGGTTATTCTTATTTGGATAGAAATAAAGCTAGTACAAATCCTACTAATATAGGAACTGGTATGTATTTTGTTAATCCAGGAGATGCAACATATAGAATAGTAGTAATTGGTGATGTTACTAAAGATGGTAATATTAGTCTTACAGATGTTGCTATAGTATTCCAGTATGTAAGAGGTAAAACATCGATTACAGATGATGGAGCATTGCTTGCTGCTCATATAAGAAGAGCTGATAAAGTTACATTAACGGATGTTGCTAGGTTATTCCAATTCGTTCGTGGAAAGTTGGATTCTTTGTAGGAGGATAGTGTATGATAGCATTAATGATGATATTATGCTTAACATTATTCCTCCCAGGATCCGTTTATGCGGATGATATAGGAGTAAGTGTTAAGTGTCCAAGTGATATTAAATCCGGTGAGGAATTTACTTGTGATTTAATAGGATATAGTAGATATAAGGTATCATCCATAGAATATTATTATAGTATTCCTGATAATGTTGAAAAGTTGGGATTTACTATTAATGATATATGGAATGGTAGCGATGAAGATAATAAATTATATCTATATACCGATACTAATCAAATTAATATATTTAAAATAGGAACATTTAGTTTAAAAGCTAATGAAGATTTAGAAAAAATAAATATAAGTACAGATTATTTAGTATTTGGTGATAGTGATTTTAATGAACATGTCTTAGTTGATAATGTAAATAAAGAAGATAGTTCAAATGTTAAGAAGAAAAATATGATTAAATATGGTATTATTGTATTAATAATAGGTATATTGGTTTATGTTGTTATGAAATATAGGAGGAAAAAACATGCGTAAGAGATGGTTAATGTTATTAAGTTTATTGTTTTTAGTGCCAGGTGTTGTCCATGCGGGTAATCCTTCAGTTAATATTTCGGTTTCATGTGGAAGTGTCGAAACGGGATCTACAACAACATGTACAGCCTATGCTAATGCAAGTGGTGGAACAATTAATAATGTTTCAGGTTCATATTTAGTTACTGGAAATATTTCACTTGTATCGCTTGATTCTTCAAATGGATTTGGTGGTGGAAGTGATGCTAGTGCTTCTTATTCAAGTTTTGGTGTTTATGGTAATGAAGTTACTGGTAGTGTAAAATTATTTACGATTACTGTTAGAGGTAATACAGCTGGTTCAGGTACTGTTAAAGTTAGTGTTACTGGTTATGGCTCTGATAGTGATGATTATAGTGTTTCTTTATCAGGAACTGGTAAAGTTCAAGTAACAGATCCTGTTACTCAACCAATAACTGAAGCTCCAACAACTCCAGCAACTACAAGAAGAACAACTCAAGCTGGTAGTAATGTTACAGCTAATGCTAATGCAACAACTACCACGATTCCAGTTACAACTGTAGAAGCTTCTAAATTATATTTTACAAGTTTAACTGTTGATAATTTCCCTGTTACAGAAACAAATGGAATTTATTATGTAACAACTGATACTACAACAGAAAATGTTACAATAGCCGCGAGTGCTCCTGATGGAGTTACAATAGTTGGTACAGGTACAAGAGTATTAAGTTATGGTAAAAATACGGTATCATTGATACTTAAAGATACTAATGGTGGTGTTGCTACATTTACACTTGTAATTACAAGACCAGATAATAGTAGTAATTATAATACGTTACTTAAGAATTTGGCTGTTGTTGGATATAAGTTTGTATTTGATCCTGCAACGACAAGTTATACAATTACAGTGCCTGATGATGCTACTGAATTATATATATTAGCTGAAGCACAAAGTGAAGATGTTAATGTTGTTGGTAATGGAGTATTAAGTTTAGCAAGTGGTGAAAATACTGCTTATGTAACTGTATCATATGGAGATTTATCAAGTACTGCTTATACTATTCATATTAAGAGAAGTCATAAGAGTTTAATAATGTGGATAGTAATTGGTACTTTAGGTATAGGATTATTTGCTACTTTGTTATTAGAAGAAAATTCTAAGAAGAAGAAAGTTAGTAATCTTGTTGCTGAAAAGGAAAAGATATTAGCAGAAAAGAATAGATTAGTTGTAGGTTCTCAAGATGAAGCTCAACTTAAAGTTAATGGAAGTTCTGCTGTCGGAATTGGATCACGTGTTGTTAATCCAATTGTAAGTCCTACTCCAGTGATGGGTGTTTCAACTGAGGCACCTAAGAAAGTTATTCCAATTAAGATTATTAAGAAGAGAGTTGCTTCTCCAGGAATGGCTCCAATGGTTAAACCAGTTAATAATCTATCAATGATGGATAATGTTGAACCTCAGGTTAAAGTGGTTAAGAAAATGCCTAAGATTACTAAAGTTATTAAACGTGTAATCGTTCCTAACCAAAATAATTAAAAAATACAAATTTAAGGATGATAGAAATATCATTCTTTTTATTTGTTGATATATTGAATAAAAAAATAGAAGAACTATACTTCAAGTATAAATAGAGTATGGAGAGTTTTATTATCTTATGCTAGTAAAATAAGCGATACGAATTTTTGTAATAACAGAGTAGTTTCAACTAGTGATGGTACAACAAGTTCACCATATGTAATATCTTAAGTTATTTTATTATGAATTATTAAAACTGATTTAATATCAGTTTTTTTATGTTATAATTTAATTAGAATAGTTGGTGAGTTATGTATTTAGTTATATTACTTGTATTAATACCTTTTATATCAGTTGGTTTAGTTATGTATATATCTATGCTTTATCAATTTATTATAACTACTAGTATTAATAGTTTATTATTAATTATTGGTTTATTTATATTAATGTTAGGTAGTTATTTCCTTTTAAATACTATTTTTAAGCTTATTAAGAGCAATTGTAAAATACTTAATATAAATATGCATAAGGATTCTTTATATGGCTTTATTTGTTTTACTTTTCTTATGCTATTAGGTTTATCTATGATTATTAATTCTATTGTTAATTCAATTAATGGATCTTTATTAACTATGGGTACAATCATTATTATATTTTATATATATATTATCTATATTTACTTTTTTGATAAAAAAGAAATAGTATTTGAATTAAATGATATAGATAAAATAGATAAAAGTATTTATAAATTATCTTTTGTTAATAATACAGAGTTTGTTGATTATTATGTTAATAATGGTAAGTATGATGTAGGTTCTAAATATAAATGTCTTTATAATAAACATTTAAAAAGTATTATGGAGATTAAGAATGAAGTAAAGGATTTAGTGTGATATATGAATAATGATAATAATAATATAGTTAGAGAAGTTAATAATAATGTTGATGAAAATAAAGCTAGAGAAGTTAATAATGAATATAAGATAAAAAGGTTACCTTTTCTTGTTAGATTTATTATTATTATAGCTATTCTAATGGGTTTGTTCTTTGCTTGTTTTTATGCTATTAAATTATCTAAGAAAGCTATGGAAATGAGTGAAACTACTACGACAACAACTGTTACTACAACATTAAGTGCAAGTGAGAAGTTTATTCAATATTTGAATAAAGATGTTTTAAGAAAGTTTAGTAATGATACACATACGTTAATATTATTACCTAGTAGTGTTGCTAATATATATTTAAATATAAATGTTGATGAAGATGGTAATTTAGTTAACGCTAAATATGGTAATTATATATTAGGTGATACTTTAGTTGCTGATGATACTTATACAATAGGGGATTCAACACTTGTTGGAAGTGATACTTTAAGTAAACATGATACAGAGTATAAGTATTATCTTAATAGTGCTGGTACTAAAATTTTAGTAATGAATGCGACGACAAAATTATTATATGCTATGTATGTTAATACTACGACAGGGGAAATTGTTGTTGGTAAGTATGTTGAAGGTAATGATAATATAACTATTAATGGTGTAGAATTTCTAAAAAATGGTGCTAATGTTACATATGATGGAGATAGTCTTATTTGGCAAAAATAGGTTCATATGTTATAATATGTATGTTTTTTGTCTAGTGGAATTATTTTATTAGATAAAAATAATATAGTTTTAAATTATTATGTTATAATTTATATACAAAAAAAGGAAAGGTGAATATGAGTAAGTATAGATCGTTTGATAGTATTACTAAAGATATTTTAGCAAATGAAAAGTTTCAAGCTATTACTAATGAATCACATCATGGTATTACAAGAATGGAACATTCATTAAGAGTGGCACATGGTGTATATGATATGGCTATTAAACATAATTTAGATTATGTTTCCGCTACACGTGCGGCTTTAGTTCATGATTTCTTTACAAATGCTGAATTTATTACTAATCATGGATTAATTAAAGGTGTTGTACATCCTGATATAGCTTTAGCTAATGCTAAAGGTGAATTTGAAATAAATGAGATTGAAGCTAATGCTATTGAAGCTCATATGTTTCCTTTAAGTGTTGTTACACCTAAAAGTAAAGAAGCTTGGACATTAACATTTGTTGATAAGAAAGTAGCTATTTATGAGTATTCAATGAATAAGTTTAATCCTAAGAGATTAACTCATAAAGTTTCATATGGTTTATCTATGGCTTTAGTATTTGCTTTTAATTTAATAACAATGGGTAGAAGATAATTAATTAATACCCATTTAATATGTTTCCGTAGCTCAGCAGGATAGAGCAATCGCCTCCTAAGCGAAAGATCGGCAGTTCGATTCTGCTCGGGAACACCAGAGGGAAATTAGTCGAAATAATTATTCGACTTTCAAATATAAAGGTTAATTTCGGTTAACTTTTTTTTGTGTATTTGAAAGGAGATTGATTAAATGATAAATATAACAAAAGAAAATATAGAAATAGAAGATTCTTTAAATAATAGAATTAAAAGTATTACAAAGTTTCTAGGGGTAAAATCAAAACTAATAAATGGTAAATTAATAAGTATAGATAAAACTAATCTAGCTTATATAGAACCTCATAAATTAGAAATTAATAATACAACATATTTATTCTTTAATGACTCAAATTTAGTTTATATAAATACTTTAGAAAACGCTATTGATATA
>Ga0116181_1001633_pt1 | contig 19167 bp, 17 predicted proteins | sample AD_UKC075_MetaG_FD_89752 | JGI IMG/M metagenome (GOLD analysis project Ga0116181, IMG submission 89752) | Active sludge microbial communities of municipal wastewater-treating anaerobic digesters from USA - AD_UKC075_MetaG | ecosystem: Engineered > Bioreactor > Anaerobic > Digestate | place: USA...
AGCATTTAACTTACTAATGAGTGATGATGTTGATCCACGTAAAGAGTTTATAGTTTCAAATGCAGGTTATGTTAATAACCTAGATATATAGGAGGTAAGGTATGGAAGATAATAATATAGATAGTTATGATGATAATGACGAATTAGATAATATTGAAGAAGAAACACCAGAAGATGTTGAAAACTTTGAAGATGTTAATCCTGAAAATATAGAGGATGATTCATCAGAATCAAATAATGAAGATGATAGTTTACCAAAAGGCGAAATATTACAAAATGATATTGTAAAAGAAATCAAAGATTCATTCTTGGATTATTCCATGAGTGTTATCGTTGCTCGTGCCTTACCAGATTTAAGGGATGGTTTAAAACCAGTTCATAGAAGAATATTATATTCAATGTATGAAAGTGGTATTACACCAGATAAACCTTTTAGAAAATCAGCTACTACAGTTGGTAATGTAATGGGTAAATACCATCCACATGGCGATTCATCAATATATGATGCAATGGTTAGGATGGCCCAAGACTTTAGTTATCGTGCACCACTAATTGAAGGACATGGTAACTTTGGATCAATGGATGGCGATGGTGCAGCAGCCATGCGTTATACTGAAGCTAGATTATCAAAAATTTCTCTAGAAATGTTAAGAGATATTAAAAAAGATACAGTAGATTTTAGTGATAACTTTGATGCTACAGCTAAAGAACCAGTTGTTTTACCAAGTAGATTTCCTAATATTCTAGTAAATGGAACAATGGGAATTGCAGTAGGTATGGCAACAAACATACCACCTCATAATTTAAAAGAAGTAGTAAATGGATGTATTGCTGTAATTGATAATCATGATATAGAATTACCTGAATTAATGCAATATATTAAAGGTCCAGATTTCCCAACAGGTGCCGTAATTCTTGGCAACTCTGGTATTACTAGGGCTTATGAAACAGGAAAAGGTACAATTACTTTAAGAGGTAAAGTTGCTATTGAAGAACATGCAAATAAAAATTTAATAGTAATTACTGAAATACCTTATGGAGTAAATAAGAAGGAATTCCAACAAAAAATAGCAGAATTAGTAAGAGATAAACAATTAGATGGAATATCAGACTTACATGAAGAAACAAACATTGAAAATGGTATTAAAATCGTTGTTACTCTTAAAAAAGAAGCAAATCCAAATGTTGTATTAAACAATTTATATAAGAAAACGCCATTACAAATTACATATGGTATTAACTTATTAATGCTTGATCAAGGAATACCTAAAACATTAGGATTAAAAGATATTTTAACTAAATATGTTGATTATCAAAAAGAAGTAATTATTAGAAGAACAAGATACGACTTAGCTGAAGCTGAAAAAAGAGTACATATCATTGATGGTCAAATAACAGCCATTAATAATATTGATGATTTTGTTAAGATAATAAGAGGATCTAGAACCGAAATAATAGCAAAACAAAGATTAGAAGAAAAATATGGATTAGATGATATTCAAGCTACAGATATTCTTCAAATGAGATTAAGAAAGTTAACTGGTCTTGAACTAGATAAATTACTAGAAGAAAAAGATATGTTAATGAAACTTATAGCTGAATACAATGAAATATTAAATTCTGATGCGAAAGTATGCGAAATTATTAAAAACGAATTACTTGAAATTGCCAATAAATATGGTGATGAAAGAAGAACTTATATTGATATGACAGCAATTGATTATATTGAGGACGAGTCATTAATTCCTGAAGAAAATATCATAATAACACTTACTGATAAAGGGTATATTAAGAGATTAAATGCTGATACTTATAAAACTCAAAACAGAGGCGGTGTTGGTGTAAAGGGAATGTCAACAAACGAAGAAGATTACGTAAAATTCTTGATTAATTCATCAACACATGATTATATCTGCATATTTACAAATAAAGGTAAGATATATAGATTAAAAGGATATGAAATTCCTGAATATAGCAGAACTGCTAAGGGATTGCCAATTATTAATCTTATTCAAATTGAAAAGGATGAGAAAGTTAGTGCAATACTTGATGTATCAGCCAATAATGATTTGAAATATACTATATTTGCAACAAAGAATGGAATAATAAAGAAAACAGCTAATGAAGAATATATGAATATTAGAAAATCTGGTAAGATAGCTATTACATTAAGAGATGATGATGAATTAATAGATGTTAAATTAACTGATGGAAACATGAAAGTAATCATGGGAGCAACATCAGGTAAGATGGCAATTTTTGATGAGTCAGAAGTTAGACCAATGGGAAGAACTGCAACAGGAGTCAGAGGAATCAATCTAGACGGTGCAATTTGTACTGGTATGGAAGTTGGTAGAAGCGATGACAACCTATTAATAGTATCTAAGAACGGATATGGTAAGAGAACACTAGTAAGTGAATATAGAGAGACTAAACGTGGAAGTAAAGGCGTATTAGCCCTTAAAATAACTGAGAAAAATGGTATGATGATCGGTCATAAAATAGTTACAGATGATAAAGACTTATTAATTATTACTGAATCAGGAATGATTATAAGAATACCTGTTAACCAAATATCTCAATTAAGTAGAGTAACTCAAGGTGTTAAATTAATGAATGTAAAAGATGATCAATATGTATCTACAATAAGTATAGTAGACGAATTAGAAAATGATGATTCAATTGATCAACAAAATAATGACGATGAAGTTAATAATTCAGATGTTATTGAAGAAGCTTAATAAGCTTCTTTTTTTATGTTTCACGTGAAACATTGACCTTTTTAACACGTAAATACGTTACATGTATATGATTCTTTGATTATATTAATAATAGCATTATGTTATTAATATAATGAATTAGACAATGATAATTATTAATACAAATGATAACTTATAGTCGTTTGTAAATAGTTATGAACAAGGTTTCACGTGAAACATTGGCGGTTTTGGTATGAAATTACGTTACCTTATAAAAAATAATCAAAAAAATTAACACATTTGGATTATAAAGCGCAGCAATTGTTTTGCTGCGCGTAAGAATTTTACTCTGATTATGACATATTACTTAAATTCATAAACAATATATAAATTAAATAAAATATCTAATATTATTATCTCTATTATTAAATGAAACGTTCGTAACGACGTTATAAACAATGTTTCACGTGAAACATTGACCATTTTAGTACGTAATTACGTTATCTTATTAAAAACAATCCAAACAATTAACAAATATATATTGTAGAGCGCAGCAATTAATTTGCTGCGCGTAAGAAATATGATTAAATATATAACATGATTTAAATAATAAATAGATACAATATAGACAGTATGCAATTTACCTATATATATAGTTATGAACAATGTTTCACGTGAAACATTGGTGGTTTTGGTACGAAATTACGTTATTTTATTAAAGATAATCGAAAAAATTAACACGTTTGGATTATAAAGCGCAGCAATTATTTTGCTGCGCGTAAGAATTTTGCTCTGATTATGATATATAACTTAAATTAATATACGGTATATAAATTGAAAAGATAATATTAATAGAGTAGCTTAATAAACAATAGTTAAAAAAATAATAATAGATCTTACATTATTATCTCTATTATAAAATCAAATGCTCGTAAAGAAGTTATAAACAATGTTTCACGTGAAACATTGACCATTTTAGCACGTAATTGCGTTGCATTAACTGAAATATCAAAAAGTGAATAAACAATATAAGCGCAACTATTTTTAGTTGCGCGTAGAAATTATGACAAAAAAGTTGATTGGAGCATTTATTAATAATTTTCAAAATGAATCCAACATTATTGGATCTTTTATAAGATTAAACATGAATATAATAGTTATGAACAATGTTTCACGTGAAACATTGACCATTTTAACACGTAAATACGTTGACTTAACAAAATATCTGAAAAAATAATGCATAAATAAAATAAGCGCAGCTATTATTAGCTGCGCGTAGAAAAAAATATGATTTCAATGATTATGAATAAAATTTAAAAAATAGTATAACTATTTATAATCAAATAATATCTGCATAGTTATAACTTGTACATAAATAGTTATAAACAATGTTTCACGTGAAACATTAACCATTTTGCTACGAAAATACGTTACTTAAACATTAAAAAAGTTAAAAATAAACAAAATTATTGATTCATAGTTTAAATGTGATATAATTTAAATGCGCAACGATTATATTATAAACTGGTCAGGACAGGAATGTAGCAGCCACGTTAATCCCTGATCGTGTGCGCTTTTTTTATGAGGAAATAAAATGGATAATAATATAATTAAAGAAATATTAAATGAAGCTGATAAGTCATTAGATTCATTAGACATTCCAGTTGGAGCGGTAATTGTAAAAGATAATGTAATAATTGGAAAAGGTCATAATGACAGAATACTAAACAATAACGTACTAGGCCATGCAGAAATAAATGCAATAAAAGAAGCTATTAAAACCCTTGGAGATTATCGATTAAACGGATGTGATCTTTATGTTACACTTGAACCATGTAACATGTGCATGGAAATTTGCAAAGAGGCTAGAATAGATAATATTTATTTTCTGTTGAAAAAAGACAATATGAATTCTTATAAAAAGACAAACAAATGTACGATAGAAAACTTTAATGAAGAAAAGACCATTTATGCCGATAAACTAAGCGCATTTTTTAAAGATAATTTAAACAGATAGAGCTATTATATGATATAATAAATACAGGTGATGGACTATGAATTATAAAGTATTATACAGAAAATATAGACCGAATAATTTTGACGAATTAATAGGCCAAGAACACATTATTAAAATACTTAAAAACTCTATTATTGAAAACAAAATAGCCCATGCATATTTATTTACAGGCCCAAGAGGAACGGGCAAGACAAGCACGGCAAAACTTTTTGCAAAAGCATTAAACTGTACCAATTCTACTAATGGAATTCCATGCGAGAAATGTGATAACTGCAAAAACTTTAATAATAATCCAGATATTATAGAGCTTGATGCAGCCAGTAACAATGGTGTTGATAATATGCGTCTAATAATTGATGGCGTTCAAGTAGCCCCAGCAATGAGCAAATATAAAATATACATAATTGATGAAGCACATATGCTTTCATCATCAGCCTGGAACGCATTTCTTAAAACACTTGAAGAACCACCAGAAAATGTTATTTTTATTTTAGCAACAACTGAGATTCAAAAGGTTCCTCTTACTATATTATCTAGATGTCAACGTTTTGACTTTTGTAGAATAAATAAGGATGAAATAACTAAACATCTAGAAAAAATATGTGAAAAAGAAAATATTAAATATGAAGAAGATGCAATAAAAGAAATAAGCAACATATCAGATGGTTGTATGCGTGATGCTTTAAGCGTACTTGATCAGTTATCTAAAGCAGCTGATGTTGTCACGGTCGATATTCTTAAACAAAACTATGGAACAGTCACTGATTATGATATTGATATAATTTATACAGCAATACTTCATAATGACTTAGATACGCTAATTGATAAAATAAGCGAAATAAAGGCATCGGGAGTTAATATAAAAGTATTGATTGATAAACTAATAGATAACTTCTTAAATAAAGCAATTCAAATTAAAAGAAAAAACATTAGTAATAACGCATTTAATCAATTAAAAAATATAATAAAATCATTAAATGAAATTGAAGAAAAGCTAAATGATGGCTTAAATGGCTATTTATTATTACAAATAGAGTTAATATCATTTATAAATGATGATGAAAATAAAATTTCAAATAGAGAAATAAATCAAATTATTTCCCGGGAAATAATTCAACTTGACACTAAAATTGACGTAAACAAAATGATTAAGGACAATAAAAGCGATAATTATTACAAAATGTGTGATGAATTTATAAATGTTAGAATAAATAATTCCTTTGTAAATGCATCTAAAAACATTAAACAAGACTTTATTAATACTTGGAATGATTTTATAAAATACATTAAGGAAGAAGACATCCGAGATATTTTAGCAGTAACTCGTGATAGCATTCCAATGGTGGCATCGGAAAAAAACGCTATTATTGTTGTAAAAAGCGAAAGTACCAAAGTAATATTAAATGCTAAGTTGTATTTTATTGAAAATAAATTTTCTAAGAAGTTTAATAAAAATTATGAATTAATTTTTATTTCAGAAAATGATTGGAAGAAATTGTTAAAAACATTTGATAAAAATAAACAATATACAATCATGGAGGAAGAAGAATTTATTAATAAAGATAATACGTTTGTTACGGAAGCCAAAGAATTGTTTGGCGATAAAAATATAAATATAGAATAGGAGAATACAAATATGAATATGCAAGCAATGCTAGCACAAGCACAAAGAATGCAAAAGGACATTCAAAACAAACAAAAACAAATTTATGATACGGAATACACAGGTGAATCACAAATGGTTACGGTTGTAATGATGGGAAATAAGAAAGTAAAATCAATTAAATTAAAAGTTAATCAGGTAGAAAATGATGATATTGAGATATTAGAAGATATGATTAAAATTGCATTTGATGATGCAATAAATAAAATAGATAAAGATGTTGATACAAAATTAGGATCATATGGTAAACAATTAGGCGGATTAATTTAAAATGATTTATCCAGAAATATTAAGCGATACAATTAATTCATTTAAGAAACTTCCAGGAATTGGTGAGAAAAGTGCCGAAAGATTAGCATTATCTATGTTGGACCTTGAAGAAGAAGATATTGAATCATTTTCTGAAAACATCGTTAAATGTAAGAAAAAACTACATAGATGCAAAATATGTGGTCATTTAACTGATAAAGAAATATGTGATATATGTAATGATGAAACAAGACAAAATAATTTGATATGCGTAGTTGAAGATTATAAAAGTGTATTCATGTTTGAAAAATCAGGAACCTTCCGTGGAAAATATCATGTATTAAATGGATTGATATCACCAATTGATGGAATATATCCAGAAGATATAAATCTAGGAGGATTAATAAGCAGAATTGACCCCGAATCGAAGAATTCAGAATTAATTATTGCATTAAAGCCATCCATTGAAGGCGAAACAACAACTTTATATATAAAGAAGATTTTTGAAAATAAAAACGTAAAAATATCAAGATTATCATATGGAATACCAATGGGAGTAGATATTGATTATCTAGATTCAATAACTCTTGATCGAGCACTACTTGATAGAAAAGAAATATCAGACAAGGAGAAAAATGACTAATAAGGACACGATAAATGTAATTATAAAATCATTTCATGAGAAAAAAAATTCTCATGCTTTTTTGTTTAACACAAATAATGTTGAAAAAACTTACAAAGATGTATTAGAAATAATAAAAGAAATTAATTCAGAAGGAAAAAGTGCAGAGTTTATTGAAAAACTCAATCGCACAATAGACGATAATACAAATCCTGATGTTTATACAATTAAAACTGATAAAAGAGAAATTTTAGTTGATGAAATATATGACTTACTTGATAGATTCTCAACAACGGCTTTTATGAATAGCTATAAAACATATATAATATATGATGCTGATAAATTAAGTGAGTCATCTTCCAATAAGTTGTTAAAATTCTTGGAAGAACCAGAAGAAAACATTGTTGGCTTTTATTTAACCGCTGTACCAAATAAAATACTATCAACCATTAGAAGTAGATGCGAAATATTTAATTTTGAATATAACAACAATAATATTTTAGACTTATTGGATATTACCGAAGAATATTATAATAATTACTATGATATAACCACTTATTTAATAAATATATTAAATGATAATACCAAATATAAAAAAATGATAAATACCAAAAAAATATCATCATATGATCGCAATCAAATGGAAAGTATATTGATGCTATTAAAAAAAATATATGAATTAAAATTTGATAATGTATTAAACAATAGCAATAATAATGCTGAATATGCAATTAATCTCTTTAATTTAATTGACGAAAATAACATTTATAAATTATCAAATAGAATTAAAATAATAAATGATGCTATAATAGATGTTAGATGTAATGTTAACAGAGATTTATCTATAAACAAAATGTTTATTAAATGGGAGTAAAAGGTATGAATATAATCGGAGTTAAGTTTAAAAGATTTGGTAAAGTATATAATTTTATTAATGAAAATTTAGAATTAATCATTAATGATTATGTAATTGTTGATACAGAAAATGGAGAACAATATGCTAAAGTATGTTCAATAGACAGTATAAACGATGATGAAATTAATAAAGAAGAAATGAAAAAAGTAATAAGAAAAGCAACAAAGGAAGACTACAATACATTACTAAACAATATAAAAGATGCAAAAGAAGCTATGGAATATGCTAAAGAACTTGTAGAAAAAGAAAATATACCTATGCGTTTTCTTGATGCAAGTTATACATTTGATAAAAAACAATTAGTATTTAATTTTACAGCAGATAATAGAATAGACTTTAGAAATCTTGTAAAAGAATTGGCCTATAAATATCATACCAGGATTGAATTAAGACAAATTGGTGTAAGAGATAAATCAAAATTAGTTGGCGGATTAGGATTATGTGGAAGACCTTTATGTTGTTCATCATTTCTTGATAATTCCGAATCAATAAGTATAAATATGGCAAAAAACCAAGGATTAGCTTTAAATCCATCAAAAATTAATGGATTATGTGGTAGATTACTATGTTGTCTTGCTTATGAAGATGACGTTTATACTGAAAACAGGTCTGAATTACCAAAAATAGGACAAAAGTTAAAAACTTATGATGGAGAAGGAACTGTAGTTGGTTTAGATGCTCTATGTAAGAAGTGCCATGTAAATATTAATGGCGAAGTGAAAGAATATGATTCACATGGAAAATAATGAATTAAATGATTTATTTGACTATGGCTATAAAATATTTCAAAATCCCAATTATTTCAAATTTTCAGTTGACTCAGTATTATTAGGAGAATTCGTTAATTTAAGAGCTAATGATAAAAAAGTTCTTGATTTATGCTCTGGAAATGGATCAATACCAATGATTCTATCTAGTAAATATGGAAGCAAAATAGAAATAACTGGTGTTGAATTACAAAAGACCATTTATGATATGGCCATTGAATCAATTAAGTATAACAATATAACAAACATTAATATGTTAAATAAAGATGTAAATGAACTATGTAGTGTATTACCATTACATAGTTTTGATGTTGTCACAGTGAACCCACCATACTTTAAAGTATACGATAATAGTTTTAAAAATAAAGATGATATAAAATCTATTGCAAGACATGAAATAAAAACTAATCTTGAAAATATTATTAGTATATCTAGTAATATGCTAAAAAATGGTGGATATCTTTACATGGTTCATAGACCTGAACGTTTAAGCGACATAATAATAGAACTTGAAAATAACAAATTTGGTTTAAAAAGACTGGTTCCCATATATAACGATGATGAATCTAAATGTGTATTCATTTTAATTGAAGCTATTTACAATGGGAAAAGTTATGTTAATATAGATAAGCCAGTGGTTTTAAATCACAATTTAAAGACATATAAGAATATATTTGGAGGTAATTTATGAAATTAGTTGTAGGATTGGGAAATCCAGGAAAAGAATATGAATTAACAAGACATAACATGGGTTTTTATATGTTAGATAATTACCTTGGAGATGTAAAATGGTCTAAGAAATTCAATGGCTATTACTATGAGAAAAATATAAATGGCGAAAAATATATATTTTTAAAACCATTAAGTTATATGAATTTATCTGGTGGCGTAGTAAGAGAATATGTTGATTATTATAAAATAGATATAAAAGATATTCTTGTTATTCAAGATGATTTAGATTTAAGTGTCGGCAAAATAAGGATTAAGATTAATTCCTCTGCCGGAGGACACAATGGTATAAAAGATATAATTAATTGTTTAGGTACAAATGCTTTCATTCGCTTAAAAATAGGCGTATCTCAAGATAGAAGTATCGATACAAAAGATTATGTATTAGGTAAATTATCAAAGTCAGATATTACATTAATTAATGAGAGATTAAATGATGTTTACAATATTATTGAAAATTTTAACTATAATGATATAGATAAATTAATGTGTAAATATAATTAGGAGAACAATGGATTATTTAGATGACATATTTCAATACAAAAATGAAGGAACCGTATGTGGACTAACTGATGAATTATTAATATTATATTATTATCATTATTTTATTAATCACGATGAAAATATACTTATATTAACTAATTCTTTATATGATTCAAACATGGTATACCAAAAATTAAGAACATACAATTCCGATGTTTATCTTTTTCCAATGGATGATTTTTTAGCATCTGTTGCCATAGCTTTATCACCTGATTTAAAAATTAAAAGATTAGAAACCCTACAAAGTATAAAGAAAAACAAAAAGAGTATTGTTGTTACTAATCTAATGGGCTATTTAAGATATTTACCAAATAAAGAAGAAAATGATAAATCTAATATTAAATTAAATAAGAATGATGAAATAAAAAGAGAAGAACTTATTGAAAAACTTGAAAACCTTGGATATAAAAGAACATCAACAGTTACAACAACAGGAGAGTATGCCTTAAGAGGCTATATAATCGATATATTTCCAATAGAATATGATCATCCAATAAGGATGGAATTTTTTGGTGATGAAATAGATTCCATAAGATTTTTTAATGAATCATCCCAATTATCCATTAATGAAATAAATAAATGCGAAATTCTACCAATAGATGAGTTACATACAAGTATTCATAGTAACATTTTAGATTATCTAAATAATCCTATGGTATTTAATATCAATAGAAATCAAATATTAAATGAATATGAGAAATTATATAAAGATGTAATTGATTATCGTGATTCAAAAGGATTTCCTGATGATACTAGATTTATGTATTCCTTGGATGAAATAAAACAAGATAAATATATTGATATAGAAACCATCAATAATATAAAAGGGTCTTTAATTTATAATTCTAAGCCAATGATTAATTTTAAAGGTGACTATGATAAATTTGTTGATTATTGTAAAAGTGAAGTTAAGAACAATACAGTAGAAATTTATTTATCAAAAGAGCAACAAATAAATAAAATAAGTGAATTATTACCTGAAGCGAGTGTTAACTCCCATTTAGCTAATAAAATTAATATTATAAATAAAAAAATTAATGATGGCTTTGTAATAGATAATCACGTAGTTATTTCAGAATATAATATAGATGATGAAAGAATATATACAAATTATCGAAGTTCTCTAAGGATGGGAACTAAGATAAAAGACTTTAATGATATAAAAATAGGCGACTATGTGGTACATGTTGTTCATGGAATAGGTGTCTATGGAGGCATTAAAGCAATTGAAAAAAATGGCTTAATTAGAGATTACATTGTCATTAATTATTTAGGAAATGATAAAGTATATATTCCTGTTGAAAAAATAACAACAATTTATAAATATGCTGATAAAGATGGAACTAAGCCTCATATAAATAAACTAAATTCATCAAATTGGGCAAAGACAAAATTAAAAGTTAATAGTAGAATTCATGATATTTCCGACGAATTAATAAAATTATATGCCGAAAGATCAAATACAAAGGGACCAATATTTAATACTTATCCTGATGAAGAGGTATTTGGTAGTCAATTTGAATATGATGAAACATCCGATCAAACAAAATGTATTAAAGAATTAGACAAAGATTTAAAAAGTCCTGTGCCAATGGATAGATTACTATGTGGTGATGTCGGATTTGGTAAAACTGAAGTAGCTTTTAGAGCAATGTTTAAAGCGGTTATCAACGGTTTTCAAGTTTGCTATCTATGCCCAACTACATTATTATCAAAACAACAATATGAAAAATCATTGGAAAGATTTAGAGAATTTCCTATAAATATAGCTTTACTAAATAGATTTACTACTACTAAAGAATTTAATAGGATTATGGATGGTTTAGAAAAGGGAACAATTGATATTGTATTTGGAACACACAAATTATTTAATAAAAGTCTAGTATATAAGAATTTAGGCCTATTAATTATCGATGAAGAGCAAAGATTTGGTGTTTCTCAAAAAGAAAAGATTAAAGAAATTAAAAACAACATCAATGTCTTAACCCTTTCAGCGACACCAATACCAAGGACTTTAAAGATGGCAATGTCCGGTTTAAGAGATTTATCTATTATTGATACAGCTCCAATAAACCGTTACCCTGTACAGACATATGTACTTGAAGAAAATGATGTTATTATTAAAGATGCAATATATAAGGAAATGTCCCGAAATGGACAAGTATTCCTTTTATATAATCGTGTAACTAATCTTGAAGATTATCGTGTTAAAATTCAAAAATTAGTACCTGAAGCAAAAATTTGCATTGCCCATGGGAAAATGGAAAAAGGCGAAATTGAAAGTGTAATTGAAGACTTCGTAAATGGACGTTATGATGTTTTATTGTGCACAACTATTATAGAAACAGGAATTGATATACCTAATGTTAATACCTTAATAGTAATAAATGCTGATACATTTGGCTTAGCTCAGTTATATCAGTTACGTGGAAGAGTAGGTAGAAGCGATAAAATTGCCTATGCTTATTTAATGTATAATCCAGGGAAACTTTTAAATGATATAGCCGTTAAAAGATTACAGAGTATTAAAGATTTTACAGAGCTTGGATCAGGTTATAAAATAGCTATGCGTGACCTAAGTATCCGTGGAGCCGGAAATATGCTTGGAAGTGAACAAGCAGGATTTATTGATTCAGTTGGTATTGAATTATATACACAAATGGTTAACGATGAAATGAAGAGAATTAAGGGTGAAGTTGTTGAAGATGAAGAAGATAGTGCACCTCTAATAGAAGTGTCTAACCACATTTCAGACAATTATGTAGAAGAAGAATCATTAAAGATTGAAATTCATAAAATGATTAATGAAATAACCGATAAAAAATCTCTTGAAGACATTAAGAGTCAGATAGAAGATAGGTTTGGAAAAATTAGTCAAGATATGGAAATTTATATGTATGAAGAATGGTTTGAAAAACTTGCTAATAAATTAAATATTACTCATGTAACAAAAACTGATACATTAATTACAATTGAATTACCTGAGGATGTATCTAATAAAATAGATGGGGAAAAACTCTTCTTAATTACCTATAATATAAATATTAAATATCGATTAAAATACAGTTTTAAAAGAATCCAAATCAGTTTACCCCTAATTGATTTAGATAAGCATTTTATTTATTATGAAGTACGATTATTAGACGAAATAATAAATATGACAAAGGAGAAATAATGTTTACAGATACACATGCTCATTTATATAAAGAGTATTATGAAGATATAGAATCCGTAATAAAGCGAGCAAATGAAAACGGAATAAATAAAATATTAGTTGCAGCTGATGATTTAAAATCATGTGACGAAGTTATTGAATTAGGAAATAAATATGATAATGTTTATGCCTGCTTAGGTATATTTCCAGAAAATTATAAAGATAGCAAATCAAAATTTAAAAAAATAGTGGAATCCAATATAACTAACAATAAGTTTATTGCCATTGGTGAAATAGGATTAGATTATAGTAATCCTACAGATAAGAATAAGCAATTAGCCTTATTTGATTATCAATTGTCTCTTGCTGAACAATATAAGTTTCCTGTTGTAGTTCATATGAGAGATGCAACGGAAGATACTATTGAAACATTAAAGAAGCATAATGTAAAAGGAGTAATTCATTGTTTTAGTGGATCACTTGAAACAGCTAATATTTTAACGGATATGGGATTTTACTTTGGTATAGGTGGTGTAATGACATTTACTAATGCTAAGATAAAAAACGTTATCAAAGAATTACCTTTGGATAGAATTATTTTAGAAACCGATTCTCCATTCCTAGCGCCAACACCTTTAAGGGGACAAACTAATGAACCTAAAAACATAAAAATCATTGCAGAATTTTTAGCAGATTTAAAAGGTAAAACGCTTGAAGAAATTGGCCAAATTACTGAGGAAAACGTTCATAATCTCTTTGACATTTAAACACTACAATGTTAAAATTTACTTATAAGGTGAGAACAATGAATAAAGTATATAAAAATATATCAAGTATTATAAAAATTACTTTAATCTTTGTTTTCATTTTTTCTTTGCAAAAAGTTAATATTATTAATGAAAAAGATAAAGTTAGTAATGAAAACATAAATAAAACATTAGATCTTACGGCTATGGCAATGAAGTATAATGAAATGCAATTAGCTGATATAAATTATCCATTGGATACTTATACAGGAGACTTAACAGGTTATGTTGCAAATTGTCCTCTTTGTAGTGGATATCTTGGATGCACAGGTGCTTATGTTGGTAATGGAACTACATCATACAATGATAGTACATATGGAAATGTTTATATCCTAGCATCATCAAAAAATTTATCATGTGGTTCAATTGTTAGAATGAACGTATCTTCTATATCAAGCGATCCTATATATGGAATCGTTCTTGATCGCGGAGTAACAGGTACAAGTCTTGATATGTTAGTAAGCTCAAACGATATTGCAACAACAACCATTGGAAGAAAACGAATAACGTATGATGTTTTAAGATATGGATGGACAAGAAATGCAAATTAACATTGCATTTTTTTTATTTAATTAATAATATAAAGGAGGTGATTTAAATGGGATTTGATTTTAAGAAGAAATTTGGGCAGAATTTTATAAAGGATAATAACGTTATAGTTAATATAGCACGTTTAATTGATAGCAAACCTAATGATCTAATTATAGAAATTGGTCCAGGAACCGGTGCACTAACAAAAGAATTAGTAAAAAAGGAAGGTAAAGTCCTTGCTTATGAAATAGATAAAGATACAAAAACTTATTTAGATAAACTAGATCCAGATAAATTAGATGTTATTTATGAGGACTTTCTTAATAGAGATATTACAGATGATTTATCAAAGTATTCTTATGACAAGCTATACATTGTTGGAAATCTTCCTTATTACATTACAACTCCAATAATCCTTAAAATCATAAATTCTAATTTAAATACAACAAAAATGATATTTATGATTCAAGAAGAAGTTGCCGATCGTTTTTCATCACAACCTCATACTAGAGAATATGGAAGTATTACAGTACTATTAAATTATTATTATAAAATAACTAAAGAATTCAAAGTAAATAGAAATTTATTTGAGCCTATACCAAATGTGGATTCAGCCGTTATCAGTTTAACAAACAAACCTAGAGAAGATGTAAATTTAATTAAATTTAATAATTTATTACATGATGCTTTTCAATTTAAAAGAAAGAATTTAAGAAACAATTTAAAATCCTATGACTTAATACAACTAGAAGAGATATTAAAGAAAGAAGGATTCTCTCTAAATAATCGTGCTGAGGATTTACCATGTAGTACATATATAAATATTGTAAAATCTTATAAATAAATCATATATTGCTTTTTAGAATAATTAAGAATATAATAAAATTAATTATAGAGAGGTGACATGATGAAAATAACTAATGTTCGAGTTAGAGTAATCGAAAAGGAAAATTCAAAAATGAGAGGATTTGCATCAGTTACAATAGATGATGAATTTGTTGTACATGATATTAGAATCTTGGAAGGTAATGATGGTTTGTTCCTTGCAATGCCAAGTAAACAAATAGCACCTGGTGAATATAGAGATATTGCCCATCCAATTAATCAAGAAGCACGTGAATTATTCACAGAAGCAATCTTGAAGGAATACGACAAAGAAAAAAATAAACCTCAAACTGATGAAGAAGAATAAGGTATACTAAAGTATACCTTTTATTGTGTAAAAAAACATGTAAAGAATAATATTTTAATATTATTTTTGCCTAAAAATCGTTTTATTATAAGTATACTAATAATGAAGGAGTTTATATGGGCAAATTTAGATTAAGAATATTTGTTTATTTATGTATAATTGCAGGAATTATATCGTTTGTTACATATAATTGCTTTTCAACGTGGCAACAAATTCTTCAAAATATTCAAGCAAAAAAAGATTTAGAGACTCAATATACCGAATTAGTAGACAATGAAGATAATTTAGAAGATCAAATAAGTAAATTAAAGGATCCCGAATATGTTGCTAAATATGTTAGAGAAAAATTCCTATATACTAAAGATGGTGAATTAATTATTGATGTTAATAATAATCAATCAAAGTAATTTGCTTAAATAATCATTATTTGATAATATATTGTTACTGGGGTCGTCCAGGTTTCGACATGTTACAGTCTTGATTTAGTTGCAGGTGGTAGGGATAATCCTTATGTCCCAACAGTTTAATTTTAACTTACAATAAGAATTTTAATACTGCTCTAGCATTCGCTTAATATAGCGATTGAGCGCCAATAATAGAATTTTTCATAGTTTTATTAAAGGTTCATAAATATGAAATATGTTTATAATATCTTCTATGTATTATAAATGAAAATTTAGTAGAATAAGTATTTATCAGTTTGTTAGACACATTCATAAATAACGAAAATTTTAGTTCTAACTAAACCTGTAGACGCTACTTAAAAGAGTAATGTGGACAGGAGTTCAATTCTCCTCGACTCCACCATTTAGAAAGTACTAACTAACTAGAAATAGTTGGTTTTTTATTTTAAAAGTTATTATTTCTAAATTATAGTAAATAATAATTTATTTGGTGGTAAAAATAGACTTGATAAAGTATAATATATTTAATCGAGGAATATTATGAATAATAAGAAATTAATAATTTTAATTGTAATAATACTAATTTTAGTTGGTAGTTTTGCAACTTATAAAATACTATCATCTAAAGTGAAGAATATTAATTTGGATAATATAGCATCTTTAGTAGGTAATGAATATTCAGTTGTATTTGTTGGAGACATGGATTCAAATGCCAAAACAAATATAAAGAATCTTAGAACCAAATTTGATGCTAAAGTATATAAAATGGATGTAAGCAATGATGAATTAAATGAATATTTGAATGCAACACTTAGTACTTCAGTTACAGAAGAAACAAAACCATATTACATTTTATATGTTGAAGGAAAAATCAAAGGTATTATTACTAATGAGATATCTAACGATAATTTTGAAGAATATGTAAAAAAATATTTCTACAATGAAATACCTTCTAGTGAAGCAAAATATACAACACCAACGAACTTTGATGACTTTGATGATATCCTTAATAGCGGAAACCTTACAGTATCTGTATTTGGATCAAATACATGTTCATATTGCAAATTATTAGAGCCTGTTATTAATAAGGTAGTTGAAGAAAAGAACATTGATATATATTATATTAATTCATCAACCATGGATTCACTACTATATTCTAAAATAATAAATTTAGATTTAAAAATACCAGCTGAGTGTACTAAAGCTAATCAAGAGACAACATTAACTAAGGGATTTGCAACACCAATGACCCTAGTTATTCAAAATGGTAAAACAGTAGGTTGTATCAAAGGCTATTACTCATATAATGAGTACGTTAGTAAATTACAAGATTTGAAAGTCTTAAAGGAGGACTAAAATGCATGGAATTACTTATAAAAAGCTAAAACTATTTTTAGACAAATATCCTCATGGAGTATCATGGAGAGTTAAAAGACATTGTTCAATTATTGATAAGCATTTAAATCCAGATGAAGAATTACTGTATGTATTTGCAGGACAATATGATAATATAACCTGGAGTTTATGCAATACAGTTGTAGTAGCTATTACTTCAGAAAGATTAATATTAGGGCAAAAATATATTCTTCCAGGATATAAATTTGTATCTATAACTCCAGATCTTTATAATGATTTATCAGTATATTCAGGTATTTTTTGGGGAACCATAGCTATTGATACAATAAAAGAAATAGTTTATGTATCTGATTTAGATAAGGCAAGCTTACCAGAAGTGGAAACGGTAATAACCGAATTCATGACTGAAAAGAAAAAGGAATATGCTCAACTAGGTAAGCCAAATAGTCTATGAAAAAGTTAATTATTTTCCTAGTTACTATATTTATATTTTTATTATCTATAACAATATATCTTTATAGAGATAAGTCTTATAGTTTAGAATATAATATTGATAATTATGAAATAACTGAGAGTTTTAATAAAGATAATTTGTATTATACGTACAATGTAAAATTTAATGATAAACAATATGATTTTGCTTTTAAACATAAATATACTACTAAAAGAAAACTTGTAGAGTCTATTAATTATAACACAACTGATTCATCTACATGTTTAAGTTTAAATGTTTTTTCAAGTACCACGGATACCGTATGTAATGATGGTAATTCATATCTAAGTCCATATTTAGCTGGATTTAATTCCGAAGAGTCAAATAATAAGGTAGACGAAGTAAACAATGTTAGTATTTATGATAATACAAAAACATATCTAATTTGGAATGGATTTGGTTTTAACAATTTACTAACAGGAGATACTTTAAATGTTTTAAGTAATGAAAAGTATGATAATTCTTTATCTTACGAAATTGGTAATTATTTAATAATTCCTGATTATGATCAAACTAGAACGTTTAATAAATTTTATATATATGATTCAACAAGTAATAAGTTTAATGAATGGAAAATAAACTATGATATTTCCTTTGAATCTTATTTCCTTGGGGCAATTGGTGATTATGTATATCTATTAGATAAAACTAATTCAGTTGAATATAAGCTAAATATTAGTAAAAAGAAGATAGAAAAAGTAGATAAAGGTGAGATGGCGACTTTTTATGATAAAGGTGAGACAACAATCTTATTAAGTAAGTTAGTACATAATACAATAACATTTAATTATAATAATCTATATAATTTTAGTTTAATTGATAATACACTATTTATGAATTATTATAATTCGTCAAATAAAATAAAAATATCTAATAAAAAAGTAAATGATATTGTTGAAGTAGAAGATTCAACTATTTATTATATTGTTGGAGATTCTCTATATTCTTATAATGCTAATTTAGGTGAGAAACAACTATTAACTTATTTTGAATGGAACTTTAGTTATTTAAATAAAATATATATAT
>Ga0116181_1001636_pt1 | contig 19126 bp, 18 predicted proteins | sample AD_UKC075_MetaG_FD_89752 | JGI IMG/M metagenome (GOLD analysis project Ga0116181, IMG submission 89752) | Active sludge microbial communities of municipal wastewater-treating anaerobic digesters from USA - AD_UKC075_MetaG | ecosystem: Engineered > Bioreactor > Anaerobic > Digestate | place: USA...
GCCGACCTTGGGGACGGCGATGATCGGGTATCGCGGCGAGAAAGGTCGGCAAGAGCATCAGTGCATCCCATGATCTGAAAAATCCGTAGAATGCATCAGTTGAGAAGCATTGAACAGCCCTGGAGGAGGAACACAGCGGGGAGGAGGCGGCTTTTTCCGGTTTCGAGAGGATCAACGCTGCCGCCGTCAAGGAGCGAATCAAGGAGATCGGCAGAGATCCGGACGGGGCGGAGGAATTGGCGATCCTGCGGCGCTGGTTGAAGCTTGCCGAACAGGAAGCCGCGCTCAAGCGGGCGGTGAAAGAGCAGGATGTCGCACTGGACCAGCAGGCTTACGAGAAATATCCGCAGCTCAGCGTAGCCGAAATCAAGACGCTGGTGGTGGATGGTCAATGGATGGCGCATCTGGCCGCCGCCGTGCAGGGTGAGTTGGATCGCGTTTCGCAGACGCTGACCGGGCGCATTCGGCAACTGGCCGAGCGTTACGCCACGCCCTTGCCGCAGCTTACCGACGAAGTGGAAACGCTGGCCGCGCGGGTGGAGGAACATTTGAAAAGGATGGGGGCGGTATGGAAGTGAAGCCGGGTTATAAGCTGACGGAGGTGGGGGTTATTCCGGAGGATTGGGATGTACTTCCACTTGGATCGATTACTAGCCTTCTGACTAATGGATTTGTTGGCACAGCTACTAGTGCCTACGTTGATGATGGAGAGGGAGTGCTCTATATCCAAGGTTTTAACGTACAGGAGAATGGTTTTAATTTTTATGGAATAAAGCGGGTTTCAAGATTATTTCACCTCCGCAATCAAAAGTCTTGCTTACAGGAAGGAGACTTATTAACTATTCAAACTGGAGACATCGGGGTTACTGCCGTTGTTTCCCAAGAATTAGTTGGAGCGAATTGCCACGCATTGATTATTTCCAGGCCCATTAAATCTGGTTCTGATCCACATTACTACTCTCAATACTTCAATTCGGAGCGGGGTCGTTCCGCTATCAAAAAGATAGAAACAGGAACGACAATGAAGCACTTGAATTGTGGGGATATGAGAGACCTCCTCCTGCCACTCCCACCCCTCCCCGAACAACGTGCCATAGCCGCCGCGCTCTCCGATGTGGATGCGCTGCTAGACGGGCTGGACCGGCTCATTGCCAAGAAGCGCAACCTCAAACAGGCCGCCATGCAGCAACTCCTCACCGGCCAAACCCGCCTTCCGGGTTTTAGTGGGGTGTGGGAGGTAAAGAGGTTGGGGGAGTTAGTTTCGTTGTATCAACCTGAAACCATTTCGGCCCAGCAATTTAACGAATCAGGTTTCCCTGTTTATGGAGCGAATGGAGTTGTTGGTTATTATCATAAGCCAAACCATACGAGTTGGCAGATAACAGTAACTTGTCGTGGTTCAACCTGTGGAACAGTCAATAGAACAGTTGAATACTGTTGGATTACTGGCAACGCAATGGTGCTTAACTGTGATCACAATCAAGAGGTTATAAAAGATTTCTTATACTACCTGATGCTCGTACAAGACCTTACTGGCTGCATCACTGGCACTGGGCAACCACAGATTGTTCGACCTCCTTTAGCCGAGTTTAAAATTTATCTGCCAATCGATCACAACGAACAAACCGCCATCGCCGCCATCCTCTCCGACATGGACACCGAAATCGCCGCTCTGGAAGCCCGCCGCGACAAAACCCGCGCCCTCAAGCAAGGCATGATGCAGGAACTGCTCACCGGCAGGATTCGCCTCGTATGAGCACACTGCCCACCCCCAACCCGGCGCTGGTGGTTGAACTTCGGCAACTGATCGACGCCGCCCGTCAACGCGCCGCCACGGCGGTCAATGCCGAATTGACACTGCTCTACTGGCAGGTCGGCGAACGCATCAACCGGGACATCCTGGGCAGCCAGCGCGCCGGTTATGGCGAGGAGATCGTCGTCTCGCTGGGGCAGCGGTTGAACGCCGAGTATGGACGCGGCTTTTCAAACAAGAACCTCCATCACATGGTGCGCTTCGCACAGGTGTTCCCAGACATGCAGATTGTCTCGACACTGTCGAGACAATTGGCTTGGAGCCACTTTCTGGAGCTGATTTATCTTAATGACTCGTTGGCTCGCGACTTTTATGCCCAGATGTGTGTTCAGGAGGGTTGGAGCGTGCGGCGTCTGCGCGAGCGCAAGTCAGGTAGGGTACGCATTGCGTACCCTACACGGCTGTAAGACCCTTCCAATGCCGGAGAAACCACGATGAATATCACTCTATCCGTAGACGAGCGCGTGGCCGAGGGTGCACGGAAAACAGCCCAGGCCATGGGTAAAAGCCTGAACCAAATGGTGCGCGATTATCTGGAGCAATTAGCCGGACAAGCTCAACTTGAAGCTGAGTTGGAGGAACTACGCGCTTTATCGGGGCAGGGCAATTCCGGCGGCACGCCATTTTCGCGCGAAGCGACCTACGCGGAACGGTTGGATCGACAACATGGCGCGTAGCTTCATCGACACGAATATTCTGCTGTATGCCGATGATTACTTGAGATTCCCTGAAAAAGTGATTCTTGGAGAACCTACGGACGACCCCTAATGCCCACCCGCCCGCGCTCCGAACGCGAAACTCAAAACCGTGTCGTCGCCCTGTTCACCGACCCAAAGCGAACCGACAACCTTGGCTACCGCTACCTCGGCCACTGGCAGCAGCGCGAAAACAATCGCCCCATCGAACCCGAACTGCTGCGCGCCAACCTGACCGCGCGCGGCTACTCACCCGACCACATCGCCGCCGCCCTGCACAAGCTGGAAACCGCCGCCGACGCCACCGGCACCACCCTCTATTCAGCCAATCTACGCAGCTATCAACTGCTGCGCTACGGCGTACCGGTACAGATCGCCGCCGGCAAACCGCACGAAACCGTGCACCTGATCGACTGGGAACATCCCGAGCACAACGACTTTGCCCTGGCTGAGGAAGTCACCCTCAACGGCGGCCTGGAACGCCGCCCGGACCTGGTGCTGTATCTCAACGGGCTGGCCGTCGTCGTCATCGAACTCAAACGCGGCTCGGTGGACATCGCCGACGGCATCCGCCAACTCATCACTAACCAGGAAACCCTGTTCAATCTCGGCTTCTTTACCACCGTGCAACTGCTGCTGGCCGGCAACGACGCCCAGGGTCTGCGCTACAGCACCACCGGCACCCCGGAACAGCATTTCGTCGAATGGAAGGACGAAAACCCGACCGCCGCCCCCTTGCCCGCCGGCGCGCTACTCGATCGGCCGCTGGCGCAACTGTGCAACAAAACGCGGCTGCTCGACCTGATCTTCCACTTCATCATCTTCGATGCCGGACAGAAAAAAGTCCCGCGCCCCCACCAGTTTCAAGGCATCAAAGCCGCCCAGGCCCGCATCGCCCGACGCGAAGGCGGCGTCATCTGGCACACCCAGGGCAGCGGCAAAAGCATCCTCATGGTCCTGCTGGCCAAGTGGCTGCTGGAGCACGATCCCAACGCCCGCATCCTGATCATCACCGACCGCGACGAACTGGACCGGCAAATCCTCGGCGTCATGCGCAACGCCGGCGTGATCAGCGAACAATCCCCCTCGCCCCGCATCAGCTCGCGCCAGCAATTCATCGACCAGCTGGCCGCCACCACCCCACGCCTTCTCTGTGCCCTGATCCACAAATTCGATGTCGCCGACCTCAAAGGTCCACCGCCACCGGTGCATGGCCGCTTCTACGTGTTCGTCGACGAATGCCACCGCACCCAGGGCGGCGACATGAACCGACAAATGAAGCGCTGGCTAGCCGGGGCCATCTTCATCGGTTTCACCGGCACCCCGCTGCTACGCCGCGACAAGCCGATGACGCGGGACGTATTCGGCACCTACATCCACACCTATAAATTCCATCAGGCTGTAGCTGATCAGGTGGTGCTCGATCTCAAATACGAAGCCCGCAACGTACCGCAGCGGATGTCTTCGCGGCGAAAGATCGACCAATGGTTCGAGCAGAAGACCAAGAACCTGAACAACTTCCAGAAAGCCATATTGCGCAAACGCTGGGCCACCCTGGAAAAACTGATGAGTTCCGCCGAGCGCAAACAGCGCATCATCGCCGACATCATCCAAGACTTTGCCCTCAAGCCACGCCTGAACAACGACCGAGGCACAGCCATTCTGGTCGCCGCCTCGATCTACGACGCCTGCCACTACTTCCGACTGTTTCAGAACACCCCTTTCAGCTCCTACTGCGGCATCGTCACGTCCTACCAGCCCAACGCCAGCGCCATCGCCAAGGAAACGCCCAACAGCGACGAGCGCTACAAATTCGACACCTACACCCAATACGTCCTAAAAAACATCCCGGCAAACAAGGCGGTTGCGGCAACCGAGAAATATGAAATCGAGATCAAGCGCCGCTTCATCAAGGAACCGGCCCACACCAAACTGCTGATCGTGGTCAGCAAGCTGCTCACCGGTTTCGATGCCCCCAGTTGCAGCTACATCTATCTGGACAACGAACTGCACGATCACAACCTGTTCCAGGCCATCTGCCGCACCAACCGACTGGACGGCGACGACAAGGATTATGGTTACATCGTCGATTTCAAGGAGCTGTTCGCCGACGTCCAACAAGCGATTGCGGTCTACAGCTCGGACGAGCTGGACCTCGACGAGGGCGGCGCGGCGGAAAACAACGTCTATCTCAAAGATTGGTTGCGGGAAGGCCGTAAGCAATTAGAAGATGCCCGTCAGGCGCTGCACTACTTATGCGAGCCGGTGCCACGGCCGCACGAAATCGAACAGTATCTCCATTACTTCTGCGGCGACGCCGCTCAGGCCGACGCCCTGAATCAAACCGAAGCGCTGCGGGTGACGTATTACCAAGCGGTGGCGCAACTGACCCGCACCTATGCCAATCTGGCCCAGCACCTCAGCGCAGCGGGCTATAGCGAGGCCGAAGCCACGACCTTGGCCAAGGAAGTCGCGTGGCAGGTCGAAATCCGCGCGGCGATCAAGCACCATTCCGGCGAGGAACTGGACATCAAACCCTACGAGGCGGATATGCGCCACCTCATCAATACCTACATCCAGGCTGATCCAGCGAAAGAACTGGGTGAGTTGAGCAAACTGTCGCTCACCGAACTCATCATCAAAACCGGCATCCACGACGCCATTGCCCGAAAACTCAACGCCAAAGGCAAGCTCTCGCATAACGCGGTGGCCGAAGCGATCATCAACAATGTCCGCAAGACCCTCATCCGCGAGCAGCTCACCGACCCCAAATTCTATGCACAGATATCCAAACTGCTGGATGACCTGATCAAACAGAGTCGGGAAGACACAGCCGCCTACGAGGCATTCCTGCGCCAGGCCGAAGAACTGGCGAAAAAGCTGGTGGCCCGACAACCCGACGCGGATACGCCGGCGGCGCTGCACGGCAAGCCCGAAGCCGCCGTGCTTTACCGCAATCTCGATGCGCTGCCGGCTTCGACTTTTCGCTACCCGACCAGCGATGAGGCCAAGGCCGATCTGGCGCTGCGGATCGATAACGCGGTGCACGAGCAAGCGCCGGCCGGCTGGCATGGCGACCAAACCCGCGAGGCGCAGGTGCTCAACGCCATTTATCCGCTCCTCGACCAGGACCGCGAAGCCACCAAAGCGTTGTTCGAGATCATCAAGCAACAGCCAGGTTACCAGTGACCGACATCATCCGGCTGGGCGATGTGGAAATCGCCGTCACCCGCAAAGCGGTGAAGAACGTGCACCTCTCGGTGCATCCGCCGAACGGTCATGTCACCCTGGTCGCGCCCACCCATACCCGGCTGGAAGTCGCCCGCGCTTACGCCATTGCCAAACTCGGCTGGATCCGCCAGCAACGGGCCAGACTGCAGACACAAGCGCGGGAAATCCCCCGACAGTATGTCGAGCGGGAAAGCCATTATCTGTGGGGACGGCGTTATCTGCTGTCGGTGATCGAGCACGATGCCAAACCCTCGGTAGCCATCGACCACCGGCGCATCCTGCTAAGCGTGCGACCGGACAGCTCCCCGGAGAAGCGGGCAGAAATCATGCAGGAATGGCAGCGCGCGCTGTTGCATGAAGTCGTGCCGGCGCTGATCCAGAAATGGGAAACCCAGCTCGGTGTGCAGGTCGCCGCCTACTTCCTCCAGCGCATGAAAACCCGGTGGGGCGGCTGCCAGCCTCAGACCAAGCATATCCGCCTGAACACCGAGCTGGTGAAGAAGCCAAAAGATCTACTGGAATATGTCATCGTGCACGAGATGCTCCACTTGATCGAGCCGACGCACAATGAACGCTTCGTAGCCCTGCTGGAGCGGCATTATCCGACCTGGCGGGAGGCGCGCGCTGAACTGAACGACCTCCCGCTGGCGGCATGGGCCAGCCGTTCTTAGCCCTTGTCGCTTCAAGCCTGCTCTGCAACGAGCGCGCCGCACCGCCCCCGATAGGCCGCCAGCATCCGGACTAGCAGCGCGGCCAGTCCGCAGACTGCCGCCAACAGCGCCACACCCCGCCAGCCGGCATACAGCAAGGCCAGGCTTCCCAGCGCCGAGCCGCTGGCCATGCCGGCGAACATGCTGCCGATGAGCACCGCATTGAGGCGGCTGCGGGCGGCGGGATCGAGGCGGTAGATGATGCTCTGATGCGCCACCAGGGACGCCTGGACCCCCAGATCGAACAGGAGCGTGCCGATGATCAGCCAACCCAGATTCTGGGGCGCGATGGCGAAACCGGCGAAACTGACCACCACCAGCGCCGCGCCGAGTTGGGTGACGGCCTCAGGCCCATAACGATCGGCGATACGCCCGGCCAGCGGCGCGGCCAACGCACCGATCGCCCCCGCCAACCCGAAACTGCCCGCCACAGCGCTGCCGTAACCGAACGGCGGCTCATGCAGCATGATGGCAAGCGTCGACCAGAAAGCGCTGAACGCCGCAGACAGCAAACCCTGCGCGATGGCGGCCCGACGCAACGCGGCATGGCCCCGCCACAAGGTCCACAACGACCCCAACAAGCGGTGATAAGGCAATGCCGTAGTCGGCGCGAAAGCTGGCAACCGCCGCCACGCCACCACCCCCAGCAAAGCGACCGCCACGGCGGCCAGTACGAACATGGTGCGCCAACCCAGGACTGCCGCCACCGCGCCACCGACGACCCGCGACAACAGGATGCCCAGCAACAAACCCATCATGACGCTGCCGACGATTTGCCCACGGCGCGCTTCAGGAGCCAACGCGGCAGCAGCGGGCACGCAGTCCTGCGCCAGCGTGGCGGCGATCCCGATCACGATGCTGACCGCGCCCAACTGGGTCAGCGATTGGGTGGCGGCCATCGCCAACAGGCCCAGCTCCAGCAGCAGGATCTTGCAGAGGATCACGCGGCGGCGGTCGTAGCGATCGCCGAGCGGGGCCAGCAGCAGGATGCCGAGGGTATAGCCGATCTGGGTAAGGGTGGGGATATGGCCGATCGCGCCCGCCGTAGCGTGAAAATCGACAGACAGCACCCCCAGGATAGGCTGGTTGTAATACAGGGCCGCCACCCCCAGGCCAGCGGCGCAGGCCAGCAGAAACACCAGACCCGTGCCGATGGGGGCGTCCGGCGCGGTGGCAACGGTCGTGGAAGAGCTATTCATGGCGCTTTGGCTCACGGTTGAAAATTGATGGCGCCAGTGTGGGACCTGGCCGCTTCTCCCGGAAGGCGCATGAAGGGTAAAACTGCTATACGCTATAGGTATGAAAAGCGCGTTCGACCGCCTCAGCCTGATGCAAACCTTCGTCCGCATCGTCGAAGCTGGCAACCTGTCGGCCGCCGCCGCCCAGTTGAACACCACCCAACCCACTATCAGCCGTCGGCTGCAAGCCCTGGAACGGTCGTTACGGCTGACTCTGCTGCATCGCTCGACCCATGGCCTGCAACTGACCGAAGCTGGCGCGCGCTATTACGCCCGGGCCAAGGAGTTGCTGCTGTCCTGGAGCGAGTTCGAGTCCGATCTCGGCCATACGGTCGACGCAGCCCAGGGCCGCCTGCGTATCGTGGTCCCGCATGCGTTTGGGCAACATACGCTGGTCGGTCCGCTGGTGGAATTCCTGACCCGACATCCGCAGGTGAACGTCGAATGGCTGTTGCACGACACCACCCCCAATTTCATCGAGGAAGGCATCGACTGCGCGATTCATGTCGGCGAGGTCATCCTACCTTCGGTGGTAGCGATCCGGCTCGGTGAGGTGTTGCGTATCGTGGTGGCGGCCCCGACGCTGGCGGCGGGCGACATGGAACGGGTGCAGCCGGAGCAACTGGTCGATCTGCCATGGGTGGCGCTCGTGCCCTACTATCGGCAGGAAGTGTGCCTGCGCCGGGGCCGCAGCGAGGAATACGTCCTGGCCATTCAACCGCGCCTGGTGACCGACAGTCTCTACGCCTTGCGCAGCGCTGCCCTGCGGGGAGTCGGCGCGGCCATCGCCTCGGCGTGGGTGGTGCGGGACGATCTGGCCCGCGGCGCGCTGGTTCGCCTCGCACCGGACTGGCAGGCCCCGGCCATCCCGGTTTATTTGATCTATCCCTATGCTCGGTTCTATCCGGCCAAATTGCGTCGCTTCGTCGAAATCATGCGCGACAGCATCGCCGCCGACCGCAATTTCTTCGATTGACGCATGGCATGTCGTCGCGTACGGCTGGCGGCGTAGACCTACCGCCCTCAGGCGCTCCGCAAGGTATCGATCAACCGGTCCACGGCATGGATCATCACCGGTATTGCCGCAGCGGGTGTAGCGACTGGCAGATCACCGATTTCCCAATATTCGATACTGGCTCCATACGCTGGAAAGAATCGCTCCACCATCGGCTGATGTTCGGCGCGACTTAGGGCGATCACCCGATCCGCCTGGCTGAAATCGTCAGGGCGCGCAGGACAGGGAGCGCGCAATGGAACCGCGAGGTTGACGCCCAGCGCGTTCAACGCTTGGTGGGTGTAGGGCGACAGCGGACCGACATTACCAAACACGGTGACATCCGGGGCCAACCCGCGCGAATCCGCCCGCCAGATCAGACCATGATGGACGGCCCGATGGTTGAAATACTCCTCGCAAAAGCGGCTGCGATAATAATTGCCGGTGCAGAGAAACAGCAGATTTTTCATCGATATTCCATCCGACCCGCGTAAACCTGATACCCATCCGTCAACGTTCGCAGGAACGCCATGACATCCTCGATCTCGGTCGCACTCAGCGCTGGCGCTGCGCCCACTGGACGCCCGAAGGGCGGTTCGACGTTGACATTGCCCCGGTAACGCGCTGGGAGATCGTCGAACGGGTCGATGTTGCCATCAACCTTGGCTGGATACCAGCGCTGTGGCTCGCTGTCGCGCGTTGCGTAGAACGCTAACACCTGCTGGAGATCGTGGAAGATGCCATTGTGGAAAAAGCTGCGGCGCAACGCCACGTTACGCAGTGTCGGGGTGCGAAAAGCGCCGCAATAATCGGCTCTGTCGCGGAAATCGCTGCGATCCGGCCCGCACAGGCCAAGATCGTAGAAATTGGGGTCGGCATTGGACGGCAACTGCCGGTGGCGTGGCACGCCCAGCGCGACATAGCCAAAGTCGCTGAAGGCGGGAAACGCGCCAGTGTTCGGGCTGATCCTGCTCTGGTGGCACGCGGCGCAATTGCCCTTCTTCTCATCCTCGAACAGCGCCAACCCCCTCGCCTCCTGCTCGGTCAGCTGGGCCTGACCTCGCAGCACCGCATCGTACTTGCTGCTGTACGGGTAGAACTCGGCGGGATCCTGCTGGAACATCTCCAGCGCCAGAGTGGCCCATTTGAAGGCGCGAACATCATCGTCTAGCGCATCAGCGCCGAAGGTATCGCGAAACTGTGCGGCATAAGCAGCCTGACGCAGCTTGGCAACAATGGCGGATACGCTTGGATTGGCCATTTCGTTGCTGGCCAGCAGCGGCATCGCCGCTTGGGCATGCAGAGTGGCGGCCCGGCCATCCCACAGATGACCGCCAGCCGGTCCCTGGTCCACGCTGTCGTCGAAGTCGTCGTCGAAGCGATGCTCGGTGAACGGTGGCACTTTCTGCTGATAGCGCAACGACGGCGCCGCACGCCGGCCCAGCACCTGGCCATCGATCCCTCCCGGTTGCACCGACAGCGCATTCGGCGGTCCGTAGGCATAGCGCGGATCGTGGCAACTGGCGCAGGACATCCGACCCGATCCCGACAAGGTCGGATCGAAGAACAGCTGCCGTCCCAGGGCCTGCATCTTGGCGAACGACGGCTGCACTCGCATCTGCATGTGATACACATCGTCATCGGTGTCGGCGGTTTGCGCCGCTGCCGCCACCCACGACGCCAGGCACACTACCCCGATGCATGTCGACAATCGCCACCGCGCTGACCAAAACAGCAGGACATGAGAGATCATGGGTCGGAGCACACCATGCCACATTGGAAACCACCGCAAATCGACCCCGGTCACGGACATGGCACAGCCAGGGAGTTAGCTAGAATAGGCAGATCACGGTGACCGAATGATGTCGGCGCATGGATCGAACCCCGTTGCCCAGGGTGACACGTCTCTTGCGCCAAGAGCGAGAAATCTCGATAAAAATGGCAGAAATTCGGGCGTTCCTTCACACCGAGGTCATACGGCGCTCGCATCATTAAATACTCTTTACCATGAGGGTCTCCACCATGAATCGCGTCCTCAAGATGCTCCCGATCGTGGCCGTTGTCGCCATCGCACAGGCAAGTTACGGCGGTGAAGACCGTGCTGCGCAGACCACCGATCAGTTGCTGCGGCAGGATATCAAGACCGTCGTCGTGATCTACGCGGAAAACCGCGGTTTCGACAATCTGTATGGCTTGTTTCCGGGTGCCGACGGCATTCCAGGCGTCAACCCGACGGCTTCCGGCGACTATGTGCCCCAGACCGACCGCGACGCGGCCGGAACTAAGCTGCCCAAGTTGCCCAAGGTGTGGTCGGGCGTCACCGCTGCCGGCCAGGCGGTCACCATTCCCGAAGGTCTGACGGCCAACCAGGACAACCGGCCCTTCCAGATCGACGCGGCTACGGGTTTCCAGGATACCCATGTCGTTGTGGGCCAGAACGTCATCACCCGTGACCTGTATCACCGCTTTTGGGAAAACCAGATGCAGATCGATGGCGGTAACAACGACAAGTTCGCCGCTTACGCCGACTCGGGCGGTCTGGTCATGGGCTATTACGACGGCAGCAAGATGGCCCTGTGGCCGATTGCCAAACAGTACGTGCTGGCCGACCACTTTTTCATGGGGGCTTTCGGCGGTTCGTTTCTGAACCACCAATATCTGATCTGCGGTTGCGCGCCGGAATATCCCAACGCCGACACCTTGAACCCGACCTCGATCTCGGCGTTGAACACCCAGGCCGATGGCACATTCCAGCCGGTGCTGACTCCGGCGGACACGTCGCCGCCTTCGGCGATCAGTGGTCCACCGACTTTCAAGCGCAGCAGCAATCTGACGCCGAAGAACTATGCGGGCGACGGCAAGTTTTACGCGGTCAACACCATGCAGCCGTCCTATCAACCGAGCGCCAATGCGCCGGCCGCTGGCGCTGACGTCCATCTGGCCGATCCGGCCGCCAAGACCACCTTGCCGCCGCAGACCGCCGCCACGATCGGCGATCAGCTCGACAAGAAAGGCGTGACTTGGGCCTGGTACGCGGGCGGTTACGCTACGACGCTGGCGTCCGCCATCGGCAATCGCCACTTTGCCGCCCCGGTGCCGAACTACCAGTTCCATCACCAGCCGTTCAACTACTACGCTAAGTTCGATCCCACCCAAGCCGGCACGCTGGCCTATCGCACTGCGCATCTGAAGGACTTCGATACGCAATTCCTGATCGATATGAAAGCGGGCACTCTGCCACAAGTCGCGTTCTACAAGCCGCAAGGCAACCTGAACCAGCACCCCGGCTATGCCAACGTGGACGATGGCGACGCCCACATCGCCAACCTCATCACCCAGTTGCAGGCCAGTCCGCAGTGGAAGAACATGATCATCATCGTCACCTATGACGAGAACGGCGGCTTCTGGGATCACAAGGCCGTGCCCAAGGGCGACATCTGGGGTCCCGGCACCCGCATTCCGGCGATCATCGTCTCTCCGTTTGCGAAGATGGGTACGGTCGATCATACCCAGTACGACACCGGCTCGATCGCCCGTTTCATCACGCGGCTATTCCAGCTGGAACCGCTGCCTGGGATTCAGGCGCGCGACGCGGCGCTGGTGAAGAACGGCGGCGTGGCGATGGGCGACCTGACCGCGGCGCTGAACCTGCAAGCGCCAGTGACCTCGCCCTGAACGACGGCGAATGCTGAACTGCCTCGATCTTCTCGGAAGTCCCAACTTTCGGGAGGGTTCATAGGCGATCTTGTAGCCCACCGGATTGTCCAAAGTTTTGCTGTGAACGATCCTGCACACTGACGGAGGCTCACGCCATGCCGGATTCCACCACCTACGACACCGATTTCTACCTGTGGACCCAGCAACAGGCGGCGCTGTTGCGTCAAGGGCAGTTGCAGGCGGTTGATGTGACGAACCTGGCTGAGGAAATCGAGAGCATGGGCAAGAGCGACCGCCGCGCCATCGAAAGCTATCTGTTCGTGATCCTGACCCACTTACTGAAATGGCAGTTTCAACCCAATCAGCGCGGGAAAAGCTGGCGGTTGTCCGTCTCGAACGGTCGTAGAGAAATCGAACGGTTGCTACGGGACAGCCCAAGCCTGAAACCACAGTTACCCGAACTGGCAATGGCAGAATATCCAGGAGCACGCCGACAGGCCGCTGATGAAACCAGCTTGCCGTTGTCCTCTTTCCCAGAGATCTGCCCGTTCACGATTGAGCAAATCATGGACCTGGAGTATTGGCCCGACTGATTGAATCCGAGTGAACGACCACGCGCATTGACGGAGACCCGCGCTATGCCGAATTCCACCACCTACGACACCGATTTCTACCTGTGGACCCAGCAACAGGCGGCGCTGTTGCGCCAAGGGCTATCAGCGGAACTGGATACTGCTCACTTGATTGACGAGATTGAAGACATGGGCGCAAACAGCCGGAGAGCGCTGGAAAGCTACTTGCGCAATGTCATGTTGCACTTGCTCAAGTGGCGCTATCAGCCGGAACGGCGTGGGACCAGTTGGAAGCTCTCTATCCGGGATGGACGCCATCAGCTTGCCAAGCGAGTGAAAGACAGCCCCAGTCTGCAGCCGAAGATTCCAGATATGATCACCGGCGAATACCCGCTGGCCCGCGAGTATGCAGCAGCAGAAACCGATCTACCGCTACCCACCTTCCCGGAGGTCTGCTCATTCACGGTTGAGCAAATCATGGACCCGGAGTATTGGCCCGATTGATTGAGTCCGTCCCACTATGGCCACTGGCACTGGCTACTGTGATAGAAGCGAGAAACCCCGACCAGTGTGACTGACCGGGGTTTTTCTGCTACTTGACCTACCGCAAATACGCTCCATCCACGCCGATTTTGCCCGGCCCGTTCAGCACGTAAATGCCGGCGGAGTTGGCCTGCACGTAGAAGGACATGCTGCCGTGGTAAACAGTGATTTCGTTACCGGTCACTGCATCGCGGTACACCCCGTTGCGAAGATTGCCGACATGAACATCCTGCCCGCTGCCGATGGTCAAGCCCACTACGGCATAGCTTTCACCGTTGTTGTGATCGCGGACGAAACTGATGCCGCTGCCCCACTCGTTGACCTGGCTCATCGGCCCCTTCTGCAGGGCGGGAATGGCCTGACGAATCTGGTTTAGCCGCTTGATGTGTTGATAAAGCGGATGGCTCTGGGTCTGGCCGATGCGCTCGTCGGTCAAATGATCGCCGAAATAGGCCCGGCCAGTCTGGTCAAGGGTATCGTCGTTGCCGATGATGTCCTGCGGCGCGCCCTTCATGAACTCGATTTCCTCGCCGTAATACAGGCAGGGAATCCCACGCACCGTCCACAGCAAATTGTAGGCCGCCGCCGCCATCCACTGTTCACCCTTGAAGCGGAACCGGAAGTCGTTGTCCGGACCGACATCGTGATTTTGCAGGAAGGTCACCAGCGTCGAAGGGTTGCCGAAAATCCAGTCCATATCCAGCACCGCCTTGACCCCGCCGAAGCTGCCCCGGCTCAGATTGTCGCGGAAGGTGGAGAACAACCCGAAGTCCAGCACCGCGAACCCGGAGTCGCCGCCTGAATTCGGATTGCGCGGGTCATGGCCCAGCCGGGTATACCACCACGGCCGGATGAACGAGGGGCCGTTGTCGCCACCGCCCAGATCGCCAAAACCATAGCCCTTGACCAGGTTCTCACCGAACACGAACAACCCTGGCTTGTGGGCCTTCCAGGCGTTGACGTACTCCAGCAGATTGTCGCGCGGCACGTGCTTGACCGTGTCGATGCGCAGCGCGTCTACCCCCATGTCGAGATAGTGGTTGATGGAGCCGATCAGATAATCCTTGACGTTCTGGCGGTCGGTGGCCAGGTTGATGCAGTCGCCGGCGATATGTTTCAACTGCACCGCCGCGCTTTCCCAGTCGCCGCCGCAGATGAAGCCGTGCTGCATGAACCACTCGGGATCGAGATTGTTGGCGTCGATACCGAAGAAGCGCCCCGGATTGTAGCCGGGCTTGGGCACGGTCTCGCCGGTCTTGGGATCGACCAGTGGCAGCTTGCCTTCCGGGTCCATGGCGTGCCGCTCCCGATACCATTCGGGCGCGACCGGGTTGTCGATGTCGTCGCGGTTGGGCCAGGCGTAGTTGCCCAGATTGCCCTGGTACGGCCCGTGGTTGACCCGGCCCTGTTCGGAGCCTTGGGGAACGTAGTACTTGATCGGCAGATGATCGATGTGGACTTTGCCGCGAATGCCGTACTGGCAGGAGTGATTCACCACCACGTCCTGAATGATCTTGATGCCGCGCTGGTGCGCTGCGTCGATCAGATCTTGATAGGTGGCGTCCGGCGACTCCAGCCGGGGATCGATCCGGGTCCAGTCGTAGGCGTGGTAACCGTGATAGTCGAGACCACTGCGGTTCTCCACCGGCGGGGTGATCCAGAGGGCGGTGAAACCGAGATCGCGAATGTAGTCCAGCCGCTGGATCAGGCCCTTGAAGTCGCCGCGCCAGTGCGGATCTTCCGGTTGGCCGGTGGCACGGTTGAACTTGATGCGATCGCGACAGAAAAAGCTGGTGCTGGGATCGCCCTCGTAAAAACGCGCGGTCAACAGAAAATAGATGGTTTCCTCGCGGAAGTCGCCCAGCGGTCCGTTGGGATCGATCGGCGGGCGCGGCGCAGGGGCGGCAGTGGATGTGGCGGGCAACGCCGTCCGGGCCGGCGATTCGGGCAAATCGCCCGCGACAATGCTGGGAAAACTGGTGGGAACCTCGGCTGGATGGTCGTACCACTGACCATTGATGAAAATCCCGCCGCTGTCCCGGTGCAGGTCGCTGGTCTGCCACCCCTGGGCGTCGTTGAACACCAAATGGGCGGACTTGACGCCATCCAGGCGGCAAACGAACCAATCGTCCTCTAACGCGATCATCGCCATCCCAGGCCATTCGGTGCCGAAACCCTCCGGCGTGGCGCTCCAGTAGTGGATGTGAATGCTGTCTGCCCAAGAGGCAGGCTTTTTGAAATAAACGGTGAGTTCAGCCATGAGTAAATTCCAGATGGTGGTAATTATCTCATTTCACTTTACTGCATACCCGTCGGGGAAAATCGAAAAATTCGCCTGCAGCCGGATTAGCGGCGTGGTTGGCAACGATCGGTTCCGCCTCGGGGAGCCTGCCGGGTGTTGGGGTTCGGGCTTGGTCTGCTAAGCTTTGTCTTGCTGTCGTCCCGGTGTCTATCCTAGAAGATGATGATATAAAAGCATGAAAACCGCCAACTGTCCCTCCTGTGGAGCCACGATTACGTTCCAGTCGGTCGTTTCCATCCTGACGGTTTGCGACTACTGCAAGAGCACCCTGATCCGCCACGATCTGGAACTGGAAAACATCGGCAAGATGGCGGAACTGCTGCCGGATCCGTCGCCGATCCAGCTCGGCACCGAAGGTGTGTATCGCAAGACCCGCTTCACCGTGGTCGGCCGCATCCAGTTGCGCTACGGCCAGGGCATCTGGAACGAGTGGTATCTGCTATTCGAGAATCAGCGCAGCGGCTGGCTGGGCGAAACGCTGGGCAACTATGCGGTGACCGCCCTGATTCAGCCATCCGAACCGTTGCCGCCCTTCGCCGAGCTGCGCGCCGGCCAGAACCTGGCCCTGAAGGGCCGCGCCTTTCAGGTCACCCACATCGAAACCGCCCGCTGCATCGCCGGCGAAGGCGAGCTGCCGATCCGGGTCGGTCCCGGCTACGATGCGCCAGTGGTGGATCTGCAGGCCGCCGGCCAAGTGTTCGCCACCCTCGACTACAGCGAAGACCCGCCGCTGGTCTTTCTCGGCGAGCAGGTCCGCTTCGACGACCTCAAGCTGAGCCGGCTGCGCGAGGTGATGCCGGTCGGCTGGGAACCCGACGCCGGCATCCAGGCCCAGTCCTTCCAATGCCCCGGCTGCGGCAGTTCGCTCAGCATCCGCGCCAAGGGCCACACCGAAACCCTGGCCTGCGGCACCTGTGGCTCCATCATCGACATCACCGACGACAATTTCCGCATCCTGTCCCGCTTCAACGCCCGGATCAAACACCAGCCGGCCATTCCACTCGGCAGCCGCGGCCCACTGGCCGAGGTCGAGTACGAAGTCATCGGCTATCTGCGCCGGACCATGCGGGTGGAGGGCATCGAGTACGACTGGAGCGAGCACCTGCTGTTCCACCGCGAGCAGGGTTTTCGCTGGCTGGTGGAGTACAACGGCCACTGGAGCCTGGTGCAGACCACCATCGAACCGCCGCTGGCGACCGGCTACGGCGCGGCCGGCCGCGCCCATTATCAGGACCGCCAATACCGCCATTTCCAGACCTGCCAAGCTGAGGTCAGCTACGTGCTGGGCGAATTCTACTGGCGGGTTCGGGTCGGCGAACCCTGCGAAATCCGCGACTACATCGCCCCGCCGTGGCAACTGAGCCTGGAACTGACTCCGAAGGAAGCCGTCTGGTCGCAGGCCGAATACATCGAGCCCGAAACGATCCAGACCGCATTCCAGCTGGACGAGCCCCTGCCGACGCGGATCGGCATCGGCGCCAACCAGCCCTCGCCCTACGAGGCGCAGCGACCCAAATTCCGGCGACTGTTCTGGCTGTTCCTGGGCCTGCTGGCGCTCGGCCAGCTGGCTACGCTCATCCTGTCCGTCGACCGCAAGGTCCATCAGCAAACCTTCGTCTTCAATGCCGACACCAAGGACAAGACGCTGGACAGCGAACCGTTCGCGCTCAGCGGCCGCCCTTCCAATCTGGTCATCAAGACCCAGAGCAATCTCAACAACAACTGGATCTATCTCGATCTGGCCCTGATCGAGCGCGACAGCGGCGTCAGCCATGCCATCGGCCGCGAGCTCAGCTATTACGCCGGAGTCGACGACGGGGAGCGCTGGTCGGAGGGTAACGCCAGCGACGAGGCGGTATTGCCGGCGATCCCGGCCGGCCTCTACTCTCTCAGCATCGAGGCCGAATTGCCGCCGGGCGCACCGACCGTGACCTGTACCTTCACCATCCTGCGCGATGTGCCGAGCTGGGCCAATTTCTTCCTGGCCTTGCTGGGTCTGCTGATCGTGCCGATCATCTTCCGCTGGCGCGCCTGGGCGTTCGAACGCGCGCGCTGGGCGGAAAGCGACTACAGCACCGCCGGCAAGGACAGCGACGACGATGACTGATCCCGCGTTTCTTCCAACCCGCCCAGGACGCTTTCACCATGCTCTATCGCAGCTATCTGCTCAGCGGCATTCTGATTCTGGCGCTGTTCGCCACCGGCCAATATCGCGGCTGGAGCCTGTTCAGCGCCAGCGAGACCAAGAGCGCGCCCGGCAGCGCGGCGCGGGGGATTTACCATAAATAACATCCTGATCCTCTATGCCCACCCGCAGGGGCGACGTTCGGCCGTCAACGGACGGTTAATCGCCGCAGCGGCAGCGGCGGGCGTTGCGATCCACGATCTGTACGAGCGCTATCCCGACTACGACATCGACGCGCGGGCCGAGCAGGATGCGCTGCGCGCCGCCGAGCTGGTCGTCTGCCAGTATCCAACCTACTGGTACCGGCCGCCGGCCCTGTTCCAGCTGTGGATCGAAATGGTGCTGACCAGCGGCTGGGCCTATGGCCCCGGCGGCGCGGCCCTGGTCGGCAAGCATTTCTGGTGCGTGACCACCACCGGCGGCGCGCAGTCCGCCTATGCCGCCGACGGCATCCACGGCTTCGATTACGAGACCTTCCTCGCTCCCCTAGTCCAAACCGTGCGGCTGTGCGGCATGCACTGGTTGCCGCCCTGGATCATCCACGGCGCGCCGCAACTGAGCAGCGCCGAGCTGCAGGACTGGGTCGCCCGTTATCGCGATCGGCTGACCCGCTATCCGGCCTGGCTCACGGCAGCCTGAGGACGCCCATGCACGAACCAGCCTGGCTGGGCAATACCCTGATCTACCTGACCGCCGCCGTGCTGTGCGTGTCGCTGTCGGTGCGGCTGGGACTGGGAGCGGTGCTGGGCTATCTGATCGCCGGCATCGCCATCGGACCAGCCGGCCTGGGCCTGGTGCGCGACGTCGACAGCATCCTGCATTTCGCCGAATTCGGCGTGGTGCTGATGCTATTCATGATCGGCCTGGAGCTGGAGCCGCGCCGTTTGTGGCAGATGCGGCGGGACGTGTTCGGTGGCGGCGGCGTTCAGCTGCTAGCCTGCGGCGGGCTGCTGGCCGGCGCGGGACTGGCTCTGGGCCTGGAACTCGCCCCGGCGCTGGTGTTGGGCCTGACCCTGGCGCTGTCCTCCACCGCCATCGCCGCCCGGACCCTGAACGAGCAGAATCTGTTGCCGACCCCGTTCGGCCAACTGACCCTGGGAATTCTGCTGTTTCAGGACATCGCCGCTCTGCCCCTGATCGCCCTGCCTTCCCTGCTCGACCGCAGCGGCGCAACCGCTGCCTCCGC
>Ga0116181_1001642_pt1 | contig 19101 bp, 18 predicted proteins | sample AD_UKC075_MetaG_FD_89752 | JGI IMG/M metagenome (GOLD analysis project Ga0116181, IMG submission 89752) | Active sludge microbial communities of municipal wastewater-treating anaerobic digesters from USA - AD_UKC075_MetaG | ecosystem: Engineered > Bioreactor > Anaerobic > Digestate | place: USA...
AATCCATCCCGATGAGCGAGTCCGTTCCCATGTTCTCTGTGGCCGCCGACTCCCCGCCAAGCCTGGCGCTATTCGACCTGGACAATACCTTGCTGACCGGTGACAGCGAAGTCCTGTGGGGCGAATTCCTCGTGGCGCGTGGCCTGGCCGGTGCCAACTTTGCCCTGCGTAATGCCGAGATGGATCGGCGCTACCACGCGGGCGAGGCTGCACCCGGCGAGTTCTGCGCATTCTTCGCCAGCACGCTCGGCGGCAAGACCCCCGCCGAATGGCAGCCGCTGCGCCAGGCCTTCATGCAAGAGGTCATTCGCCCACGTATTCCAGCTTCGGCCATTGCATTGGTACAGCAGTACCGCATGCGCGGCGACATGCTGGTGCTGACCACAGCCACCAGCCGTTTTCTGGTGGAATTGACCGCCATTGAACTCGGCTTCGAACACCTGATTGCCACCGAACTGCAACTGCAGGGTGATGGGCGTTTCACTGGCGGCACCACGGGCACACTGAACATGCGTGAAGGCAAGGTGACGCGCTTGAACACCTGGCTCGAAGGCCGTGGCATTGCGCCTGAGGCGGCCTTGCCGCACGCCAGTTTTCACAGCGATTCGATCAACGACCTGCCACTGCTGCTCGCCGTGGGGCAGCCGGTGGTGGTGGATCCAGATGCACGGCTTGAACACGAGGCCATCGTACGCGACTGGCCGGTACTTCGGCTGCCACGCTAATTTTTCCTTTCATGAACATCATGCAGAACACCCAACATTTCGATCTGATCGTGGTCGGAGCCGGCATCGTCGGCCTGGCCCATGCCTACACCGCCGCGAGCCGCGGCCTCAAGGTCTGTGTCGTCGAGCGCGACGCCGCATGCGTCGGCGCCTCGATCCGCAACTTCGGCTTCGTCACCGTCACCGGCCAGGGTGAGGGTGATACCTGGCGCCGCGCCAAACGTGCCCGCGAAGTCTGGGGCGAGGTAGCGCCCAAGGCGGGTATTGCCGCCCTGCACCAAGGCCTGTGGCTCACGGCTTTCCGGCCCAAAGCGCTGGCCGTGCTGGAGGAATTCATGGCCACACCGATGGCCGAAGGCTGTGCCTTGCTGGATGTGGCTACTGCCGCCAGCCGTGCGCCCGTTTTGCAACTGGAAGGTGCGCAGGCAGTGTTGTACAGCCCGCACGAGTTACGCGTCGAATCACGCACCGCTATCGGCCAGCTCACGCGATGGCTCGCCGAGACCATGGGGGTGACGTTCCGCTTCAGCGAAGCCGTGCTCGAAGTCGCCACGCCCATGGTGCGCACCGCGCGTGCCACCTTGCATGCCGACCGTGTGGTGGTCTGCACCAATACCGATTTGAATGGCCTGTTCGCCGAACGCCTCACGCCGCACCAGCTGCGCCTGTGCCAGTTGCACATGCTGCGGGTGCAGCCCGAACCTGGCTTTGTGCTGCCCGGATCGGTGATGATGGACCTGAGCCTGGTGCGCTACCACGGTTACAGCAAACAGCCTGCCGCCGCCGCCTTGCGTGCGCAGCTCGATGCGGAAGAAGCTGAGTCGCTTGCCCACGGCATCCACCTGATCGTGGTGCAGAGTGCCGACGGCTCGCTTGTCGTGGGCGATTCGCATCACTACGGCCCGGTGCTCGAACCCTTCGCCAACCAGCGCGTTGACGAGCTGATCCTGCAGCATCTGCAGCACACCCTCAAGTTCAAACAAGCCGTCGTGACCGAACGCTGGGTCGGCACCTACCCGTCTTCGGCGACGACCGATTGCCTGATCGACCAGCCCGACGACGCCACCCGCCTGGTGCTGGTGACCAGCGGCACGGGTGCCAGCACCGCCTTCGGTATCGCCGAAGAAGTTTTCGCTTCCTGGTAATTGATTTCCACATGACAACGCCTCCAAACCCTCAACTCACCGCCGTCGTTTTTGACTGGGCCGGCACCATCCTCGACTTCGGCTCCTGCGCCCCGATGGGGGCCTTTGTGCGCCTGTTCGAAAAGTTCGGCGTCAAGCTCACCATTGACGAGGCGCGTGGCCCCATGGGCATGGCCAAATGGGACCATATCCAGGCGCTGGGCACACTCCCCCGCATTGCAGCGCAGTGGGCCGAGGTGCACGGCAAGCCTTTCTCTGACGCCGATGTGGACCATTTGTACGAAGTCTTCACCCCCATGAACGCTGCCGTAGTGGCCGACTTTGCCGACTTCATCCCCGGTGCGGTCGAGATGGTGAACACGCTGCGCGCGCGTGGCCTGAAGATCGGCTCGACCACCGGCTACAACCGGCCCATCATGGACATCGTGACCCCGATCGCTGCCCGCGGCGGTTATGTGCCCGACAACCTGGTCTGCGCCGGAGACCTGGCTGCGGGTCGGCCGTCACCCCTCATGATGTACCGCTGCTTCGCCGACCTGGGCGTCTGGCCCCCCTACACCGTGGTCAAGGTAGACGACACCGGCGTCGGCATTGAGGAAGGCATCAACGCCGGCACCTGGACTGTGGGCCTGGCCGTCAGCGGCAATGCGGTGGGCCTGAGCCTGGCCGACTGGCAGGCGCTGGGCACGGCGCAACAGCAGGAACTACGCGAAGCCGCCACGGCCAAGCTCAAGGCGGCTGGCGCGCATTACGTCATCGACTCGGTGGCCGATCTGCTGCCGGTGCTGGATGACATCGCAGCCCAACTTCAGCAAGGCGTGCGACCCTGATACCTCGCTGAGTATCAGCCCACGGCAGGCGTCGCAGGTGTCCGCAGGGTCTGGACGTCGCTTTCGTCTTTCAGTGCAACGCCGCTGTAGCCGCGTTGCAGCGCCTGCTGCAGCAGCCAGGCCAACTTGTGGGCAGCCAAGGCATAACCCAATCCTTCGGGACGCACGTTGGAGATGCAGTTGCGCAGGGCATCGTTGAGGCCACGGCGCGGGCCGTGGGTGAGGTAAATACCCAGGCTGTCGGGCGAGCTGAGGCCGGGGCGCTCGCCAATCAGGATCACACTCAGACGCGCCCCCAGCGCCTCGCCCACATCATCCGACACTGCCACGCGGGCTTGTTGCACCACCACCAGCGGGGCCAAGCGGATGCCGGGGGCGAGCAGCGGCACCAAGGCTGCCAACAGGGGTGCGCAATGGCGCTGCACTGCCAGCGACGACAAGCCGTCGCCAATCACCACACACACATCGAGCGGCTGCACCGCCGTGGTGGCCACTGCGCGCAGATGGGCGGCATCACTGTCATCCAACTGGCGCCCCCAATCGGGGCGGCGCAGGTAACTGGTGCGGTCCGGGGCTCGGCTCTTGGCAGTGAGCACCACATGGCCAGCACTTTCCAGCTCTGCTTGCAGCGCGGCCACATCCAGCGGTGTATGAATGGCATCGCGCGCCATGGCGTGGGCCCAGCCAAAGCGCAGGGATTCGTCGGTGGGGATCGCCACGCCTGCGCGGCCCAGCGCGATACGCGCTGTGGTGGCGCTGCGCCAGCCACTCCAGGGCATAGGGGTGACACCGGGCAGCACATCGGTATGTGCCGGGGGCATGGGCAGCCCGCTGGGGGAAATGGGGTCTTGCATACTCATGCACGCTCCATAGCCGTTAATGCCCCCAGGTCGCGCAGCAAGCTCTGGCCAGCGGCACCGTCGTGCAGGCGACCGTGCGCGTCGGTGATGTTTTGGGCCTGCAGCCAGGCCTCAAATTCGGGCGCACGCTGCAGGCCCAGGGTTTCGCGCAGGAACAGCGCGTCGTGGAAAGAGGTGCTCTGGTAATTGAGCATGATGTCGTCCGCGCCTGGCACACCGATCAAGAAATTCAGCCCCGCGCTGGCCAGCAGCACGCTCAAGCTGTCCATATCGTCCTGGTCGGCTTCGGCGTGGTTGGTGTAGCAGATGTCGCAGCCCATGGGCAGGCCCAGGAGTTTGCCGCAGAAATGGTCTTCCAGGCCAGCGCGGATGATCTGTTTGCCATCAAACAGGTATTCCGGGCCGATGAAGCCCACCACCGTATTCACCAGCAGCGGCTGGTAGTGGCGCGCCAAAGCGTAGGCGCGGGCTTCGCAGGTTTGCTGGTCCACGCCCCCGTGGCCATTGGCCGACAAGGCGCTGCCTTGGCCGGTTTCAAAATACATGACATGCTGGCCCAGCGTACCCCGCTGCTGGGCACGGGCGGCGTCGCAAGCCTCGGCCAGCAATTCGGGCGTGACGCCAAAAGCGCGGTTGGTGATTTCGGTGCCGCCAATGGACTGGAACACCAGATCCACCGGCACGCCCTCCTCCATCAGCTGCAAAGTGTTGGTGACATGCGTCAGCACACAGCCCTGGGTGGGGATGTCAAAGCGGTGGATCAGCTCGTCAAACAGGCGGCACAGCTGCGCCAAGGTGGGCAAGCTGTCCGACACCGGGTTGATCCCGATCACCGCGTCCCCCGCGCCCATCATCAACCCGTCCAGCACCGAGGCCGCCACACCCCGCAGGTCATCGGTCGGGTGGTTGGGCTGCAGGCGCACCGCCAGCCGCCCGGTCAGCCCCAAGGTATTGCGAAAGCGGGTCACTACCTGGCATTTGCGCGCCACGGCAATCAGGTCCTGGTTACGCATCAGCTTGCTGACGGCAGCGACCATCTCGGGTGTCAAGCCCGGGGCCAGGGCCGTTAACGCAGCCGTTGTGGCCGCCGGTCCCAACAACCAGTTGCGAAAGTCGCCCACGGTGAGGTGGGCCACAGGCGCGAAGGCAGCAGCAACATGCTGATCCACAATCAAGCGCGTGATGTTGTCGGACTCATAAGGGATCAGCGCATCGTTCAAAAACACTGTGAGGGGCAAGTCGGCCAACACATACCGTGCGGCCATACGCTGCTGGGCGGTTTCGGCGCCCAACCCGGCGAGGTAGTCGCCCGAGCGCGCCGGGCTGGCACAGGCCATTACCTGGCGCAGATCACCAAAGGTAAAACCCAGGCCGCCCAGAGTGGTGTGGTATCGCATGGCAGACGTCTGGTAGTGGCTTACGCAGAAGCAATGCAAGATCGGTGCCCATCAGTGCGCCCGCCCCCGATGCACTGGTATCGTCAGAATCAAACACGTTCTGATAGCAGAACGCATCTGAGGGGGCGCCTGAGAATGGTTGCCCCTGCATCGCAATCCAGCGCGACGACCTCGACGACTCTGACGCAGGACACACAGATTCACGCTATGTGCATGGGACAATCCCACCCCATGACCCCCGAGCAGTACGTCCAGGAAAAAGCCGCGTCATCCGGCAGCAGCTTCTATTACGCCTTCCTCTTCCTGCCGCGGCCCCGCCGCGCGGCGATCACCGCTTTTTATGCCTTCTGCCGCGAGGTGGATGATGTGGTGGACGACGCCACTGACCCCCAGGTGGCGGCCACCAAACTGGCCTGGTGGCAGGGCGAAGTCACCCGTGCCTATGCCGGCCAGCCCAGCCACCCGGTGATGCAAGCGCTGATGCCGCTGGTGGCGGACTACGGCATCGAGGCGCACCACCTGCAGGCCATTGTCAGCGGCTGCCAGATGGACCTGGAGCAGACCCGTTACCTCGACTTCCCCGGGCTGGAAAAATACTGCCACCTGGTGGCCGGTGTGGTGGGCGAGGTGTCGGCCAAGATCTTCGGCCAGACCCAGGAGCAGACCACCGCCTACGCCCACAAGCTGGGCCTGGCCTTTCAGCTCACCAACATCATCCGCGACGTGGGCGAAGACGCCCTGCGCGGGCGCATCTACCTGCCGGTGAACGAGTTGCAGCAGTTCGATGTAAAGGCACACGAGCTGCTCAAGCGCACCCACTCCGAGCGGTTCGTGGCGCTGATGCGCTTCCAGGCCGAACGTGCACACCGGTATTACGACGAAGCCCTGGCCCTGCTGCCCGCTGCCGACCGGCGCGCGCAGAAGCCCGGGCTGATGATGGCCAGCATCTACCGCACCCTGCTGCGCGAGATCGAACATGAGAACTTCCAGGTGCTCAACCAGCGCATCAGCCTGACCCCGCTGCGCAAGCTCTGGCTGGCCTGGCGGGTGCAGGCGCTAGGCAAACTATGAGCCCCCCGGCTTTTCACTCCCTTCGCTCGTGTCACTCCACCCCCCAAGGGGGAGGCGCGGCCGGCTTGGGGCGGCCCGGCGCTCGGCCGCCATGATGCGCATTGCCATCATCGGCGCCGGCTGGGCCGGCCTGGCCGCCGCCATCGCGGTAGTGCAGCAAGGCCAACACGCTATTGTTTTTGAAGCTGCTCGCGTTCTGGGGGGGCGGGCCAGAGCGGTTTCCTGCACTGATTCCCAGGGTGCACCGCTGGTACTGGACAACGGCCAGCACATCCTGATCGGCGCCTACACCGAGAGCCTGCGCCTCATGCGGCTCGTGGGGGTGGACCCCGCCACCGTGCTGCACCGACAAGCGCTCGCGCTTGAATTCCCGGACACCTTCCCGCACACGACAGGCCTGCGCCTGCCCGACCTGCCCCCACCCTGGGACGCCGTGGTGGGCATCCTGCGGGCGCGCGGCTGGGGCTGGCGCGACAAGGCAGCCTTGCTGCGCACGGCCGTGGCATGGCGGCTCGCGGGCTTCCGCTGCGCGCCGGAAGCGACGGTGGAGCAGCTGTGCGCGCCGCTCACACGGCAGCTCATCGACGGGTTCATCGACCCCTTGTGCGTCTCGGCCCTGAACACCCCCGCCCGCGAAGCCAGCGGCGCCGTGTTCCTGCGTGTGCTGCAGGACAGCCTGTTCAGTGGCCGGGGGGGCTCCAACCTGCTGCTGCCGCGCGCCGACCTGGGGATGCTGTTCCCTGATGCGGCGGCACGCTGGCTGCAAACGCATGGTGCACAAGTGCACCAGGGCCGCCGTGTGCAGGCGATCACCACCGACGGTGTCCGCTGGCAAGTGGACGGCGACACCTTCGACGCCGTGCTGCTGGCCACGCCCAGCACCGAAGCCGTGCGCCTTGCACGCTCGGCGCAAGCGGCGATACGCGACACGGCAGCGGCTGCGGTAGTGCAGGACTGGATCGCCCAGGCCGAAGCGCTGCGCCACCTGCCCATCACCACGGTCTACGCCCTGGTGCCCGATACCGCGGGCTCCGTGCTGCCCTGCCCCATGCTGGCGCTGCGTCCGCAGGCGGGCCAGCCCGCGCAATTCGTATTCGACCGGGGCCAGTTAGGTGGTCCCGCAGGCCTGCTGGCCTTCGTGGTGAGCGCCAGCGAGAGCGACCGCAGCCGCGTCGAGCAGCAGGTGCTGGCGCAGGCCCGGTCCCAGCTGGGCCTGGAGAGGCTGCAGCCCCTACAGACCGTGGTGGAAAAACGCGCCACCTTCGCCTGCACGCCGGGGCTGCGGCGTCCTGGCCTGGCCCTGGCGCCGGGCCTGTGGGCCTGTGGCGACTACACCGAAGGCCCCTACCCCGCCACGCTGGAAGGCGCCGTGCGCAGCGGCGGCGCAGCCGCGCGCCTGGCCCTGGCCTGACTGCCACACCCCTGGGTAAGCCACGCAGCCTGGGAGCTGCTCACCGCAGCCTCACTGCCGCCGACGTGCGGCCATCTCCGAGCAGCGTTGCGCAGGGAACACGATCTCTGGAGCCCCATCATCCAGGCCAGCGGCTTCACGCCCGAAGCCAGATGCCGGCTTAACCGTCAGTTGAACCCCGCTGCAACGGCTGGGCTATTCCCGCGACGCCGCATGCCGCCTACAAATGGCCTTTGCCTTCAGTCCCCAGGAGTCACCATGAACCGCCTGTTTCTCGCCACCTTGTTCAGCCTTGCCGCCTGTGGTGGTGGCGAGCAGCCCGCCCCCGAAGCCCAGGCCAGTACCCTGCCGGACCCGACGATCCGCGTGCACATGGGCTGCTGCGGCATGCAGGCTGTGGAAGACGCCCAGTTGTCAGTCTGGCACCAGTACGTCACCCTGAACGCCCACGTGGATACGCCGGTACAGGTGCAAGGCCCGGACCCTCTGCTGGCGGCACAACTGGCTGCGCGGCTGCGCGACGCGGGATTCGCGCCGGTTCTGCTCGTGGATACCCCATGAAGCAAAGCAGGCTTGATCTGAACCTGAGCACCAAGAGAACCCGCAAGCAGGAGCTGCTGGCCCAGATGGAACTGATGGTTCCCTGGGCCCCGAGCTCAATCCCGAGGAGAGGCTCAACGCAGATCTGAAGCAGGAGATGGGTAAGCGCGTGCCCGTCAGGACGAAGGCGAAATTACGCGAGGCAGCCAACGATCACATGGCGATGCTGGAAAACTCTCCAGAGAGGGTCATGGGCTACTTCCAGGATCACCGCGTCCGCTATGCCGCTTAAAACTTCACAGGGTCGGATCAATAATGTAACCATCCGCAAGCAGATCGATAAGATATTCAGAGATGAAGCTTTTTGCCCGCCTGTTTCCTTCCCTGGCCCCTGACTTGCGTCCTTACCTTGCCTACTCGCCGATCGGGCTGTGGCGTATCGCGGGCGCATTGGTATTGGTGGCGCTGCTTGGTGTCTTCTACTGGTGCCAGCTGCTGGCACAACAGCGCGACCAGCTCGCCTTTGCCGAAAACCAGGCCCAGTTGCGCACCACGCAGATATCCACCACCATGGCCTCCCATGTCGGAACGCTGGTGGCGGGACTGGAATATCTCGCCCACAGCCTGGCGATGCAATACGAGAGGGAGCCAGACCACTACTTTCCGTTCGCCGTGCGCACGGCCCTGGCAACCTTTCCCAATGGCAGCATCGGCCAAATTGCCGTTGCCAACGCGGCGGGCCAGGTGGTTTATTCCAGCCTGGACAAAGACCTGAAATCCAAGGCCGCACCGGTCTCCATTGCCGACCGCGAACACTTCAAGGTGCATACCCAGCGCCCCGAGCCCACCCTGTTCATCAGCCGGCCGGTACTGGGCCGCGTTTCGGGCCAATGGACGGTGCAGTTTTCGTACCCCGTCATGCGCGATGGGCAGTTTGATGGCGTGGTGGTGCTGTCGGTCGTGCCCGACTACCTCTCCGGGCATTTCAACGAGGTGTCCTCCGGGGGTAACGATGTGACACTGCTGGTGCGCGACGATGGGGCCTATCTGGCACGCTCCGACCGCCAGGAAGCGGTGCTGAACCTGTCCGTGCCGCCCGATCGGGAGTTTCTGGACCACCCGGACCTCATGCAGGGCCAGTACCAGACGGTGTCCCCCATTGATGGTGTCGAGCGGCTATATGCCTGGCATCGACTGCGCAACTACCCCCTGATTGTGAGCGTGGGCCTGGACCACGCCCAGGCGCTGGCGGCCACCAAGAGCACCATCCAGACAAGCCTGAGGCGCAATGCCGTAGCCACGCTCATGGCCACGGTTGCAGCCTTGTGGATTGCGCTGCTGTTCCTGCGCCAGCGGCGCAGCCATGCGCACCTGGCGCAACACCGGCAGCGCTACCAGCTTGCGCTGGAGGGCGGCAACCTGGGAACCTGGGAATGGACCACCAACATCGACCATCTGGATGTCGATGACCGCTGGCACGCCATCATGGGCACCCGCCCGTCGGACGGCCCACCCAGCCTGGAGGCACTGCGCGAACGCACCCACCCGCAGGACTGGCCGAACTGGAAAGCCGCCCTTGATGCCCATGTGCACGGCGATTCCGACATCTTTGACACCGAGTCCCGCATCCGCCAACAGGATGGAACCTGGCGCTGGATTCATGTCCGAGCTCGAATCATCGAGCGAGCGCCTGCAGAGCAGCCCCAGCGGATCAGCGGCACCTGCACCGATGTGACGCAGCGTTATGTCGCCGAGGCGGCACGCGAAGAACTGCAACTGCGACTGGCCAAGCTCATGGAACAGGTGCCCGGCACGGTGTACTAATACCGGCTCAAGCCCGATGGCAGCAGCCAGTTTCCATATGCCAGTCCTGGCATCCTGGGCATCTACGACATCACACCCGAGGCGGCCGCCTTGGATGCAGCGCATGTGTTTGCACGCATGCATCCCGATGACCGCGAACGCGTCAAGGCCAGCATTGTCGAGTCGGCCCGCACGCTGACCGCGTGGCACGACGAATGGCGACAAATCCGCCCCGATGGGGAAGTGCGCTGGCTGGCGGGCTCTGCCAATCCGCAACGAGAGGATGACGGCGGCACCCTGTGGCATGGCTACATCCACGATGTGACCGAGCAACATGCGGCCATGCAGGCGCTGCGGCACAGCGAGGAACGGCTACGCCTGACCGCCGCCGCCGTGCAGGACGGTCTGTGGGAGTGGGACACTGCCACCGGAGTCATCACGCCAGACACCCGCTGCCGCGAGATGCTGGGTTACCGGGGACAAGCGCGCGCCCTGCCCTTTCGGTCCTGGCGACGGCTGACACACCCCGACGACCGCCGGGTAATGTTCGCGGTGCTGAAGAAGCAGATTGCCCTGTGTACGCCGTTCAGTATGGAAGTGCGGCTTCGCACGGCAGATGACCAATGGCGCTGGGTCGAAATCCGTGGCCAGGCGGCCCCTGCGCCCGCAGGTGCAAGCACGCTGGTCATCGGCACGCAGACCGACATCAGCCAGCGCCGGGCGGACACCCAGTTGCGCCATGCCGTGCTCGACAATGCGGCAGCGGCGCTGTTTGTGACCGCTGACGACAACACGATTGAACTGAACAACCGGCGGGCAGAGGAATTTTTTGGAAACGATGGACTGCCACTCAAGGGGCGCAACATGCGCGTGGTCTACCGGGACGACGCGGCATTCAATGCATTTCGCCGATCGGCGGACGAGGTCCGTCGCACCGGGATGATGCGAATGGAATGCCAGCTGCGCACTGCGTCTGGTGCACTACGCTGGTTCACGCTGCGCGGCACCCTGCTGGACCCTGAGCAACCCGCCGGCAACCTGATCTGGACGCTGGTGGACACCACCGAGCGGCACGAGGCCGAAGAAGCCCTCTCCACCGCCCGCACCCATTTGCTAAAAATCATCCAGCATTTTCCGGGTGGCGTGCTGGTGCAGGACTCTTCTGGTGCGGCGGTGGTGGCGAACCAGACCCTCTGCGATCTGTTCCATCTACCGTTGTTCGCCGCCGATGTGATGGGATGCAGCCGCGACGCACTGGATCATCTGGTGCCGCCGGAAGTCCGAGCGGTGCTGACGTCTGCGAACGCGCTGCACGACGATTCGGTTCCTGCCAACTATGAGGTGGTGCTGAAGGGCGCGCGCACCGTGCAGATCCAGCTCATTCCCATCCGCACGCCCCAGGGCGAAAGCCTGGGCCGCCTGTGGATCGCCAAGGATGTGACCGAGCGACGCCGCCACGAGCAGACCCTTGAGCACCTTGCCACCACCGATGCCCTGACAGGGCTGGCCAACCGCCGTGACTTCATGGCACAACTGGAGACGGAATGCGCACGCCAGGCCAACGGTGGGCCGGGTGGAATGCTTTTGATGCTGGACCTGGACCATTTCAAGCGGGTCAACGACACCTGGGGCCATGCCACAGGCGATGTGGTGCTGGTGCATCTGGCCCGCATGATGCGCGGCAATCTGTTGCGCACATACGACCTGGCGGGCCGCCTGGGCGGGGAGGAATTTGCCGTGCTGCTGCCCCGCACCACGGCCCCGGAAGCCCTCGCGGTGGGCGAGCGCCTGCGCCGTGCGCTGGATCAAAGCCGCATCAATGCTGGCGACGGCACCATCGTCCACATCACCATGAGCATTGGCGTCGCGCCGCTGCAAGGCGATGCACTGACTATCCTGGCCCAGGCCGATGCCGCGCTGTACCAGGCCAAGAACACGGGGCGCAACAAGGTCGTGTTGGCGCAGGCAACGGATGCCGCCCCCGAAAAATCGCGCTGAACCTGGCGTTGCGGCTGCAAAACCATGCACTATCGCCTGGGACAACACGGCACCGCCCAGTGACGGAGACAAAGCGATGCGTTCACACACCCCCTTCTCTTTTGCACCCAACGGCCGCCGAGCTCTCCAAGACGCTGGGGCAGAGCGTTTTTGTGGACAACAAACCGGGCGCTGCGGGCAACATCGCCATGTCGGAAGTAGCCTGTATGTGCCCCCCCCCCGATGTACCGGCCAACAATCTCAGGCCATGCGCAAAGCTGAGCCAGCCAGCGCGCGCCATGTTGCGCCAGCCCAGGGCCAGCCAGACCAGCGGTTGCATCAACCCGATGGTTCGGACGACGGGTAATGGGGGCGGGTCAACGCATGGGTGATCCGGACAAACCGGGTGAGAGCGTGTTGGATGGCGCCGCCGGGCCATCCAGCAGACGGCACAGCTGGGTGAGGCTGGAGACGGTGGCATGGGGCGGTGTGTCGTGGGGCCAGGCCTTTTGCACGGTGTTCAGCCACACTGCCTGCATGCCGGCGGTGATGGCCGCCTGCGCATCCAGCGTGGCGTCATCCCCCACATGCAGCACCTCATGGGGCGCCACCCCGATGGCACTGGCGGCGGCGTGAAAGATGCGCGGGTCGGGCTTGGCCACACCAAACTCCTGGGCGCTGATGCTGGCCTTGAAATAGTGCCCAATGCCCACGCGGTGCACATCGGCATTGCCATTGGACACCGCCACCATAGGGTAGCGCTGCGACAGGAAGGCCAGGGTGGTGTGAGCGTCGTCAAACAGCTCCACCCGCTGGCGCTCGGCGAAGAACGCGTCAAACGCGGGCTCGGCCAGTGCGGCGTCGTCCCCGGCCTGGGTGAGTGCCAGGCGGATGGACTCGCGACGCAGGGCACTCTGGTCGTGCCGCAGGTCGGGGCGCAGGCTCACCATCTGGTTGCGGAGGGCGCGCAGCGCTGTGGTGTCGGAAAACAGGGCCGCGGTGGCGGGGGCCTGCTCGGTCAGCCACTGCAACAACACCGCCTCGGCCCGCGCGATGGTGGGCCAGATGGGCCACAGGGTATCGTCCAGGTCGAGGGTGATGGCGCGGACTCGGGAAATATCCAGCATGGGAAGGTGGGCGACGAAGCCCGGCAGAAAGAGGGAGGGGATGCTTCGGGGAGAATACCGCATGCCTTTTCGCCCCGAACCCTCCCTGCCAGCCGATGCCCCCGCACAGACCGCCGTGCTGCTGTGCAACCTGGGCACCCCCGACGAGCCCACCGCCCCGGCCTTACGCCGCTACCTGGCGGAGTTCCTGAGCGACCCACGTGTGGTGGAGATTCCCGCCGCCATCTGGAAACCCATCCTGTATGGCGCCATTCTGCCCACCCGGCCTGCCAAGTCAGCCGCCAAATACGCCAGCATCTGGACACCCGAGGGCTCGCCGCTGCAGGTGTGGACCACCAAGCAGGCCACGCTGCTGCGCGGCTTCCTGGGCGAACGCGGCCACCACGTCACGGTGCGCCACGCCATGCGTTACGGCAACCCGTCCATCCCGCAAGTGCTGGACGAACTCAAAGCGGCCGGCCACGGGCGCATCCTGATCCTGCCGCTGTACCCGCAGTACAGCGGCACCACCACCGCCAGCGTGTTCGACGCAGTGTATGCCTGGGGCAAACAGGTGCGCAGCATCCCCGAGCTGCGCTTCGTCAACCGCTACCCCGACCATGCCGGCTACATCCGCGCCCTGGCCCGCTGCATCAGCACCCACTGGCAGCACTTTGGCCGGCCCGACAAACTGGTGATGAGCTTCCACGGCGTGCCCGCTCGCACCCGCACGCTGGGTGACCCGTACTTTGACGAATGCCAGCAGACTGCCCACCTGCTGGTGCAGCAGCTGAACCTGCGCCCCGAGCAGTACCAGCTGACCTTCCAGTCCCGCTTCGGCAAGGCCGAGTGGCTGCAGCCCTACACCCAGCCCACGGTGGAAGCGCTGGCAAAAAGCGGCGTCAAACGGGTCGACGTGGTCTGCCCCGGCTTCACCAGCGACTGTCTGGAAACGCTGGAGGAGATCAACATGGAAGTGCGAGAAGCCTTCCTGCACACCGGCGGCAAGGAGTTCCACTACATCCCCTGCCTCAACGACAACCTGGACTGGATCCGTGCACTCACCGATATTGCCGAGCAGCACCTGGCGGGTTGGGCCACACAGCCTGCACCCACCGCGACCCTGTGACATATCACTTCAAATTTCATAGCTTCTTGCGCCTGTATTTACTTGGCCTTCTGCCTTTTTCATGCTGAAAACCCGGCCGTATAGCATCATCCCCCGCGCAGCACCAGCAAGCCCGCCGCCATGGCCAGCCCGTGCACCACGGTCGCGCTGATCGACAGCACGATGGCAGGCCGCAACTGCCCTGGCTGGCGTGCATAGCGCAGCAACTGCCCCGCCGCCAGCAAGGACAAGGGCAGTGACAACAACCCCCAGAGTGCCGCAGCAGGGGTGATTTGCAGCCACACGCCGGCCACCAGCCAGCTGTGTGCCAGCGCAGCCACCCCCAGGTAGGCCCAGGCCGCTGCTGCAGGCCCCAGGCGCACCACCAGGGTTGCCTTACCGACCAGGGCATCTGACAGGGCATCGGGAAACCCGTTGACCACCAGGATGTTCGCCACCAGCAGGGCATACCCCATGGCGACCACCACCGCAACCACAAAGAACTGGCCGCGCTGCACATAGTCCGCCCCCACGACGACCAGCCCCCAGGCCATGGACACGGCCAGTTCACCCAGCCCGCGCGCCATCAGCTGCAGCGGCGGCGCCGAGTAGGCCCACGCCAGCAGCAGCCCTGCCAGACCCACGCCCACCAGCCCCCCACCGCTGAACACCGCCAGCACAATCCCCGCCGGCACCCACAGCACCAGCAGGGTCTGCGCCAGACGGTAGGTGTCTTGCACCGACACCTTGCCACGCTGGATCAGGCGCGCACCGCCCGTGAACGGGAAGATGCCCTGGTGGTTGGCGTCGTCGGCGCCGTTCAAGGCATCGTGGTAGTCGTTGAGCACATTGGCTGCAGCGTGCACCACCAAGGCAAGCACCAGTGTTGCCACGGCCTTGGCTGCGCTGAAGCCGCCACCGCTGGCCGCTGCCGTGGCAAAGCCCAGCAGGCAGGCCACAGCGGTGACCACCAGAAACCCCGGGCGGATCATCTGCCACACCAGGCGCCAGGTCAGCGCCATCGCAGGTGCGGCGTTCACGTCAGTCTGCCGTTGGCGCCATGGCATCCCACGCAGCCAGCACCTCGGCCGCGTACATCAGCGAAGGGCCGCCGCCCATGTAGACACACACGGCCAGTGTTTCCTCCAGCTCGGCGCGGGTGCAACCCAGCTTGACCAGCGCCTTGGTATGGAACGCGATGCAGCCCGAGCAGCGCTGGCTCACGCCGATGGCCAGGGCCATCAACTCCTTGTGCAGCGCACTGACCTGGCCCGCCGCCATGGAGGCACGCGCCAACTGGCCGAAGCCCTGCATGGCGTCACCCTGTGCCTTGCGAAAGGGTCCCAGGTGGCTGTTGATGTTCTGCATCAAGGCCGGATGGTCGAAGCTGCTCATGGCAACACCTCTTCTTCGCGGTGCTGGCTGGCTTCGCTCTCTCGCATCTTCCGCAAGAAGAAAACACGGAACCAGACCACCATACCCAGCATGAACACGATCACGGCCAGGCTCATCAAGCCGTAGTCCGTGAACACCAGGTCGTGGAGCATCTTCATAGGGCCCTCCTTCAGAGCATCAGAAACAAAATGGCGGTAGCCAGATAACGCCCATGATAATTACAACAAAAACATAATATATGATTTTTATCAATAAATAGATGGTTTGTACTGGCTCGCACAACCCCGTGCGCCCATCGGTTGGAACCGCGTGCCGCACGGGCAGATGCAACTGCGACAATAGACCCTCTTGCTTACATCCGCACCGCCCCACCTTTCGCCCATCACCATGCTCGCCTTCCTGCCCCCCGTCGTGCGCGGCGCCATCGCCTTTGTTCTGCTGGTACTCAACACCTTGTTCTGGTGTGGATGGCTGTTCGTGTTTTCGCTGATCAAGCTGGTGCTGCCCTTTGCCGCAGTGCGCCGGCTGATCGACCCGGTGCTCAACGCCATCGCTACCGCCTGGATCTCCTGCAACAGCGGCTGGATGGCCCTGACCCAAAACACCCGCTGGGACGTGCAGGGGCTGCAGTCGCTGCGCTATGAAGGCTGGTACCTGGTCAACTGCAACCACCAGTCGTGGGTGGACATCTTTGTGCTGCAGCACACGCTGAACCGGCGTATTCCCCTGCTCAAGTTCTTCCTGAAGCAGGAGCTGATCTATGTGCCGGTGATCGGGCTGGCCTGGTGGGCGCTGGACTTCCCCTTCATGAAGCGCCACTCACGCGCTGAACTGCGCAAGAACCCCGCGCTGCGCCAGCAGGACCGCGACACCACCCGCCGCGCCTGCGAGAAGTTCACCCTGGTGCCCACCAGTGTCATGAACTTCTCCGAGGGCACCCGTTTCACCACGGAGAAACACCGCGCCCAGTCCTCGCCTTACAAACACCTGCTCAAGCCCAAGGCCGGCGCACTGGCGCTGGCGCTCAACGCCATGGGTGCCCAGTTCCAGTCGCTGCTGGACATGACGATCGTCTACCCTGGCGGCATCCCGACGTTCTGGGATTTCCTCTGCGGGCGGGTGTCGCAGGTGGTCGTGCATGGGCGCCAGCTGCCCATCCCGCCCCACTTCTGCGAAGGTGACTACGAGGGCAATGTGGAGTTCCGGGGCACCTTCCACCGCTGGCTGGCCGACCTGTGGGAAGAGAAGGATGCCCGCATCGAGAAGCTGCTCAAAAGCCGCAGCAAACACTGACAGCGCAGAAAATCACAGCCAAACAGGCCTGGTGCGCCCATTCCACCTGGGCATATAGCTACTAAAAAAGTAGCAAAAAGCGCTAGGCCTTCTGGTCCGCTGCTTCGAGGAAATCGCCCACCAGGTCCAGCTGCGAGGCCACGTTCAGGGCTGGCGCATGGCCGCAGCCTGGCACTTCCACCACCTGCAGCAGGCCCCGCGCGCCAGGGCCTCGGCGCTGCATCTCGACCACAGTCTCGGGCAGCACCAGGTCGCTGTGGGCGCCCCGCAGGCACAGCACGGGGATGTCCAGCATGTCGTAGTGGTGCCAGATCAGGTAGTCGTTGGGCAGGTCGGTGAACTGGCGCACCATGGCCGGGTCGTAGTGCGGGGTCACCCGCCCGTCGGGCAGGCGCCGCGCCGAGGTCTGCGCCAGCTGGCGCCACTCGGCGTCGCTCATCCAGCCAAACGGGGCATACACCTGGCGGAAGAAACTCTCCAGCTCGGTCATGGTGGCAAACGCCGGCGGTGTACCGGCATAGGCCTTGATACGTTCCAGCGCCACCTCTGCCAGCTGCGGTGCGTTGTCATTGAGCACCAGGCTGCGGATGGACTGGCGCAGCACCGGCTCGAAATAACCGGACGCGGCCACCGTGCCGATGGCGCCGCCCATCGAGGTGCCCACCCAGTGCACTGGCCCCAGCGCCAGCCGCTCGACCAATTCGCGGGCGATGCGGGCATAGAAAGCCAGGCAGTACTCATGCCCCGGGTCGGGGCTCCATTGGCTGAAGCCCCGGCCCAGCATGTCGGGGCAGATCACCCGCCAGCCCCGTGCGCTGAGGTAGGCGGCCAGCATGTCCATGTCGCGCCCGGTACGGGCCAGGCCATGCCAGGCCAGCACGGTGCGGGGGTTGCCACGGCCCCATTCGGTGTAGTGGATCTCCCTGCCTGCGCAGGTGAGGTAGTTGGAAGTGCTTTGCACTGTTATGTCCTCCCTGATTCTGCCTTGCCTGAAATCCGTCGCTAGCGCATCAGCTTGCCGGCGCCACCGATCAATGTCACCTCGACGAAACGGGAGCCCAGCGTCATACCGTGCAGGCCGTCATAGATCTGGCCACCCAGCCCCATCTGCTCGCCGGTGCTGGCCAGCACCCCGGACAAGGGGCCACCTGTCCGATCACGATTTCGTTGCTGGCGGCCGTGGCGGTGGGCAGTGCCCACGTGGGCAATGTGCAGACTGCGGCGCGAGGTGAGGGTCCATCGGTACATGGCAGGTCTCCAGGAGTCGGTTTCAAATGTCCCTGAGCGGTTTTTTTATGGAGGTTTCTGCCAGGCCGGCCCCGCTACGCTGGCGGGGCCGGCCCATGGGTACGCAGAAGGTTCAGTTCGGCACGGTCAGCGAGGTGCCGCTGAAACCAATCGTGTCAGCCGCTGCGGGTGTCGCCACAAAGGCTGGCACGTTGCTGGCGCTGATGGCGGGCGCAGCACCCGGTGTACCGCCGCGTGGCGTGGTGCGCACCACCTGGCTGGCGGGCAGCGCCGCACCCGACTTGAGGTGGGCATACATCGCGTCCATGGCCTGCACGAAGTACACATGCAGGGGCACGAAGCGGGTGTCGAAGCCGCTCAGGTTGAGGAAGCCGTCAAAGTGCTGGCCGTTGGCCACCTCGACGTAGCGCAGCTTGGTCGCAGACCCTTCCACCGACCGGTTGTAGGCCACGTAGGCCCGCGCGGCATTGTTGACGGGGATCAGCGCGTCGCTGCGGCCGGCCACGATCAGCGTGGGCTTGCTGCGCAGGTTGCCGTTGAACAGCACTTCGGCCATACCCGCGCGCACCGCCGTGCTCTGCGCCAGCGTGGGGGTGCTGGCCGCCGTCAGGGCTGCGCCCGTGACCGAGTCCACGCCGGTCACCAGGGCACGCTGGCACAGGGCGTTGTCCAGCCCGAAGTCTGCCGTGCCGGTCGAAGGCGACTTGGCCAGTTGCCATGACCGTGCACCACCCACCGAATCGTTGTAGACCACGTTGGCGGGCGTGCCGTTGGAGGTGCCATTGGCCACCGCAAAACTCTGCGCCTTGGTGGCCGGCGTAACGGCCACCGGGGCGCCCGTGGCGTCCACCTGCGCCAGGCTGGTGTTGCAGACGTTGTCGGTCACCGAGAAACGGCCATAGGCCACCGGGTACATGGCCGCCAGGATGGGGCCGTTGCCCAGCGCGTAGTGGGCGTTGTGCATGGTGTCGTTGTCGGCCGTCCAGCCGTAGGCGCGCAGCTTGTTGAGTGCGTCCTGGGCGCGGGCAGCCGTGTCGGCACCACTCACCAGGCCCTTGGCGGCCAGGCTGGTGCAGCGCTCGGTGGCACGGGCTGTCATGCCCACCAGGCCGATGTAGTTGTAGATGGAGGATTCGGTCAGTGCCGCAGCAGGTGCCAGTGCAGCGCAGGGCTGGTAGATGTTGCCGTAGGT
>Ga0116181_1001650_pt1 | contig 19027 bp, 14 predicted proteins | sample AD_UKC075_MetaG_FD_89752 | JGI IMG/M metagenome (GOLD analysis project Ga0116181, IMG submission 89752) | Active sludge microbial communities of municipal wastewater-treating anaerobic digesters from USA - AD_UKC075_MetaG | ecosystem: Engineered > Bioreactor > Anaerobic > Digestate | place: USA...
GACATTTCCTCTTTTTCTGATATTAATCATAAATTTCCCTCCTCGTAATATCAGCAAATGAAAAAGAGTTAGCATTAGATACTAACTCCCAAATGTCATCTTTGTCATCTTTTTAAAATTTGGATAACAAATGGATGACAGATGACAAATTTTAAGATTATTTTGTCCTCCCAAATCTTTGGAAAGCCTTATATTTCCTACTATTTACCACAACATTGTTTATACTTTTTCCCACTTCCACATGGACAAGGACAACTTTTCCCCTTTATTTAATTCAGGAAAACAGAATAAGGGAGCCACAAAGGCACCTGCGAACACGCGCGTAGGTAAATATAGGAAAAAGCTGTCCTTTTGTCCCCTTTGTCCAGTCAAAGGAGATGATTCGAGATGCAGATAGATGAGAAGACGATCGAGAAAAAGCTTGTAAATACAGTGAAATCAATGGGTGGCATAGCACCCAAGTTTGTCTCTCCCGGCTTTGACGGGATGCCGGACAGGCTTGTCCTTCTTCCGGGAGGGATCATTGCTTTTGCCGAACTCAAAGCGCCGGGAAAGAAACCCCGCCCTCTTCAAGAGGCAAGACACCGGCTCCTTCGGAAGCTGGGATTCAAGGTTTACGTTATCGACAGCACAGAACAGATTGGAGGGATGCTGAATGAACTTCATACCACATGATTATCAGGCTTATGCCATTCGCTATATCGAAAAGCATCCCGTCGCGGCCGTCCTGCTGGACATGGGTCTTGGAAAAACGGTCATCAGCCTGACTGCCGTGTTCGACCTCCTGTTTGACAGCTTCGAGGTCAGCCGGGTGCTGGTCGTGGCACCGCTTCGAGTAGCAAGAGATACATGGCCTGCGGAAATCCAGAAATGGAGCCAGTAAGAGCACGGTAGCATATGCTTTCGAGCATCCGGAGTGCCTTGAATGGCAAACAGGTGTTAATCCGGCTGATTACACGATCCTTGTTTATAATATTAGTTGGAATTTTCAATAACTTTTTAAAAATTATTTATAAACATATTTATAAAACTTATATTAAGTAAATATAAAGATGACTGTTGAAGAAAAGTGTTTTAAATGTTATGATTAAATTGTAAAGTATTTTGAGGTGATTTCAATGAAACAAAGAAATTCAAAATTACAAATGTCAGAAAGTTATTTTGTAGGTGCGCTTCTTGCAGTAATCGGCGGTTATCTTGACGCTTACACATACATTTCAAGAGGCGGAGTTTTTGCAAATGCACAAACAGGAAATATTGTTTTGCTCGGCATAAATCTTTCAGCAGGAAATTTTTCAAAAGCACTGTCATATCTTGCTCCTATTGCGGCATTTATTGTAGGGGTTTTTGTTTCGGAATTTGTCAGAAAAGTAGGCAACTCAAAACACATACACTGGCGTCAATACATAATTTTTCTTGAATTTTTAATAGTTATTGCTGTTTCGTTTTTGCCAACCAACAACAGTAATTCATACATTTTTGATATGGTAGCAAATGTTTCAATATCATTTGTTTGCTCACTTCAGGTACAAAGCTTCAGAAAAATCAATGGAATTACTTGTGCAACCACTATGTGCACAGGCAATCTGAGAAGTGCAACCGAATGTATCATTCATTATCGCTCTGCAAAAGACAAAAATATGCTGTTAAACAGTCTTAAATATTATGGAATAGTATTTTTCTTTATTGTTGGAGCAGCAATCAGTTCATTTGTCACTAAAGCTTTAAATCAAAAATCAATTATTTTTTGTGCATTTGGACTGTTGGTAATTCTTGCACTTATGTTTATAAAATCGGAAGAAATTACGGAGAAATAATATGCAAAACAATAAAACAAATTTTAAAGCCGAAGCAATTTTTTCATTTTATGCTATGATTCTCGGCATTTTTGTAGGTACATTTGTATGGTCTTTTTTAAAAATACTTTCATATGCAACATTATTTTTATGGGATTATATTCCGAGTAAATTAAACATTCCGTTTTTTACAATTTTAATTTGCACAACAGGCGGCATTATAATAGGTCTTTTTCGACTTAAATTCGGGCAATATCCCGAACTTCTTGAAGATGTAATATCAAAAGTAAAAAAAGAAAAACACTACCGCTATGATAATATTATGATCGTAACTGTCGCCGCACTTCTTCCGCTTATTTTTGGAGGAAGTATTGGTCCTGAAGCAGGAATGACAGGAATTATCGTAGGACTTTGTTACTGGGTAGGTGACAGACTAAAGCTTGCCGGAGAAACTCTTTCAGAATTTACATCAATAGGTATCAGTGCCGGTTTAGGCGTTTTGTTTTCGGCACCGCTTTTCGGAATTTCGGAATATGCAGAAAATCCGTCTGATGAAAACTCCGAAATTATTTTTTCAAAACCTGCAAAGCTTTTTGCCAAAATTTTTGCAATTATAGGTGGTATTGGTATTTACTATGTTTTGGGACAGTTTTTAGGAAATGCAATGTCACTTCCAAGAATAGGTGCAGAAACTGTTTCAAATTATGACCGCATATTAGGAATACCAACAATAGTTATAGGAATTTTATTTGGTTATATATATCTTATTTTTAACAAAATATGCATAATATTATTCAAAAAATTATCTGCAAAAAAATGGCTTTCATTCATTGGAACAGTTCTCGGAGGAATAATTCTCGGCATAATAGGAACTCTGTTTCCTCTCACAATGTTTTCCGGCGAAGAACAAATGTCAACACTTTTATTATCATACAGAACCTATGCGCCTATTTTTCTTATTGCTATAGGCGTAATAAAACTTTTCATTACAAATTTTTGCATTTATTCCGGTTGGCGTGGCGGACATTTTTTCCCTGTTATTTTTTCGGGTGTTTCAATAGGATATGGCATTGCGCTTTTACTGCATACAACGCCAAGCCTTACCATTGCAATTATTACCGCCACAATCCTTGCAACTGCAATGAGAAAGCCTCTTACGGTAACTATGCTGTTGCTGTTGTGCTTGCCGTTTAGAACAATTCCATGGATGATTATTGCGGCATTTATTGCAGGAAATATTCCTCTTCCAAAGTTTTTAAGGTCAAACAATAAAAAATAATTTTCATTAAGCATAAATTATTTAAAAACCATCTGCAAGACGTGCAATATCACTGCAAGCTTTGTGCATAACATTTTTTTCGTCAATATCAAAAATATCAAGTCCTTGAGCGGAGAAATCCATAAAATTTCCATTTCCCAAGAATTTTGCAATTCCATTTATATAATCTTTTCCAAAATCGTTTTCCGCTATAAATCCTCCTGATGTTGTAATATACATCAAGTCAGTGAATTTGCAAAGTCCTTTAGGGCCGTTTTCGGTGTAGCAAAATGTGATACCATTTACGCAAATATTTTCCACATAAACCTTAAGAATAGACGGAAAAGACAAATCCCAATAAGGTGCTGCAATTATTATTTTATCTGCCTGATAAAAATTATGTGCCAAATTAAACATTTTATCAGAATAATCGCTTTTTGAAATAAATGAGTCACGCCTTTCAATATCAAATTTTGAAAGCGGTTTTAAGTTCATTTTATAAAGTTTCTCTTCAATAAGTTTAACATCACTGTGTTTTTGCATATAACTTTCAATAAAAGAATCAAACAGTTCAAGTGTTCTTGATTCTCCTCTTTCACGCATACAGGCATTTACAAATAATATAGTTTTCATTTTAAATCCTCCATTATTATATACAATAATATTTTTATGCAATTTATTTTTTTCACAAATTGCAATAACAAGTTGGACACCCTCCACTAGGCAGTCGTCTTGTAGATTTGGTCAAGTTCATCTTCAAAGACTTCATCCGGGGTTCGGTATCCCAGAATTTTTCTCGGAAGACAGTTACACCAGGTCTCGATATCTGAGATTTGTTGGCTTGTAAAGTTATCAATCCTCTTCCCATTAGGGATGAACCTTCGAATGAGACCGTTATGTCGCTCTACTGTAGCTTTATCACAGGATGTGTAGGGATGAGCGAAGTACACAAGGGTATCAGATATCTTCTCAAGATCCGCAAGATCAGCAAACTCGGATCCGTTGTCAGTGGTGATGGTTTTGAATACTTTACTGAAGTGCTCGCTGTAGGTTTCCCTGAGCAGCTCCATTGCATTCATGACACACGCTGATGTTTTGTCAGCAATTGGAATCATCAGGAATTCCCGGCTCTTTCGTTCTGCAAGTGTAAGCAGGACCTGATCATCACGGGTCTTGGAACCAAGAACAAGGTCACATTCCCAATGCCCAAATTCTTCGCGGGATTCTATCTCCCCAGGGCGCTCTTCAATACTGCGCCCCAGCTTTTTCTTGTTGGCGCGAACACGGTGTTTTTTGGTTTTACGCTTAAGTTTTTCAGGAAGGCTATGGTTTTTGATCCCGAACAGTCCAAGATCTACGTATCGATACAGTGTTTTGGTACATACAATCTGATCTCTTGATTCACCATATTCTTCTCCAATTTCCTTAGCAGAATCTGACTTTGTCGCAACTTGCGATAAAGTTCTTCCTTGATGATTAATAGCATCTAATTTCATTTTATAAGCTTTTGCTTTTTCACTTGGTAAAATACTTTCTCTGTGCATATTTGAATCTACCATATAAATTACAGCATCATCATCAGTCATATCTCTAATAATACAAGGGATTGATTTTAATCCAATTATTTCACTTGCTAATTTTCTACGATGGCCAGAAATTATTTCATAATGGTCATCTTTTTTTCTGACTATAATTGGTTCTAAAATACCATTTACTTTTATAGATTCTTCTAACTTTTTTAAATCATCATTATTAACTACTTTAAAAGGGTGATTTTTAAAATCAACTAGATCATTTATGTTTAATTCTTCAACTTTTTCTTTTCTTGCTTCGTCTCTCTCTTTTTGAGTAGTAAAGAAATCATCTACTTTGAACGAAACTGGATCTATTATGCTCTTTCTCTCCATCACTTATAACCTCCTTTGCAAAATCTTTATATGCTTGGGCTACTTTTGAATTCTTATCGTACGAAAATATAGATTGTCCCTCTGATGAACTCTCAGCCACTTTAACTGCTCTTGGTATTTGAGTGTTATAAACTTTAAATAATAATCCATATCCTTCTTGTAAATCCAATTTTATATTTCTTGATAAATTTGTTCTACCATCTACTAATGTTTGAAGTATTCCTCCAACTTTTAAATCTGGATTAGTATGGTTTCTAATTTGTCTAATTGTTTTTATTAATTGTTGCATACCTTTGGTTGCTAAGTATCCTGATTCAACAGGTATTATTACCTTGTCTGAACATGATAGTGCATTAACTGTTAACATACCTAATGAAGGCATACAATCAATTAAAATGTAATCATATTTATTTCTCAAAGAACTAATAGAATTTTTCATAACAAATTCTCTACTCATTGCATTTAATAAACTTACTTCCATGGAAGAAAGCTCTAAGTTGGATGGAATAACATCTACACCTTCCGATTGATGTAATATTGCTTCTTCTGGGTTAATGTTTATATCTTTAATAGATCTTTCCATTAAAGTAGAAATTGTTACTGGAATATCATCCGTATTATGCCATCCCATATAAGCTGTTAAATCTCCCTGTGGATCTGCATCTACCAGTAATACTTTCTTTCCCATACTTGCTAATGCTACTCCAAGACTAAATGTTGTCGTTGTTTTACCAACACCACCTTTTTGATTGGCAATAGATATTATTTCACAATTCTTCATTTGTACTCCTTTCTTTATTATCTAATTTTAAATCTGCATACTTTTCAAAAGTATTTGCAGTTTCTTGCTCCATTTTATTTGTTACTTTTACATAGATGTTATAAGTAGTATTTATATTTGAATGACCTAACCTTTTTGATACGGCTTTTATATCCGAACCAGATTCAATTAATCGTGTTGCATGGGTATCTCTAAAATCATGAAATCTACTTTTAATACCTAGTTCATAATGAATTACTTTCATTGCGTATTTTATTGTTCCTGTTCCTAAAAAATATCCATTATTTTTAACAAATACTAAATCTGCCACTGGGCAACTTATTGGTATTTCTTTTGATGCTGAAATTATTTTAATTTCTGGTTTATTGGTATAAGGATTCTTAACTTCTTTTTTATAATGCATTATGTACGAATCACCATATAATTTTTTATCATCTTCTTGCTCTTGTTTATACTTTTTTAATATTTCCAGTAATGTATCACCTATAGTAATTGTTCTATAACTGCTTTGTGTCTTACAAGTTCCAAAATACCATACACAAGTAGTTGATCCAGGCACATGTCTTTGATGGCTACATCCTTTTTGATTTCTTTCAACAATGTTTTTATTAATAGTGATTGTTTTATTTTTAAAATCAATATTATCCCATGTCAGTCCGAAAATTTCACTCTTTCTCATTCCTGTATAATATGCTGTTATTAACGAGTAATATATTGAATGGGATGTTTTAAATCTATCAAATATCCTATTTATTTCTTCTTTGGTAAATATATGAGCTGGATCTGACGGTGCTGTATCATATTTAGGTATATGCACTTTTAATGCTGGGTTTACTGGAATTAAATTCATATCATCACAAGCAAATCTCAAAGAACCTTTTATTATTTTTAAAATTCCTCTCATATACCATCTTGAATAAGAGTGTTTAACATATAAATCTGTCATAAAATCGTTTAATACCTTTGGTGTTAATTGCTCTAAGGTGTAAAAACCTATATTTGGCTTTAGATGAATTTTAATAATGCTTTCATATGTCTCTATCGTTCTATATTTTAGATTAATATAAACCCATTTCTCTAACCACATATCTAAAAAATCAGAATATGATATTTTACATGGCTCATAAGCAATACCACTAAATAGATTATTCATTGCTTTATTACCTTCTATTTCAGCAATTTTTTTACTCTTATAACCACATTTTGAAATTTGTTTTCTTTTTCCATCCACTTTAGCTACTTCAAAATAATATTCATACACATTTCCTCTTTTTCTTGTATTAACTTTCATTATTTGTCCTCCCTCCTTTTCCAAATAAAAAAGAGCTAACAAATTAATTGTTAACTCTGTTTATAAGGATTATTCTGTCAACCGTTTTTTCTATCCGCTGACAAATCGCTGACAAATAACATTTTTAATACTGGCGTATGTTTCGGAATTCCTTGTATTTACTTGTTTCTTCCGCAACAATTCTTATATTTGAGGCCACTCCCACATGGACATGGATCATTTCTCTTTGGCTTTTTCTCTGCTTTTACAGGTTCTTTAACCTTTGCTTTACCATCAGCATAATTGCCTTCAATAGGTTTAGCTTTAAAGTTTTGTTTGATTTCCATTCTTAATAAGAATTGAGCAATAGATTTTTCAATACCATCTTGCATTGCTTCAAACATATCATAACCTTCAAGAGCATAAGCTTGTAATGGATTCCTTTGGCCGTAGCCTCTTAAACCAATACCTTCTCTTAAGTTATCCATATCAGCAATATGTTTAATCCATGCTTCATCAATAACTCTTAAACTTATATGTCTTTCAAAGTCATTAACGATTTCTGGAGCGATAACTTTAATCTTATTTTCATAATCACTTATAACTGTTTCAGAAATTATATTATAAACTTCTTCTTCAGATTTACCTGATAAATCTTTAACATCTAATTTACCATGTTTTAATAAGTTATTATTTAATACATCAAGAATAGCTTCTAAATCAGCATCAGTTAAATAACCTTCAGATGCTATATGAGAATCTATTAAATCATCTAAATAATTTTTAATAATTTCTATTACAACATCATGAATAGTCTCAGTATCAAGTACTTCATTACGTCTCTTATAAATTATATTTCTTTGTTCAGAAACGATATTATCATAGTCTAGTAAGTTCTTACGAGAATCATAGTTGTTTCCTTCTACTTTTCTTTGAGCACTTTCAACGGACTTAGTAAACATCTTACTTCTTACTTGTTCCATCTCATCTAAACCTAATGACTTAACCATGTCTTTTACTCTATCAGGAATAAATCTCTTCATTAATTCATCTTCAAATGAGATAAAGAATTGTGAATAACCTGGATCTCCTTGACGACCAGCACGACCACGTAACTGATTATCAATACGACGAGATTCATGTCTTTCAGTTCCTATTACACATAAACCGCCTAATTCAACAACGCCTTCGCCTAGTTTAATATCGGTACCACGACCAGCCATGTTAGTGGCAATAGTAACTGCACCTTTTTCACCGGCTTTAGCAATGATTTCAGCTTCACGAGCATTATTCTTAGCATTTAATACTTCATGTTTAATATGTTCTTTTTCCAACATCTTAGATAATTTTTCATTGTTCTCTACAGATATTGTACCAACTAGAATTGGTTGTCCAGTTGCATGAATTCTTTTAATGAATTCAACAATGGCTTTATACTTGCCTGATTCAGTAGCATACATTAAATCAGCCATATCTTGTCTTATACAAGGTTTATTTGTTGGTATTTCAATAACATACATGTTATAGATATCACGGAATTCTTCTTCTTCAGTCTTAGCAGTACCTGTCATACCAGATATTTTCTTATACATTCTGAAGTAATTTTGGAATGTGATAGTAGCCATGGTACGTGTTTCTTCATTAACCTTAACACCTTCCTTGGCTTCAATTGCTTGATGTAATCCATCAGAGAATTGTCTACCTTCCATTAAACGTCCTGTAAATTGATCAACAATTACAACTTTACCTTCAGCATTAACAACATAGTCAACATCTAAAGCCATACCATAGTTGGCTTTTAAAGCTTGGTTAATATGGTGTACTAATACTGTATTATCTTCATCATATAAGTTATCAATATTAAAGAACTTTTCAACTTTATGAGAACCAGCTTCAGTAAGCATAACACTTTTAGTTTTTAAATCTAAAGTATAGTCTTCATCTTCTTTAAAATTCTTTACTGCTGTATTAGCATCTTGATATAAATTTTCTGAATTAAATTTACCACCAGAAATTATTAATGGTGTACGAGCTTCATCAATTAAGATTGAGTCAACCTCATCTAGAATGATGTAGTTTAATTTTCTTTGTACACGATCATTTGGTCTAACAACCATATTATCTCTTAAATAATCGAATCCAACTTCATTATTAGTTGAATAAGTTATATCACAGTTATAAGCTGCACGTTTTTCTTCAGGAGAAAGTTCTCTTAAATTAACACCTACAGTTAATCCTAGGAATGTATAAATAGGTCCCATCCATTCAGCATTACGTACTGTTAAGTATTCATTTACAGTTACAACATGAACACCTTCACCAGTTAATGCATTTAAATAAGCTGGTAATATAGTTGTAATAGTTTTACCTTCACCAGTTTTCATTTCAGCTATGTTACCATAGTGAAGTGCTAAACCACCTAATAATTGAACATAGTAAGGTTTTTCACCAATCTTACGATAAGCTGCTTCTCTTACTGTAGCAAATGCATCAACAATTATATCTTCATCGTCAACTGTTGCTCCATTTTCTATTCTTTCTTTTAAATCCTTAGTCATGTGTTGTAATTCATCATCACTCATCTTAGTGAACTTGTCATCTAAGGCTTCAATTTTATCAGCTATTTTTTTAAATCTTCTTAATTCTTTTACTTCTGTATCAAAAATACCACTTAGAATTCCCATATTAACCTCCATATATATAGTTATTTTACCATAAAATACAATAAAACAATCATTTTTTACACAATGTTTATTATAACATACAAAAGACGCATATTTAAATATAAAATGCGCCTTTAAATAAATTATTCAATTAATTATTCAATCGAATCAATTATACCATAGTTGCCATCTTTTCTCTTATATACAACTGAGAAGCATCCTTGATCTATATTCTTAAATACAAAGAAATCATGATCAATTAGTTCCATTTGTAATATGGCTTCTTCTTCACTCATAGGTTTAGATTCTATTGTTTTTCTTTTTACAATTGTTGATGGCTTTTCATTATCTTCGATAGTTTCAGCCACATAAGCAAATGCAAAATCAGGTTCAGCCTTCTTATGACTATTTAAGCGTGTTTTATTTTTTCTAATTTGTCTTTCAAGAACATCAGTAACTAAATCAATTGCAGCATATAAATCATTGTTGGTTTCCTCTGCTCTTAATGTAAATTTGTTTGTTGGAATAGTAACTTCAATCGTATCTAAATCATTTTTAGACTTGATTAGTACTTTTGCATTAATAGATGAAGCATTATCATAATACTTGTCTAAACGTGCAAGTTTATCCTCCACATACTTTTTGATTGAATCAGTTATTTCAATCTTGTCGCCACGAATATTAATATTCATAACATCACCTTCCTATAATTATTATATCAAAATATGTGAAAATATAAAGAAAAATAAGTGTTTATTACACTTATTCTATATTACCAGTTCTTGATAAATCTCTTTCTTTGATTACTTCTCTTTTATCATACAATTTTTTACCCTTACATAATCCTAAAAGTATTTTGGCATGATTTCCTTTAAAATATAGTTTTAAGGGAATAAGAGTTAATCCTTCAAGTTTTACATCATCATATAAACGATCGATCTCGTTTTTATGTAATAATAACTTTCTTGTTCTTCTTTCTTCATGGTTAAATTGATTGCCTTCATTATATTTAGCAATATACATATTTAATATATATACTTCACCATTTTTAATTCGAGCATAGGTATCTTTTAAATTAGCTGAACCATTTCTTATTGATTTAATTTCTGTTCCAGTTAAAACAATACCACATTCAACTTCTTTTATAATAAAGTAATCAAAATAAGCTTTCTTATTTTTTAACTCTATCATGATCTTTTTCTAACCTTATCTTTCACAATTTTGTTGTTATTGAACTTTTTTTCATCATCCAATAATGATTGTTTATGTAAGCCAAAGTCAATTGTTGATTCAATTTTAGATGCTCCAGTACAGAAGAAGTGAATTGGATCTCCTAAACGATAAATCTTCTTTGTCTTTTGACCAACAGCCATCATAGCAATTTCATTGAATTCAAATGGTTCATCCATGGTATCAAAGGACATTAAGCCTTCAATATAATCGTTAGTTCTAATATACATTCCATAAGATGTTATACCAGTTATAATTCCATCAAATTCTCTACCTATACAACTTTCCATATATTGAGCCATGAACATCTTGTCAACTTCTCTTTCACAAGAATCACTATTAACTTCTCTATCGGAAGATATCTTAGCTTGTGCAGGAAGTGTATCATTAAAGTATGTTAATGTCTTATCACTAAAGTCATTTGAGAATATTGTACGATGTAATACACGATTAATTGTTGTATCTGGATATCTTCTAATTGGACTTGTGAAGTGGCAATAATATTTAGATGCTAAGGCAAAGTGTCCAGTATTTATTGTTGAATAATAAGCTTTAGCTTGTGATCTAATTGCTAGTTCATGAATTGGAATTAATTTTTCTTCAGGAGCTTCAATTTGCTCAAGAATCTTTTGGAAGTCCTTTGGTGAAATTTCTCCATTAAACTTACCATTTATATGATATCCATTAGCTTCACAGAAAGTTAAGAAACTTTGTAAACGATCTGGGCTTGGAGTCTCATGATCACGATATATTGCTGGAATTCCTCCATCAACAAAGAAAGCTAGAGTACTTGCAACTGATTCATTGGCTGCAATCATAAAATCTTCAATTAACTTTTGTCCTTCACCACGAATATCTGGATGGCATCCTATACAAACACCTTTATCATCAAATTCTAACTTAGGTTCAACAGTATCAAATTCTATTGATCCACGGTCTTGTCTTTCTTTTCTAATTAATTTATGTAACTCATTCATTAATTTTAAATCATCAGCAAATGGTTCATATCCTTCAGGTATTGTATCTTTTTCAATAATTTGATTAACGGCATCATATGTCATCTTTTTACTTGAATGAATTATAGATGGATAAATATCAGAACTAACTACTTTTCCTTTTCCATTAATCATCATATCACAGGTAATAGCACATCTATCAACGCCTTCGTTAAGCGAACATATACCATTAGATAATATATGTGGAAGCATTGGGAATACTGAGTATCCTAGATAAACTGATGTTGCACGTTTAAGTGCTTCTTTATCTAGAGGAGAACCTTCAGGTACATAGTATCCAACATCTGCAATACTAACCTTAAGATTATATAAATCTCCAACCTTTTTTATGCCTATTGAGTCATCTACATCTTTTGTATCTTTTCCATCAATAGTAAATATTACTTCATCTCTTATATCTTTACGTCCTTCAAAATCAGCAGGTAAAACTTCTGTTGGTAAAGCACGGGCTTGTTCCATGACATCTTCTGGGAATTCCTCAAATACATCATGTTGAGCTGCGATTATTTTAATATCAGCACCTGGGGCATCCTTATGACCTAAGTGAGCGGCTACATGAGCTGTATAATTGTTTTTACCTAAATCATCATCTAAAGTAACTGCTAATAATTCTCCATCAACGCAGCCCTTAAATTCTTTAGGATCTATATTTAATTTAATAGGTGTTTTTTCAATAGGATTAAACACATATGTTCCACCTACATTGGTAATTACACCTACAATGTTTTTAATTCCTCTTTTTTTAACTTGTAATACTTTTCCCTCAATTTTAGATCCTTTTCTACTACCTAATATTTCTACTAAAACAGTATCTCCATCTAAAGCATAGTTAAGTTGATCATAGGCGATATGAATAGAAGGTTCTTCTGCATGTTTTTCAGGATTCTTCATATTCTTGGCATCAAGGAAACCATATCCCTTATCTTTTACATCAATTACGCCAATTCTAAAATTCGAACAGTTATCATATAAAATATATTTATCTTTATTTGTACGATAGATATCTAAATTTTCTACCATATCAAATAATGTCTCTTTTAGTTTAGTATAACCTTCTAAAGAGTTTATGCCTAATGATGTAGCAATATCTTCCATCTTGATGGCATCGTATTTGTTTTTTAATAAGCCTATAATCTCGTCTTTCATAATCATCACCTACGTTGATTATATCATTAATATCAACTAAAAATGTAAAAAAAAACACATAATGTGCTTTTATTGTAAATATAGTATAAAAGATATAACAAAGAATACTATTCCTAATACTAATGTTAGTCTACTTATAAATAATTCTGATCCTCTTTCCTTAACATTTTGGAAAAGTTCAGCATTACCACCTGATATAATTTGTCCACCATCTTCTGCCTTATTACTTTGTAATAATACTAAAGCTATAAGAATTACAGAAACTACTAAAAGAATATTTTCTAACATTCAACTCACCTGACTTCTTAAATAATTTAACATATCTATTAACCTTTTTCAAGTTAATAACGTTATTAGATATTATATATTATCTGTAAAAAACAATCAATTAATATTTTTGTCTATTAAAAAATCTATTCATCATGATATAATGGATAGTATAAAGGGAGATGGCAATGTGAAACTTGTTTCTTTAACTAACGATCAATTTGAAAAATTTGCAAGTACTCACCCACTTAATAACTACATGCAGACATATAAATATGCTTTAGTTATGACTGATGCTGGCTATGATTACGATTTCATGGGCTATGAAGATGATAATAGTAATATTGTTGCTGCTTCCCTTATTCTTTCAAAAAGTATAACTGGTAAAGTTAAATATGGATATGCTCCTAAGGGTTTTTTAATTAATTATTATGATGAAGTATTATTAAAGAGTTTCTTAAGAGACTTAGTAATATATTATAAAGATAAAAATTTTGTTTTCATTAAATTTAATCCCGAGATTATAACTGGTCAAACAGATATAAACCATAAATATCAAATGGCTTACAATGGTAATGTTAGGATAATAGATGCTTTAAAATCTATGAGTGTTAAAAGACGTATGGAATTAAGAGAATTCGACTTGATGGAGCCTAAGTTTAATGCTTATATAAACCTTAAGACATTTTCTATTAATTCAGTAAATAGAAACTTCAGAAAAAAAGTAAGGAAATGTATTAAATCAGGTATGAGTTTAGTATCTGGCGATGTTAAATCGATGGATAAATTATATAGTTTTATTAGTATGAAGACAAATAAGAACATCCAATATTACAGGACATTATTTAATGTATATAATCGAGATAATTCTATTGATTTATTATATGTTAACATGAATTTTGAAACGGCTTTATTATTTGCTCGTGATAAATACGAAAAAGAACAAGTTAAAAATGATGAATGGAATAACATAATACAATCCAAGCCAACACCTAGAAATCTTAATGCAAAAATGAATTCAGATAAGAAACTTGCTGCTTATAAAGATTTAGTTATTAAGGCAACAGATGGTTTAAAAGCGCATAAGGAAACAATCATAGCTGGCGCCATAGTTATCAAACATTATAATAGAGTTTCAATTATTACATCAGGATATGATGAGCAATATAAATTCTTAAATCCTAATCACTTCTTATATTATGCTATATTTGAAAGATATAAACCATATTTTAGCTTTTGTGATTTGCATGGTGTATCAGGTAATTTTGAACATACATCTCAATATAATGGATTGAATCAATTTAAATTAAAATGGAACCCTGTAATATATGAGTTTATTGGAGAATTTGATTTAATAATAAATAATTCGACATTTAAGAGATTAATTAAAACTAGTTTTATTGAAGATGAATTCAATAAGAAAAGAAGTTTCTAACACCTTTTAGGTGTTTTTTTATACAAAAAAATAAGACTTGCGTCTTACTTTCTTGTAATTCTAAATCTTTCGTTTGGATCAAGAATTGATTTTCTTATTCTTATATCATCTGGAGTTACTTCTACATATTCATCATCAGCGATAAATTCTAGAGCTTCTTCAAGATTGAATTTCTTAAATGGTACTAATGCTATTGCATCATCAGATGCTTTACTTCTTGTATTAGACATTTCCTTATTCTTACATGGATTAACATTTAAATCATTATCACGATTATGAATACCAACAACCATACCAACATAAACATCTGTTGCAGGTCCAACTATTAATTGTCCACGATCTTGTAAGTTAAATAATGAATATCCTAATGTCTTACCAGTTTCCATAGAAACTAAGACACCATTTTTTCTAGCTTGGATTTCTCCAGCATATGGTTTGTAGTCATCAAATGATCTAACCATGATACCTTCTCCACGAGTATTAGTAATAAAACTTGATCTATAACCAATTAAGCCTCTTGTTGGAGCTGAGAAATGTAGATGAGTATAATTATCATCAGATGTTGTCATACCCATTAGTGTACCTTTTCTCTCTTGTAAATCCTTGATAACTGTTGATGCGTAGTCATTTGGTACATTAATAATTACTGTTTCAAATGGTTCATATTTATTACCATCTTTTTCATGTATTAATACTTTAGGTTTAGAAACACATAGTTCATAACCTTCACGTCTCATATTTTCAAGTAAAATTGATAAGTGTAATTCACCACGTCCAGATACTTTATAACCATCTGATCCTTCAAGTGGTTCAACTCTTAAACCAACATTAGTTTCAAGTTCTCTATCAAGTCTTTCTTTAATATGTCTAGTAGTTAAGAACTTACCTGATTTACCAACAAATGGTCCATTGTTAACAAGGAAATTCATTGATAATGTAGGTTGTTCAATTTCAATTGGTGGAAGTGGATCAGGGTGTCCAGTTTCACATATAGTATCTCCAATAGAGATTTCGCTACAACCAGCTACAGTAACAATATCACCATAGTAAGCTTCTTGTTTTTCTATTCTATTTAAGCCTTGATTAACAAATAATTTAGTAATCTTAAAGTTATCTTGCTCACCATTATTTTTATATAATGTAACACTCTCTCCAGCTTTAACTTTACCTTTAGTAACTCTACCAATTCCAAGTCTTCCAATATAATCATCATATCCTAATGTAGATACTTGTAATTGTAAATGATCAGATTCACTACCTTCAAAAGGTTTTACTTGTTGTAATACAACATCTAGTAATGGTTCAATACTCTTACTAGACATATCATTTGGATCTAATGTAGCAATTCCGTCTCTGGCAACACCATAGACAATTGGGAAATCTAATTGCTCATCAGTTGCATTTAAATCAACAAACAAATCAAATGTTTCATTAACTACTTCTTGAATACGAGCATCTTTCTTATCTATTTTATTAATAAATAATATTGGTTTTAGATTTTGCTCTAAAGCTTTTGATAAAACGAATCTAGTTTGAGGCATAGGTCCTTCAGCAGCATCGACTATTAAAACAACAGTATCAACTGTTCTAATGATTCTTTCTACTTCTGATGAGAAATCAGCATGTCCTGGAGTATCAACTATATTAATCTTATAATCTTTATATTTGATAGCACAATTCTTTGAATAAATTGTGATTCCTCTTTCTCTTTCTATTTGATCAGAGTCCATGACTTGATCTACCAACTCATCATGTTCATTAAAAACGCCATTTTGACGTAATAAAGCATCAACTAATGTGGATTTTCCAGCATCTACGTGGGCGACAACTGCTATGTTTATAATTTTATCCATATATACCCATCCCTTCATAACTATTAAATAATACTCTAGAATGGTTTAAAATGCAAGAAAAATTTATTCTTGGTTTTTTTCTTAGTCACATTAATGTATAATTATGTAAGGTGATATTATGAAAAATAAATTAATTAAAGGTATTAAAAAGATATTTAACAATAAATTATATATTTTGAGTTTTATATTCTCAGTTATCATAATATCTATAATCTATAAAACGAAAGACGTTACTCCTTTTGGTTCTAAAAGCTTATTGTGTGTAGATTTTTATCATCAATATGGCCCAATGCTTGGTGAATTATATGATAGAATGCATAATTTTTCTTCATTTATTTATTCATTCAATATGGGATTAGGTCTTCCATTCTTTAGAAACTTCTTGAATTATTTATCAAGTCCTTTTAATTTAATAATAATGTTATTTAAGAGAAGTGATTTAGTAACTTCTTATTCTTATATTATTGGTTTAAAGGCTGTATTTGCTTCAGTAAATATGACATATTACTTAAGCAAGAAGTTTAATAAAAAGGATTTGTATTTAATAATGTTTGGAATTATTTATGCATTCTCAGCATATTTTTCCGCTTATTATTGGGATTTAATGTGGTTAGATGGAATGGTATTCCTTCCTTTAGTTGCTTTAGGTATCGAAAACATTGTTAATAAAGGTACTTGGAAATTTTATACAATATTCTTGGCTATTATGCTTGTTTCTAATTATTTTATTGGTTATATGATATGTATATTCTCTGTTGTATATTTCCTTATTTATAATATATATAAAACTAAACTTAATAAAAGTTCAATTAAGTTATTCTTTAAAAATTGTTTGAAGTTTATTGTTGCTTCTCTACTTGCGGGAATGTTAACTGCCGCTTTATTGGTTCCTATGTATTATTCAATGAAATCTATTAGTGCAACTGGAGGTACAATTCCTAAGACTCAATATTATGATTTTACGCTAGAGGATTTCTTGAAATACCATTTAACTGGTGCTCCAACTACCACTTTTGCTTCCGATAAAATTACGGCACCAAATATTTCATGTGGAATACTAGCTGTAGGATTATTCTTATTATATTTACTTAATTTGGATATACCTATAAAAAATAAAATATGTTATATATTACTCTTAAGTTTCTTTATGTTAGCGTTCTTTTCTCCACAGTTGGATTACATTCTTCATGCATTCCATGTTCCAAATGATCTTCCATATCGATATTCGTTTATTTATACTTTTATATTTGTACTTATTGCGGCGTATTCGGCTACAAATATAAAAAAGATGGAATTTCCTTTAATAATTATAAGTTACGCATTTTTAATGGTGTTATTACTTTCAATATCAAAAGATAATTGGGTTGGAATGACAACAAATATGATCTATATAAATATGATATTGTTAACTCTATATTTTGTTTTGTATTCAGGATATCGATTAATCAACAATTTAAAAAATATGTTTTATATTGCTTTAATATGTGTAAGTGCAATTGATGTAATTGTATCAATTAATCTTAATTGGAATATTACTCAGGTACTTTCCATATTCTATCAGGATTATAATGCGACTGAGGAATTATTAAATTATGTGGATGACTATGATAATTCTTTATTCTACCGTATTGAAAACACATCAATGATGACTTTAAATGATGCTTCATGGTATAACTACCACGGAATGACAACATTTTCTTCAATGGCTTACCAATCTATGGCAGTATTACAAAATAATCTAGGTATGCCTGGAAATGATATAAATAGTTATTATTATGTTCAATCAACTCCAATTTATGATTTGATGTTTGATATGAAATACTTTATAGGTAACTCTAATGATTTAAAAAGATATACTCCAATTAAATCAATTGAGGAAACAGCAAACAAATTCAATTATAATGTTGGTTTAATATTTGGTACTAAATCTCAACTTAGAGGCTGGAAACACTCGGGAAATGATCCTTTTCAAATAGAAAACGATTTTATGGAAGAAGCCACTGGCATTGATAATGTCTTGGTGGAAGAACAACCTTCAAAGAGTATTAAGGTACTTGATGACGGAAATGAGACTATCATGGAATATATTTATGATAATCCTAATGATAACTTATACTATTATTCAAAAAATTATTCAATTGATTTTATGGTTGTAGGTGACTGTGTATATTATCGAAGTGATAATTATAATGATTATGATATAGATGGAATGAGCTATAAATATGCTCAAAGTTACAGCGAAGCTAAAGTTGTAAACATTAATTCTAGCGATGATAAAGTAGTTATATATGTTGCATATAATTCATATTCTTCTAATGCATTTAAATTATATAGTATTAATCAAGAGAAATTTGAAGAAGCTTATAATTATTTAGCAAAATATAAATTCAATATGTCATCATTTA
>Ga0116181_1001654_pt1 | contig 19009 bp, 20 predicted proteins | sample AD_UKC075_MetaG_FD_89752 | JGI IMG/M metagenome (GOLD analysis project Ga0116181, IMG submission 89752) | Active sludge microbial communities of municipal wastewater-treating anaerobic digesters from USA - AD_UKC075_MetaG | ecosystem: Engineered > Bioreactor > Anaerobic > Digestate | place: USA...
CCCCTGGTGCCGGCGCTGCAGAGCTGGTGGATGAAGCTGCACGTGCCGGCCAACTTCATCGGCTACGGCACCTTCGCGCTGGCGGCGATGGTGGCCTTCGCCTACCTGATCCAGCGCCAGGCCGAAGAAACGCGCTGGTGGAAGCTGGCGCCGCTGGGCGTGCTGGGCCTGGTGCTGTGCTTCGAGCCCATTGTCTTCCGGGCGTCCAAGCTCAGCAGTTCGGCCAGCTACTGGGCGGTGTACTTCGGCATCAGCCTGCTGATCGTGGGTGCCATCCTGTTCGGCCGCCGGCGCATCGCCGCGCGCCTGCCGGCGCCCGAGGTGCTGGACGACCTGATGTACAAGGCCATCGCGGTCGGTTTCGCCTTCTTCACCATCGCCACCATCCTGGGCGCCTTCTGGGCCGCCGAGGCCTGGGGCGGCTACTGGAGCTGGGACCCGAAGGAGACCTGGGCCCTGATCGTTTGGCTGAACTACGCCGCCTGGCTGCACATGCGGCTGATGAAGGGCCTGCGCGGCACGGTGTCGGCCTGGTGGGCGCTGGGCGGCCTGGTGGTCACGACCTTCGCCTTCCTGGGCGTGAACATGTTCCTGTCGGGGCTGCACAGCTACGGCGAGCTCTGATTGCGGCGGGCATTGCCCCTGCGGGATGCATGACGGCGCCGTGTGCGTAAGGTTTGCAGCGCGGTAGCGACCAACCGGCACGCCCCGCAGATTTCCTGGAGACCCTGATGCACTTGCGCCCCGACCGCGGCTTCGACCACGCCGTTCCTTCCGAGATCACGCCGCGTGCCGTCTATGAAGGCCGGCGCGACTGGCTGCAGCGCCTGGCCGCCGGCGCTCTGGGCACCGGCCTGGCCGGCTGGGCCGGGCGCGAGGCCCTGGCGCAGGCCGCACCGGCCAAGGGCGCGGCCTTGCCCGGTGGCAAGAGCGCTGTCGTCGGTGCCAACGTGATGGACGCGGTCACGCCGCGCGCCCTGTCGACCACCTACAACAACTTCTACGAGTTCGGTACCGACAAGGCCGACCCGGCGCGCAATGCGCACACGCTGAAAACGCGGCCCTGGACGGTGAGCGTCGAGGGCGCGGTCGCCAAGCCGCGCACCTACGGCATCGAGGATCTGCTGAAGCTGGCTCCGATGGAGGACCGCATCTACCGCCTGCGCTGCGTCGAGGGATGGTCGATGGTCGTGCCCTGGGTCGGCTATTCGCTGGCGGACCTGATCAGGCAGGTCGAGCCCAACGGCAATGCCAAGTACGTGGAGTTCCACACCCTGGCCGACCCCAAGACCATGCCCTACGTCGGCAGCCGGGTGCTGGAGTGGCCCTACGTCGAGGGCCTGCGGCTGGACGAGGCGATGCACCCGCTGACGATGCTGGTCTTCGGCCTCTACGGCGAGGTGCTGCCCAACCAGAACGGCGCGCCGCTGCGCCTAGCCGTGCCCTGGAAATATGGCTTCAAGAGCGGCAAGAGCATCGTGAAGATCCGCTTCACCGAGCAGCAGCCGAAGACCGCCTGGGTGAAGGCGGCGGCGCAGGAATACGGCTTCTACAGCAACGTCAACCCGAAGGTCGACCACCCGCGCTGGAGCCAGGCCACCGAGCGCCGCCTGGGCGAAGACGGCATCTTCGCGAAGAAGCGGCCGACGCTGATGTTCAACGGCTACGAGTCGCAGGTCGGCCAGTTGTACGCCGGTCTCGACCTCGCCAAGAACTATTGACCCCCCCGAAGCGCTTTCGGCGCCTCCCCCCAGGGGGCGCCGCCAGCGGCCCGGCAAAGCCGGATCCGCGGCGGCCGCTTGGTTGGCCCCCCGCTTTCACACGGCCTTCCCGCGCAAGATGAACAAGCTGCTGCTGCACCCGGCGGCCAAGCCGCTGCTGTTCCTGCTGTGCCTGGTGCCGGCTGCGCACCTGCTGTGGGGCGCGGTGGCCAACACCCTGGGCGCCAACCCGGCCGAGGCCCTGATCCGCGGCACCGGCGACTGGGTGCTGCGCTTTCTGTGCATCACCCTGGCAGTGACGCCGCTGCGTGAGGGCTTCGGGCTCACCGGCCTGGCGCGCCTGCGCCGCATGCTGGGCAACTTCGCGTTCGTCTACGGCGTGCTGCACTTCCTCTGCTACGCGTGGCTGGACATGGGGCTGGACCTGCCGGCGATCTGGAACGACATCCCCAAGCGCCCGTTCATCCTGGTCGGCACCCTGGCCCTGCTGCTGATGGCGCCGCTGGCGGCCACCTCGTTCAACCGGGCGATCAAGGCCCTGGGCGCAGCACGCTGGAAGCGGCTGCACCAGGCGGTCTACGCCATCGCCGGGCTGGGCCTGCTGCACTTCTTCTGGATGCGCGCCGGCAAGAACGACTTCGGCGAATGGGCGGTCTACGCGCTGCTGATCGCCGCCCTGCTGGGCTGGCGGCTGCGGCGCCACCTGCAGCGCCGCAGCAGCAGACGGCCGCTCAGGACATGAAGCCCGGCAGCCACATCGCCAGGCCCGGCCATTCCAGCACCAGCAGCATGGCCAGGATCAGCATCAGCACGAACAGCCAGACGCCGCGGAAGATCTGCTTGAGCGTCACCTCGTCGAGCAGGGCGTTCAACACGAACAGGTTCATGCCCACCGGCGGCGAGATCAGGCCGATCTGCACCACGAAGACGATCAGCACGCCGAACCACACCGGATCGAAGCCCAGCGCGGTGACGATGGGGAAGAACACCGGGATGGTCAGCAGCACCATCGACAGCTCTTCCATGATCGTGCCCAGCAGCACGTAGATCAGCATCATCGCGCCCACCACCATCAGCGGCGACAGGCCCATGTGCGTGATCCAGTCGCGCAGGTCGGCCGGCATGGTGGTGAAGTTGATGAAGTTGCTGAAGATCGTCGCGGCGATCAGGATGGTGAACAGCATCGCCGTGGTGCGCGCGCTTTCCACCAGCACCTGCAGCAGCACCTTGGGTGGCAGCGCGCCGCGCGCCAGCGCGAAGAAGAACGCGCCCGCCGCGCCGATGCCCGCGCCCTCGGTGGCGGTGAACACGCCGCCGTAGATGCCGCCCAGCACCACGATGACCAGCACCAGCACGCCCCAGATGCCGCGCAGCGCGGCCCAGCGCTGCGGCCAGGTGCTGCGCTCGCCGGCCGGGCCGGCGCTGGGGTCGCGCCAGGTGATCCAGCTGACGCCGGCCATCAGCAAGGCCGCGGTGATCAGCCCCGGGATCACGCCGGCCGCGAACAGCTTGCCGATGTTGGTCTCGGTGACGATGCCGTAGATCACCATGATGGTCGACGGCGGGATCATGATGCCCAGCGTGCCGCCCGCGGCGATGACGCCGGTGGACAGGTAGTCGCTGTAACCCAGCTTCTTCATCGACGGGTAGGCGACCTTGCTCATCGTCGCCGCGGTGGCGATCGACGAGCCGCAGATCGCGCCGAAGCCGGCGCAGGCCAGCACCGTGGCATGGGCCAGGCCACCCCGCACATGGCCGATGAAGGCATAGGCGGCGCGGAACAGCTCATGCGCCAGCCCGGCCCGGGCGACGAAGTTGCCCATCAGGATGAACAGCGGCACCACGCTCAGCGTGTAGGCGAAGCCGGTGTCGTAGACCACCTGCGCCGCCGACGCCGCCGTCGGCCCCCAGCCGCGCATCAGCCCCAGGCCGGCAAAGCCGACGAAGCCCATCGCGAACGCCAGGGGCACGCGCAGCAGGGCCAGCAGGAAGACTGCGCCAAAACCCAGCAAAGCTTCGATCATGTCTGCCCCTCGTCCGACGGGTACATCGGACGATCCCCCGAGGCGATGGCGGGCCGGCTTGGAAACTGAGGCCGGACACAAACAGTCCCTGCGGACTGTTTGTGCCTGCCGAAGGACACCGGCCTCTGGCCGGTGGCGGGCCCGGTGCTCGGCCCGTTCATGTCGCGCCTCCGCTCGGCAGTTCGGGCGCGTCGTCATCGACGCCGATGCGGTGCACATCCGTGGGCTGCACCAGCAGCAGCAGATGCACCAGCGCCGTGAGCCCGCACAGCACCGCCATCAGGTGCACGAACGGCCCCAGCGGCAGGTGCAGCTGGGCCGTGGTGTCGCCGTAGGTCTGCATCTGGTCGGCCTTGTCCCACATCAGCCAGGCCAGGCCGCCCAGGGCAGCGGTGCAGCACAAGTCGACCAGCCCCTGCTGCAGCCGGCGCAGCCAGGCCGGCAGCAGGTGGTCGAGCGAGTCGAACAGCACATGCTCGCCGTGCAGCGAGACCAGCGGCAGCGCGGCGAAGATCACCACCACCATCAGGATCTCGGTCAGCTCCAGCGAGCCGGGAATGCTCTGGCTGAGCAGCTTGCGTCCCAGCACGTCGAACAGCGTCAGCGCCATGATGGCGAACAGCGCCACCGCGGCCAGCAGGCCGCAGAGGCCATCGAGCATGCGTTTCACGAAGCGCTTACTTCTGCAGCTTGGCGATCTCGGCGCGGTAGTCGGCCAGCACCTTCTTCGCGTCCTTCAGGCCCTTGGCCTCGGCGGCCTTGGCCCAGGTGTCCTCCATGGTGGCCGTCTTGGCCTTCACCGCATTAACGAAGGCCGGATCGGCCTTGGTGAACTGCACGCCCGCGGCCTGCATGAAGGCCATGCCGCGGCGGTCGACCTTGTCCCAGCCCCGGCCCAGCATGCGCGCGGCGAACTCGCCCGACATCTCGTCGACGATCTTCCTCACGTCGGCCGGCAGGGCGTCGTACTTGGCCTGGTTCATCATGAAGACGAAGCTGGTGTTGTACAGGCCGCCCGGGAAGGTGGTGGCGTACTTGATGACCTTGTCGATCTTGAAGCCCTCGACCGATTCGGCCGGGAACAGCGTGCCGTCCATCACCCCGGTGGACAGCAGCTCGTAGCTCTCGGGCGCGGGCTTGAGCGTGACGTTCATGCCCAGCGCCTTGCTGATGTCGTTGACCATGCCGCCGCCGACGCGGAACTTCATGCCCTGCACGTCGTCGATCTTCGTGATCGGCTTCTTGGTGTTGAAGATGATGCCCGGGCCGTGGGTGAAGACGGCCAGCACCTTCACGCCCTTGTGCTCCTCGGCAAAGGCCGGCACCTTGGCGTACATGCGCTGGAAGGCCACCGAGGTCACTTCCGACGAGTCACCCATGAACGGGAACTCGACCATCTGCGTCATCACGAAGCGGCCCGGCGTGTAGCCGTGCACCGTGAACGAGATGTCGACCAAGCCGTTGCGCACCGCGTCGAAGGTGCCGGGCGCTGCCGTCACCGCACGCGGCAGGGCATTGCACTTGACCTTGCCGGCGGCCTTCTGCGCCAGCAGCTCGCACCACTCGATCTGGCCCGTGGTCAGGGTGTGCGCCGGCGGCACCCAGGACGACAGGGTCAGCGTGGTCTGCGCCGCGGCAGGCAGGGCGCTCAGCGCGCCCAGCGCGGCGGCAACCGTCGCCAGCAGGCCGGTGCGGAAGGTGGATGCCATGGTGGAGTCTCCGAAGAAGGGGTGGGTGCTGCGCGACCGCAGTGTCGGCGCGCATGCTGCCCTACCCGGCAGCCGGGCGACATTGCAGAAAACGCGGGCCCGGCCACCGAATGTGGTGGAGCCACCACGGCCGGCCGCAACCGGCCGTGAAGCCTTCACGCCCGCAGCGCCTGCGGCCCCCGCGCCCATGGGGGAAGGCCGCGCCGAACCCCGTGGGCGAGGGGCCGGGGCCAGGTGTGCGCCGGCCTACGATGACCCGACACCCGAGCAAGCTGCCCCATGTCCCTCCCAGACTCCCCCACCCAGCCGACCGCCCTGGCGCCATCGGCCGATGGCGCCGCCCTGGGCGACGGCCCGGCGCGCGACGCCCTGCACGAGGCCCTGCGCCAGCTTGACGTGGCCGATGCCTACCAGGGCCGCGCCCGCGCCATCGTGATGTGCGAGGCGCTGACCGGCGTGGCCCAGGCCCTGGCCGGCCTGCACGCCTACGGCCCGTCCGAGCATCACCTGGCGCAGGCGCTGCGCTGGGCGGCGCAGTTGGGGGGCTGTGACCTGGTGGCCGACCTGCACTGCGCCTGGGCCGAGGTGGCCACCAATGCCGGTGACCTGGCCGACGCCCGCGACGACAGCGCCGGCTGTGCTGCCGCCCGCGACCGTGCCCGCGACCATGCCTTCGAGGCTGCCCGCCTGGCCCGCCGCGCCACCGACCCGAACTGGGAACTGTGCCTGGTGCTGCGCGCCAGCGACGTGCTCGAACGCTGTGGCGACCACGACGACGCGATGCAGCTGCAGCAGCGGGCGCTGCAGCTGATGGGCATGGCCGGCAGCGACCCGGCCGGCGCCGACGAGGACTTCGCCGCTGCGCTGCCGGCCGGCACCGTGGCGCAGTCGGCACCCGGCGCCTTGATGTAGGTCACGCCGCACCGCGCGTGGCGCGGCCGGGTGAGCGCGACGCCGGACAATGGTCTGCGGTGCGCGGATGGTCTGTCGCACGGATCGTCCGCCATGCAACGCACCCTCTTCAACACGCCCGGCATCAGCCCCCTGCTGCGCTGGATCTCGGTCCGCTTTCTGCGCCTGGCCGGTTGGACACTGGACGGTCGCATGCCCGACGGCCAGGCCAAGTGCGTGGTGATCGCCGCGCCGCACACCAGCAACTGGGACCTGCCCTACACGCTGATGGTGGCCTTCGCGCTGCGGCTGAACATCCGCTGGATGGGAAAGCAGCAGATCTTCCGCTGGCCCTTCGGTGGGCTGATGCGCTGGCTGGGCGGCATTCCGGTGGACCGCAGCCGATCGACCAACCTGGTCGCCGCGTCGGCGCAGGCGCTGCGCGGCGCGCCCGGCTCCATGCACCTGGTGGTGCCGCCCGAAGGCACGCGCAGCAAGACCCGGCACTGGAAGACCGGCTTCTACTGGATCGCCCACGAGGCCGGCGTGCCCATCGTGCTGGCCTACATGGACTACCCGCGCAAGCTCAGCGGCCTGGGGCCGGTGTTCACGCCCACGGGCGACATCGAGGCCGACATGGTGCAGATCAAGGCCTACTACAGCCAGTTCAAGGGCAAGAACTGGCAGCAGTTCAGCGCCGAGTGAACGGCAACCGGGCTGCCCGAGAATGCACGCCATGCCCGGCGTCACCCACCTGCTCTACCTGCACGGCTTTCGCTCGTCGCCGGCCTCGTTCAAGGCGCGGCGCATGGCCGGTTGGCTGGCCACGCACCGGCCCGATGTGACCTGGTGGTGCCCGCAGCTGCCGCCCTCGCCCGCTGCGGCCTGGGCGCTGGTCCAGCAAGGGATCGCCGGCTGGCCGGTCAACGAGATGGCGGTGATCGGCAGCTCGCTTGGCGGCTTCTACGCCACCGCGCTGGCCGAGGCCACCGGCTGCCCGGCCGTGCTGCTGAACCCGGCCGTCGACCCCGCGCGCGACCTGGCGCCGCACGTGGGCCCGCAGACGCAGTTCCACGCGCCCGACCAGACCTTCGACTTCGCGCCCGGTTACATCGACGAGCTGCGTGCCCTGACGCCGCCCGCCATCACCCGGCCGCAGCGCTATGCCGCCGTCATCGCCCAGGGCGACGAGTTGCTGAGCTGGCGCGAGATGACCGGCCGCTACCCCGGCGCCCACATCCGCCTGCTGCCCGGCAGCGACCATGCGCTGTCGGATTTCGACGACCACCTCCCCTTCGTGCTGGAGTTCCTGAAGCTATGCGACTGAAGAACAAGGTTTCCATCATCACCGGCGCCGCCCAGGGCATCGGCCTGGCCACGGCGCTGAAGTTCGCCGAGGAAGGCGCCACCGTCATCGTCTGCGACATGAAGCCCGCCGGCGTCGACGCCGCACTGGCCATGGTGCGCGCCCGCGGCGCCCAGGCCCAGGGCTTCGCCGTCAACGTGACCGACCGCGCCGCCATCGACGCGATGGTGACCGCGGTGAAGGACCACTACGGCCACATCGACGTGCTGGTCAACAACGCCGGCATCACGAAAGACGCGCGGCTGCAGAAGATGACGCTGGACCAGTTCGACGCGGTGATCGACGTCAACCTGCGCGGCGTCTTCCACGCCAGCCAGGCGGTGCTGCCGACGATGGTGGCCCAGGGCTCGGGCGTGATCCTCAACGCCAGCAGCGTGGTCGGCATCTACGGCAACTATGGCCAGACCAACTACGCCGCCAGCAAGTTCGGCGTCATCGGTTTCACCAAGACCTGGAGCCGCGAACTGGGGCCCAAGGGCATCCGCGTGAATGCCGTGGCGCCGGGATTCGTCGAGACGCCGATCCTGGCCACCATCCCCGACAAGGTGCTGCAGCAGATGCGCGAGCAGGTGCCGCTGCACCGCCTGGGCAAGCCCGAGGAGATCGCCAACGTCTACGCCTTCCTTGCCAGCGACGAGGCCAGCTACGTCAACGGCGCGGTGATCGAGGTGTCCGGCGGCATGACCGTCTGACCATGGCCGGCGACGACAGCGGGCGCCGTGCCTGGGTGGCCGAGGCGCTGCGCCGCATCGAGGCCGATGCCCGCCGTTCGGCCGACACCCACCTGATTCCGCTGACCCTGCCCGAGGCGCCGGGCATCACGCTGTACCTGAAGGACGAGTCCACGCACCCGTCGGGCAGCCTGAAGCACCGGCTGGCGCGCTCGCTGTTCCTCTACGGCCTGTGCAACGGCCTGATCGGGCCGGGCACGACCATCGTCGAGGCCTCGTCGGGGTCGACCGCGATCAGCGAGGCCTTCTTCGCCCGGCTGCTGGGCCTGCCCTTCGTTGCGGTGGTGCCGCAGGGCACGGCCGCCCGCAAGCTGCAGGAGATCGCCTTCCACGGTGGCCAGTGCGTCGAGGTGCCGGCCGCCCGCGTGTATGCCGAGGCCGAGGCCATCGCCCGGCAGCGCGGCGGCCACTACATGGACCAGTTCACCCACGCCGAGCGGGCCACCGACTGGCGCGGCAACAACAACATCGCCGAGAGCCTGTTCAACCAGCTGGCGCTGGAGCCGCACCCGCTGCCGCGCTGGATCGTGGTGGGCGCGGGCACCGGCGGCACCTCGGCCACCATTGGCCGCTACATCCGCTACCGCAGGGAAGCCGTGGCCACCACCCGCCTGGCCGTGGTCGACCCCGAGCGCAGCGTGTTCTTCGACGCCTTCGTGCAGGGCCGGCGCGACCTGGCGGGCACCGAGCGCGGCCGCATCGAGGGCATCGGCCGGCCGCGGGTGAAGCCCAGCTTCCTGCCGCCGGTGATCGACCGCATGCTGCGCGTGCCCGACGCGATGAGCTTCGCCGCCGCGCTGGACCTGTCGCAGCGCCTGGGCCGGCGCGTCGGGCCGTCCACCGGCACCAACTTCGCTGGCGCCTTGCACCTGGCGCGAGAACTGGCCGCGCGCGGCGAGACCGGCAGCATCGCCACGCTGATCTGCGACGCCGGCGAGCGCTGCGACGACACGCTGTTCACGCCCGGCTGGCTGCAGGCCCAGGGCCTGGACGCTGGCGCAGCCCTGCGCGACAGCCAGGCCAGCTGAGCGGCCCGGGGGGGCGACTGTCGCCCGGGCCGATGCAGCGACAATCCGCCGCCTATGTCCTCCTATGCCCTGTTCGACGAAGCCGGCAAGTTCCTGGCCGGCCGTGTGATGTCCGAGGCCGAAGCCTCGCTGCAAGTCGAGCTGGACTCCGGCAAGCGCGTCAAGGTCAAGGCCGCCAACGTGCTGCTGCGCTTCGCCAAGCCCGAGCCGGCGGCCCTGCTGGCCGCCGCCGCGGCCCAGGCCGCCGACATCGACCTGGAGATAGCCTGGGAATTCGCGCCCGAGGGTGAATTCGGCTTCGGTGACCTGGCCAGGGACTACTTCTCCGCCAGCGCCGGGCCCGAGCAGCAGGCGGCGATGCTGCTGCGCCTGTACGAGGCGCCGCACTACTTCCGCCGCGCCGGCAAGGGCCAGTTCAAGAAGGCGCCGGAAGAGACGGTGAAGGCCGCCCTGCTGGCGATCGAGCGCAAGGCGCAGCAGGCGGCGCTGATCGCCCAGTGGGCCGACGACCTGGCCGCCGGCACCTGCCCCGCGCCGGTGCGCGAGCAGCTGTTCCGCATCCTGTTCAAGCCCGACAAGAACGGCCCCGAGTACAAGGCCGTGGTCGAGGCCGCGCGCCGCACGCAGAAGGCGCCACTGGACCTGCTGCAGGGCGCGGGCGCCATCGACAGCCCCTACCAGTTCCACTGGCGCCGCTTCCTGTTCGACAGCTTCCCCAAGGGCACGGGCTTCCCCGCGCTGGCCGCGCCGGCCATCAAGGACACGCTGCCGCTGGCGCCGGTGCAGGCCTTCTCCATCGACGACTCGCAGACCACCGAGATCGACGACGCGCTGTCGGTCACCGGCCTGGGCTCGGGCGAGGTGGTGTTCGGCGTGCACATCGCCGCACCGGCGCTGGCCATCGCGCCCGACTCGCCCATCGACAAGGTCGCCCGCGAGCGCCTGTCCACCGTCTACATGCCAGGCCACAAGCTGACCATGCTGCCCGATGCCGTGGTGCAGGCCTACACGCTGGACGAAGGCCGCGCCTGCCCGGCGGTGAGCGTGTACTTCACGCTGGACGAAGCCACGCTGGCGGTGAAGGCGGCGCAGACGCGGCTGGAACAGGTGCCCATCGCCGCCAATCTGCGCCACGACCAGCTCGACGAGGTGGTGACCGTGGCGGCGCTGACCGGCGAGGCAGTGGCCGAGTACCCGTTCGCGCAGGAGCTGGCCTTCTGCTTCCGCCTGGCAAGCCAGCTGAAGGCCCAGCGCGAGGTGGTGCGCGGCAAGCCCGAGAACTTCAACCGGCCGGACTACAACTTCCGGCTCGTCGGCAACGAGGGCGAGCCGCGCGGCGACGAGGTGGTGCAGATCGGCGAGCGCCGCCGCGGCGCGCCGCTGGACCTGATCGTCAGCGAGGCGATGATCCTGGCCAACAGCCACTGGGGCGGCTTCCTGGCCGAGCACGGCGTGCCGGGCATCTACCGCAGCCAGGCCAGCATGGCGCCGGGCATCAAGGTGCGCATGGGCACCAAGCCGCTGCCCCATGCCGGCATGGGCGTGGCGCAGTACACCTGGGCCACCTCGCCGCTGCGCCGCTACGTCGACCTGGTCAACCAGTGGCAGATCATCGCCACCGTGCGCCACGGCCGCACCGCCGCGCTGGCCGCGCCCTTCAAGCCGAAGGACGCGATGCTGTTCTCGGTGATCTCGCAGTTCGACGCGGCCTACGGCGCCTATGCCGACTTCCAGCGCGCGATCGAGCGCTTCTGGACGCTGCGCTGGCTGCAGCAGAACGACGTGACCGAGCTGGACGCCGTGGCGCTGAAGGACGGCCTGGTGCGCGCCGACACCCTGCCCCTGGTGTTCCGCGCCCTGGGCTGCGAGGCCCTGCCGCGCAATGCCCATGTGCGCGTGCGCATCACCGGCATCGACCTGTTGACGCTGGACGTGCACGCCAACCTGGCCACCCGGCTGGACGACACGCCGGCCGCGGACGAAGCCGGTGAGACCGATGACGGCGACGAGGAAGCCGCCGCCGCGCCGCTGGCCCTGGCCATCGACCTGGGCGAGCCCGCGGCCGAGGGCGGCGGCGACGCGCCGGCCGCGACGCCGGCGGCCTGACGGGGCGCCGGCCGCCCGCCGCTGCCGCCGGCACAGCACTGCTGCCCGATGTCCAGGCGCCGCCGGGGCCCACGCATCAGCACGCTGCACGGCGCCCTGGCGGTGTCGGTGGCGGTGCATGCGGTGGTCATCGGCTGGCGCTGGGCCGACCCGGCGGGCTTCGACAAGTTCTTCCGCGTCACGCCGCTGGAGGTCATCCTCGTCAATGCGAAGAGCAGCGAGGCGCCCAAGCAGGCCCAGGCGCTGGCGCAGTCGTCGCTGGCCGGCGGCGGCGAGCTGGCCGAGGGCCGCGCCACGTCGCCCTTGCCGCCCGCGCCCAAGGCCGAGCTGGGCAACGCACCCGACGATGCGCGCCGGCGTGTCGACGCCCTGCAGCAGGAGCAGCAGCAGCTGCTGGCCCAGGTGCGCCGCGAGATGGCCCTGCTGCCGCCGCCCGACCCGCGGCGCGAGCAGGGCACGCCCCAGGAGCGCGACCAGGAGGAGCGCCGGCGCCAGCTGCTGAAGCTGCTGGCCGAGATCGAGAAGCGCGTCAACGACGACAACGCCGCGCCGCGCAAGCGCTACGTGAGCCCGGCCACACGCGAGGTGGCCTATGCGCTGTACTACGACAAGCTGCGCCGGCGCATCGAGGACCAGGGCACGCGCAACTTCCCCGAGGCGCATGGCCGGAAGCTGTATGGCGAGCTGACGATGAACATCACGGTGGACGCCGCCGGCCGGCTGCTGGAGGCCGACCTGGTGCGCGGCTCGGGCAATGCCCTGCTCGACCGGCGGGCGCTGGCCATCGTGCAGGTCGCCGCGCCGTTCGCCCGCTTCAACACCGAGATGCGGGCGCAGACCGACCAGATCGTCGTCACCTCGCGCTTCCGCTTCACCCGCGACGAAGGGCTGGAGGCGACGCTGCTGCCGAACCAGGCGGCACCGGCCGACGCCGCAGCGCCCAACGCACAATCCAGGCCGCCATGAGTTTCCCTTCCCCATTGCCCGACCGCTACGCCGTCCTGGGCCACCCGGTGGCGCACAGCCAGTCGCCCTTCATCCACGCCGAATTCGCCCGCCAGACCGGCGAGCCCATCGTCTACGGCCGCATCGAAAGCCCGCTGGACGCCTTTGCGGCCACGGTGGGCGCCTTCATCGCCAGCGCCGACCCGGCGGCCGGCCTCGGCCCGGCGCGCGGCTGCAACATCACCGTGCCGTTCAAGTTCCAGGTGCTGCCGCTGGCCAAGCGCGCCAGCGAACGCGCGCTGCTGGCCCAGGCCGCCAACGTGCTGCGCTTCGACGCCGATGGCTGGTTCGCCGACAACACCGACGGCACGGGCCTGGTGCGCGACATCCAGCAGCATGCCGGCCTGCCGCTGGCCGCCAAGCGCGTGCTGCTGATCGGCGCCGGCGGTGCGGCGGCCGGCGTGCTGGGGCCGCTGATCGAGGCGGGCTGCGCCGCCATCAGCGTGGCCAACCGCACGCCCGCCAAGGCGCAGGACCTGGTGCAGCGCCATGCCGCCTGGGCCGACCGCCACGGCGTGCGCCTGGCCGCCACCGGCCTGGGCGATGCGGGCGAAGCCTACGACGTGGTGCTCAACAGCAGCGCCAGCAGCCTGGCCGGTGCCGGGGTGCCGGTGTCGGCCCAGGTGCTGAAGCCCGGCACGCTGGCGGTCGACCTGATGTACGGCGCGGCAGCGCAACCCTTCCTGGACTGGGCTGCGACGCATGGTGCAGTCGGCCGCGACGGCCTGGGCATGCTGGTCGAGCAGGCGGCCGGCGCCTTCGCGCTGTGGCGCGGCGTGATGCCGGACACACCGCCGGTGCTGGCCGCCCTGCGGGCAAGACTGGCCGCGAAGGGCTGACGACCGATGGCGGGCAAGCTGGCAGGCTGGCGCGGGCAGGTGCTGCGCTTCGTCGGCCTGCTGCTGGTCTGCGGGCTGTCGCTGCAGCTGTTCTTCCTCGGCCGCATCGCGCTGATGGCCGTGGTCGATCCGCAGTCGACCAGCTTCCAGCGCAGCGAGATCCTGCGGCTGGCGGTCGAGCAGCACCAGGTCGCCTGGGCCCAGCGCTGGGTCGACAACGACCGCATCGCCGCCCACCTGAAGCGCGCGGTGATCGCCAGCGAGGACGCCGGCTTCGCCGAGCACAGCGGCGTCGAATGGGACGCGCTGGAAGCCGCCTGGCAGAAGAACCAGCGTGCCGAGGCGGTGGCCGAGCGCCGCAACGCCCAGCAGGAGGCTCGCCAGAAGGCCCAGGAAGCCCGCGCCGCCCAGCGCGGCACCACGCCACCGCCGCCGCCGGCCAGGCCCGCCGCGGTGCCCAAGGTGGTCGGCGGCTCCACCATCAGCCAGCAGCTGGCCAAGAACCTGCTGCTGTCGGGCGAGCGCACGGTGCTGCGCAAGGCGCAGGAGTTCGTGCTGACCTTCATGCTCGAAGCCCTGCTGTCCAAGCAGCGCATCCTGACCATCTACCTGAACAACGTCGAGTGGGGCGAAGGCCTGTTCGGCGCGCAGGCGGCGGCGCGGCATTACTTTCGCGTCGACGCGGCGCAGCTGGCACCGGCCCAGGCGGCACGCCTGGCGGTGATGCTGCCGGCGCCCAAGCGCTTCGAGAAGAACCCCGGCTCGGCCTACGTCAGCGCCCGGGCGGCGACCATCACCGCCCGCATGGGCGCCGTCGCCCTGCCCTGAGCGCCTGGCCCCGCCCGCAGCCCGGTCTGCGGCCGCCGTGCACAATCCGCCGATGCCCGCCACCCTCACCGACGAGATCGCCGCTGCCGCCGCCCGGCTGGTGGTCGACGAAGGCATGGAATACGCGCAGGCCAAGCGCAAGGCCCTGCGCAGCCTGGGCCGCAGCGCCACCCGCAGCACCGAACTGCCCAGCAACGAGCTGGTGGAAGCCCAGGTGCGCGAGCACATCGCCCTGTTCTGCGCCGACACCCAGCCCGCCGAGCTGCGGGCCCTGCGCCGCCTGGCCCTGGTGTGGATGCAGCGGCTGGCCGAGTTCCGGCCGCACCTGGCCGGCGCGGTGTGGCGGGGCACCGCCACCCGGCTGTCGGCCATCCACCTCGACCTGTTCTGCGACGACACCAAGTCGGCCGAGCTGGCGCTGATCAACCACGGCGTGGACTACGACGTGGCCAGCCGGCCCGGGCCGCGCGGCGGCGAGGTCGACCTGCTCAGCCTGGCCAGCCGCAGCCCGGAACTCGGCGAGACGGTGACCCTGTTCCTCACCGTGCTGGACCACGACGACCTGCGCGGCGCACTGAAGCCCGACGCCCAGGGCCGCAGCTGGCGCGGCGACGCCACCGCGCTGCAGCGGCTGCTGGACGCCGAGGGGCCGGCATGAACCGCCGCCAGGTCCTGGTCGGGGGCGTCGGCATCGCCGCGGCCATCGGCGGTGCCGGAGTCGCCTGGCGCCGCCAGCCGGCGCCCGGACCGGCCACGCCCGAGATCGCCGCCGACGACCCGGCCGTGCTGGCGCTGTGGGACCTGCGGCTGGACCGGCCCGAGGGCGGCGAGCTGGCGCTGGCGACGCTGCGCGGCAAGCCCCTGGTCCTGAACTTCTGGGCCACCTGGTGCCCGCCCTGCCTGCGCGAGATGCCGGCGCTGGACCGCTTCCACCGGGCGTTCTCGCCCAAGGGATGGCAGGTGCTGGGCATCGCGATCGACGGCCCCACACCGGTGCGCAACTGGCTGGCGAAGACGCCGGTGGGCTTTCCGATCGGCCTGGGCGGGCTGGACGGGACCGAGCTGGTGCGCAGCCTGGGCAACCCGCAGGGCGGCCTGCCGTTCACCGTGCTGGTGGGCGCCAACGGTCGGGTGCTGCAGCGCAAGCTGGGCGAGACCAGCTTCGACGAGCTGGCGGGCTGGGCCGGGCGCGCCTGAACGGCCAGATCCGGCGGCATGGCCGAACGCCGCCGATCCGCCAGCAAAGCTCCGGAAATTGCGCCCATCACACCGCAACACCAGCCTACTTCGCCGACAGAAGAAATGCGGCGCAGGCCAGTCGCAGCGGTTGGCGTGTGACACAATCCTCGCCTGTTGACAGCCGTAGGCAGCCGTAGCTGCCCGATTCGATCCATTTTCCGGCCTGAGCACCCTGGCGCCCGAAATCGCCGCGCCTGCCGGCTGCCCCACTGTCCGTCACCGCCGCCGCGTGCGCCGTGACGCACCCGAAGGAGTTCTCCCCATGGACCTGCGCAAGCTGAAGACGCTGATCGATCTCGTCTCCGAATCCAACATTTCTGAACTCGAGATCACCGAGGCCGAAGGCAAGGTGCGCATCGTCAAGGCCGGCGCTGCCGGCACGGCGGCCCAGCCGATGATGATGATGGCGCCCGCCCCGGCGGCCGCGCCCGCCATGGCCGCACCGGTGGCCGCCCCACCGGCGGCCGCGCCGGCGGCGCCCGAGGAATCGGACCACGTCGTCAAGAGCCCGATGGTCGGCACCTTCTACCGTGCCAGCAGCCCCGGCGCCAAGCCGATGGGCGAGGTCGGCCAGACGATCAAGGAGGGCGAGCCGATCTGCATCATCGAGGCGATGAAGATCATGAACGAGATCGAGGCCGACAAGAGCGGCACCATCGTGCGCGTGCTGGTCGAGAACGGCGCAGCGGTCGAGTTCGGCCAGCCGCTGTTCGTCATCGAGTGACGGCGGGACCGTCCGCACCATGTTCAAGAAGATCCTCATCGCCAATCGCGGCGAAATCGCCCTGCGCATCCAGCGCGCCTGCCGCGAGATGGGCATCAAGTCCGTCGTCGTCTACAGCGAGGCCGACCGCGAGGCCAAGTACGTCAAGCTGGCCGACGAGGCGGTGTGCATCGGCCCTGCGCCGTCGGCGCAGAGCTACCTCAACATGCCGGCGATCATCGCCACGGCCGAGGTCACCGACGCCGAGGCCATCCACCCCGGCTACGGCTTCCTGAGCGAGAACGCCGACTTCGCCGAGCGGGTGGAGAAAAGCGGATTCACCTTCATCGGCCCGACGCCCGAGTCGATCCGCATGATGGGCGACAAGGTCTCGGCCAAGCAGGCCATGATCCGTTCGGGCGTGCCCTGCGTGCCCGGCAGCGAAGGCGCCCTGCCCGAGGACAACAAGGCCATCGTGCAGGCGGCGCGCGCGGTGGGCTACCCGGTGATCATCAAGGCCACCGGCGGCGGCGGCGGGCGCGGCATGCGCGTGGTGCACACCGAGGCGGCCCTGCTGCACGCGGTGCAGACCACCCGCACCGAGGCCGGCGCGGCCTTCGGCAACCCGGGCGTCTACATGGAGAAATTCCTGCAGAACCCGCGCCACGTCGAGATCCAGATCCTGGCCGACCAGCACAAGAACGCGGTGTGGCTGGGCGAGCGCGACTGCAGCATGCAGCGCCGCCACCAGAAGATCATCGAGGAAGCGCCGGCGCCGGGCATTCCGCGCCGCATCATCGAGCGCATCGGCGACCGCTGCGCCGCCGCCTGCAAGAAGATCGGCTACCGCGGCGCCGGCACCTTCGAGTTCCTGTTCGAGAACGGCGAGTTCTATTTCATCGAGATGAACACGCGGGTGCAGGTCGAGCACCCGGTGACCGAACTGGTGACGGGCATCGACATCGTGCAGATGCAGATCCGCGTCGCCGCCGGCGAGAAGCTGCCCTTCACCCAGCGCCAGATCCAGATGCGCGGGCACGCCATCGAATGCCGCGTGAACGCCGAGGACCCGTACAAGTTCACGCCCAGCCCGGGCCGCATCAGCATGTGGCACCCGCCGGGCGGGCCGGGCGTGCGGGTGGACAGCCATGCCTACACCAACTACATGGTGCCGCCGAACTACGACTCGATGATCGGCAAGATCATCGTGCACGGCGACACCCGCGAGCAGGCGCTGGCCCGCATGCGCACGGCGCTGAGCGAGACGGTGGTCGAAGGCATCAGCACCAACATCCCGCTGCACCGCGACCTGATGGTCGATGCCAAGTTCATCGAGGGCGGCACCAGCATCCATTACCTGGAAGGCTGGCTCGAACGGCGGAAGCACTGACCATGCATGAGCTCGTGCTGCGGCTGCCGGAATCGCTGGTCGAAGCGGTCAGCGAGGCCCTGGTCGACGAACTCGACGCGCTGAGCGTGTCGGTGGCCGATGCCGATGCCGGCACCGAGGCGGAGAAGGCATTGTTCGGCGAGCCCGGCATGCCCGCGCCGCGGGCGGGCTGGCAGCGTTCGGACCTGACCGCGCTGTTCGAGACCGAGGCCGCCGCCACCGAGGCCGCCACCCTGCTGCGCGCCCAGGACTGGGCCGTCGACATGACGGTGCTGGCCCTTCGTGCGGTGGCGGACCAGGACTGGGTGCGCCTCACGCAGAGCCAGTTCGCGCCGGTGGAGATCACGCCCAGCTTCTGGATCGTGCCGAGCTGGCATGAGGCGCCACCGCAGGCACAGAAGATCATCCGCCTCGACCCGGGCCTGGCCTTCGGCACCGGCACCCACCCGACCACGCGCATGTGCCTGCGCTGGACGGCGCGCCAGGCCGCCGCGCTGGCGCCGGGCTGGACCCGGGTGCTGGACTACGGCTGCGGTTCGGGCATCCTGGCCATCGGCGCGGCGCTGTTCGGTGCGCGCGCCATCGACGCGGTCGACATCGACCCGGCGGCCGTCACGTCCACCGAGGCGAATGCCCAGGCCAACGGCGTGACGCTGACGGCCGGCCTGCCCGAGCGCGCCACGGGCACCTATCCGCTGGTGCTGGCCAACATCCTGGCCACGCCGCTGAAGCTGCTGGCGCCGCTGCTGGCCGGCCATGTGGCGCCAGGCGGCCACCTGGTGCTGGCCGGCATCCTCGACCGCCAGGCCGACGAGCTGAAGGCCGCCTACGCGCCCTGGCTGGCGCTGGACGTGGCCGACAGCGAGGACGGCTGGATCCTGATGACCGCGCAGCGCAGCGCCTGACGCAACCCGGCGGCAGCGCAGGCAGGCCCTGGCATCATCACGCCGCCATGCCGCTGCCGCGCCCGCGTCCCCGCCGATGAACCTGGCCACCCGCTGCCTGCAATGCGGCACGGTGTTCCGTGTCGCCGAGGCGCAGCTGCTCAGCTCCGAGGGCTGGGTACGCTGCGGCCGCTGCAACGGCGTGTTCAACGCCACCGAGGCGCTGTTCGACATCGACACCAATGCCGCGATGCGCCTGGCGCCGATGGACGAGGCGGCCGATCCGGCGCTGGCGCCCGGCGCGCCGCTGCCGGACGACGCGCCGTTCGAGTCGCTGCTGCGTGCGCCGTCCCGCAGCGACGATGCCGCGGCCGACGTGCCCATCGTCACCACCGACCACGTTCCGACGCGGCCCGCGCCGGCCGATGCGCCCGCCGATGAACCCGTGGTGTTGCCCGAGGCGCCCCCGGCGCTGGCCGGCGCGCGGACTGCGGCGGTGCGCGAACCGGTGCTGGTCGCCGATCCGGTGCCGGCCGCCGAGCCGC
>Ga0116181_1001657_pt1 | contig 18991 bp, 15 predicted proteins | sample AD_UKC075_MetaG_FD_89752 | JGI IMG/M metagenome (GOLD analysis project Ga0116181, IMG submission 89752) | Active sludge microbial communities of municipal wastewater-treating anaerobic digesters from USA - AD_UKC075_MetaG | ecosystem: Engineered > Bioreactor > Anaerobic > Digestate | place: USA...
CACGACCGGGATTGTCGAGGCTGGTTACCGCCTGGCAATCAGCCCACGCACGGTAGAACAGGAGAATCATGCGGTGCTGAAAGATGTCGCAGAAACGGGCAATGGTGTCGTCCTTGTAGTGCAACGACCGTTCCTGCACGTATTCCGTGATGTGCTGCGGCAAGGCACCATTCGGGCCGAACAGCCCGAAGTGATGCACCGACAGTCGACCCAACCCTCTGGCAGCGACGCCCTCCCGATATTGGTAAAGCGTGGCGGGTGCAAACATCAGCGAGGCGTGCTGCGTCAGCCGTAGCGGTTCGTCGCGCGGGCGCGGCGCACGGCCGAGGGGGGTATCACCCTCGATGCAGGCATCGACATGGCGCATTACATAGTAGAAGTCGAACCGCGTCGCATCGGCCGACAAGCCGGAAAACAGTCGCGCCAGACGGTTCGCTGCGTCGCGCGGCGGCAAACCCTGCACTGGTGAAGGATTGGCGGCGGGTGAATTGGCGATGCTGGACATGCAACCGCGCGATCAAACCGTTGGCCGGCGGCCAATTCGTGGCTGCCATTGGCCGATGGCGCCACGCTGCACGGATCGCAACGAAAATTCAGTAAACGAATTGATGCTCACATGCCGCGCGAAAAACTGCTCAAGCACCGCCCCCAGCAACCACGGGCTCACGCCGGCAAACGGAATTTCATCGACCTCCAGTTCGAGTGACACGCCGCGACCGAACACGATCGGCCCACGATTGGGCACCCGTCGATTGACCGCTTTGACCGCCAGCTTCTGCACGCCGCCCACCTGCGCATCTGATCCCGACGCGCCCACCCTGGCGTACAGCTCCAGCAATTCACGCACCGCACTGGCGCCCTGATCTGCATTCACGTCAGTCAGCGTCAGGTAGTTGAGGCTCAGTTGCGAGATCAGCCGCCACGTAATTTCGCGCTCCGCCAGCGCCGGCGATGGCCGCGTGGGCCCTGCGATGAAGCGCACTGCGTCGATCGGTGCCGAGGTCATCAGCGTCAGATCGGTGTCTGCGTTGCCGACGGGCGTCAGCAAAGGCAGGTCACGATTGGTGCACAACGCATCGACCGTAATCTGGCGGAGGTCGGAGGCAAACGGTGCCTCCTTGATGTCTACCAGAGACAGGAAGCACTCGGAGCCGATGTATCCCGTCCGCGGCCCATGTCGGCGCGATTGCTCCGACAGCAACCGTGGCTCGCGGCGAACAGAAAAGTACGCACCGGCGCCGCGACGGTCAACGTCAGCAGCCGCGTAGAACGGATGGAAAACGACCTCGCGATCAGACTCCGCGTGGTGCCCGGTAACACGATTGATCGAGTGGATCTCGAAATCGAGTGGTCGGGTACGTTCGACAACGGCGTGGTACTCAAATCGCGTTGAAGTGACCGGGATGCGATCTGACGTTCGCTGGAACAGATTGACAACTGGCGTGCAGTACAGAGCGAAGTTATCTACATCGATAAGTGGCTCCAACGCTGCATTGGCCTGTTTCAGCAGAAATACAATCTCGAAACGGTTGCCCTCCATCGGCGGCAGGGCACGCTGCAACCCGTTCATCGAGAAAAAGCGAAAGCGATCGGGAAACGCGAAGTATTCGTGCAACAACCGATGCCCATCAAAGGCGCGCGAATTGACCGGCAGCATTGCCTGCTCCACGGCAAAACCCTCTACCCGCAGTGCATCGGGTTGATAGGGCACCAGATGTTTGATCGGCAAACCACCTGCGTGAACCATCACACCGACGCATTGCGTATGCAACATCTCCTGCAGGCGGGACGCAACGTCTGGCATCCCCTTTATAAACAGCGGCAACGAGTCAAGCTTGAGGGCCGATACTGGCACTTGCGCGGTCGTTTCGAAGCCAAGGCGCAGTGCACCTCGCACGGGCGCCCCCCAGCGATAACCAGCGATCGGCAGATCAGGGGGAGCCGCTGTCAATCGCGCTTCGGTAAGCTGCACCGGCCAGATCGTGACATCGTGGGCGGTGCGGAACTCGCACGCGGTCTGCTCGTGCGCGGGCAGGCGCGCGCGAAGCCGTGAGTTCCGGGGCAACAGGTGTCCGTCCGGCGAGCCGCCTTCGGACCGTGATGGAGTGAGCTGGGCTATCCCCATGGCTGGAGTCGGCGCCAAGTATCCGGGATAAATCAGATCAAGCAGGCGCTGCGAGAACCGGGGGAACTCGGCATCCATCTTGAGCTGAATTCGCGCCGACATGAAGGCAAAGCCTTCCAGCAAGCGTTCGACGTACGGGTCGGCAACCTCAAGACCGCGCATGCCCAGACGAGCAGCCACCTTCGGAAACTGCTCAGCGAACTCGGAACCCTGCTCGCGGACGTAGGCCAGCTCGCGGTTGTAGTAGTCGAGCATCCGCGGATCCATTTACGCGACTCCCGTCGACAACTGATCGGCGATGGTAACTTGTCCGGTTTCGAGATCGAGCTCGGATCGAATGAGCAGTTCAATTGGAAACGGCATCGACCACAGCTCGCCGCGCAACTCGAACTGCAGCAGGTTGTGGTGCCCCAGACTATCCGCCGGGGCGATCGCAGTCACCTTTAGCGTGTCGGGCAGGATGCGCGGCTCAAAAGTCAGAATCGCCTCGTGGATGCCGCGCTCCAGCTCGCGCCAGTCAACGCCGGAGAAGTGTTGCCCGGACAGTACCGGGATCCCGTAGTTGATGACCGAACGGCGCACTTCCGGATAGTCGTTCAACTGGTCCCGCGTGTGATGCGACGTGGTGTTGAGCAACCACACCAGATCGCGCAACACCGTGCGCTTGAGCCGCCCTTTGGATACCACTGAATTTTGCAGCAGCTCCTGACGGTTACCTGGCTCATCATCAGTCAGTCGGTCGAGCAATGCCGGTTGCAGCCGATCACCTTCGGACCGTAATATCGTGCGCTCATCCATGGCAGCTGCCAGTCAATACGACAGCCCGACATCGCCCCATGTTTTGGCGCTGCGCCTCCATCGCTAGGCAGACTCTGCGCTGGCGAGCGGGAAAGACACCAGACGAGTATCCAGAATTGGATGTTCGCCCACGTCGCTGCTCCATAGACGTTGCCCCATGCCAAACCACATGCCGGGATGCGCTTCGTGCCATTCAGTAACACGCGATTGCTTCAACAGATCTGCATTGTCGCCCGTGGCTTCGGCCGTGCCGGGATAGCGGGCCGGTACGAGCACCGGCACCCGGCCTTCGTTCGGTAGCAGCACCTCGCCCGACGCCCAGACAAGATCACGCAAGTCTGCGGGTGGCTCAAGACTAACGCCCTGGCATGATTCAAGAGGCAGCCAGAAATACTGACCATTGGCAATGATTTCGCACACAGGCCCCAGTCGTGAATCACCGTCGGCAAACCACTCGCAGGCAACGCCGTCAACCGTGCAGGCGCTCGGCTCCGCCTCATCCATCGCACGTTCGCGCAGCGCAGCAGCAGCAGCGTAGTCGCCGCTACCGTCGTGACGCAAGGCTTCAATCAGCGGGCCGATCCATGCCGGAGGTTTGCCCATGACCTGCGGTGCACGTTTGCCAGCGAAGACTTCCGCACGAAACAACTCGTAGCGAATGGCCTCTCGGTAAGTCTGCGCCATCGGCAAGGACTTGGCGTCCATCTGCCCGCAAACCTGCAATTGCGCCAGGGCGCGCGTCCAGTTGCCCATCACGCACAACAACTGAAACAGATGAATTCGGAGCTTGACGTTTGCCGCATCAGCCTTGATGCGACTCTGCAACTCTGCGAGTTGATCCTGCAACGGTGCGTGGCTTACGTTAGACATGTTGCGCTTCCGATCTTCGAAGTGTTCTGTGTGTTCTTGTCGCAGCCCGACCGTTTGCACTGGAACCGTGGTGCTGTCTGTCAAGTCTGTACGTCGCTCGATGCAGGCCGGTACGTCGACGCCGAAAAAGCAAACCGGCGTACAGGGCCGCAAAGCCCTATACGCCGCGCAGGATCAGGAAGAGTGACTAGATCTTCTTGTTCTGCTTGATGTCGAAGCCACCGGTGGTCACGCCACCGTCCGCCCCGCCCTGCTCGTTTTGAGCCTGGTACTCGATCTTGATCTTGGTGAAGTTGAACGAAACCGATGCGTTCGGAATGTCGGCCGAACCACCGAGCTGAACGCTCGAGATCAGCACGTCGCTCATCGTCACTTTGAGGAAGACCAGTTTGGTGCCGCCCGACTTGACCTGTTCGAGTTTTGCCTCGGGGATATGCTCGCCCGTGCAGCACTTCACCAGAAGGTCAGGCACGGATTTGTCCATGCTGGTCGTGAAGTGAAAGTCCTGCAGGTCAGCCTTGCCGGTCCCCATACCGCCACCGAGGCGGGCACTGCCGACGTTGGAACCGCCGAACGAGTACGACTCGAGGTGAATCCAGCCCGGATGCTTGTCGTCCTTGGCTTCACCATTTACGCCGGTAATCTTCAGATATGCGTCAAATGCCATGATGATCTCCTTAAGATCGTGAGAAAAGATGGTTGGTAGGCTTTGCTACTCTGTCAAGCGCCACTAACTTGACGCTCCTGTCTACATAGACGCAACCACCGAGTTGAAAATGTCATCCTTGCAATGAAATGTTGGATGTACCGATCAGGACTTCGACTTCGCCGACGGCAACTTCGACACGAGGCGCAGCGAAACCGTCAAACCTTCGAGCTGATAGTGCGGGCGCAGGAAAAACTTTGACGTGTAGTAGCCCGGATTGCCCTCAACCTCTTCCACCACCACTTCTGCCGCAGCCAGCGGGCGGCGCGCCTTGGTTTCCTGACTGGAAGATTCCGGGTTGCCATCGACGTAGTTGGTGATCCAGTCGTTCAGCCAGCGCTCCATGTCCTTGCGCTCCTGGAACGACCCGATCTTGTCGCGAACGATGCACTTCAAGTAGTGCGCAAAGCGGCAGCACGCGAACATGTACGGCAAACGCGCGGCCAGATTCGCATTGGCGGTGGCGTCCGGGTCGTAGTATTCAGCTGGCTTGTTCAGAGATTGCGCACCGATGAACGCTGCGAGGTCGGTGTTCTTGCGATGGACAAGCGGCATGAAGCCATTCTTTGCCAGCTCCGCCTCCCGACGATCACTGATCGCGATTTCCGTGGGGCATTTGAGATCGACGCCACCGTCATCACTGGGAAAAGTGTGCGCAGGCAGATCGGTAACGATGCCGCCGGATTCAACACCGCGAATTGACGTGCACCATCCGTACTCCTTGAAGGAACGGTTGATGTTGGCCGCCATCGCAAACGCCGAATTCGACCAGGTGTACTTCGAGTGCGAACCGCCTTCAGTGTCTTCTTCGAACGCAAACTCTTCAACCGGGTTCGTCTTGGCGCCGTATGGCATGCGCGACAGGTAGCGCGGCATGGCGAGGCCGACATACTTGGAGTCATCGGAATCGCGCAACCCCCGCCAGGCGGCGTACTCGGTATTACTGAAAATCTTCGTCAGGTCGCGCGGATTGGCGAGTTCCTGCCAGGAATTCATCTGCATGATCGCCGGCGAGGCCCCGGCGATGAATGGAGCATGTGCTGCCGCTGCCACGCGAGCCATCTCGCCGAGCAATTCAACGTCCGGCGCGCTGTGATCGAAGTGATAGTCACCGACCAGGCAGCCGTACGGCTCGCCACCAAACTGGCCGTATTCTTCTTCGTAGAGCTTCTTGAAGATGGGGCTTTGGTCCCAACCAGTGCCCTTGTAGCGGCGCATCGTCTTGCGAAGGTCGTTTTTCGAAATGTTCATGACGCGAATCTTGAGCATTTCGTCCGGGTCGGAGTTATCGACCAGATACTTGAGGCCGCGCCAGGTGCCCTCCAGCTTCTGAAACTCCTCGTGGTGGAGGATGAGATTCATCTGGTCGGACAGCTTTTTGTCGAGCGCCGCGATGAGGCCTTCAATGGTACGGTAAGCGTCAGTGGAAATTGTGTTGGAGTGCGCCAGCGCCTGTTGAGCCAGGGTTTGCACCGCATTTTCAATTGCGCCACGCGCCTCGTCAGTTTTCGGCTTGAACTCCTTGTTCAGCAGCGACGCGAACTCATTGCCCTGAAATTCGACGTTGCCCAGACTGGTTGCGGATTGCGATTCGGTTGCCATGATCAATCTTCCTTATTCTGGTTACGACTAGGCGCTCGGTGTCTCGTCGGGCTTGGGCGCCGAGGAGAGCGAAGCCATCAGTGCCGGGTCCTGCAGAACCTTCGACAACAGCTCCTCAGCACCGGATTTGCCGTCCATATAGCTGAGAAGATTGTGCAATTGGGTACGCGCTTCCAGCAACTGGTTCAGCGCGCCGACCTTCTTGGCGACCGCAGCAGGCGAAAAGTCATCCATGTTTTCGAAGGTAACATCGACCGACATATAGCCCTCACCGGTCAAAGTGTTCGGTACGGTAAACGCGACGCGGGGCTTGATTGCCTTCATCCGCGCATCGAAATTGTCGAAGTCGATTTCCGTGAACTTGCGATCGGCGATATCGGGAAGCGGCTCTTCCGACTTGCCGGAGAGGTCTGCCATCACGCCCATCACGAACGGAATCTGCACCTTCTTCTCGGAGCCATACACCTCGACGTCGTACTCAATTTGTACGCGCGGCGCCCGGTTCTTCGCAATCCACTTTTGACCACTCTTTTTAGCTGACATGACTGCTTACTCCTTGGTGAAAACGATGATCTGAAATTCAGTAACTCGATGACGAGTCCTGCTGCTGGGCATTGGCCCCGGTGAGCATTTCCAGGTGAGACATGGAGTCAGGCGAGAGCTCACGCATGATGTCCAGGAAAGACATGCTGAGCATTCTCTGCGCACGGCGGGCGAACAGCGCGGCCGGGTTGCTTGGTTCATGCCGTTCAAGATACTCACAGACGCGTTCGAGAGCGCGACGTGCGTCCTCGCGACTTTGAACCAGCCCCGACCCTCCCGCGACGGTAGCACCCGTACCGGTACTGGCCCCCTGGTCCGCGATGCCTTCAGCATCGGCTCCGCTGGCTTGTCCCGACGTGAGATTGCGGATGCCCATGGCGACCGGCTTGAGCACGTTGACCAGGCAGTCAAAGTCGGGCATATCGGCTGCCGAAACCTTGTCTTCGAGCAGTTGCCTGAACCCGAGATAGCTGTCGTAGGCTTGACCGATCGAATCGATATCTGCATTGCCCGATGCCAGCGAATCCCGCAACATGGATTCAACCTGACCGATCGCATAAGGCGCTTCGGGCGAATTGGTGAAGGCCAACTCAACGTCACGATACGTCAGCGTGAGCGGCTGCTTGACAAGCACTGACGCACGCAGTGCCATGAGCAACCGATCTTCGCCTGAATACTCGGTGCCGGAAAAAGCGGCGATGGCGTTCATCCGCAAGTACGGATCGGAATCGCCATCAATGACCACACGCGGATGAACATCGTCCCAATAGCGCTCGCAGAGCGCATGCATCAGGCGGAGCCCGGCAGCAAAGGCGCTTGCGCCGTGCAAATGCGTATTGGCGAGACTGAGCCAGGCGACGACGCGCAAGTCACGGGTACGCTCCAGCATGGCACTTGCCAGCGAATCCACTTCCCGCCAGTCAGGGTCGACCGCCGGAATGACGGTGTCGCCAAATTGCTGCTCGGGCTTTCCGGCAGTTGCCTGAGACAAGGCCAGAAAATCGTTGTCATATTCGCAATCGGGGCCGCAGGCATTGTCACCTGCAATCGGCTCGACGAAACGATCAAAGTCAATCACTGCTGCCCCGCTCCTGATGCTGGTCCGGTTCTTCCATGCCTGTCGGGGAACACACCACGCTATGCCCCCGTCCTGCGGAAACTTGTACGGGCGCGCAAACAACTATCCCCTCCGACTGTAGAAGACTACAACTGTCGTCGTCTCATTACAAGCCGCGCAAAGTGAGTGCGCGTTACAACAAGTTACACCGTCACTCCTTGCGTCTCCTGATAGACGCAAACCGAATGGAAAAAGTGTCAGGCGACCTGTAGCGACATCGGCGGCATCGTGCGCTGGTCATCTTCGTCGGCATCCAGGGCAGACAGTGTGCAACGCACCAGCAAGGCACTGAAATTGTCGTGACCTGGTGCCATGCGACCGCGGACCGCAGCGACCAGATGGTCGCGCCAGACGGCTACGTTGGGACTCATTGCGTGCAACTTGCCCAGCGTCGCGTCGTCAATCAATTCCCAGACGCCGTCACTGCAGAGCAGGATACCGTCGCCGGGAAGCAGTGCGATCGGGGTTTCGCTGACGAAGGGCTCTACCGACTCTTCGTTTGCTCCCAGCGAGGCATAAAGGACATTGCGCTTGGGATGCTCGCGCAACCTCTCTGCAGGATACAAGCCTGCGTCGATGAAGCGCTGCACGAGGCTGTGATCGTAGGATTGCCCGATTACCTGGGCGCTGCGAAACACATAACAACGTGAATCGCCCAGATTTCCAATCAGCGCCTGGCGCTGCCTGTAGTCGACGAGAATGGCAACAAAAGTGGATGCCATACGCGACAGCCGCGTCTCCTTGACCTGCTTCTGCCTGACGGCCAGGTCGGCACTGGATATGCACCGACGCAAGGTGTCTGGACTGAAGGCTGGCATGCGCATGAACTCGGCCCGCGCAGCGGCAATCGCGGTTTGCGCCGCGACATCGCCGCCGCCCTGCCCGCCGGCCCCATCTGCCAGCATGAAAAGGCGCACCGCGCCAAATGCATCGCTGTCGCCGACGGCGTCTTCGTTGTAGTCACGTCCGCCGTCGTGAGAGAAACTTGCCGATTCGAGCCGCAATTCGCCAGCATTCATCATCACCGATCCCCCCCAGACGCGGGCACTTCGCCCTTGATGCGTGCGGTCTCCCGCTCATAGGCCTGAACAAATGCGCGGCCGAAGATGCTCTGGAAATCGTCCTCCGCTTCGCGGCGAATTTGCAGATACCGCTCCAGATACATGTCCCACAATTTCGCTTTGCGGGCAGACGGCATCACCGACTCAAGCACTGAGCCCTTCGCCAGCTTCTCGCCGAGCACGGCCGGATCAAACTTGCCCAGCACCTCGGTCAACGCTGCCCGGGTCCCGGCAATCACACCCACTTCGTGCGCGCGCAAATCGTCAAAGGCGTCGCGCATGGCCACGTCCGCACGCATGAAGCCGGGCATCTTTTTGCCCAGCAGTTGCAGCATCGCGGCGTCTGCGTTGGGCAGAAACTTGAGCGGATTGTTGGCCTGCACCGAAATGATGGTGACGCTCGCCTGCACTTCCCGCTTGGTCGCCGCACGCGCCGCCAGCATGTCAACCGCGCCGGCTGTTGCACTGCGCAGAACGCTGCCAACCATCATCATCACCTCTGGCGTCAATCCCTGCGGCAGCGCTGAAGGTGGCAAACCAGCGCCGCGCAGGAACGCTTCGGTCAGCGCATCGGGTGATGCGGTTGGCCGCTGCGGCGCGGCTACAGGTTCGAAGGCAGCCACAGGGCGTGCAGACGGTGCAGCGGGTACCGGGGCCATCGCCGGCAATGGGCTTGCAGCGACGGTATTTGATCCCGGCACGACCGAAACCGCCGCCGGTTGTGCTACTGGAGACGCCATCAAACCGGCGAACGGATCAACGACTACCGGCGTTGGTGCCGCCTGCTGGAAAGCGGCTAGCGGGTCCGCATGAAGAGGCAAAGGCGGCGCGAAGGCCGCGCCAAGTTCAAGCGAATCGTCCCGCATGGGTCGATGCGTGGGCGCGGCAGCCGGGCTGTCGAAAAGAGCCAGCGGATCGCTATTGCCATCGGCTGGCCCCAGCAACGCTGAAAGGTCCGAGTTTCCGTCACGCGCCTGTGACAACGGGGCATGCAGGGAATCGCCAACTCTGTCGAAGCCCGAGCCATTCTGAAACAGCGAGTCAATTGGCGGTGCAACCGCCGGACCGGAAGCAGCCGCGGCGCCATCTGGTTGGCCCGGCGCCGTCCCGAGCAGACCAGAGAGCGGATCGGCGGCGTTGCGCGACGTCTCGGACGGCATCGCAAATGGGTTGAAGTCGTCGGGAATGAGTGCGCCCGAGATATTTGCGCCCGACGATGCGACCGGTGGCGACGAATACCCGGTGGTCGACAAGCTACCACCGAGTGCTGCAAGCGGATCCGCCACAAGGCCGGCTGGCACGTGACCGATGGCCGGCATGGCCTGCGAAGAGGCAGATGGCGAACCGATACCGACCAGCAGGTTGGCAAAGGGATCACCACCCGCGCTGGGTCCGGGCTCGGGGGCCGCAGGAATCAAACTTGCAAAAGGGGCTGCCGCCGGCGATGAGTACGATGTCGGCGGAGCGACCTGCTGGGGCACAGACGGCGCCGGGAACACCGGCATTGGCGCCGGCGTGGGCGGGAAAACGAACGCGGCTGGGGATGCTGGGGAAGGTAGCGGGCTTTGAGCAACCCCGCTGCCGGACATGCTTCCTCGAGCAGCCGGGCCTGGTGCCCCACCGATTAGCGCCAGCAACGGATCGTTTGTTGGCAAGGGTGCTGGTTGCGCCTGGTGTGCTGCCGGTGAAGGCGAAGCAAAGAGGGCGCCAACGTCAACGTCAATGGCGGCCGGCTGTGGCGGTGGAACGGCGACAGGCGCAGACGGCCAACTGATTGCCGAAGCTACGGCGTGCTCAGGCCGCAGAGTATTCGCCGGCGGCACAGCAACATCAGACGCAATGTGCGCGGCGCCAGCAAAGCTTGCCTGAAGGATGTACGGGCCGATCTCGATCAGTGTGCCATTGGCGATGGGTGCCGATTCACCGCTATCCAGTTGCTGGTCGGCCACCGAGATCGGGAGCGACGTGCTGGAGTTCGTGACTGTGGCTACGCCGCCGGGAAAACTGATCGTCGCATGCAATCTCGATACACGCCGATGCTTGTCCGGCAGCGCCATCGAATTGCTGTCGTCACGTCCGATCGTCCCACCGTTCGAATCGAACGCCCGCGCAAATGCTTGCGGCGGCGCCACGGCATCGACAGACACAACCTTGAGAGTCAGACCGGTCATAGTTGGCTTGGTATCACACGCAGCTGGGTTGCGCCTCGTCCTCAGCGGCCAAGCACGGTCCGACGGGCGCGGTCGAATTGTGGCCCCCACACCGGATGCCCGCGTTCCGCCGGCAACAACTCAAAGTTGGGATCGGCACGGAATGCCTTTTCAAACGACTGCCGACACGCCGTCGTGGCACCCGATGAGCATTGCGAAAACGCCAGCACCTTCAACGCACGAAGCAACTGCGCCGGATCAAGCGAGCCGTCCGAAATCATCGGATTCAACTGCCTGATGGCAGCCGCAAATTCGCCGCGGTCATAGGCACCTATGGCGGCAACCAGAGCTCGCTCGCTGGCACCAGTGTCAACAGCGGGTGCCGCAGGCGGCGGTGCGACGGGCGCAGGGGGCACGGTCGCCACTGGCGGCGGCGGCGGCGGTGGCGGCGCCGGGTGGTTCACCGTTGCCGGAGGCGGCGTCGCGCAGGCGGAAAGCAAGGCAGCAACGGTGGCGAGGTGGAGGGAACGCATTAACGTCTTCATCATTATTCTCCTGTGCGCGCGAATTTGTGTCCTGCCCCAGGGCTAGAACGTGTGACGAACCGTCACTGACTTCCCTGCTACGACGTCGACCGTTCTGGTCACCGGTGGGCCAGCAGGATTTTGAATGACGATGGTGTGGGTGCCTGGCGGCAGACTAAGTTGCATGGTCGGGGGGGACGCGCCCTTGGCAACGCCGTCCACAGAAATGCTGCCCCAAGGCTTGATGCGCAGGTCGACTTTGCCGAGTTCACCAACTGCCGGCTTGTCAGGTGTAGCAAGGGGAGATGCCGTCCCCGGCGCCTCGGCCGTCTTCGTCGCCACCTGATCCGGAACACTTGACGGCGCTTTTGGAGCATCCACAGCAGGCAACGGCGTTGTGTTCGCCGGTGGGCTGGTTGCCGGCTCGACGGCAGGTGTCGCGCCAGGTGGCGCAACGTCTGGTGCCTTGGCAGCCTTCGGTTCGGCCGATGGCGGGGCTACCGCGATCGGCGGCTCACCGGGATTGTCGCCGCGACTCATCATCAGGTAGGCGGCCGAGCCGACAACAGCGAGCGCAGCAAAGGCCAAAACGGCAATCGGCAGTACATTGCTTTTCTTCGCGGGCGGCGCACCTGCCGCAGGCTTCGATTCGGGAATCGCCGGGGCGGTTGCTGGCGCGGACCCACGCAGTGCAACCGGTGTAGCGAACTGGGCGGGCGCGGGCTTCGGGGCGCTAGGCGGGCTGCCAATTAGCGCGGCAAGCGGATCAACACTGCCCGCAGCACTCGCCGCTGCGGCGAGCGGCGCAGAAGGCACCGGTGTAGCGGGTGCGACCGCAGCACTGCGGGCGAGATTGGCGGCAGCGGAGTCGGCAGCGTTGGCGTAGGTTGTGCGTTGCAGAATTACAGTGGAACTCACCGGCGTCGTCACCCAGCCCAACGCCGCACGCAGCTCGTCGACCGATTGATAGCGATTCTCCGGCATCACCGCCAGACACTTCATCACTACCGCACAGAGATTTTCGGAATAGGTGCCTCTGGCTGCGGCCGCAACTGGCTTGAGCGGATCGTTCATCATCCGCGAAATCGCTTGCACCGGCACTTTGCCAGTCATCGCGTGATAGAGCACACCGCCAACGGCGTAGATATCGGTCCATGCCCCCTGTTGCATCGAGCCGTCATCCGAGTATTGCTCGATCGGCGCGTAGCCGGGCTTGAGCACGGTGGTCAACGCGCGCGTCATGCCACCGATGATGCGGCGCGCAGCACCAAAGTCCATCAGGACCGAGCGTCCATTGGGCAGCACCAGAATATTGTCTGGGGCGATATCGCGGTGATAGCACTTTTCGTTGTGCAGCTCCTGCAGCGCGAGCAGGATCGGGTCCAGCGTTTCGCACAACCACTGCTCGGTGACGACCTGCGGATTGGTGCGCAGCATTTCGCGCAGCGTTACGCCGCGGTAATAGCGCATCGCCATGTAGGCAGTGCCATTGCCTTCCCAGAAGCGGAACACCTCCACCAGGCCGGGATGGGAGAACTTGGCCAGCATGCGGGCTTCGTTGATGAAGCTCGACAGCCCGGCGTTGAATGTCTTGGTGTGTTCCTCCGAGCGAACCTGAACAGTTCCCGCTGTCGTGCGGCTGGCAAAGGCTGACGGCAGGTATTCCTTGATGGCAACAATGCGGTCGAGGCTGGAATCACGGGCGCTATAGACGATGCCGAAACCGCCCTCGCCAATCACGCCGGTAATCTCGAATTCACCCAACCGCGTGCCTGGTGGCATCGCGCTGGAGGCTGTAGCAGAAGAAGCAGTCATGATCTCTTCTCGCAGAAATGTATGAACACGGTCATCCGTTTCACCGGAAGGTATGAGAAACGGTTACCGATGTGTCGGCTGTCACGTCCACGGTTCTGGTCACTCGGTTCGACGGGTCAGTGGGGTTGATGATTTCGATGGTGTGCTTGCCGGCCGGGAGTTTGAGTTCCGTCATTGGCGGCGACAATCCTTTGGCGAAGCCGTCAACGTCGATGCGCCCCCGCGGCTTGATTTCAAACTTGACCGTCCCGGTCCCGATTGGCGCGGTAGTTGGCATATCTTGCCCTGCGCCAGCAACCGTAGGGGCCGGAGCGGTCGGCACCGCCGCCACTGGGGCAGGAGTCGGTGCAGCCGGCGCCGGAGCGGGCGCTGGCGCCGGTGTCGCCACCGGTTCTGGCGCCGGTTTGCGAGTGAGCCAGTAGGCGCCGCCCCCCACGGCCAGCGCCAGCGCTACTGCTCCGGCGATCAGGGGGGTCCGCGAAGGCGCCTCTCCAGCCCGCGCGGCGGCAGCACGCTCGCCACGTACCAGTGGCTCTCCGCTGCTGCTGGCAGGAACAGGCGGCCTCGGACCGGTGCGCGGAGCGGTATCCGGCTCCAGCCATACCTGCGGATTGGGCAAGGTCACTACGCGCGGCTGCAGACCGACGTTCCAACCCAGCGCCTCGCGAAAAGCGGTCACGGTCTGAAAGCGATTGTCGATGTGAACCGCCATCGCTTTTGATACCGCTTGCGAAAAACCAATCGAAAACTTGTCGCCCGTGACCTGGTTAATGGTCTGCATCGGATCGGACAACATGCGCGACACCGCCTGCAACGGCGGTTTGCCAGTGGCCAGGTGATAGAGCACCCCGCCGAGCGCATAAACATCAGTCCAGGCCCCCTGCTTCATGGTGCCGTCGTCACTGTACTGCTCGACCGGGGCATAACCTGGCTTCAGCACCGTAGTGAGCGCCTGTGTGGCGTCACCGATAATCTTGCGCGCCGATCCAAAGTCAAGCAGTACCGAACGGCCATCGGCGAGCATGATGTTGTCCGGCGCGATATCGCGATGGAACACCTGCTCACGATGCAGCATCTCCAGCGCATCAAAGATCGGCCCCATCACCTGGGCGATTCGTTCCTCGGTGAAGTCTTCCGTTCCCTTCGCCAGGACCTGGCGCAGTGTCTCGCCTTTGTAGAGGCGCATGGCCATGTAGGCGGTGCCGTTGCCCTCCCAGAAGCGGAACACCTCGACCAGCGCAGGGTGGGCAAACTTGGCCAGCATCTTCGCTTCATTGATGAAGCTCTTGAGGCCGGCGTCAAAGGTTGCCTTGTGGTTGGCGGCGCGGACTGCAACGCGGATGCCGTCGATGCGGCCAGCAAAGGCCGCGGGCATGAATTCTTTCAGGGCCACGACGCGATCAAGCGAGGTGTCCTTGGCGAGGTAGACGATGCCGAAGCCCCCCTCACCGATCAGGCCGATGATCTCGAAGTCAGCGACGCGCGTACCGACCGGCAGGCAATTGGCGTGGGTTGCTAGCAGCTGACTGGACGGACTCGACACGCAGGGCCTCAACTTTTATGACAGCGAGAACCATACCAGCAATCGCCTGGCATGACCAGCAAACACCACTGCTTTGCCGTTACACGATCACAGACCTGCGAGACCGACTTCTGCAAAAGTTTTGGACGCGACCGTGCCCACCGTGCGCGTGCGGAAATCTGCGGTGGCCGCGCTTCGCCCTTCGGCAAACAGTTGCGATGGTGCGCCTTTTTCATTACCCAGTGACGTGACTTCGCTGATTTGTACTTGCGCCCTGCCTTTTTGCACATCGACGTCACGCACTTTGGCCTTGACATCGAACACGTAAACCACGCGCTGGCAGCTTGCTCCGGTTCCTGAAACACAAAACGGAAACTCCTGCCTGAAAGCGACAGTGCTGCCAACAAAAGCCCGCGCATTGGCCTGCCGCTCTTCCAGCGCCTTGCTGGCGGCACGTGCCGCCACCCGCGCCTGCTCCTCCCAGGTGGCAATCTTTTGCCTGGCCAAGGCGTGACGACCGCACTCGTCATCGGGAAACGAGTCAACAAAGCGCTTGAGCGCAGCGCTGTCTCGTGCGGCGTTGAACGCTGCTGCGCACAGACTGGTCCGCGACGGCGCCGCCGGGGTTGCGGTTGGCGCAGCTGCAGGTGGCGCGGGCACCACGGGTTCCGGCTCGGCTGCCGGTAGACTTGCTGCCGCGACTTCGGCAAGGAAAGTCATGGTGCCCCGTGCGGTCGGCTTTCCGGCGTCGAACTCGCCCTCAAAGCGGTCACCAGAGCCCCAGCGCATGATGCCCTGACCATGCGCCACGCCATCGCGCACCTCGCCTGTGTATGAGTCGCCGCTGGCAAACAGGATGTCGCCCTTCCCGGTGGCGCGATCATCGCGCCAGTCACCGTCATAACTGTCGCCGTCGGGGAACCGCATATTGCCGCTGCCGTCCTTGCGATTGTTCTTCCAGCTTCCGTCGTAACGCTGCCCATTGGGCCATTCCTCGACGCCGCGGCCATCGCGGGCTCCGCGCAACCATTGCCCGGTGTAACTGCCACCATTTTTGTAGCTCAGGGTGCCGGTGCCGGTGCGTTCATTGCGGACGAAGTCACCCTCGTAAACGTCGCCGTTGGCAAACGTCAGCGTACCTTTGCCATCCTGCAGATCGTCACGCCATTGCCCCCGGTAGCGCTGGCCATCGGGCCAGGCATAGGTGCCGAAGCCCTCTTTGCGACTGTTGCGCAACGTGCCCTCGAAGCTGCGACCATCGTTGTACTGGGCACGAACCTCTCCGCTCAGCGCACCGGTACGGGGATCAACCGTGATCTGTCCGCGATAGACGCCATCGACAGCACGCACCTCCGACTGCGTCGGCGCTGCCACGGGCGGCGCAGCGACCACCGCTCCAGCCGGCGACGCCGCACTGGCCACTGCCGCCTGCTCGTGCAGGCGCAGCAGGCTGCGCGGCACGTCATCGGCACATACGTTCCCGGCACAATCGCGGACGTTCTCCTGGCGCAGCAGGTCGCCATCGCGAAATTGTCCACGCAGGATGTAGCGGAGCTTGCCGGCGCTGAAGGCGATCACGTCGCCCACGCCATTGGCGCGGCCGGCATTGCACTCACCCGTCCACGAGACCGTCAGGGCTTCCGCGTTGGGAATGGAGTTGACAACGCAGCGCGTCTGCAAATCGCGGGCAGACACGGCGCCTTGCGCAAGCGCAGTCGCAGGGGCCACAGCAAATGCGGCAAGTACCGCAATTGCTGGAGCAGCCGCAACTCCCGTACGGCGCGCTTTGACGGCGCACTCACTCATCGGTTACCCCACGTCGACACTTGTATAGAACGATTATCGCCGATGCATGCCCGGAGCCGAAACGCGCCGCGTCTGGACGAAATGCTGGTCTGCCGCAGCGGCAATGTCCCCGCAGAATTGGGCCGATTGCTCATGCCCGCAAAGACGAAAACCGCTGCAAGTTCGTGCAAATGCCTGTTTCATCTTATTGCTGTAATGCCCATTGATTAAGGGCTAAGAGCAATGAATGACGCAGAGTCGACTTTGTTGAAAATGGCGCTTAGGCCCAATTTGAATGAGACTTCTCGCCAAAAGCCGTTATCAGAGACGTCATCGTAATAAGGGCGGTATTAAAACAGCCAGCGTGGCAGTCACGTTGCCGCTTTGAGTTGACGCGCGGGCAAAAAAAGCCCCGGCGAGCGGGGCTATTGCTTGACTGAAGTTCCTGGAAGCCAGACATGCTGGCGTCCCCAAGGGGATTCGAACCCCTGTTACAACCGTGAAAGGGTCGTGTCCTAGGCCTCTAGACGATGGGGACCAAGGAACTAACAGTATTTGCTTTGGTGGAGGTAAGCGGGATCGAACCGCTGACCTCTACAATGCCATTGTAGCGCTCTCCCAGCTGAGCTATACCCCCAAGCAAGACTGAAATTATAGTCACAACTGCTTCGGTTTGGCAAGTGCGAAATCAATAAATCTTGCCAAAAAATTTCCGCGTGTTTCGACTCTTGCGGGCTGCATACGCAGCAGCGTCGTCAACGCGTGCCATCGCGAAGCGGTAATCTCGTCGCGCAGCAACATGGAACGTTGCTCCAGTGGCAAGCGGCTCAGGCGAGTAACCACGCTTCGTGGAAAAGTCACGCAGACCGGCGTCACCACCGACGGCACGACGTCAGGACCAGCCAGCGAGGCCTCAACACTGCGGCGTGCGTCGCTCAGTCTGTCTTGCAGCGCTTCAACCTCGTCGTCGGTAGCCGCTTTCCCGAACGGTCTTAACGCGACGAAGATGCCGGCGGCCAACATTGCAGCCACCAGCCAGAACGGGGCGCCTGCCCATCCGCACATGCCACCGCCGGCCAGCGACACGCCGACCACCGCCGCGCGTGCACGGTGACGAAGCTTCATCGCTTTGGCAGACGGCAAACAAACAACGGGTCAGGCCTTGCGTTTTGCCAGCAGCAACCAGGTATCGATCGCCGCGTCGGGGTTCAGTGACAGCGACTCGATGCCGCGGTCAACGAGCCAGGCCGCCAGGTCCGGATGATCCGAAGGGCCCTGACCGCAGATACCGACGTACTTGCCCTTGGCACGACAGGCGTCGATTGCGAAGCCGAGCATTTTCTTCACGGCCGGGTTGCGCTCGTCGAAGATGGAAGCGATCTGGCCACCGGCGTCACGATCGACCGCCAGCGTCAATTGCGTCAGATCGTTGGAGCCAATCGAGAAGCCGTCGAAGTACTCGAGGAAGTCCTCGGCCAGCAGCGCATTCGATGGCACCTCACACATCATGATCAGACGCAGGCCGTTCTTGCCACGTTCCAGGCCATGCGCAGCCAACGCCTTCACCACTTCGGCCGCCTCGGTAGTGGTGCGCACGAATGGAATCATCACTTCGACGTTGGTCAGGCCCATGGTGTCGCGAACGTAGCGCAACGCCTCGCACTCAAGCGCAAAGCAGTCACGGAACTCCGGCGCCACGTAGCGCGACGCGCCACGGAAGCCGATCATCGGGTTTTCCTCGTGCGGCTCATAACGGTCACCGCCCAGCAGATTGGCGTATTCGTTCGACTTGAAGTCGCTCATGCGCACAATGACCGGCCGCGGCGCAAAAGCGGCGGCGATGGTGGCGACGCCTTCAGACAGGCGCTGTACGAAGTAGTGGCGCGGCGAGTCGTAGCCGTGAATACGTTCCGCGACTCTGGCCTTCAGGTCGGCCGGCAGCGTATCGAACTCCAGCAGCGCACGCGGATGGATACCGATCTGGCGATTGATGATGAATTCCAGACGCGCCAGCCCAACGCCATGATTGGGGACCTGCGAGAACTCGAAGGCGAGATCCGGGTTGGCGACGTTGAGCATGATCTTGGTCGGCGCATCCGGCATCTTGTCGAGTGCGACTTCGGTGCGCTCAAAGGCCAGCTTGCCCTCGTAAATCTTGCCGGTATCGCCCTCGGCACAGCTCACGGTGACCTGATCGCCGTTGCTCAGGGTGTCTGTTGCATCGCCACAGCCAACCACCGCCGGAATGCCCAGCTCGCGGGCAATGATCGCCGCGTGACAGGTACGGCCGCCGCGGTTGGTGACGATGGCGGAAGCGCGCTTCATGACCGGCTCCCAGTTCGGGTCGGTCATGTCGGTGACGAGCACGTCGCC
>Ga0116181_1001681_pt1 | contig 18847 bp, 19 predicted proteins | sample AD_UKC075_MetaG_FD_89752 | JGI IMG/M metagenome (GOLD analysis project Ga0116181, IMG submission 89752) | Active sludge microbial communities of municipal wastewater-treating anaerobic digesters from USA - AD_UKC075_MetaG | ecosystem: Engineered > Bioreactor > Anaerobic > Digestate | place: USA...
ATCGCGTCGAGGATGTGGCGGGCGGCGTAGGCCGTCCCCTCGAGGCCAACCCCGGCCCCGGCCTCGGCCTCCTTCTGGCCTTCACCTTCTTCGGCCTGGGAGCGGCGCGGGCCTCCGCCCCCGGAGCCGCGATCATCCACTTCTTGGGTGGTATCCACGAGATCTACTTCCCCTACGTGCTGATGAAGCCCCAGCTGCTGATCGCGATGATTCTGGGCGGCATGACGGGCGTCACCACCAACATGGTCTTCGGTTCGGGCCTCCGCGGACCCGCCGCGCCGGGCTCGTTCCTCGCGGTGCTGTTCCAGACCGCCTCGGACTCCTACGTGGGCGTGATCTTGTCCGTGGTGCTGTCGGCGACGGTCACCTTCCTGGTCGCCGCCTTCATCCTCCGGCTCTCGCGCAAGCGCGACCTGGAGAAGGGCGATGCGGGCGACCTGTCCGCGGCCGTCGCCCAGACCCAGGCCAACAAGGGCAAGAAGTCCGACGCGTTGTCCATGCTGGGCGGCGGCGGGACGGCTGCGGTCTCCGGCCCGATCACGTCCATCGTCTTCGCCTGCGATGCGGGCATGGGCTCCAGCGCCATGGGCGCCAGCGTGCTGCGCAAGAAGATCAAGGACGCCGGCTACGACAACGTCACCGTGGTCAACAAGGCGGTGCGCAACCTCGAGGACAACATCGACGTCCTTGTCACGCAGCGTGAACTCGGCGACCGGGCCATCGCCCTCGCGCCGAGCGCCGTCGCGGTGTTCGTGGACAACTTCATGAACTCGCCCCGCTACGACGAGGTGCTCCAGATGGTCGTCGACTCGCACGCCGTCGCGCAGCCTGCCGCCCCTGCTCCGGTCCAGGAGGCCCCGGCGCATTCCGCCGACGCCGGTTCCGAGGTGCTCGCCGCGGAGTCCGTGGTGCTTTCCGGCTCCGCCACCGACGCCGCCTCCGCCATCACGGAGGCCGGCAACCTGTTGGTTGCCGCCGGTGGGGTCGATGCGGCCTACGTCGATGCGATGCACCAGCGCGAGGAGCTGGTGTCCACCTACATGGGCAACTTCCTCGCCATCCCGCACGGCACCAACGAGGCCAAGGACGCGGTGAAGCGTTCCACCATGTCGTTCGTGCGATACCCGGAGGGCATCGACTGGAACGGCAATCCGGTGAAGTTCGTCGTCGGCATCGCGGGGGCGAACAACACCCACCTGGAGATCCTGCAGAGGGTCGCCATCACCTTCAGCAACCTGGAACAGGTCGACAAGCTTGAGAAGGCCGGTTCCGTGCAGGAGATCATCGACATCCTGAAGGAGGCCTGAGCATGTTGGCACTGAGATTCCATTCCCCCGGCGACGTCCGGCTCGAGGACATCCCCGAGCCGGTGTGCGGGGCGGACGAGGTCAAGATCCGCGTCCGCAACTGCTCGACCTGCGGCACCGACGTCAAGATCCGCGCCAACGGGCACGTCAACATCACCCGCGTCACGACGATGGGCCACGAGATCGCCGGCGAGGTCGTCGAGGTCGGGCCTGACGCCGTCGGCGGTTTCGCGGTGGGCGACCGCGTGCAGGTGATCGCCGCCGTGCCCTGCGGCGACTGCCACGAGTGCAGGAAGGGCTGGATGGCGGTGTGCCAGAACCAGACCTCCGTCGGGTACCAGTACGACGGCGGGTTCGCCGAGTACATGATCGTGCCGCTCGAGGTGCTGAGGGTCGACGGCCTGAACCGGATTCCCGACGGCGTGGGCTTCGACGAGGCCTCTGCCGTGGAGCCCTTCGCCTGCGCCATCAACGCGCAGGAGCAGCTCGGCATCGAGGAGGGCGACTTCACCGTCGTCTTCGGCGCCGGGCCCATCGGCTGCATGCACATCAGGATCGCGCGCGGCGTGCACAGGGTCGGAACGGTGGTGCTGGTCGACGTCAACGCCGAGCGGCTCGCCATGTCGGCCGAAGCGGTGCAGCCGGACGTGGTGATCGACGCGTCCGCGGTGGACGTCGTCGAGGAGGTCATGCGGCTGACGGAGGGCCGCGGGGCGGACGTGATCATCACGGCGACCCCCGCGAACGTGACGCAGGAGCAGGCCATCGCGATGGCCGCGCGCAACGGGCGGATCTCGTTCTTCGGCGGCCTGCCGAAGACCAACCCGACCATCACCTGCGACAGCAACCTCGTGCACTACCGGCAACTCCACATCCACGGGGCCAACGGCTCCGCGCCGGAGCACCACAAGGCGGCGCTGGCCTACATCGCCTCCGGGCAGATCCCCGTGAAAGACCTGATCACGCGGCACGTCCCGCTGGACCGGGCGCTCGACGCGCTGGACATCGTCGCCAAGGGCGAGGCGATCAAGGTCACGGTCGAGCCCTGAGCCGGACCGGCCGAGCCCTAAGGTTGACCCATGTACGCGGAGGAACGGCAGAGCGCCATCGTGGCCTGGGCGCGCGAGCTGGGGCGGGTCTCCGTCGCCGACCTGGCCACCCGGTTCGGGGTGACGGCGGAGACCATCCGGCGGGACCTGGACGCGCTCGCGCGCGACGGGCTGCTCAGCCGGGTCCACGGCGGCGCGGTGCCCCCGGACAAGCTGCCGCGGGGTGAGGCCCCCGTCGGGGCGCGCGAGGTGGCGGCCCAGCCGGAGAAGCTGGCGATCGCCACCCGCGCCGTCGGCCTCCTGCCCGAGGGCCGCGAGCTCACGGTGCTGCTCGACTCCGGGACGACGACGGCGAAGCTGTGCGGACTCCTGCCGGAGCGGGTGGGCACGGTGTTCACCAACTCGGTCCGCATCGCCGGCGTGCTGGCCGAGCGGCCGGGGATCGAGGTCTTCCTGTTGGGCGGCCGGGTGCGCGGCGTGACCCAGGCGATCGTCGGCGCGGAGGCCCACGCCATGCTGGCGAAGCTGAGGGTCGACGTCGCCTTCATGGGGACCAACGGCATCTCGGTCGAGCACGGGTTCTCCACCCCGGACCCCGCCGAGGCGGCGATGAAGGAGGCGATGGTGCGCGCGGCGCGCCACGTCTACGTTCTCGCCGACTCGACGAAGTTCGGGTCAGACGAGGCGGTCCGCTTCGCCGAGCTGTCGGACGTCGACGGCCTCGTCACCGACGAGCGGCTCGCGCCCGGTGCCCGGGCGGCGCTCGAGGCGGCGGGCCTCGAGGTCACCCTCGCCTAACCCATCTCACGAGGAGGAAAGAAACGATGAGCGAACCCGTCCTGGCGAGGGTCGTCACCTTCACCGCCAACCCCAGCATCGACCGGACCGTCGTCCTCCCCGCCCCGCTCGCCCCGGGCGAGGTGACCCGCGCCCTGAGCGTGACCGAACAGGCCGCCGGCAAGGGCGTCAACGTCGCCCGCGTGCTGCGGCTCGCGGGCTGCCCCGTGACCGTCGTCGCGGCGGGCATCGACGACGCGTTCCAGCGCCTCGCGGAGGAGACGCGGCCGTCGCTCGAGGTGGAGGGGCAGCGTCTAGGATCTGGCCAGCGGGTCCGGATCAACACCACCATCACCGACCCTTCGGGCGTGACCACCAAGATCAACGAGGCCGGCCCGACTCTCACCCGCGAGCAGCTCGACGTCGCCTCCGACCTGCTGCTTGCGTCCGCGCGGGGCGCGGCCTGGGTGGCGTTGTCGGGCTCGCTGCCGCCCGGCGCGCCCGACGACTGGTACGCGCAACTCATCACGCGGCTCGCCCGTCTCGGGGCGCGGGTCGCCGTCGACACGTCGGAGGCGGCGCTCGACGCCGTCCTCGCCGGGCTTCCGGGGGGCCGGTTCGACCTGATCAAGCCCAACTCGGACGAGCTCGCCCAGCTGGTGGGCGGCGACGCCGCGGCGTTCGAGGAGGCCGCGGCGGCGGGGGAGGTCGGCGACATCGTCGCCGCGGCCCGCGACCTGCACCTCCGCGGCATCGCCAACGTGTTGGTGACCCTGGGCGGCGCCGGGGCCGTGCTCGTCACCGCCGACGGCGCCTGGTTCGGCCGCGCTCCCCGCACACAGGTGCGCAGCACCGTTGGCGCCGGCGACTCGGCCGTCGCGGGATTCGTCCTCGCCCAGGTCGCGGGGCGCTCGCCGGCGGAGTGCCTCGCGTCGTCGATCGCCTACGGCTCGGCCGCCGCGAGCCTGCCAGGCACGACGCTGCCGGCGCCCCGGGACCTGCCTGTAGAACCCGTCGAGGTCGTGGAGATCAGGTGCTGAAGACCAGCGTGAGCTGGTCGCAGAATCGTCGGAAAGAGACGCTCCGCTCGCGAGCGGTGTCTAGATTCATCACCGCCGAGAACTTGGGCTGGTGAAGGATCTCGCTATAGGAAGTTGTCATGAGTGCGTCCAGCGCACCTTTTGCGTTGCGGATGTCCTCCGGGTCGGCTGAGTAGCTGGCATCATCCTTGACCAGTGCATGTGTGGTGAGTGAGTCAATCGCGGCCAGGAACCAAGCCTCATACTCGCGTACGGCAATACAGACGATGGAGTCGTCGCGCCCGGAACGGGCAACTGTGGCAGACCGTATCTCTGCCTCGATGACTTCAGGATCATCGTCGTCAGAGTCGAGGAGAACGACCACGGCGCCGTCGTCCTCGCCCAAGGCCGATTGCTGGAGGGCGATGGCGCGGGCCCACTCGTCCCATGGTTTTGATCGGGGAACTCGGTGTGGTTTCCGCACCTGAATTGCGGTGCCGTGCTCTCCGGCGATCCGGCGAAGCAGGACCGGGAGCGCCTCCACCTCTCCATGCCCCTCGACAACGCAGGCGATGGAGATCATGAGAAGAGCGAGTCCTGGCCGGAGTCGGCGTCAGGTGCCAACTGATCAACGCGGAGCAACTCACCTGGTGTGAAGAGGCGGTCTTTGATCGCCTGGATGCTCGCCCTGCCCACGCGTCCGATCTCAGTGCGTCCCTCGAGCGACCGCACAGCGAGAAGGGACTCGGCCTCGATGCTCTCCGAATCGAGGAGTTCGGGACTATGGGTGGTTGCTAGGACCTGACGCAACTCGGAGGCGCGACCCAGGGCGTCGAGAAGGATACCCGCTGCCCCGGGATGGAGAGCTGACTCGGGCTCCTCCACTGCGACAGGCGCGAGCACATTCTGTGCTGACGGTGAGAAGAGCGCCACGAGCACACCGAGGGCCCGCAGGGTGCCGTCGCTCATGGACGTCGCCTGGAAGCTCCACGGATTCGGCGAGCCAGCCACTCGTTGCCGGAACTCGACGGACTCCCATGCGCCGAAGGAGGCCCGATCCGCCGACTCGATGCCGGGAACAATCTTCCGGAGGTAATCCTCGATTATTTCTTTGAGGTTGGGATGGTTCCGCTTCAAGGAATCCAAGACGCTCGCCACATTGGCGCCGTCGCGGCGGAGCAAGTCGCCCGCATCTGGCTTCTGCAGCTGACGCATCGTTTCTGGGTTCAGGTTGAATACATTCATGCCTGTGAGTCCGTCGAATACCGGACGGAGCTCCTCGAAACCCGAGAGCGCGACCAGTCCCAACCGGTCGTCCACGAGCTTCGGCATCGGTCCACGCAGCGATGTCTCGACGACCTGGCCGTCCCTCGCCACGAATGAGGCTGGCAGTTCACCAAGATGCGCAACGTTGCACTGTTCGTGAGAGACCCGATAGTCGCCACCGCGGACGGCGCCGATGGTGAAGCCGTAGCTTCCGGAGATGCTCTCGCTCTCAAAGCTGAGGTCGATCGTGAAATGCCTCGGATGGCCAGTGGATCGGCGCCGTACCTCGGACACCCCGCCGCGGTCTCGCAGTGCGCTGTCGAGCGTCTCGCTCAATGCCTGCGAGACGAAGCGAAGGCTGTCAACGAAGTTCGATTTGCCCGATCCGTTGGGCCCGACAAGTAGCGTCATCCGCCCGAGCCTTACCCGGCAACGCGCGATGCTGCGGTAGTCCCTTAGTTGGACGCCGGTGATGTTGAACCTCGTGGACGCGGCCATGCCTACAACCTATCAAGACCCTGGGCTCACAGCCCGTTCGCGGTGGCCGCTGTGAGTAGGCGGCGTCGAGGATCGGACATGGCTACGGGCGCTCGGCCTGGAACAGACCGGCGCCCACAGCGCGTTCGGGTACCTCGTTGGGGGTTAGCTCGTCGATGCCATCATCTCGTCGAGGACCGTGTCCCAGACGGGCGAGGCCAGCATCTCGGCCATCTCCTGCTGCGAGAGCGGCAGCGTGCTCGTCGTGGAGGTGATCGTCTTGCCGTCCTCGCCGGAGCGCTTGATCGTGCTGAGGTAGAAGCTGATCTGTGCGCCGTCCTCGCGCAGGTAGTACCAGTTGTGCGACCCCTGCTTTCGTCGAGGGAGCCCGCGAAGTACCAGACGTTCAGGTCGTCCACCTGCTGGATGCCGGGGCTGTCGCCGATCGGCTGGTCGCCGGTGGCGTTGAAGAGGAACACATCCGCGGTGGCGTAGCCGTCGTCGGTCGGGATCTTGACGGTCGCCGCGTAGTCGGTGGTGGTGCCCCCGTCGGCGAGCTTGACCTTCGCGCCGGGCAGGAGTTCCTTGAGCGCGGCCTTCAACTTCTGGGAGGTGGACATGTTCGGGACCGGCGGGTTCGGGTCCTCCGGCCTCTCCGAGGCCTCCCCAGCCTTGCGGTCCTCCACCCGCTCCAACTGCGGCACCTTCTCGCCGTCCACGCGATCGGAGGGGGCATCAGACGCGGGCGGTGCCTCCTTCGGGGCCATCGGCGCGGGTGCTGCGGGGGCGACGTTGTTGTCGGGGGAGAGGGCGCCCACGACGTTGAACGCGCCGACGCTCAGCGCGCCGACAACGGCGAGGGCCGCGACACCGCTGACGGCGCGGCGGGTGGCGTTCATCCGGCGGCCCTTGGCGACGCCGCGTCGGACGAGGTCGCGGGTCTGGGCGTCGGTCAGTTCGGTGTTGTCGGTGAGGTGCATGGTCAGTTCCTTCAAGCGTGGGCGGCCAACGGGGCCAGCTGGGGATGGTGGCGGAGGCGCGCGAGGGCGCGGGAGGAGGTGGTGCGCACCCACCCCTCGGATCGGTCGAGGAGCGTTGCCACCTCGGCGACGGGCCTGTCGTCGATGTAGCGCGCGACGACGACGGCCCGTTCCGTGGGCTTGAGCTCGGCCAGGGCCCTGGCCAGGTCGAGTCGCAGCTCGTGGTCGATCCTGGTGCCGGCGAGGGTCTCCGGGATGAGATCGGTGGCGATCTCTCCCGAGGACTTCCGACGGCGTCGAGAGACGAAGAGGCGAAACAGGGTCTGCAACGCGTACCCGGTGGGGTTGTGGTCGAGGTCCACGCGGTGCCAGTTCACGTACATTTTGGCGAGCGTGTCCTGCACGAGGTCCTCCGCCAGTTGCCAGTCGCCCATGAGCAGCCTGGCGTGGCGGAACAGCCGCGGCGTGGCCTGGACGGCCCACGCCTCGAACTCGTCTATCACGTGCATGCGTTTCCCTTCGTCACCAGCTAATACGCGGTGACCGGATGCCGACGTTACATTCCGAGATGCGGGGGATCATCTCCCGGTTGGACGGCCCGACCAAACCACGATGCCGTCGTCGGAGTACATCTCGTTGCCGGAACGCTTAGGTGGGAGATGTGGCACCAGACCTGTTGTCATATCTCCCACGTAAAGTAGGTCCTAGACCTTGATGACCTCAAGCAGACCCAGTTCCGCGAGGACGTCGAAGTCGTCGTCCTGGGTGACGATGGGGAGGCTATTTGCCAGGGCGGTTGCGGCGAGCCAGAGGTCGTTGACTCCCGATCGGCGACCCGCCTGATGGAGCGCGACGCGCAGTCGCGCCCAGTGGGCGGACACGGCGGCGTCGACGAGGAGCGGTTCGTGGCGCGAGGCGAACTCGAAGGTGCGGAGCCGCGCGGAGCGGCTGACGAGGTCGTTCGCCGCCAAGACCCCTGCCTCCAGCTCAGCCAGCGTGATGACGCTGACGAACATCTCATCCGGCAGTAGGTCGCGGGCAAGGTCGCGTCTGCTCTCGATAGCGATGTACACGCTGGTGTCGGCAAGTCCCGAGCTCATTCGAGGTCATCCAGGTCGTCGGTGGTTCCTGCGGAGATCCACTTCAGGTCGGCGAGGAGGCCCGGATCGGAGAGGGACTGGTCGCGATGCCCGAGGAGTTCCGCCTTGCTGAAGGTCCGCGGCCGCTGGCTCCGCGGAGGGGAGATGAGCGCCACGGGACGACCGTGCACGGTCACTGTGATCTCGACGCCCTCTGCAACGCGGCGGAGCACCTCCGCCGTGTGATTACGCAGGTCCCTGCTGGCCACCACCGTCATGTGCGCAACTGTAGCAGTATTGCCACGGTTTCCGATGGGTCCAGTGGCGAAGTACCACTGGCCTCGAACGCGGTTGTCACGTTCGGCGGCTGTGGCGCGTAGGGGAGGTGAACACCCTCGACTGGGAGGCGCCCTATGCCCAGACTGTTCCGCGGTCACCACCGGTTTTGTCGCGTCGCGCTCCCGTTGCTGCTTGTCGGGACCATGGCGGGGTGCTCCCTAGAGCCGCCCGCCGACAGCCTCACGGGGTTGCGCCGCCCTGGCGACGCGAGTCCCGTGTCCGTCGCGTCCGCTCCGGGAGGCAGAGCGCGCCGCCCTCGGCGGGACCGAAGAGGAGTGGCGCGAGGCGGCGAAGGAGGGGCGCCGGGCGGGCTGCACCGGCGAGGCCGACCGCCTCCTGATGGGCGACGCCTCGGTGATCGAGGCCAGCGGCGTCAAGACGCCGGACCTGGTCCGCGAGGTGCTCTGGGACCCGCGCTCGACCGACTCCCCGGCGTCGCGGGAGGCCACGGCGGCATATATCGCGTGCATGACCAGAGCCGGCTACCCGGGCCTGCCCGACACCTACGAGCAGCCCGAGCAGTTCCGCACGGAGGACCTGCAGCGGCCGAGCGAGGCCGCGAAGCAGGCGGCGGTCGCCATGTTCCACTGCTTCGAGGAGACCCGGGTGCGCGAGGCGATGGCTGTCGCCGACTTCGCGTTCCAGACGAACGCCATCGAGGAGAACCCCGAGGCGTTCGCCCAGATCCGGAAAGAGCTCGACGACGTGATCCGCAGGGCGACCGAGGTCCTCGCGGAAGGAGACGAGGGATAGATGGTCACGCCGCAGAACACAGACGCCGTCGACGGCCGGCCGACCCGCCGGGCGGGGGTGGGACGGCCCCAGCGCGCGTTCGTGATCCTGGTGGTCGTGGCGGTCGCCGCCATGGTCGTCGGGGTCCTCCTCGGCCGCGCCGTCCGCTCCCCGGCGCAGCAGCTCGCCGACGCCGCGCCCCCTGCGCTGTCGGTCATCACCGCGGAGGTGAGCGAGCGCGAGCTCGCGGGGGAGACGGTCACGCGGGGGACGGTGGCGATCGGCCGCACGGTCTCGGTGGGGCCGGTGGCGTCGTCCGACGCGCTGTCGGTGGTCACGAAGGTGGCCGTGGCACCCGGGGAGCAGGTGGAGGCGGGGGCGCCGCTGATCGAGGTCTCCGGCAGGCCGGTGTTCCTGCTGCAGGGCGAGTTCCCCGCATACCGCGACCTGAAGGTGGGCGACAAGGGCCCCGACGCCGCCGCGCTCAACGAGGCGCTCGGCGCGCTGTCGCTCGCGAGTGGCTCGGGCGACGAGTTCACGGCCAAGACCTCCGAGGGCATCTCGGCGCTGTACCGGGCGGCGGGCTACGAGCCGCCGTCGGGCGGGGGCCTCGACCTGCGCGAGGTGGCGTTCGTGCCCGCGCCGACCGCGACCGTGCTGAGCGTCGCCGCCCAGGTGGGGCAGTCATCCGAGACCGAGGAGCTCGTCGTGCTCGCGTCCGGCGAGACGGCGGTGACGGCGATGGTGCCGCCCGCGGAGGCGGCCACCATCGAGGCGGGCAACGCGGCGACGATCCACCTGGACGACGGCACGAGCGTGGCGGCGGAGGTCACGGCCGTCGAGCAGGGGGAGACGCTGGCGACCTCGACGGTCTCGCTGCGGCCGGGGGAGGCGCTCCCGGCCTCCCTCAACGGGGCCGACGTGCGCGTGGTCATCGCCCAGACGTCGACGGCCGCCACGGTGCTCGCCGTCCCCGTCCCCGCGGTGTTCGCCCAGGCCGACGGGCAGACGGTGGTCGTGCGGGTCGGCGCCGAGGGCGCGCAGGAGGTCGTCCCGGTGACGGTCGGCGACATCGTCGGCGGGTTTGCGGAGGTGACGACGCCCGACGGCGCGGCCGCGCTGAGGCCGGGCGACGCCGTGGTCGTCAGCGGCCCGGGGCTGAGCCGGTGAGGCCGCCGGCCGAGGCGCCGGGCGGCGAGCCGGGCCGCGCGAACCCGCCCGCCCCCGACCTTCCCGTCTCGCGGCTGGGCTGGCGGAGCTGGCTCGGCGAGATCGTCCTCGCGGTCGGCTCCCGGCCCCTGCGCGTCGCGCTGACCGTCGCGGGCACCGTCCTCGGCATCGCGACGCTGGTCGCCGTCCTCGGCCTGACCACCAGCGCGCAGGGCCAGATCTCCGACCGGTTCTCGTTCCTGCGCGCCACCGCCGTCGAGATCCAGCCCCTCGACCTCCAGTACGGCATCGGGGGATTCACGCCCGACGGCGTCGCGCGGGTCGCCGGGATCGACGGCGTCAACGCCACGGGCGTCGCGTGGGAGCTGAGCACCAACGGCTCGTTCACCGTCAGCAGGACGGTGGTGCGCGACCGGCTCGGCAGGCCGCCGGCCGTCGGCATCTTCGCGGCATCCGACGGCATGCTGGAGGCCAGCCAGGCCAGCCTGCGGGAGGGGAGGAGCTTCGACCGGTTCTGCGTCGAGCGGGAGTGCCGCGTCGCCGTCCTCGGCTCCGTCGCCGCCGACCGGCTGGGCGTCACGATGAGCCACCCGGACGCGAACGTGTTCATCGACGGCGTCGCGTTCCGCGTCGTCGGGATCTTCGACGACATCTCGCACAACACGTCGATGCTCGGGGGCGTCATTGTCCCGCACACGACGGCGCTCGCGCTGTGGGGCGAACCCAAGCAGACGCCGTGGATGACGATCGACACCCGGATCGGGGCCGCCGCCGTCGTGGGCGAGCAGGCGCCGTACGCGCTGCGCCCCGAGCGCATGGACGCCTACACCGTCAGCACGCCGCCGGACCCGCGTCAGCTCCAGGAGACGGTCGGGGGAGACCTGACCACGCTGTTCCTCGCGCTGGCCGGGATCACCCTGCTGGTCGGCGCGTTCGGCATCACGAACCTCACGACGGTCTCGGTCATGGAGCGCATCCCGGAGATCGGGCTCCGTCGCGCCCTCGGCGCGACCCCGCGCCACATCGGCGCGCAGTTCGTCGGCGAGTCCAGCATCCTCGGGCTGATCGGCGGCCTCATCGGCGCACCCATCGGCATCGCCGTCGTCGTGGCCGTCTGCCTCGCCCGCGAGTGGACCGCCATCGTCCCGCCCTGGCTCCTGGCCACCCCCACCCTCGGCCTGGCCATCGGGCTCGTGGCGGGGATCTACCCCGCGCTGCGCGCCGCCCGCATCGAGCCCGTCGCGGCCCTTCAGCGCTGAGCGATCACCGCCGGAGGGCCTCGGTGGGTTGGATGCGCGACGCCTGCCACGAGGGTTGCAGGCCCGCGAGGGCGCCGACGGCCAGGCCGATGGCCGGCGCGATGACGACCAGGCCCGGCTCCAGCACCGGGGTCCAGCCCTGGACGAGCGAGACGGCCAGGATCGCGAGGATGCCGACGGTCGCGCCGACGACGCCGCCGAGGACGCCGAGCAGGCTCGACTCCGCGATGATCTGCGCGAAGACGTGCCTGCTCCTGGCCCCGAGCGAGCGGCGCAGGCCGATCTCCGGGGTCCGCTCCATCACCGCGACGAGCGTGGTGTTGGCGATCCCGACGGCGCCGATGAACAGGCAGATGGCGGCGAGCGCGAGCAGCAGGTTGGACAGGTCCGCGTCCACCGACTCGCGCAGCGTCCGCGGGTCGGGCGGCGGCACGACCTCCACCTGGCCCAGGTCCTGCGGCGTCAGCACCCAGGGCGCCTCGGCCGCCACCTGGCGCGCCGCGCCCGGGCGGGTGGCGATGAGCATCGTCGCGACGTTGCCGCCGGAGCCCGACGGCGGGCCGAACCGCTCCTCCGCAGCCCCGGCGGGGATGATCACCGAGCTGAGCAGGTCCGGCATCCGCGTCGTCGCGGAGATCACGCCGACGACGGTGTAGGGCCGGTCGTCGACGAGCACGCTGGGCGCGAGCGCGAGGTCGGGCAGGCCCAGCCGTTGGGCGGCGATCTCGCCGACGACCGCGACGGGCAGCGCGTGCGCGTCGTGGAACCAGTCGAACAGCGTCCCGCTGCTCACGGCGGCGTCGACGACGGCGAACAGCCCCGGGCTGGCCGCGGTCACCTGGATGCGCGACGACACCGGCCGCGAGGCGACCACGCGGACGTCCGCGACCCCGCTCACGGGCCAGTGGTAGCCGACGGCCTCGACGCCGTTGACCAGCGACGACACGCGGTCGGCGGCCTCGGGGGTGAGGACGGGGGTCGCCGTGTGGTGGTCCTCGACCGTGACCGTGGTGGCCGCCAGCGCGTCGAACCGGGCCGACACCTGCGCCTGCGCCGTGGTGGTCAGCCCCAGGATGGTGACGAGGGTGCCGACGCCCAGCACCGTGCCGAGGCCGGTGAGCACGGAGCGCGCCGGGCGGGCGATCAGCGCGGCGAGCGCCTCGTGGGCCAGGTCGCTGGCCCGCAGCCGCGACATCGGGAGGGCGGCGGGATCAGCCATCGGTGAGCCTCCCGTCCCGGATCGTGAGGGTGCGGCCGGCCCGGGCCGCGACGGCCGGGTCGTGGGTGATGAGGAGGATGGTCAGGCCGTCGGCGTGGAGGTCGTCGATGAGCCCGAGGACGTCGCCCGCGGTGGCGGAGTCGAGGTTGCCCGTCGGCTCGTCGCACAGCAGGACGGACGGCCGGTTGACCAGCGCGCGGGCGATCGCCACGCGCTGCCGCTCCCCGCCGGAGAGCTGCGAGGGCAGGGCGTCCGCCCGATGCCCCAGCCGGACCTGCTCCAGCGCGCGCCGCGCGCGCGACGTGCGGTCGCGAGGGTCGACCCGCTGGTACAGCATCGCCAACTCCACGTTCTCGACGGCGCTGCGGTGGTTCATCAGGTGGAAGCTCTGGAACACGAAGCCGATCCGCGCGCCGCGCAGGCCGGTGCGCGCGTCCTCGCCGAGGAGCGAGGTGTCCACGCCGCCCAGCCGGTACGTCCCGGCCGTCGGCGTGTCGAGCAGCCCCAGCATGTTGAGGAACGTGGACTTGCCGGAGCCCGAGGGGCCGACGACGGCGACGAACTCGCCCTCGTCGATCCGCACCGTCGCGCCGGTCAGCGCGGTGACGGGCGGCGGGCCGGGGTAGGTGCGGCCCACCCCGTCGAGCTCGATCACGGGCGTGCTCACGAGGCCACCCCCACGAGCACCTCGTCGCCCTCGGCGACCTCGCCGTCGATGGCCACGAAGCCGTCGCCGGTGACGCCCGGGCTGACCTCGACGTCGCGCCGGGCGTCGCCGTCGATCACCGTGACGACGGTGCGCCCGCCGCCGTCGGTGCGGACGGCGGCCATCGGGACGGTGAGCACGGGGCCGTCGGTGGTGCGGAGGTCGACGCTGACGCGCACGTTCGCCCCGATCCACGGCAGCGGCAGCGGCTCGTTCGGGACCACGACCAGGCTGGCGGCGTCCGGCGTGCCCGCGGCGTCCTGCTCGTCCGCGCCGCCGGAGGGCGCGGCCTGGGCGGTCGAGAACGTCGCGTCGAACGCCTCGCCGCTCAGCTCGTTGGCGATCCTCGCCGCGACCCCCTCGGACGCGAGCTCGGCGAGCTGGCGGTCCGGCTGGCCGACGACCACGACGGGGTTGCCGGCGGCCACGACGAGCGAGGCGTCGGCGGCAGAGCGGCCGCGGGCGGCTGTGGACGACACCACCCGGGCGGGCATCGTCGGGAGGAAGGCGGCCTCGGCCATCGGCAGCGCCTCCTGGGCCGCGTACCCGGCGTCGGTGTAGAGCCTTGCCACCCCGGCCGCGGTGGAGGCGCCGAATACGCCCTTGTCGTCGGTGATCGGCGTCGGCGACCGCCATGGCCCGCTCGTCCGGCGTCGGGCGCTCCGCGACGGGGACCTTGTCCCAGGGGCGGCTCTTGGCGTTCTCCTCCTTGAACGTCCCGACGGCGTACCCGCGCTCAGACATGCACCGCTGCCAGAGCCGCTCGATCTCGACCATTCGCGGGTCGGCCGCGGTGGCGAACCAGGCCTCCACGCCGAGGTCGTTGGCCAGGTCGTCCTTGATGGTGGAGTAGCTTCCCCAGAGCGCCAAGTTCGCTTTGCCGGCGCAGCCGTTTGGCGGCACCGCGACGCCGTCGACCTCGCCAGGGGACTCGGTCTGATCGCCGGCGTCCGGTTCGCCTTGGCGCACCCCGTACAGGACGAACTCCAGCGCGGAACTGATCGGCTCCGAGCTGGGCTTGACGTTGCCCGTCGCCTCCTGGAACGCGGTGGTCGCGTCGACGTACCCGGTGGCCTTGGCCTGCTCGACGTTGTGGTTTCCCATGATCCTGTCCTGCATCTCGGCGTCGAGGAGGCCCATGACGTCTGCAGGCAGCGGCTCGGGCCAGTCGTAGGAGAAGCCGAACCCGGCGAGGCAGTCGGACTGGAGTTGCTGGCTGGCCCGCGAGAGGAGGTCGCTCTCGCCGCGGCTCGGCTTGTAGGCGTCCAGGGGCAGGGGACCGAAGCGGCCGGCGGTCTTTCGCTGCACGTCGAGCGCGCTCGAGTCGGGGCCGTGGGCGGTGTCGGTCGGCGACGGCGATGCCGACGGCGCCGCGGGGGGCGTGCCGGGGGCATCGGGTGCAGAGGGGCGGGGTGCGGTGCTCGCGCATCCGACGGTGCCGAGCAGCAGAGTCGCGGCAGCCAGGATGCGTCGCGTCGGCGAGTGCATGGGTCCTCCTGAGGGGCTTGTCACTGGCCTTTACGCGCCGACGCGGTCGGCCGTGACAAACCCGACGGCGGCGCGGCTACTGCGCGGCCGAGACCGCGTCGAGGAGCGGCCCCCACTCGTCCGAGGACAGGAACTTGAGCACGTCGACCCCGTCGATCCGGGCCGGGATGCTGGGGGTATTCGGCTCGTCGTGAGGCAGGTAGCCGAGACCGACGCGGACGGTGACGGTGGCCCCGTCTGAGCGCTCCCGGGCCCACACCTGGACATCAGGGCTCGCCGCGTCGGTGAGCTCCCAGAAGGTGCTGTCCTCGGGGAGGAGGGGCGGGGAGGTCACCTGTTTCGCGTCCCCGTCCCTGAGGGGAACGGGGCTGAGAGTGACGGTCACGGGGGTGTTGGCGTCCAGGTAGCCGCCCGCGACGTAGCTGCCGCCGGGGCGCTCGTCGGCGATCTCCTCGGGACCGGCCTTCACCCCGGGGAGGTCGAGGAGGAGAGTCTCGAGGCCCTCCTGAATGCCGGCGTCGAACGGGATCGGGGCGGTCGGCGTCTCGGGCGCCTTCGAGAGGGAGACGGGCGGCGAGGCGGGGATGGGCGCGCGGCCCGGAAGGGTGAGGACCGAGAGGGCGCCGACCCCGAGGGCGGCCACGACCGCGACGGCGGCGAAACCGGAGGCGATCCGACGGGTGCGGAGGCGGCGCTCGCCGCCCCGGACGGCGCGTTGGACGAGCGCTGAGGTCTCCTCGGGGGTGAGCGGGACGTGGGTCGGGTCGGTCATGCGAGGCTCCTCCGTTCGGTGTCTGGGGCGAGGTCCTGGCTCCTGCGGATCTTGGCGAGCGTCCGCGACGCGGTCTTGCGGACCCACGCCTCGGAGCGGCCGAGCAGCGTCGCCACCTCCGCCGTCGGCAGGCCCTCGGCGTAGCGCGCGATGACGACGGCCCGCTCCGTCGGGCTGAGCCTGCCGAGCGCGCGGCGCAGATCCACGCTTCCGGCGACGTCCAACTCCGGCACCGCGAGCTGGGGGAACGAGTCCGTCACCAGCTCGGCCGCGCTCCTGCGGCGTCGGCCGGACACGAACTGCCGGTACAGCGTCTGCTTGGCGTACGCCAGCGGGTGCGCGGCGAGGTCGATGCGGGGCCAGTGGATGTACATCTTCGTCAGCGTCTCCTGTGCGAGGTCCTCGGCGAGGTGACGGTCGGCGGTCAGCATGAGCGCGTGCCGAAAGAGAGGACCGGCGGCGTCCCGCGCCCAGCCCTCGAAATCGTCGCGGTCTCCCATGCGCGCCTTCCGTTACCTTCCACGCACCCTTACGCGCCGCGTCGGCGATCTGTGACACCCCGAGGCGCGAAAAGGGGGCCCTGATCGCTGGGATCAGGGCCCCCTTCTCGTCGGCTACTCGGGCTCAACCAGCGCTATCCGAGGCGGGCGGCGATGCGGTCGCCGGTCTCGACGGTGCCGAACTTCTGCGCGCCGCGCTCGGCGATGTCCGCCGAGACCGCGTCGTCGATCCGCTTCGCCAGCTCGGGCTTGCCCAGGTGGTCGAGCAGCAGCGCCATGGAGGAGATCGCCGCCGTCGGGTCCGCGATGCCCTTGCCCGCGATGTCGGGGGCGGAGCCGTGCACGGGCTCGAACATCGACGGGAACTCGCCGCTCGGGTTGATGTTGGCCGACGCGGCCAGGCCGATGCCGCCGGTGACGGCAGCGGCGAGGTCGGTGACGATGTCGCCGAACAGGTTGTCGGTGACGATCACGTCGAATTGCGACGGGTCGACGACCAGCGCGATCATCGCCGCGTCGATGTGCAGGTACTTCTGCTCGACGTCCGGGAACTCGCGCCCGACCTCTTGGAAGATCCGGTTCCACAGCGACCCGGCGTTGACCAGCACGTTGTGCTTGTGGAGCAGGGTGAGGTGGCCGCGGCGCGACTGGGCGCGGCGGTAGGCGTCGCGGACGACCCGCTCGACGCCGTAGGCCGTGTTGACCGAGACCTCGGTGGCCAGCTCGTGCGGGGTGCCGACGCGCACCGCGCCGCCGTTGCCGCAGTACAGGCCCTCGGTGCCCTCGCGGACGACGACGAAGTCGACGTCCTTGCCCTCGACGATGCGCGGCGCCAGCGGCGTCGGCACCCCGGGGTACAGCTTCGAGGGGCGCAGGTTGATCGCGTGATCGAACGCGAAGCGGAGCTTCAGCAGCAGGCCCCGCTCGAGGAGGCCGCTGGGGATCGCCTTCGATCCGGGGGCCGCGCCGACGGCGCCGAGGACGATGGCGTCGGCGCCCTTCAGCTCCTCAAGCACGGAGTCGGGCAGCACCTCGCCGGTGCGCTGCCAGCGCTCGGCGCCGAGGTCGTAGTGGACGAAGTCGAACGCATCGGGGCCTGCGACCGCGGTCAGCGCCTTGAGCGCCTCCGCCGTCACCTCGGGGCCGATGCCGTCGCCGCCGATGACGGCAATGCTGGCTGAAGTCATGGGGAGACCCTACGGAGCGCGCGCTTCGCATGTCGCCCGTCTCAGTTGTCCGTCCACTGAATGAGACGTCCGGACCGCGCCGCGGGCGCGTAAGCTTCGCCCAGCCCCCGACCCCATGCAGGAGCCCTCATGCCAACGTTGCCCCAGCGCCCCGCCGAGTTCCACGTCTTCGACACCTCCCTACGCGACGGTGGTCAGCAGGAGGGGCTGAACCTCTCGGTCGCGGACAAGGTGAAGATTGCGGGCTACCTCGACGAGCTGGGAGTCACGTTCATCGAGGGCGGCTGGCCGGGCGCGAACCCTGCCGACACCGAGTTCTTCCAGCTCGCCAAGAAGCTGGACCTGAGGCACTCGAAGCTGGTCGCGTTCGGCGCGACGCGCAAGGCCGGGGCGAAGGCCGAAAACGATGCGCTGACCCGGGCGCTCGTCGACGCCGACACCGACTACATCTGCATCGTGGCCAAGTCGCACGACGAGCACGTGTTCCGCGCGCTGCGCACCACGCTCGAGGAGAACCTCGAGATGATCACCGACACCGTGCAGTTCCTGCGCTCGCAGGGCAAGCACGTGTTCGTGGACTGCGAGCACTTCTTCGACGGCTACCGCGCCAACCCCGAGTACGCCCTCAAGGTCGTCCAGACGGCGCACGACGCCGGCGCCGAGGTGGTCGTGCTCTGCGACACCAACGGCGGCATGCTGCCCAGCTGGATGGGCGAGGTCGTCGACGCCGCCGCCGCGACCGGCGCGAATCTCGGCATCCACTGCCACAACGACACGGCGTGCGCCGTCGCCAACACCATGGCCGCCGTCGAGGCCGGCGTGATGCACGTGCAGGGCACCTTCAACGGCTACGGCGAGCGCACCGGCAACGCCGACCTCTCCGCCCTCATCCCGAACCTGCAGATCAAGTACGGCTGGGACATCCTCCCGCCGGAGCAGCTTGCGGAGCTGACCCGCATCGCGCACGCGATCGCGCTCGTGGCGCACCAGCCGCTGCTGGGCCGCCAGCCCTACGTCGGCCACTCGAGCTTCGCGCACAAGGCGGGCCTGCACGCCTCGGCGATCAAGGTCGACGAGATGCTGTACCAGCACATCGACCCCGCCATCGTCGGCAACGACATGCGGATGCTGATCTCCGACATGGCCGGCCGCGCCAACATCCAGATCAAGGGCGAGCAGCTCGGCTTCGACCTCGGCGACCGCGAGCAGGCCGCCAGGATCACCGGCGTCGTCAAGGCCCGCGAGGCCGAGGGGTACTCGTACGAGTCGGCCGACGCCAGCTTCGAGATGCTGCTCCGCAACGAGCTGGGCGTCCTCGAGCTGCCCTTCGAGGTGCACTCGTGGCGCGTCTTCACCGAGGAGCGCGACGGCGTCAACACGTCCGAGGCGACGGTGAAGCTCACCGCCAGGGGCGAGCGTCGGATGGTCGTCGGCGAGGGCAACGGCCCCGTCAACGCGCTCGACGGCGCGCTCCGGGACGCGCTGATCCCGGCGTTCCCGGAGGTCGCGGAGTTCGACCTC
>Ga0116181_1001683_pt1 | contig 18806 bp, 12 predicted proteins | sample AD_UKC075_MetaG_FD_89752 | JGI IMG/M metagenome (GOLD analysis project Ga0116181, IMG submission 89752) | Active sludge microbial communities of municipal wastewater-treating anaerobic digesters from USA - AD_UKC075_MetaG | ecosystem: Engineered > Bioreactor > Anaerobic > Digestate | place: USA...
GGCGGCAATCCCTATCAGCAACAGCACGGTTGGGTAGCGTTTGATCATCGCGTCGGATCGCTGTAAATCGGAAGACGGCTACAGTGTACCCGACTGGATTCGATGGCATCACTCCAGTCGTTCCCGGACGATGCGGATACCTTCCCAAGCAGGTAGATTGCCTTTGCGGCGTTCGTCGATCAGGAGGAAAAAAGCATAAAGATTGAGCGCTGTATCTAGTCTTTGTCCTATGTCATGTGTGGAATCAATTTCAGTCTGTTTTGACCAGAATCTTTTATACCAAGTGGATTTTAAACGAGAGTTTTTATCTTCTGTTAACCGAAGTAATTGTAGCAATATAAATGTACTATAGCATATTTCCTGATATGGAAAAATATTAGAAGCATACGTGTTTTCAAGAACAACAGCTAAGACTAGATCAAAGACGCGTGCAAGATCGCAAGTCGCGCTAGTAGTACGGGCGCGACTATTAGCGTCGTTAAATTCTTTAGATAAATCGTGTTTATGTGCTATATCAAGGATACAGACTGAATCAAAATTACGGTATTGACATTGGTTGTTTGCGTTGATTCTTGTAATAGCTTTGGCAAGCTCTGAGATAAGTTCTGAGATGTGATTTATAGCGTAAGTAGGACTTGTATTCTGAGAGATGGAGAGAGCAAGATCAAAAATACGTCTGATATTACGATCACAAGTATTCCCAATAGCACGATTTATATCGAAATTATTTAATAAATCACAGATGTGTTTGATAGAATCAGAGAAGTTCATAATCGAATAATTCCATTCTCTATTAAAGATATCGAAGAAAACCCTATTCCATCGTGTTGGGTTGTGTCCATAAACAAACCGCTGTCCAACTGCCATACACCAGCAACCTATTTCTCTATCAGAGACCGCTAAATGATCGGAGATTTCTTCTTGCGTAGGTAAACGGTATCTGAATCTGTTGCTTTGACGCTGGCTCAACCACTCACAAAATCGATCCGCATTTTCTCCACGTACTCCCAGAATTGGCTCTAGCGCATCTCCTCTTGGAAATTGGTCACTACCCCAATGATCTGGCTGTCGACGCTCACCTTGTGCGCGTTTATCATCCAGAAACAGTTGATATTCGGCGCAAGTAATGAAATCCGTTGAGATTTCCCGTTGTTCATCGATTCGATACCAGCTCATGACGATAACCGCCGGTGCAGTCTCACTTCTGCTGCTAGTTTGCGCCGCGCGGGATCCTCCGACTCCAGATCCGCAATCAACTTTTGCTCTAACGCTTGCCGCATGTCAGCATCGAGTTGCTTTGCTTCATCTAGACAATCGGCGGCTAGGCTCAGGGCGGACACCGTATCTTTAGCCAAACACGCCTGCACTAGAATGGTGGCGTTGCCTTGGGCCGCATAGAGCCGCAAGGTTTCGTGCCACCAACTGGCATCCACCCATTCGGCGAAGTTCAGCCTCTCGCCATATTCCGAAAAATGCGCAGCGGCCAGATATTCCTGAAAGGTGAGATGGGCAAAGCACCATTCGCCTAACTCGCTCTCCTGTAACAGCCCGCTGCTGGCTTGCACGTCCGGCAGAAAATTGGCGGCATCTTCCCCCTTCACGTTCACGCTTTGGAGCGGTTCCGCCATGATCGCCATTGCTGCCGTTGCATCGATTTGCCGCAACCGTCTTTGCATCATGGCAGCAGCTAGCGGTTGCAGAGCCACGCGCTTCTGGGCAGCGGTGAGACTGTCCTGAATGCCTTTGGCTCTGCGCCAATGCCCCAGCAGCACGTCACAGATTTCAACGTAAAGTTCGATCCGCCGACCCGGCAACTGACCCCGATAGCGATGCACCATGGCGATCATGGTGAGCAGCAAAGGATTAACGGTGAGATCGTTCAAAGCGGGCAGACCACGCAAGCGTTCCAGCAGGTCTTGTGCGCCGTGTTCGGCTTGCTGGCGTATGCCGGGATCGTCTTTGCCAGTGCTCAGGATTTCGTTTTCCAGATACCAGGCGTGGACGAAGCGCTTGACTTGCTCATAGCTGAATGGCTGCACGCTCAAGACATGCACTTTGTCCAAAGGTGCGCTGTAATAACCTCGATCGCGCGAAGTGAGGATGAACGGGCAGCGCGGATAAAGGCGAATTTGCTCGTTGACCCAGGCGGAGACTTTTTCCCGTTGATTTTGTCGCGCTACTTCGTCCAGACCGTCCAGCATGACCAGACAGCGCCCGCGCCGCAGTTGCGCCGCAAACCAGCCCGACGGCGGATTGAGATCGGGATAACGTTTGGCGTCCGCAAAGTGCGCTTGCACCAATTCCGCCAAATGCGGCGGTTCTTTGCCAGCGATGATTTTGATGTGCTCGCGCAGAAACAGCAACACCGGCACATAAGCGGGCAGTTTCAGCTTACGCTGACGGTTTTGCGCGAAAGACAAAGCCAGATGTTGCAATAAGGTGGTCTTACCGCAACCGGGTGCGCCGATAACGGCAAAAGCAGGCGCGGTCTCCAGTTCCTTACGCCGCACCACACGCAGAAAATCCCAAATCGGCTTGCTGCCCTGAAGTTCCGTGTCGGCTAGCAGGTTGCTACGACCGGAGATAGATCCTGCAGCAGGCGCAATGCGCAATTCCACGAACACCCGCTCCAACTCCAAGGTGAAGTTGCCTTGGGTACGCAGCCCACGCACATTGAAGAAACGGTGATCATAATAGATTCGCTGGTTGTAGCGACGACGGAAACCGGATAGTCCGATGCGAATAGCATTAAGCAGCCAGTCGGCAGTGGCCTTGACTGAATCTTTTTCCAATTCGGGCCAAACTATTTTCCAGACTTTGCGCCAAAAACCCAACAGCACTAGCAAGATTTCGTATAAAGCCAGCAGTCCAACTGACTGCCATGGATCTTGTAGCGCCTGTTCGCGAAGGTAGTAGAAAAAGGCGATGGGTGGTAGCTGCCCTGTTGCTAATACCGCTCTTGTTTTCCATGATGCAATACTCGTATTGCCTTCCATAATTCCTATTTCCAGAAATTCTGCCTGTATAAAAAATACAATAATATCAAGATGTTTTATAAAACAAGCGGAGATAAAAAAACCGTATCGTTCGCCTAACGAAAATAATAGCGCGAACGATACGGCTGGCAATACTGGTTGCGGACAAACGCCGCAGGCGCCCTCAAGGCATCGGTTCGATAGCGGTCACGGTATAGCTGCCCTTGTCGCCGGGCGTCAGGGTGAATTTCACTTTGTCGCCGGCCTTGACCTTGCTGGCCAGCGTCTTGTCCGCCAAGCGGAAATCCATAGTCATCGCCGGCCATTTCAGTGCCGGAATCGGATCGTGGGCGATGACGGCCTTACCCGCCGCCGCATCCACGCTCTTGACCGTGCCGGTGGCCGGAACGCCCTGTGGCGCGGCCACGACGTTGGAATCGTGGCCGGGCTCGGCAGCCAGTGCAAAGCCGCCATTGCCCAACAACGCAACTCCCACCAGCATCAGCGCGAATGGCTTGTTCATGTTCATGTTCATGTTTTCTCCTGACATTGTGACGAAATTCAAGATTGAACGGCAGTCGACGCGACTGCAAAATGGCGGGCCTGCCGCCGCAGAATCGCGCCCTGCCACAATAGGAACACCGCTGGAATCACCACCAGGGTCAACAAGGTGGCGCTGATCATGCCACCGATCATTGGGGCAGCGATGCGGCGCATCACCTCCGATCCGGTGCCGGTGCCATACATGATCGGCAACAGACCGGCGATGATGGTGGCGACGGTCATCATCTTGGGCCGCACCCGCAACAACGCACCTTCGATCACCGCTTCGCGCAGTTCAGTTTGGGTCACGGCGCGATTCTCACCGACCGCTGTCTCGCGCCGTTTCGCCAGCGCCTGATCGAGATAGACCAGCATCACCACCCCGGTTTCCGCTGCGACGCCGGCCAAGGCAATGAAACCGACCCCAACCGCCACCGACAGGTTGTAGTCCAGCCCGTCCAGCAACCAGATCCCGCCCAGCAGCGCAAACGGCAGGGTCGCCATGATCAGCATCGCCTCGCCCAGCCGGCCGAAGCTGAGATACAACAGCAGGAAAATCACCGCCAGCGTCACCGGCGCGACCACTTGCAGCTTGGCCAGGGCGCGGGTCAGATATTCGTACTGGCCGGACCAGCGCAGCGAGTAGCCAGCCGGCAGCGCGACCTGTTCCGCCACCGCCCGTTGTGCGTCGGCCACGAAGGAACCGATATCGCGGCCCTGGATATCGACGTAGGTGATGCCGGTCAGGCGAGCATTTTCGCTCTGCAGCATCGCCGGGCCGTCGGTGATCTTGACTTCGGCCACCTGCGCCAGCGGTACGGTCGCGCCGGTCGGAGTGACGATCGGCAACGCCTGCAACCGCTCCAGCGAATCGCGCACGTCCTGCGGATAGCGCAGATTGACCGGATAGCGTTCCAGCCCTTCCACGGTCTCGGTGACGTTCATACCGCCGACGGCGGTGCTGATGACCTCCTGCACATCGCTGATGTTCAAGCCCAGCCGCGCCGCGGCCAGGCGGTCGATGGCAATGTCGACGTAACGACCACCGGCCACCCGCTCGGAGTAGACCGAGGTCGCGCCAGGAATGGCACGGATCACCTGCTCCAGCCGCTCGCCGATCTGCTGGATGACCGCTGGGTCACTGCCGGACACCTTGACTCCCAGCGGGGTCTTGATGCCGGTCGCCAGCATGTTGATGCGGTTCTTGATCGGCATCACCCAGGCGTTGCTGAGACCGGGTAGTTTGACGATGCGATCCAGTTCGGCGATCACGTCGGCGGTGGTGAGGCCGGGCCGCCATTCCGCGTGCGGTTTCAGCTGGATCGCGGTTTCGATCATGCTCAGCGGGGCGGGGTCGGTGGCGGTCTCGGCTCGCCCGACCTTGCCAAATACTCGGGCCACCTCCGGCACGGTTCGAATCAGTTTGTCGGTCTGCTGCAGAATTTCCGCTGCCTTGCCGATGGCGATGGCGGGAAAGGTGGTCGGCATGTACAGCAAATCGCCCTCGTCCAGATCGGGCATGAACTCGACCCCTAACCGGTGCAGTGGCCACCAGGCGGTGGCGGTCAGCAGCCCGGCCAACACCACCACCGGCCAGGGATGGCGCAGCACCAGCGCCACGAATGGGCGATAGGCGGCGATCAACAGGCGATTGAGTGGGTTCTTATGCTCGGGCACGATGTGGCCGCGTACTAGCCAACCCATCAACACCGGCACCAGGGTGATGGACAGTCCAGCCGCCGCCGCCATGGCGTAGGTCTTGGTGTAGGCCAGCGGCGCGAACAGCCGGCCTTCCTGCGCTTCCAGGCTGAACACCGGCATGAAGCTGAAGGTGATGATCAGCAGCGAGAAGAACAGCGGTGGCCCGACTTCGGCCGAAGCTTGCTGTACGATCCGCCAGCGCTCGGCAGTATCGCGCGGTTGCGTGTGTTCGAGATGCTTGTGCAGATTCTCGACCATGACGATGGCGGCATCCACCATGGCGCCGATAGCGATGGCGATGCCACCCAGCGACAGGATATTGGCGTTGATGCCCTGCCAGCGCATGATGGCGAAGGCGGCCAAAATACCGACCGGCAGACTGATCAGGATCACCAGCGAGGACCGCAGGTGGAACAGGAATAGCGCGCAGACCACCACCACCACGATGAACTCTTCCACCAACTTGTCGCGCAGGTTGTCCACCGCGCGCAGGATCAGGTTGGAGCGGTCGTAGGTGGTGACGATCTCGACCCCTTCCGGCAGACCGCGCCGCAACTGCTCCAGCTTGGCCTTGACCGCGTCGATAGTAGTCAGCGCGTTGTCGCCGGAACGCATCACGATGATGCCGCCCACGACTTCCCCTTCGCCGTCCAGTTCGGCCGCACCCAGCCGCAACTGTGGCCCGATGCGCACGTCGGCCACATCCTCCAGCAGGATCGGGGTGCCAGCCGGGCTGACCCCGAGCGGCACGCGGCGCAGATCGTCGACTGAGCGCAGGTAGCCGCGCGATCGCACGATGTATTCGGCTTCGGCCATCTCGATCACCGAGCCGCCGACTTCCTGGTTGGCGTTCTGGATCGCCATCCGCACCTGCGCCAGTGGCAGGTTGTAGGCGCGCAAGCGGTTGGGATCGAGCACGACCTGGTATTGCTTGACCATGCCACCGACCGTGGCGACTTCGGCCACGCCATCCACCGACTGCAGCTCGAATTTCAGGAACCAGTCCTGCAGGGAGCGCAGCTGTGCCAGATCATGACGGCCGCTACGATCGACCAGCGCATATTCGTAGATCCAACCGACCCCGGTGGCGTCCGGTCCCAGCGCGGGCTGGGCTTGGGCCGGCAGGCGCGGCGCGATCTGGCTCAGGTATTCCAAGACCCGCGAGCGCGCCCAATACAGATCGGTGCCGTCGGCGAAGATCACGTACACGAAGGAATCGCCGAAACCGGAATAGCCGCGCACCGACACCGCGCCGGGCACCGCCAGCAGGGCGGTCGCCAGCGGATAGGTGACCTGGCTTTCCACCACCTGCGGCGCCTGGCCGGGATAGTTGGTCTTGACGATGACCTGCACGTCGGACAGGTCCGGCAAGGCGTCGAGTGGGATATGGCGGGCGGAATAAGCGCCCCAACCGGCGAGGAGCAGCGCCGCCAGCAAAACCAGCAAGCGGTTGTGAATGGACCAGCGGATGACGGCGGCGATCATGGGCTATTTGTCTGTTGGCTCGATGGTGTCGATCACATAGCGGCCATCCTCGCCCTCGTGGATCCGGAAGCGTACTTTCGTATCCGGCTTCAGTTTCGCCAGGTTCACGGTGGCAGCGGCGGGAAAATCCATGGTCATCGCCGGCCAGCTCAGCTGTTCGATGGGTTCGTGCGCCACGTTCAGCGTGCGGGACGCTGCTTCGACGCTGTTGAGTACGCCATGGGCCCAAATGGTGGGTGCCGCCGGCTGGGCCAGCCGTTGCAGGCTGGCGCGGACGCTGCTTTCCGAATCCAGCAGGAATTGGGCGGAGGCAACGACTTGCTCGCCCTCCTTCAACCCCGAGCGGATCTCCACCCGTTCGCCGGATTCGATGCCGGTTTCCACCGGGCGTGCTTCGAAGCGCCCATCGCCGCGCGCGACGATCACTCGTTGTTCCGCGCCGGTGCGAATCAGGGCCTCACGGGGAATACTGAGCGCCTTGGCGCGCGGCGCGGTGTGGATGGTCACCGCGGCGAACATGTTGAACTTAAGCCGCTCGCCGGGATTGGCAAAGCGCAGGCGGGCGCGAACAGCACGGGTCTTGGGGTCCACGTCGGGGTAGATGTACTCCACCACGCCTTCCCAGGTTTCGCCGGGCGCTTGCGGCAGCCGTACTTCGGCTTTCTGGCCGACCGCCAGCCAGCCGGCCTGCTGCTCGAATACCTCGGCCTTGATCCAGATGGTGGAAGGGTCGGCCAGGGTCATCAGTTCCGTCTCGGGCGTGACGTACATGCCCTCGCGGATGTTGAGGGCCGAGACCAGCCCGTTCTGGCGGGCGTAGACCGCGGTCAGCTGGCGCACACGCCCTTCCTTCTCCAGTTGCTGGATCTGGCTTTCCGAGATTCCTAGCGCCAGCAGTCGGTCACGACTGGCCGATTTCAGCACGGTTTGATCACCACGCAGGGCCTGCAGATATTCCCGTTGGGCGTTGACTAGGTCGGGAGCGTACACCTCCAATAGCAGATCGCCCTGCCGCACCCGTTCGCCCAGAGTCCTGACCTTGAGATTTTCCACCCAGCCGTTGGCACGCAGATGGACATGGCTGAGCGCGCGTTCGTCGTAGTCGAAATAGCCTACCGTCTCGATGCGACGGCTGAGGTCACCGCGCTCGACTGGCGCGGTGCGCACCCCCAGGTTGTTGACCACTTCCGGGGCGATGCGGATGCCGGGTTCGGCCGGGGTCTTGTCGTCGTCGGCATATACCGGGATGTAGTCCATGCCCATGTCGTCCTTGGCCGGCGTGTCGGAGAAGATCGCCGGGTTCATGGGATGGCGGTATTTGAGCGGCTTGCGTTCGGTGGGTGCGGCGGTGTGATCGGACCCGGTTGTTTCAAGGCTCCAGCGGGCCAGCAAGGGTTGCAGGCGAGGCGCTGACAGCACGCCTGCCCCGAATAGCAGAATGGCGGCGATGAGCGCCAGCAGGATTTTCATGGCGTCTGAGTTCCCTGGGAAAAGTGCGAGAGCTGTTTCCGTCCCCGCATTGAGGGGACTGGGACGCAGTGGGAAAGTTCCTGCGGACGCCGGCGACAGGGCTATCCGCCGGTGTGGTTCATGTGGCGCAGGATGAGCGGTTGGCCGGCAAGGTGAAAGTTATGGCTGCGTGGTTTGAGCGCCATGGCGGCGGTAATGGCCTGTCGCAAGCGGTCGTGATCGCCAGGGTGGGCGCGCAGTATCTGTTTCAGATCGACAGAATGTTCATTACCGAGACATAGCAATAAGCGCCCCTCAGCGGTCACCCTGACTCGATTACAACTGTCACAGAAATTGTGACTATGGGGCGAAATGAAACCGACGCGACTGTTCGCGCCGGGGATGCGGTAGTAGCGCGCTGGCCCGCCCGTGCTTTCGGTGGTGGCCAGCAGCGTGAAGATCCGGGTCAGGTCGGCGTGAATGGCGTCGCTGGAGTAGTAGGCTTCGGCGCGATTATGGTCGCCGATCATACCAAGCGGCATTTCCTCAATGAAGCTGATGTCCAGGCCGTGGTCGATGGCGAAACGAGTCAGGTCGACCACTTCGTCATGGTTGCGGTTTTTCAGAATCACCGCGTTCAGCTTGATCCGTTCGAAGCCAGCGGCTTGGGCGGCCCGAATGCCACGCAGGACCGTTTCCAGCTCGCCGGTCCGGGTGATGCGATGGAAGCGGTCCGGGTCCAGGCTATCCAGACTGACGTTGAGACGCGCTACGCCGGCGGCTTTGAGATCGGCAGCCATGCGTTCCAGCTGCGAGCCGTTCGTGGTCAGCGTCAGCTCCATCAAGCCGCGCTCTCGCAGCTGGCCCAACGTCTGGAGCAGCCACAGAATGTCGCGCCGCACCAGGGGTTCGCCACCGGTGATGCGGATCCTACGCGCGCCCAGTTCCACGAACGTTCGGCCCAATGCCGCCAGCTCCTCCAGGGTCAGGATGCGTGCGCGTGGCAGGAAGGTCATCCGCTCGCTCATGCAGTACACGCAGCGGAAGTCGCAGCGATCGGTGACGGACAGGCGTACATAATTGATTTTACGGCCGAAGCTATCGGTCAAAGCGGTATGGGCGGGGAGCGGGTCGGCAGGTCGGGCAGACATGCTGAGTACCTCGGGGCTAATGGTGGGAGCCGGAGCGAGTGGGAACCATAACCACAGCTGAAACCGACGGAAAGAAATTCGATGGGATATCTCGCAGGTGGTAGATCGGCCTTGGGAGGCTTGTTCCATTTCCGACTTCGACACTTGGTTTCTTGAATGATTGCTTGAAACCTTCGCTATCGGGGAGAGGATGCTGGTGAGTATTGGGTCGGGTATTCGGCGCGCTGAGGGTGGAAGATTTCGTGGGTGGTCATGGCTTCCAGGTGGCCGAGAGTGGTGTCCCGCCATGCTTGGGGGAGTTGCCGAACGGTGAAGTCGCCCCTCTGGAAAACCATCTTTTGGGGACGTTTGGTTTCGGTTGCGGAATGGCTTTGGGTTGCTGGGGTTCGGTTGCCGAGGGATTGGTTGTCTTGAAGATGCCCTTTAATCGGCCTCAGATGGCCTTGGAGCGATTTTTAGAGCGATTTTGACTTGGGGTACTGGTTCTGGGCTGGATCGCCCTGAATAGCCTTGTATGGCGTTTACGGGGGGGTTGGGTTTTGCGGCGCTGTCGTGGGGGGGTGGGGTGGGGTTGGCGAGCGGCTGGGGCGTTCGGTGAAGGCGCTGATCCTGGTTACAGAATACCACTGCTGTCGTTTAAAAGACGTTAAACGATCTTTTGTTTAAAAGAAACGTCTTTTGTTTAAATATGTTTAGCGTGCGAAAAGTTGTTTAAAATCAATAAGTTACAAGACGTAATGTCCCCGTTTATGGGACGTAATGTCCCCGTTTATGGGATTTTTCCCGAAGGTAATGTCCCCGTTTATGGGATTTCGAAAAATGAAATGTCCCCGTTTATGGGATGAAACCGTCCTAATGTCCCCGTTTATGGGATTTTTCCCGAAGTTATGTCCCCGTTTATGGGATGCTGGACGAATTCGCAGGAAAATTCGAAATTAACTTTTTCAATATCAATTGATTGCATTTATTTTTCCATTTGGGTCGGTACCGCGGGTGGTTCTGGGAATCGCACGGAAATGTCCCCATTTATGGGAGAAACCAAATGTCCCTATGAACTCGTTTGATCATGGGGACATTTCTGCTACGCTGAAATCATGGTTCGCCTAAAAGACAAGCGCGACGATGTGGACGCCGCCCGCAAACCGGTGGTGACGGATCTGGCCGATCAGAACCTCAAGAAGCACATCGCCGCCATCCATATCAGCAATCGGCTGACGCTGACCCAGCGCAAAGCCTCGAACGTGTTGCTCTACAACGCCTACGAGAGCCTGCTGACGGCGCGGGTGCACCGTATCCGGGTCAAGGATCTGGCCGAAGCGATCGGCTTCAACACCCACAATCTGGACCCGCTCAAGGAAGCGCTGAAGACCCTGGCGCGAACCGTGCTGGAGTGGAACATCCTCGACGAAAGCGGGGCGCAGGAGGAATGGGGCGCCACCACGCTCCTGGCGCAAGCCGTGATCAAGGGCGGCTACTGCATCTACGCCTACAGCCCCGACCTGTGCGAAAAACTCTATCGGCCGGAAATCTACGCCCTGCTCAATCTCAGCATCCAGCGCAAGTTCAGCAGTGGCTACGCCCTGGCCCTGTACGAGAACTGCCTGCGTTACCGGCGAGTCGGGACGACCGGCTGGATCAGCCTGGACAACCTCAAGCGCCTGTTGGGCATCGGCGAGAGCGATGCCTACTACCAGGACTTCCGCAAGTTCAACGACAAGATCATCAAGCCGTCGATACGGCAGGTCAACGATACCTCGGACCTGTTCCTGGAGATCGAATATCAGCGCGATCACCGCCGGATCACGGCGGTGCGCTTCCTGGTCCGGGACAATCCCCAGATGCTGTTGTTTGCACAACGGCAGGCCGCGGCCGCGGACCTGGCGGAGGCCGCCGAGCCGACGGTGGCGGAAGGCCACGGCGCAGGGCAGGTGGAAGCGCTGCGCGAGAAATTGCTGAGCTTCGGGCTGAGCCTCCCGCAGGCACGCACGGCGCTCACCGCCCACGATCTGGCCTATCTGGAAGACAATATCGCCGTGGTCGAACGCGATTTGGCCGCCGGCAAGGTCTTGAACCTGCCGGCCTATCTGCTGGCTGCACTGCGGGAGGACTATCGGCCGGCCGCCGCGAAGACGCGACCGTCGCCGACCGATGCGGCCAGTACGGTCGACCCGCCTGGTGAGAGTGAAACAACCCGGCAGCAGGAACGCCTGCATACGCAATTCCTGGCCGAACGGTTGCAGGCGGCTCTGGACCGTCTAACTTTGGTGGAACGCAATGCTTTGGAACATGATTATGTCGCCCAACTGGGGCAAGGTGATGGCTTCGAAGCACAGTTGATTCTTGAGCTATACCGTAAGAGTGGCCTCAGCAGCAAGATCGTCGAGAGCCACTTCCGGGCATTTGCGCGCACGCGGCTGCTGGGTGAGGTGGACGGGGCGGAATTCGCTGCTTACGCGGCGGACAGGACCGAGACGACGGCGGACGAGGCTGCGCAGCCTCGCGACTGAGGCGAAAACCGAGGGATATAAGCGAATGGCGCGGTTGACATGGGCGATTCGCCAACCGAAACGGCGGCTGGCCGGGAGGAATATGCAACGACAGCATGGCGTCCAGTGGGTTGCGCGACGGGTTGTCAGCGTGTGGATTGCAAGCGTCGCGGGCAGTGCTCTGGCGGCGTCTCCTGCCGGACAACCGGCGAATCCGGGCAATGTCGCGCTCGGCTGGGTCAATTTTTCCTCGCTGGGCGTTACGATCGGAGCGGCTCTGGTGTGGTTGGGCCTGGTGGGCGGGATCGTGGCCATCGTGCTCGAGCGTTACCAGAGCCGGCGCCGGCGACAGCAAACCCAGGCGCAGGAACGGGATAACGTCCACGGCAGCGCGCAGCAGCAGGACCTGGAGGCCGAGCTGGAGCGTCAGCGGGCCGGTTTGCAGGCTTTGCGCGAAAGCGAACAACGTTTCCGCAACCTGCTCCAGCAGCTGCCGGTCGGAGTATTCGCGATCGATAGCCGCGGGAATTGCAGTTACGTCAACGACCGCTGGTGCCGGCTGACTGGGCTGAGCGCAGAGCAAATGGCCCGATCGGGCTGGATTCAGGCCTTTGATCCCGACGATCGGGAGCAGGTGTTGCAGTCCTGGCGGGAAGCGGCTGGGCAGGGAGTCGGGTTTACGGTCGACCTGCGCTTGCAGAATCCCGCAGGCTGGATGAGCTGGGTGAACGTGTGCGCCGAGCCGATGCGAGATCGTATCGGTCAGGTTGCGGCGTATCTGGCGGCGGTGACCGACATCAGCGAACGCAAGCAGACCGAGCAGACGCTGCGCGCCAGCGAGACCAGCTTTCGCAACTACTTCGAATCGTCGCCGGTGGGGCTGTGTCTGACCGGCCCGGACAAGCGCTGGCTAGAGGTCAACAATCGCCTGTGCGAGATGCTCGGCTACCAGCGGGAGCAGTTGCTCAGCCTGACCTGGATCCAGTTGACCTACCCGGACGATATCCCCAGCGCCGTGGCGCAGTTCGAGCGGGTCATGGGCCGCCGTATCGACGGTTATTCGCTCGACAAGCGCTTCGTCCGTCAGGACGGCTCCTTGCTGTACGCCAATGTCCTGTCGCGTTGCGTTCGTCGGTCCAACGGTGCGGTCGATCACTTCGTGACGGTGGTGCAGGACATCACCGAGCGCAAGAAGGCCGAGGAGCGCGTGCTGAATCGGGCGCAATGCGACGACTTGACCGGCCTGCCCAACCGAACCTTGCTGGGCGATCGCCTGCGGCAGGTGTTGTTGCGAGCGGCGCGCGATCATAGCCAGGCTGGCGTGGTGCTGGTCGATCTCGACCGCTTCAAGCTGATCAACGATACCCTGGGCCATACGGTCGGCGATCAGTTGCTGCGCGAGATGGCGACCCGGCTGCAGCAGTGCCTGCGCGAGTGCGACACGCTATCCCGCCTGGGGGGCGACGAATTCGCCATCCTGCTGCCCGATTTGGACGGCAGCGACTATGCTGGCCGCGTTGCTCAGCGCATCGTGGAGACCATCGCCCAACCCTGCCGGTTGAACGAGCACGAACTGGAACTGCACGTCACCTGCAGCGTCGGGATCAGTTTGTATCCCCGCGATGGCCACAGCGAGGAACTGCTGTTGCGCAACGCCGATATTGCCCTGTACCGGGCTAAGGACATGGGGCGCAACAATTACCAATTTTACCTGTCGGGCGCTACGATTCGGGCGCGCGAACGCTTCAATCTGGAAACCAGTCTGCGCCATGCCGTGGCGCGGGAACAGATGGAGCTGTATTACCAGCCGAAATGGGATTTTCGCGTGGGTGCCATCACCGGGGCCGAGGCGTTGATCCGCTGGAACCATCCGGAACTCGGCTTGCTGTCGCCAGCCAAGTTCATCCCGATCGCCGAGGACAGCGGGCTGGTGCTGCCCCTGGGCGAGTGGGTGTTTCGCACCGCGCTGCTCGAGATCGGGCAACTGCATCGAGAGGGTTTCCCCGGACTGCGGGTTGCGATCAATCTGTCGGGCCGCCAGTTTCACCAGGCCGATTTGACGGAACTGGCGCGGAGCCTGTTGGCGGAGACCGGTTTCGATCCCTGCTGTATCGAATTGGAATTGACCGAAAGCATGTTGATGCACCACGTCGAGGAAAATATCGCCATACTGAATGCGCTCAGGACCATGAACATGCGCATCGCCATCGACGATTTCGGCACCGGCTATTCGTCGCTGAGCTACCTGCAACAGTTTCCGGTGGATGTGCTCAAGATCGACCGTTCTTTCGTCATCGACCTGCCGGCCAGCGTCAGCAGCGCCGCCATCGTCGATGCGATCGTGACGCTGGCCCATGGTTTGGGATTGGAGGTGGTGGCGGAAGGGGTGGAGAACCGCGAGCAGATGGCTTTCCTGCACACGCACGGTTGCGACGAAGGACAGGGTTTCCATATCGGTCGTCCCGTGCCGTTGTCCGAGTTCAAGGGGCTGCTGGGGCAGGACCGGGCTGCAGTGGTTTCGTCCATGACGTGACGATAGTCATTTTGGTAAAAATGGAAAAGGTCCTGCATGGCGATCTTCGAAGATACAATCGGTTTTGCCAGTGGCCCCTGGCGACTGGAAGGCCGGCTTGGCCTGGGAGCCGGGCGCGATGCGGTGGTCATCAGCCATCCGCACCCGCTGTATGGCGGCGATTTGGACAATCCGGTGGTCGAGGCGCTGGCGAGCGTCTACCGACAGCTGGGCTACACTACCCTGCGCTTCAATTTCCGGGGGGTCGGGGCGAGCGAAGGCGTCTACGATGACGGTCGAGGCGAGCAGGACGACCTGCGGGCGGCGGCGGCCTATCTGGCCGGGTTGGGCAAGACTGTGAGCGACCTGGCGGGCTATTCCTTCGGGGCCTGGGTCCAGGTCCATTTGAACCCGTCCATCGCGACCGTGCGCCGCCAGCTGCTGGTGGCGCCGCCGGTCGCCTATCTGGCATTCGACGCCATCGCCGAGCTACCCCCCCAACTGGTCGTCGTCACCGGTGACCAGGACCGCATCGCGCCTGCGGCCCTGCTGCGCGAACAGGCGCATCGCTGGCGGCCCGAAGTCCGGTTGCATGTGTTGCCGGGCGTGGATCACTTCTACAGCGGAGCGTTGCAGCGGCTGGCCGCGTTGCTCCTGTCGGAACTGGCCCCCGACCGCGTCGACCGGGCCTGACGGGGTCGGCTCAGATCTTGATCGGGGTGACGATCATCTGGATTTCCCGCAGGTGCAGGCGGCGTTGCATGGCGATGGCGGTGTGGTTGTGCAGCCAGGAGATCAGCCAGCTTTCGTTGTCGAAGATCAGCTTGCTGCCCAGACAGACGCTGTTGGGGTAGTCGACCGTGACTTTGACCACCAGCTTTTCCAGCTCTGCTTCCACGTCGGTGCCGTAGGCCGCATAGGAGGCGGCGGCCCAGCCTTCGCTGTGGCAATAGTTGACGTAGTAGCGCAGCGAATTTTCGATCTGGTATTGCAGGGAGCGTAGCGCGCCCTTGCCGCCGTAGCTTTCCGCATCGACCTCGCCGACGCTGAGGAAGATGAAGTTCTTGAAGTGGCCGGCGAACACTTCGTTGACCCACTTGAGGGTGTACATGCCGAGACCGCGATTCTTGCCGACCAGAAAGATCGCGGTCGGCAGCTGGGGATCGAGCGGCGGCTCGGGCAGATCTTCGCCCCAGCTCGGGCGTGGCGCGTACAGCACGTCGATGGTGCGCAGCTGCTGGCGGACCCGTTCGTAGTGGCGGCGGATCATCGCGCACAGAGCGATGATCAGGCCGGTGATCAGAATCGTCAGCCAGCCGCCCTCGGCCAGCTTCTCCGTCACGGTCACCACCAGGATGCCGGCCGTGACCGAAAAGCCAATGAGCGACAGCAGCAAGCGCGATTTCCACTGGCGGTCGTCGAAGCGGCTGGTCCACCAGTGCTTGCACAGGCCCAGCAGGGACAGCGAGAAGGTGATGAACACATTGATGCTGTACAGCACCACCAGCACCGATACATCGCCGTGGGTCCAGACCAGAATGCTGAGCGCGCCCATGCCCATCAGGAAAACGCCGTTCTGGGTGACTAGCCGGCCGGACAAGTTGCGAAACTGGCGCGGGATCCAGGAATCCACCGCCATGTTGGCCAACACCGTCGGACCGCCGAGAAAACCGGTGTTGGCGGCCACGAACAGCAAGCCCCCTTCCAGCAGCAACACCACTGCCAGCAGGCCATGACTGACGATCGGATCGAATTGCCAGCTGTCGATGATGGCGCTGAAGATGACCGCATTCAGGGTCTGGTGAGGAATCGGCTGGGCGTGCCAGAGCAGGTAGAGCAGGATGATGCCGCCGGCGGTGAAGCTGAGCGAACTGGCCATGTAGAACATGGTGTACTTACCGGTCTTGACCCGGGGTTCACTCAGCATGTTGACGTTGTTGGAAACCGCCTCCAGCCCGGTATAGGTGCCGCCGCCTAGCGAGTAGGCTCGCAGGAACAGTGAGGCGGTGAAGATCCAACCCATCTGTTGGCTGAGTTGTTGGGTTTCGTTGAGGGTGTCCGGAATCAGCTGGGGCAGCCCTTCGGAATGGGCGATGACGCCGTACAGGATCAGGAAGGCGTGGGTTAGGAAGAAGCCAAGGAAGATCGGCAGCAGAACCTTGATCGATTCCTTCATACCCCGCAGGTTGAGCATGATCAGCATGATGATCAGCGTGATCTCGGTGATCAGCTTGTAGGACTGCGCCCCTGGCGGCAATAGGCTGAAGACCGCGTCGACTCCGCTGGCGATGGAGATGGCGATGGTCAGCACGTAGTCCACCAACAATGCCGAGCCCGACACCAAGCCGGCGTGGGAGCCGAGCAGCTGGGTGGCGACTTTGTAGCCGCCGCCGCCCGATGGGAACAGTTCGATGACCTGGTTGTAGGCCAGGGCGATGATGAATACGGTCAGGAAGGTGGCGGCGGCCAGGTAAAGGCCGAAATGGGTATGCTGACCCAGCGCCAGGAAGGCTTCTTCCGGACCGTAGCAGGAGGAGGACAGACCGTCGGCGCCCAAGCCGATCCAGGCAAGGAAAGCGATCAGGGCGATATGCTGGCGGGTGGCCGGATTGAACGGGTCATGCGGTTTGCCGATGACCGTTTCCTTGAGCTTGTCGGCGAAGGACATGCAGAGTCCCCATGAGGTTTCGCTTGAATCCCCCCCACTATACTCCACAAGCCGCTGATCGTGCCTGGCAAAAACCGGTCGCCGCCAGGGGCGGCACGCTGCGCCATTGTGGCGCTGCGCCTTGGTAAAGCCGGATTTTTGGCGTTGGACCGGAGTCTTGCCCCTTTGCATAGTGTTGCCAGAGCGTAAAGCCGCCGCCGAGCAGCGCCGCTGCCAGCAGTACGGCGAAGGCGATCTTCCACGGGCTGTAAGGCCGTTCGCCCTGTACTTCGCCGCTGCGGCCATTGATCACGAAACGATAGCTCTTGTCGCGAAAACGGAAGGCCGATATCCAGATCGGCAGCAGGATGTGTTTGAAGCGGATGTCGCCATAACGAGTATCGGCCGCCCGAATGCGTTGATGGTCGCCACCGATGTCGCGTTCGATATCGCGGCGGATGACGTCGGCCATGATCTGGCGGGCGCGCTCGAAACCCTGATCCAGCTGCACCTGATACATCTCGCTGCGAAAGCCGCTGAGATATTCCTCCTGGTATGGCAGCAGATGGGCCAAATCCCAGGGCTCCAGCCGTTCGGTCACCGCACGCGGTAGTGAGCGGCTGGCCAGCACCAGCACATCGTCGAAAAACCGCGAGACCGAGCCGCTCACTGGCGTCCAGCGGGTCTTGGTCACGGTGCGGATCTTTTCCACTTCCTGGCCATTCTCGACCGTTCGATAGCTTTCCTGTTCCTGGTAGTCGTCACCGCGTTCGCCCTGATAGAGCGTGGCGGTGTCGGCGTCGTAGGTCCAGTAGGGGACGTACATGCCAACCAGATTGGCGTCGTTGCGGGCGTATTCCTGCAGGCCGCCCGGTGCAAACCATAGCTTGCCGAGCCATTGCCGAAAGGCTGTCCGCGCTTGATCGTGGGCGATTCGGAACGGCAGCAGGGCCTGGACCTGCAATTGGCGGTGTTGCGCGGTTTTCGCCACCACCGGCGCGCCGCAGAACGGACACGAGCCGGCGTGGGTCGCACCGTCGAAGCTGTAGGACGCACCGCAGGAGTCGCAATGGATGGCGATTTGGTCGTTGGCCGGGGCTGCGGTGCTCAGCTCGTGCAATTTTTGCTGGAAATCCTGCTCCAGGATCGGCGTGGTTATAGCGGTGATGCGGGTTTCATGGCCGCAATGGCCGCAGCGCAGCAGTTCGGCGCCGGGTGTGTATGCCAGCGAGGCGCCGCACTGGGCGCAGGGAAAACGATGAGGTTCGGGGGCGCTGACGGGGGAGAGTGTTTCGGAATTCTGTTGCATGGCGGGTGTTCCTCGATCGGTAGCTTGCCAAAGTCTATCCGATCGTCGTGAGGGTATCGCAGGCGCATTGGACTATCCTCTTTATCTCATATCACAGAGAAAGGGGCGTTATGATGACCATGCATGTGATTGGCGCAGGAGTCGGTCGTACCGGTACCTACTCACTGAAGCTCGCACTGAATCAGCTTGGCCTCGGTCCTTGCCACCACATGGAGGAGGTTCTTCACAACATGGCTGTACAGGTGCCGTTGTGGACGGCGGCGTTGGAAGGACGCCCCGACTGGCAGGCGATTTATCACGGTTACAGCAGTACGGTTGATTGGCCAACGGCTTGTTTCTTCCGGGAATTGCACGCAGCCTATCCAACTGCCAAGTTCGTGTTGACCCATCGCAGCCCAGAAAGCTGGGCGGACAGCTTTGGCGAAACCATCTACAAGCTCATGGCGGGAAGAGACCAGGCCCCGCCTGAGAGACTGTCGAAAAACTCAACATTGATTTTCAAGAAATATTTTCTGTTTGACCTGCTTCCAACCAGCTTGGCTGGCTAA
>Ga0116181_1001684_pt1 | contig 18805 bp, 16 predicted proteins | sample AD_UKC075_MetaG_FD_89752 | JGI IMG/M metagenome (GOLD analysis project Ga0116181, IMG submission 89752) | Active sludge microbial communities of municipal wastewater-treating anaerobic digesters from USA - AD_UKC075_MetaG | ecosystem: Engineered > Bioreactor > Anaerobic > Digestate | place: USA...
CCCCGGCGCCCATAGGTGTCTCGATACACAGCTCAGGTTTCTCGATATACTACTTGCGGTAGGAGCCGGATCGGCGTAGGGTCCCCATAGACGGCGCGGCTTTCGTTTAACGACAACGTGAAAGTCGGCGGGGCCCCCGCTGCCGTCGCTGAGCTAACCCACGCAAGGACGTGTGACCATGAGCGACAAGCCTCATCTCATCGCCATCACAGCCTGTCCGTCGGGCGTCGCCCACACCTACATGGCCGCCGAGAATCTCGAGCGGGCCGCCGAGGAACTGGGCTACACGATGGACGTCGAGACCCACGGCCAGATCGGCATCGAAAACGCATTCAGCCAGGAGGCCATCAACCGCGCCGAGGCGGTGATCATCGCCGCCGACTCGAAGATCGAGCTCGACCGCTTCGCGGGCAAGCGCGTCGTCGTGAAGCCGAATGTGCGCGAGGCCCTGCTGGAGGCCACCACCAAGGCCCAGGTTCTCGACGAGCTGAAGGCCGCCGTAGGCTGAGCCGCGTGATTCGAACCGGCGCGGGGGCGAACTGCCCCCGCGCCGTCGCACGTGAGGGGAATCGTTGACTGAGAAGCCGACCAGGGAGGCGCACATCCTGGACCAGCTGGCGCGCGACGGCGGGGTCCTCGTGGCCGCCCTCTCGCGCGAGTTGGGCGTGTCCGAGGTGACGATTCGCTCCGACCTGCGCGACCTGGAGGCCGCGGGCCTGTTGCAGCGCACGCACGGCGGCGCCCAGGCCAGCAGCTTCCAGACGGTGCTGGAGCGCCAGCGGAACCGGCGCGGGGCGAAGCAGCGGATCGCCGCGGCCGCCGCCGCGCTGGTGCGCGACGGCGACGCCGTGATGATCGAGGCCGGCACGACGACCGCGCTCGTGGCCGCGGCGCTCACGGGGCGGCATGCGATCACCGTGGTGACCAACTCGACCCTCGCCCTCGCCGCGGCCCGGCTCGATCCGGGGCTGAGGATGATCCTGGCGGGCGGGCGGTTCCACCCGGGGATGGAGTCGTTCACCGGCTCCGACACGCTGGGGATCGTCGGCGGCTACAACGTGCGCCTCGCATTCGTCGGCACGGACGGCTTCAGCGCCGAGCACGGGCTCACCACGCCCTTCACCGACGGCGCGGACGTCGTGCGCGCGATGTGCAGGCAGGCGGACGAGGCGTGGCTGGTGGCCGACTCGTCGAAGCTGGGGAGGGCGGGCTTCGTCCGCGTGCTGGGGCTGGACCAGGTGACCGGCGTGGTCACAGACAAGGGCATAGGGCAGGTGGCGGCCGACGAGATCCGCGCCCTGGGCACGAAGGTGATCGTCGCCTGACGGCTACTCGACAATCAGGTTCCACACTCCGTTGGCGCGGGCGAGATCGCGGAAACCCGCCATCTGCGCCTTCGAGAACAACGGGGGGTTCTCCTCGGGCGCGAACAGGAACTCGCGGCCGGGAAGGACGTCGTACTTGGCCGAGGCGAGCGGGTTGTAGTTGAGCAGCTCGTACCTCACGTCCGGGTAGAGGCCGGAGATGAACGACGCGATCCCGGCGATGTTGTCCTCGCCGTCGGTCACGCCGGGGATGAGGGGGGTGCGCACGGTGACGTCCGCGCGTCGCTCGCCGGTGAGCAGCGTGGCGAGGTTGGCCAGGATCCGCTCGTTGGGCGCGCCGACGTAGCGCCGATGGGCCGCGTCGTCGATCAGCTTGCAGTCGGCGAAGACGTGGTCGGCGTAGGGGAGCGCCTCGGCGAGGAACTCGGGGCGCACGTTCAGCGCGGTCTCGATCGCGGTGTTCATGCCCGCCTCCTTGAGCGCCTTCAGGAAGGCGCTGGCGAAGTGCGGCAGGAACAAGGGCTCGCCGCCGGACAGCGTGACGCCGCCGCCCTCGCCGAAGAAGACCCGGTCGCGTTGGGCGACCCCGACCAGCTCGGCGACGGTGTAGCGGCGGGAGTCGAACCGGATCGCTCCCGTCGGGCAGAGCGACGTGAGGTTCTCCCAGTCCGCGGCGCTCACCGTCGTGTCGACGAACGTCTCGCCCGCCTCGTTCTGGCGCGCCTCGCCGTGCGTCGCCGCCCTCACGCACAGGCCGCAGTCGATGCACCGCGACCGGAAGAACACCGGGTTGCGGCGAGGGTTGATCGTCTCCGGGTTCTGGCACCAGGCGCACTCCAGGGAGCAGCCCTTCAGGAAGATGGTGGTGCGGATCCCGTGGCCGTCGTGGGTGGAGAAGCGGCGGATGTCGACCACGTTGGCCGACAGCCGCGACTCGTCACTAGAGGGGGGCATGGCTCACATGTCGTGGGTGGTGCGGGCGATGATCTCGTCCTGCAGGTCGCCGGACAGCTCCGTGAAGTACGCCGTGTAGCCGGCCACGCGGATGGTCAGGCTGCGGTACTGCTCCGGGTTAGCCTTGGCCGCGATCAGGTCTTCCCTGCGGACGACGTTGAACTGCACGTGCGGGACCTCGAGCTCGACGAACGCGCGCAGGAACTGAGCGAACTTGTCGACATTGGTCTCGGTGTCGAAGAACTCGGGCAGGAACTTCAGGTTGAGCAGGCCGCCGTTGGAGGTGTACTCGTTGCTCATCCGGGAGACCGACTGGAGCACCGCCGTCGGGCCCGCCATGTCGCGGCCGTAGACGGGGGACAAGCCGCCGTCGGCCAAGGGGGTCGCCGCCTTGCGCCCGTCGGGGGAGGCGCCGACGTTCTGGCCCATCGGCATGTGCGCGGAGACCGTGTACATGCCGGTGTGGTAGCGGCCGCCGCGCACGTTGGTGTACCCGGCCAGCCGCGAGGCGAAGTAGCCTGCCCACTGCTCGCCGAGGTCGTCGACGTAGGCGATGTCGTTGCCGTACTTCGGCGCCTTGTTCAGCAGCAGCGCCTGCTCGATCTCGTAGCCCTCGAAGTCGGCCGCGAGCGCGGCCAGCATGGTCTCGCGGGAGATCGTCTCCTCGTCGAAGACCAGCTTCTTCAGCGCGGCGAGGCTGTCGGCGAGCGAGGCGACCTGGATCATCTGGATGCCGGAGAGGTTGTACTTCGCGCCGCCCGCGGTCACGTCGGTGCCGTTGGCCAGGCAGTCGTCGATCACGGCGGAGAGGAAGGCGGTCGGCAGCACGTCCATGTGGGCGCGCTCCACCACCTCGCACGCGGAGATCATCTTGCCGATGTAGTGGTCGATCGTCTTCGCGAAGGCCGCGCTCAGGTCGTCCCAGGTGGCGTAGTCGACGAGCGAGCCGAAGTCGGGCCCGATCCGCTCGCCGGTCAGGAGATCGACGCCGCCGGTCAGGGTGAGCTCCAGCGCCTTGTTCAGGTTGAACATCGCCGCGTCCGACCAGCCGAGGTTGTTGCCCTGGGTGGTGAGCTCCACGCAGCCGACGATGGCGTAGTCGAGCGCGTCGGTGTGGCCGATCCCCACGGCCTCGAGCGCCGGAATCACGGAGGCGTCGTTGAAGAACTGCGGCATGCCCGAGCCGCGGGCGACGACGCGCACCGCCTGTGTGAGCAGGGCCTCGTCGGTGCCCTTGTGCAGCCGGACGGACAGGTTGGGTTGGGGGAGGCCCAGGTGCTTCTGGGCCTGGAGGAACAGGAAGGACAGGTCGTTGGCGACGTCGTCGCCGTGGGCGTCCTGGCCGCCGACGGCGATGTTGAAGCCGATCGGGAAGCCGGCGAAGTACTTCGCGCTGTGCGCGTTGCGCAGGTACACGATCTGGTTGAACTTGAGGAAAAGGCACTCGATCAGCTCAAGCGCCCGCTCCGGGGAGAGCGTCCCGTCGGCCACCCCGGCCTCGTAGTACGGCCGGAGCGCCACGTCGAGGCGGCCGGGGGAGAACGACGACGCGTTCGACTCCGTGTGCAGCACCACGAAGAGCACCCACAGCGACTGGACGGCCTCGTGGAACGTCGCGGCGGGGTGGAAGGCGAGGCGCCGGGTGACGGCGGCCACGTCACGCAGGTCGGCGGCGTCGGCGGGGTCCGCGTCCGCGGCGAGCCGCTCGGCCAGGTCCGCGTAGCGCTGCAGGAAGTCCTGCACCCCGGCCATGGTGATCTCGACGGCGCGGTAGAAGTCGGCCTGCGCCCCGGTAGCCGCGGCGCCCCGCAGGGCGGCCTCCCTGGCCAGCCCGGCGGGGCCGTCGGCCAGCCAGGACGCGACGTTGGGGGCGATGTGGCCCTGCGCGTGGTCCTTCTGGTTGATCTTGACGACCTTGGCGATCTCGTCGATCTCCGCGCCGTAGCGCTGCCGGATGACGTCCTCAAGGGAGACGCCGTCCCACTTCGGGAAGACCTCCTCCCGGAAGACGCGGATGGTCTCGTCGTCCACCTGGAAGGTGTCCTGCGGACGGGTCGGCAGCGTCTCGATCTCCCGGCTGATCCACGAGGCGCCGGCCTCGGGCGTGATCACGCCGGCGCGCACCGTCGGCGTGCGGTTGCCGACGATCAGCTCGCCGGGGGTGATGGCGATGGGGAGCTCGCGCAGCGCGGCGGCCAGCGCGAGCGCCCGCCTGACGATCACGGGCTCGCCCGCGTGCTCGGCATAGGCGCGGGTGGTGATGCGGGCCTGGTCGGCCGAGACGACGCGCTCCTCCGCGAGCATCGCGGTGCGCAGGCGCCCGATCCGGGGCGTGGATTCCAGGCTGGTCAGGCGGTGGTTGTCAAGGGCCTCGGCGGTCATCGGTCTGCCTTTCGACGGTGGTCGGCTCACACGGTGTATCGATGTACTAACTCTATGTCTTGCGCCGCGTAGGAGCAAGTAGGCGCGCGGCGGACGCCGCGCTCAGGGGCGGAGCCGCGTGGACTCGCGCACGGCGAGGGTGCCGGGAACGGTGATCCGCTGCCAGTCGCGGGACGGGTCGTCGGCCCGCTCGAAGAGCAGCCTCACGGCGTGCTCGGCCAGCTCCGCCGCGTGGTGGTCGACGGAGGTGACGGCCGGCGACACCTCGGAGCTCAGCGGGGTGTCGTCGAAGCTGGCCAGCGCGACGTCGCGGCCCGGCTCGAGCCCGGCGTCGCGCAGCGCGTGGAGCACCGAGACCAGGTGGGTGTCGTTGTACGTGACGACGGCGTCGGGATGCCGGTCGGCGAGGGCGGCCCTGATCCCGGGAGCCCCGCCGAGCACCGGCGAGACGTCCCGGCCCAGGGGCTCGCTCAGGCCGGCCAACCGGTCGTCGAACTGCGTGGACCGGCGCTCGCCGACCAACATGGCGCTCCCGACCCCGACGGCGGCCAGGTGCTCGCCGAGGAGACGACCGGAGCCGAGGTTGTCGACGCCGACGTAGTCCGACTCGAGGCCGGGGACCTGGCGAAGCAGCTGGACCAGGGGAACCGGGCCGTTCAGGCAGGCGAGATCCGCGGCGGTGGAGTCGGGAGTGGGCAGCAGGATGACGCCGCCGAGGAGGTTCTCGATGAGCGACAGCGCGAGCCGGGTCTCGCGTTCGCGGCTGCCGAAGGAGAAGCCGAGCACCGTGCTGGTGTCGGAGTCCTCGATCGCGCGGTTGACGGCCATGGTGAGCTCGGCGAAGAACGGGTTGCGAATGTCGGTGACCAGTAGGCCGAGCAGCGACGACCGTCCCGAGCGCACCGCCTTCGCCGCCCGGTTGTAGACGTAGCCGAGGTCGGCCAGGGCATCGCGCACCAGACGCTTCGTGGGCTCGGTGATCCGCGGATGGTCCGCGAGCACGAGCGAGACGGTGGTCCGCGAAACGCCCGCGGCCGCGGCGACGTCGCTGATCGTCGCCCTCCGACGGGCCTGCGCCCTGCTCTTCACCGCCACCGCGCCATCGTACTGCGGGCGGAAGCGGCGCTTGCGAGCGGACCGCGGCCGCGTCGGTGTATGGATTCACTATGGTCTGAGTCATGAGCGGAACGGCGGTGGTGGTGGGCGGCGGGATCGCGGGCCTGACGGCCGCGGTCGCGCTGGGCAGGATCGGTTGGCGGGTGACCGTGCTCGAGGAGGCGCCGGTGTTCTGTGAGGCGGGAGCCGGCCTCAGCGTGATGCGCGGGGGGCAGCGCGCGCTCGGGGAGCTCGGCCTGCTGGACCGGGCCCGGGAGGAGGGCCACCCGAATCGGTTGGGTGGGGTCCGCCGCCCGGATGGCGCCTGGCTGGCCGAGTTCCCCGACGGCTCGTGGACGGCGATCGGCCTACATCGGCGCTCCCTGCACGGCATGCTGCTCGACCTGGCCGGAGGCGTCGCGGAGTTGCTGCCCGGGGCCCGGGTGCAGCGGGTCGTGGGCGGCCGCCCGGGCGGCGAGTCCGCCGAGGTGTGGTGGCACGCCGACGGCGTCGAGCACGTCGTGCTTGCCGACCTTGTCGTCGGGGCCGACGGGGTGCGCAGCATCACCCGAGACGTCGTCGCCCCCGGGGCCGGAGCGTCCGCGATGGGCTACGTCGCCTGGCGGGCCGTGGCTCAGGCGGACCTGCTCGGCGCCGACGACTGGGCGGTGTGGTGGGGCCAGGGGGTCGAGTTCGCCGCGCAGCGAATCGCGCCCGGCCGCGTGTCCTGGCATTGCCTCTTGTCCGACGGCCGGGGAGCGACGCGGGGAGACCTCGCGGAGGCGGTGTCCGGCTGGGAGGGGCGCGTCCGCGGGACCCTCGACGCGACCGCCGATCTGGCCGTGTTCCGGCACGACCTTCGGGAGGTGCGCCCCCTGCCCTCCTCGCTCAGCGCGGGCCGCACGGTGCTCATCGGCGACGCCGCGCACGCGCTCGCGCCGACCCTCAACCAAGGCGCGAACCTCGCGCTGGAGGACGGCGTGACGCTCGGGGGTGTGCTTGCCGGCGGAGCGAGCCTTCCCGAGGCGCTGCGACGGTTCGACGAGCTGCGGCTGTGTCGATGCCGCAGGATCGCGACCCGGTCGCGCTGGATGCTGGGCCTCGGGGCGGGCTGGAAGGGACCCGGCCCGGCGCGCGACCTGTTGGTCCGGCTGGGTGGCCGTTGGCTGCCGTCGGCGACGGCGGTGGGCTGAGGAACGGGGTTGGGGGCGCATTTCCCGTCGCCCACAGGAACCGGTGTCGGCCGGGTTCCTCATCCACAGGCGGGCGTCGGGGCGGCAAACGGAGGGGCGATTTCGACATCACACCGGTGACCGGCTGAACGGCAGCCGCTCACCGAAAGGAATCGCCATGACCACCCTCGTCCCCACCGCCGAGCGCAGGCGCGCTCGGGTCCGTCGCCTCGCCGAGCGCGGCCTGACCACCGTCGAGTACGCCGTCGGCCTGCTCGCCGCGGCCGCCGCCGCGCTCGTCCTGCTGCGCATCTTCAACGACAACACGTTCTTCCAGACGCTGTTCACCTTCGTCGTCGACGCGTTCCGCAACATCTCCGCCGGGATCAAGTGAGATGCGGCCGCCGGGCGGTCGCCGGGGCCGCCCGGCGGACCGATCGAACGAGCGGGGAATGGTGACGGTGGAGTTGGCGATCGGCGTGGTCGCGGCCACCCTGGTCGCCGCCTTCCTCACCAGCCTCACCCTGCTGGGCGTTGCCCAGGCCGCCTGCGCCGAGACCGCGTCGCAGGTGGCGCGGCAGACCGCGCGCGGCGACGACGCAGCCGTGCGCGAGGCCGAGGGCAGGGCCCCGGCCGGCGCCGTCGTCGAGGTGGCGCGGGACGGGCCGGGGGTCTCGGTGCGGGTGACAGCGCCCTTCCGGCTCCTCTCGTTGCCCGCCGTCGAGCTGAGCGCCGCGGCGTGGGCCGCCTACGAGCCGGGGATCGGGCCGTGAGGCGCCGCTATCTTGCCCCGCGGCGCGGCCTTCGCGCCGGGAGGCGCCGGGACGAGCGCGGCGCGGCGGGAGGGCTGTTGACCGTCGGGATCTGCCTCGCGGTGCTGGTGGCGAGCATGGCCGCGACGACGATCGTCGTGTGGGTGGCTCAGGCCCGACACGCGCAGCAGGCCGCGGAGCTGGCCGCCCTGGCGGGGGCGGCGGCCGCCGTCGAGGGGCGCTCCGCCTGCGACGCCGCGGCGCGCGCGGCCGAGCGGAACGACGCCAGGGTGGCCGAGTGCGTCGTCGAGGCCGCCGGGCGGTCCGTCGTGGTGGAGGTCACCGTGGCCACGGAGCTGTCGCCCGCCCCGCCCGGGGGTCCGCTGACGGTCAGCCGGCGCGCGACCGCGGGCACGTGAGCTCTTGGGGGTTTGGGGGAGGGAAAGGGGAGATCGAGTGGGATGAATCGGGGACAGTCGGGGGAATAGGGTGGTGTCATGACCTATGTAGCCAACGCTGACCGCTATGCAGAGATGCCGTTTCGCCGCCTCGGGGCCTCGGGGCTGAAGCTCCCGGCGCTGTCGCTGGGCCTCTGGCACAACTTCGGCGACGACAAGCCGCTCCAGACCCAGCGCGACATCCTGCGCCACGCCTTCGACCGGGGCATCACGCACTTCGACCTGGCCAACAACTACGGCCCGCCCTACGGCTCCGCGGAGAGCAACTTCGGCCGCATCATGGCCGAGGACTTCGCGCCCTACCGGAACGAGCTGATCATCTCCAGCAAGGCGGGCTGGGACATGTGGCCGGGCCCCTACGGCTTCGGCGGGTCGCGCAAGTACCTGCTCAGCTCGCTGGACGACTCGCTGGCCCGCATGCGCCTCGACTACGTCGACATCTTCTACCACCACCGCCCGGACCCGGAGACCCCGCTCGAGGAGACCATGACGGCGCTCGACCAGGCCGTCCGCTCCGGCAAGGCGCTCTACGCCGGCATCTCGTCGTACTCGGCCGGCCTGACGCTGCGCGCGCAGGAGATCGCCCGGGATCTCGGCACCCCGCTGGTCATCCACCAGCCGTCGTACTCCATCCTCAACCGCTGGGTCGAGGACGGCGAGCCGAACCTGCTGGCGGCCTGCGCCCAGGCGGGCATGGGCGTCATCGCCTTCTCCCCGCTGGCGCAGGGCATGCTCACCGACCGCTATCTGGACGGCATCCCGGAGGGCTCGCGCGCCACGCAGGGCAAGTCGCTCAGCGCCGACCTTCTCTCCGAGGGCAACATCGGCCACCTGCGCGTGCTCAACGCGATCGCCGAGAACCGCGGGCAGACGCTTGCCCAGATGGCGCTGGCCTGGGTGCTGCGCGACCAGGGGGACGCGTCGGTCACCACCGTGCTGATCGGCGCCTCGTCGACGGCGCAGCTGGACGACAACCTCGGCGCGCTCGGCACCCTCGAGTTCTCCGCGGAGGAGCTGGCGGCCATCGACGAGCACGGCGGCGTCGAGGGCATCAACCTCTGGCAGGGGGCCACCGACTCGGTGAAGTGAGCCCCGGACGCGGGCATGGGCCCATGACCTGTCGCGCGAAAGGCCGCGACGGGCAACTACCATGACGCCCATGCCCGCACCCCTTACCGTCGATGCCGCGCGCCTCCGCGCCGACCTGGCCGCCGCCTCCTACACCGTCGACGCCGTGCTCGCCCGCATCGGCGACCTCGGCCAGGAGGGGCTCGGCCGCAACTGCACCGTGCCCGCCGACGTCGCGCTCGGCGACGCCCGCGACCCGCTCGCGACGCTGATCCGCCTGTTCCTGCTCCAGCAGAGCGTCCTTACGGCCGACGTCACCGGCGTCCTCGACGCCGCGGCGCTGCTCGCCGCCGAGTACCTCGCCGAGGACCGTGGGCGCCTCTTCGCCCTCGTCGACGTCCGCCCCTACGGCTCGCCCGACGACGGCGCCTCCGGCTGGCTGGTCGCCGACCCGACGCCCGGCCTCGACCACATCGTCGACCCGACCGAGCCCGAATACGTGCTGGGCGCCTCCCCGGCGTCGACGACGCTGGCCCAGATCGCCATGCGCGCCCCGGTCGGCAGCGCGCTCGACCTTGGCACCGGGTGCGGCGTGCAGTCGCTCCACCTCGCGAGGCACGCGGCCCGCATCGTCGGCACGGACGTTAACCCGCGGGCGCTGGAGCTGGCCGCGCTCACCGCGGCCCTGAACGGCGCCGACGTCGACCTGCGCGAGGGATCCCTCTACGAGCCCGTCGCGGGTGAGCGGTTCGACCTCATCGTCTCCAACCCGCCGTTCGTGATGAGCCCGCCGCGCGCCGAGGCCGACACCCTGGCCTACCGCGAGGCGAACTTCGAGGCCGACGCGCTCGTCGAGACCCTCGTCCGCGGCGCCGCCGACCACCTCGCGCCCGGCGGCAGCCTGCAACTGCTGACCAACTGGGCGGTCCTCGACCAGCCCTGGGAGGAGCGGCTCCGGGGCTGGGTCCCCGACGGCTGCGACGCCTGGGTGATCGAGCGCGAGCGCCTCGACGTCTTCTCCTACATCGAGATGTGGCTCGCCGACGCCGGGCTGGCGGGCAGGCCGGGCTGGCGCGCCGCCTACGACGAGTGGCTCGCCTACTTCGACCGCCTCGGCATCCGCTCGGTGGGCATGGGCTGGATCCTGGTCACGCGCGCGGACCGCGAGCGGCCGCACCTGCGGTTCGAGAGCTGGCCCCACCCCGTCGCCCAGCCCGTCGGCGACGTCTTCGCCCGCCACGCCGCCGCCGTCGACGCCTTCCAGCTCCCCACCGCGGACCTCCTGGCCGTCCGCCCGCGCCTCGTCGACGTGGAGCAGGAGACCATCGGCAGGCCCGGCGCGGAGGACCCCGAGCACGTCGTCTTCCGCCAGCGCACGGGGCTGCTGCGCGCCGTCAAGGCCGACACCGCGCTGGCCGCGACCCTCGGCGCGCTCGACGGCGACCTCACCGTCGGGCAGGTGCTTTCCGCCGTCGCCCAGGTCCTCGAGGTGGACGCCGCGGAGCTCGCGGCCGCCCTGCTCCCGGACGTCCGCCAAGCTCTCCTCGACCAACTGCTGGTGCTGGAGGCGCGCTAGCCTGACGCCCGGCCGCATTGACACGCCAGGCTATTGTTCGACTCAGTCTCAACTCCCGGAGGGTCCTCCCTATGGCTTCCAAGCGTCTCGTGATCGTGGAGTCGCCGACCAAGGCGACCAAGATCGCCGGCTACCTCGGCCGCGACTACGTCGTCGAGTCGTCGCGCGGCCACGTCCGCGACCTGCCCACCTCGGCCGCCGAGGTGCCCGCGAAGTACAAGGGCGAGAAGTGGGCCCGCACCGGCGTCAACGTCGACGACGACTTCCAGGCCATCTACGTCGTCTCGCCCGACAAGAAGGGCACCATCCGCGACCTCAAGGCCAAGCTGAAGGACGCCGACGAGCTCCTGCTCGCCACCGACGGTGACCGCGAGGGCGAGGCCATCGCGTGGCACCTCAAGGAGGAGCTGAAGCCGAAGGTGCCGGTCAAGCGCATGGTGTTCCACGAGATCACCAAGTCCGCCATCCTCGAGGCCGTCGCGAACCCCCGCGACATCGACGTCGACCTGGTCGACGCCCAGGAGACCCGCCGCATCCTCGACCGCCTCTACGGCTACGAGGTCTCGCCCGTGCTGTGGAAGAAGGTCATGCCGCGGCTGTCGGCCGGACGCGTGCAGTCGGTCGCGACCCGCCTCGTCGTCGACCGCGAGCGCGACCGCATCGCCTTCGTCCCCGCCTCCTACTGGGACCTCGACGTCACCCTCGACGCCGGCGCGGACGCCGACCCCCGCAACTTCCCCGCCCGCCTGGCCGAGGTCGGCGGCACGCGCGTCGCCCAGGGCCGCGACTTCGACTCCTCCGGCGCGCTCACCGGCGGCCAGGCCCTCGTGCTCGACGAGGCCGCCGCGAAGACCCTCGCCGACGCCCTCCAGGCGGCGAGGCTCACCGTCGCCTCCGTCGAGGCCAAGCCGTACACGCGCCGCCCCTACGAGCCGTTCCGCACCACGACGATGCAGCAGGAGGCCGGCCGCAAGCTGGGATTCTCCGCGCAACGCGCGATGTCGGTGGCGCAGGAGCTGTACGAGAAGGGCTTCATCACCTACATGCGCACCGACTCGGTGACGCTGTCCGGCCAGGCCATCGCGGCCGCGCGCCGGGCCGTCTCAGAGCTGTTCGGCGACCGCTTCCTGCCCGAGAAGCCCCGCGTCTACGCCTCGAAGGTCAAGAACGCGCAGGAGGCCCACGAGGCCATCCGCCCCGCGGGCGACACCTTCGCGCACCCCGACAAGACCGGGCTGGTCGGCGACGCCTTCCGCCTCTACCAGCTGATCTGGCGCCGCACGCTCGCCTCGCAGATGGCCGACGCCCGCGGCGAATCCGTCTCGGTGACCGTCGACGCCGCGTTCGACGGGGCGTCCGTGCTCGGCCGCGAGGTCGGCGCTGCGCGCCTGGTCGCGTCGGGCCGCACCATCACGTTCCCCGGCTTCCTCAAGGCCTACGTCCAGGGCACCGACGACGACTCGGCCTCCGACGACGCGCAGACCCGCCTCCCGATCCTCGCGAAGGGGCAGGGCCTCGACGTCGCGAAGGTCGCCCCCGCGGGGCACGAGACCCGCCCGCCCGCCCGCTACACCGAGCCGTCGCTCGTGGCGAAGCTGGAGGAGCTGGAGATCGGCCGCCCGTCGACCTACGCCTCGATCATCCGCACCATCACCGCCCGCGACTACGTGTTCAAGAAGGGCTCGGCCCTCGTCCCGACCTGGCTGGCGTTCGCCGTGACCCGCCTGCTGGAGGAGCACTTCTCCGAGCTCGTCGACTACGCGTTCACCGCGCAGCTCGAGGAGCAGCTCGACGAGATCGCCTCGGGCGAGGCGCGCCGCCTGCGCGTGCTCACCGACTTCTACTTCGGGCCCGACGGCGACGCGCAGCAGGGCCTCGAGACCCTTGTCACCGAGCTGGGCGAGATCGACGCCCGCGCGCTGTCGACCTTCCCGCTGCGCGACTCCGGCATCGACGTGCGCGTCGGCCGCTACGGCACCTACGTCGAGGCCTCGGACGGCCGCCGGGCCAACGTCCCCGACGACCTGCCTCCCGACGCGCTCACCGTCGAGGTGGCCGAGGAGCTGCTCTCCAAGCCGCTCGACGAGGAGCGCGAGCTCGGCGTCGACGAGGCCAGCGGCAACCTGGTCGTCGCCAAGAACGGCCGCTACGGGCCTTACGTCACCGAGGTGCTGCCGGAGGACGCGCCCAAGTCGGCCAAGCCGCGCACGGGGTCGCTGTTCAGCTCCATGTCGCTCGACTCGGTCGACCTGGAGACCGCGCTCAAGCTGATGAGCCTGCCGCGCGTCGTCGGCGCCGACGCCGAGGGCAACGAGATCACCGCGCAGAACGGCCGCTACGGCCCGTATCTCAAGCGCGGCACGGACTCGCGCTCGCTGACCTCCGAGGACCAGATCTTCGACATCACCCTCGACGAGGCCCTCGCCATCTACGCGCAGCCCAAGACGCGGGGGCGGGCCGCCGCGGCCGCCCCGTTGAAGGAGTTCGGCCCCGACCCCGTGTCGGCCAAGCCCGTCGTCCTCAAGTCGGGGCGCTTCGGCCCCTACGTGACCGACGGCGAGACCAACGCCACGCTGCGCCGCGACGACGACCCCGCCACCGTCGCCCCGGAGCGGGCGTTCGAGCTGCTGGCCGAGAAGCGCGCGAAGGGCCCGGCCCCGAAGCGGACGACGAAGCGCGCCCCGGCGAAGCGCGCGACCACCACCAAGCGGGCCACCACCAAGGCCGCGCCGAAGGCCTGACGGGTCCGAGGGGGAGCGATGGGCAAGAAGGCCAAGCGGCGGGCGGTCCTGCGGATCGAGGTGCCCTTCACCTCAGACCCGCCGGTGCTGACGTCGGACGCCCTCGGCCTGCCGCGGTTGCTGCGGCGCCCCGCGGCCAGCTTCGTCATGGACGTCACGGTGATCGACGCCGCCGACGGCAGGCTGCTGCGCGACGGCGTCGTCGTGGCCCACCGCGTCGTCGGCGGGATCGGCGAGTGGTATCTCTCCGCCCCCCGGTGGTCTCCTCACCTGCCCGAGGAGTGCACCCGGCCGCTCGGCACGAGCGGCGACCTGCCCGTCGAGCTGGCCCACCGCCTGCGTCCGCTGATCCGCGGCGCGGTGCTCGGTCCCATCGCCGCGCTGCGCTGCACCCGCGACGAGTGGGCGCTGCGCGACGCCGAGGGCGGGGTCGCCGCCGTCGTGCGCGACGAGCGCGTCACCGTCCGGCACGGCGGCGTGGCCACCGCCCGCTACCGCGAGATCACGATCACCCCCGAGAGGCGCGGGCTCACGAAGGCGCAGCGCGACTTCCTCACCGCCGCGGGCCTCGCCGTCAACGGCACCGTCGTCGCGCAGTTCCCTACGCTGCAGGAGCGCCTCGGAGCGCCCGCGACGGGCCTCACCAACTTCCCCGTCCCGCGGCCGCTGGCCCCGGATGCCACGCTCGAGGACTTCGTCTCCTCCGTCTTCGCCACGCACCTCCTGGCCATCGCGACCACGGACCTCGCGCGGCGCAGGGCGGAGAGCGACGACGTCGGCGGCGTCAACGCGCAGCTCTGGGAGCTGGGCAAGGACCTGCGTGGCCTCGCCCCCGTGTTGGAGCCGAAGTGGCGGGAGGCCACCGAGCGGCTGCTCGGCGGCCTCCCCTGGTCGACGCCCGCGGAGCTGGAGCCCGCGCTGCCCGCGGTGCTCGACGCGCTGGTGGGCGGGGCGCGGGCGCCCCGCCTCGGCGACCTGGCCCGCCGCCCCGCGGCGGTCGTCCTGCTCGACCGCGCCGTACACGCGGGCCGGATCCTCAAGGAGCGTTGCGGCGCCCTGACCGTCGAAGCCCCCGGCGAGCAGTGGGCGGCTGCGCGCCTCGCCGCCGAACAGCTGGTGGTGGCCGCCCGGGTCGTCTCGCCGCTGGCGCCCGAGCTGCTCGGCAAGGTGCTCGTCGGGGTGGAAGACGTCGTGACGGCGTTGCGCGCGTGCGAGTCCGACGCCTCCGTCGCCCCGCCGGAGCTTGGCGGGATGTCGGCGGAGCAGGCCTTCCTGCTCGGTGCCGAGCTGGAGCGTAAGCGCGCCCTCGCCGTTGCCCGCAGGGCGGACTTCATCGAGCGCTGGCCCGGCACAGTGAAGCGGGCGAGGAAGCGGTTGGGGAAGGCGAGGAAGCAGTGACCGGTCTTTTCGTGGTGTTCGAGGGCGGCGACTCGGCGGGCAAGACGACCCAGTCGGAGCTGCTCTGCGGATGGCTCGAGGCCCGGGGCCGGGCGTTCGTCGCGACCCGCCAGCCCGGCGGCACCGAGGTCGGCTCGCACCTCCGACGGCTGGTGCTCGACCCGTCCTTCGGCGACGTGTCGCCGCGCGCCGAGGCGCTGATGTACGCCGCCGACAAGGCACAACACGTCCACGAGCTGATCGCGCCCGCGCTGGCCCGCGGCGAGGTCGTGGTCAGCGACCGCTACGTCGAGTCGATGGTCGCCTACCAGGGCGCGGGCCGCGGGCTCGGCACCGAGGAGATCGCGCGCATCGCCTGGTGGGCCGTTAACGGCCTCCACCCCGACCTCACCGTCGTCCTCGACGTCCACCCCGACGACGGCGTGTCGCGGATCGCGGAGAAGGACCGCCTGGAGAGCGCGGGCACGGATGTGCACGAGCGCGCGCGTCAGCACTTCCTCGACCGGGCCGCCGCCGATCCCGAGCACTTCCTCGTCCTGAACGCGCGCCTTCCGCGCGGGGAGATCGCCGCCGCCGTCGCCGCCCGCGTCGCCGAGCTGCTGGCCACGCGGGCTGTCAGTTCCTGATGGCAGGATGATCCCCATGGGTGACGTGTGGTCCGAGCTGATCGGCCAGCAGCGGGCGGTGGAGACGCTGCGCCGCGCGGTCGACGGCCGCAGGCACGCCATGACGCACGCGTGGCTGTTCGTCGGCCCGCCGGGCTCCGGGCGCTCCAACGCGGCCAAGGCCTTCGCCGCCGCGCTGCAGTGCGCGCGGGGCGGCTGCGGACACTGCGAGGAGTGCCGCACGACGCTGTCGGGCGCGCACCCGGACGTGACCTTGCTGCGTACGGAGAAGTTGTCGATCGGCGTTGACGAGGTGCGCGCGCTGGTGGGAAGGGCGAACCTCTCGCCGGTCATGGGGCGCTACCAGATCGTCGTCGTCGAGGACGCCGACCGCATCACCGAGCGCGGCGCCGACGCGCTGCTCAAGGGGCTCGAGGAGCCGGAGCCGCAGACGGTGTGGCTGCTCTGTGCGCCCAGCCCGGACGACGTCATCGTCACCATCCGCTCCCGCAGCCGCGCGATCAAGCTGGTCACCCCCAGCGAGGAGGCGGTCGCCGACCTGCTCGTCACCCGCGACGGCGTCTCGCCGGGCCTCGCGGCGCACGCGGCGCGGGTGGCGCAGGGCCACGTGGGACGCGCCCGGATGATCGCGAGGAGCGAGGACGCGCGCGCCCGCCGCCGGGAGATCCTCGAGCTGCCGGGCAGGCTCGACAGCGTCAGCGCCTGCCTGGAGGCGGCCGAACGCCTGGTCGCCGCGGCGGGGGCCGAGGCCACGCAGGCCACCGCGGACGTCGACGCCAAGGAGATGGCCGCGCTGCAGGAGTCGCTCGGCATGGGGACGCGGGGCGTCAGGATCCGCTCGGCGCAGGCCGCCGTCAAGGACCTGGAGGACCAGCAGAAGCTGCGCGTCAAGCGGATCCAGCGCGACGCCCTCGACCGTGTGCTCACCGAGCTGACCGGCTTCTACCGCGATGTCCTCGCCGCCCAGACCGCGCCCGGCGTCGAGCTGGTGAACGCGGACCTCGCAAGTGAGATCGAGCCCCTCGCGCGGCGCTCCACCCCCGAGCAGACGGTGCACGCGCTGGACGCCATCCTTCGCGCCCGGACGGCGCTGGAGGGCAACGTGGCGCCGCTCCTCGCCCTGGAGGCGCTCCTGATCGACCTCCAGTTCGCGCGCAGGGCGTAAGAGGTCGCGCCACGGCACCCACCTACCCGCGTGACCTCTAGAGGTCGCGCGGGCGTGTCACCCGGGTAGCCGCGGGCGTGGGTGCCAAGATTGGGGGACGAGACTGCCCACAAACATCAAGGTGAATCGAATGTCGAACAACGACTGGGTCCAGGCCGGCACCCCCCGCGAGGACGAGTGGGCCGACGAGCAGGACGAATACGGCGTGCCCGTGTCGCCCGTCGAGTGGGACGACTACGCCGCCGAGCAGTCGGTTCCCGTTCCGGAGCCGGCCGCCGCCGAAGAACCGTTGGTTGAGCTGGGCGGCGAAGAAGAAGCCCCCGTGTCGCAACCCGTCGACGAGGCACCGGTTGCCGAGGAGGCGCCGGCGGAGCCCGCCGTCGATGAGCCGGAACTGCCGGTCGCGCCCGCCGTCGATGCAACGGTGACCAAGGAAGCAGCGGCCGAGCCCGTCGTCGATGAGCCGGAACTGCCGGTCGCGCCGGAGCCGGATCCCGTGGCCACCGAGCCCATGGTCACCGAACCGGAGGCCGACGAGCCCGCGCCGAGCTATGTCGGGTTCGGTCGCCCCGTCGACGCCGCGCCGTTCTCGGACGAGGACGCAGCTGTGGAGGTCGAGGAACGTCCCCTGGCGCTCGAGGAGACCGCGGCGTTCGTCCCCGAGGAGCCGATCGCGGAGGAGGAGCCGACGCAGGCGCTGATGGCCGCCGCGGCCGTGTCCGCCGCGGCGCCCGCGCCGATCGCGGGCCTCTATCGCGAGGACGGCGAGCTGGCCCCCTCCATCGACCAGACCCAGCGCATCAACCTGGCCGACGAGGCTGCCGAGGAGCAGCGCATCGCCGACCAGCTGCGCGCCGAGAAGGAGGCCCGCGACCAGCGCCTCGGCCTCGTCGCCACCTCCGACGCCAACGCGGTGCGCGCCGCGGCCCCGCTGCCGCGCCCCGGCGTCGGCCGGTTCGCGAGCCTCGGCCTCCTGGCCCTGCGCCTCGTCACCGCGGCCATCCTCGGGATCATCGGCTACCAGATCCTCTCCAACGTCGACGCGAGCGCCGAGCTGCTTGGCCGCACGTTGCTGCCCGAGCCCCGGCTCCTCACCTGGATCGTCGGCTTCGGCCTCGCCGCCCTCGCCGTGATGCTCGTCATCGGCCTCGCGGTGCGCGTCGTCGGCTTCCTGATGACCGTCCTGGCCGTCGGCTCGCTCGCGTTCCTGCGCTGGGGCGCTTTCAGCGTGTTCCGCCCCGGAATCGACGGCTTCATCGGCGACCGCGACCTGCTGCTGGCGGCCGTCGGCATCCTGTTCTTCTGCGTGGGCGGCGGCCGCGCGGGCGTCGACGCGGCGTTCTCGCTCGCCCGCTGGCGCGCCAAGGAGGCCAAGCGCTCCTAACCGCTGAAAGGGTGCCCGGCCATCAGGCTAGGCTGAGTCCATGGCACGGGTGATGGCCGTCGCGTTCGAGAGGCACGGCCAGTTGCACTACCTCGACCCCGGCGACGGCCAGTACCGCGTCGGGCAATGGGTGCGCTATCCGACCGAGGACGGGGTGGAGGTCGCGCAGGTCGTGTGGGCCGCCGAGGAGGTCCCCGAGGACCTCGGGGCCATCCCCGTCTGCCGGGGCGCGGCGAGCGACGCCGACCTGCGCCGCGACAAGGCCAACCGCGCGTTTCGCGCAGAGGCGGCCGACGTCGCCCGGGGCCTGATCGCCACGCACGGGCTGCCGATGAAGGTGGTGGGCGTCGACTACGTCGACAGCCTCCCGGACGTCGACCGGCTCGTCGCCGTCTACTACACGGCCCCGCACCGGGTCGACTTCCGCGCGCTGCTCCGCGACCTCGCCCGCGGGCTGAACGCGCGCATCGACCTCAGGCAGGTGGGCTCGCGCGACGCGGCCCGGCTGATCGGCGGCATCGGGTCGTGCGGGCGTGAGCTGTGCTGCACGACGTTCCTGGTCGACTTCGAGCCCGTCTCGCTGCGGCTCGCGCGCGTGCAGGGGCTCCCGCCCAATCCGCTCCAGATCGCGGGCGCCTGCGGCAAGCTCATGTGCTGCCTGGCGTTCGAACACCCGCTGTACGTCGACTTCCACCGGCGCGCCCCCGGC
>Ga0116181_1001685_pt1 | contig 18800 bp, 17 predicted proteins | sample AD_UKC075_MetaG_FD_89752 | JGI IMG/M metagenome (GOLD analysis project Ga0116181, IMG submission 89752) | Active sludge microbial communities of municipal wastewater-treating anaerobic digesters from USA - AD_UKC075_MetaG | ecosystem: Engineered > Bioreactor > Anaerobic > Digestate | place: USA...
CGGCCAGCACCAGATGTGGGCGGCGCAGTACTTCCCGTTCTTCGAGCCGAACAAGTGGCTCACCTCGGGTGGCCTGGGCACCATGGGCTACGGCCTGCCCGCCGCGATCGGCGCGCAGCTGGGTAACCCGGACAGCCTGGTGATCGACATTGCCGGCGATGCCTCGATCCAGATGAACATCCAGGAACTGGGCACGGCGACCCAGTACCGCCTGCCGGTCAAGGTCTTCATCCTCAACAACGAATGGATGGGCATGGTCCGCCAGTGGCAGGAACTGACCTACGAAAGCCGCTATTCGAACTCCTATTCCGACAGCCTGCCCGATTTCGTGAAACTGGCCGAGGCTTACGGCTGGAAGGGCATCCGCATCGAAGACGAAAGCCAGCTCGACGCCGGAATCCAGGCGATGGTCGACCATGACGGCCCGGTGATAGTCGATTGCCTGGTCGCCAAGGAAGCCAACTGCTTCCCGATGATCCCCAGCGGCGCGGCGCACACCGACATGATCCTCTACGGCGATACCGTGGCGGGAACCATGGACGACGAAGCCAAGGCGCTGGTCTAAGGGGGGCCTCACCATGATGAAGATCAAGCATGAAGCGTCGGAACGCCACGTCCTGACCATCACGGTCGATAACGAGGCGGGGATTCTCGCCAAGATCGCCGGACTGTTCACCGCGCGCGGCTATAACATCGACAGCCTGACCGTGGCCGACATTACCGAGAACCACTCGGTCAGCCGGATCACCATCGTCACCCACGGCCCGCCGGCGGTGATCGACCAGATCCACGCCCAGCTCGACCGGCTGGTGCCGGTACACAAGGTGGTCGACCTCACCGAAATGGGCGCCCACGTCGAGCGCGAGCTGGCGCTGGTCAAGGTGGCCGGCACGGGCGAGGCGCGGGTCGAGGCGCTGCGCCTGGCCGACGTGTTCCGCGCCAAGGTGGTCGATACCACCACCCACAGCTTCGTGTTCGAACTGACCGGCACGCCCGACAAGATCGACCGCTTCGTCAGCCTCATGCGCGAGCTGGGGCTGGTCGAGGTTGGCCGTACCGGCGTGGTCGGCATGATGCGGGGGGCCGAGGCTGCCTAGGATTTAACCCCTTCCCTTTCCTGCGCCGTCACCTGAACTCGTTTCAGGGTCCATGGTGCGCCAAAGGCCAGGGCAGGATTTGTTGCGCAATGGATGCTGAAACAAGTTCAGCATGACGTTTGAATAGGAAGCGGAAATGAAGGTTTACTACGACGCCGATTGCGACCTGAACCTGGTCACGGGCAAGAAGATCGCCGTTCTGGGCTATGGCAGCCAGGGCCACGCCCACGCGCAGAACCTGCGTGACAGCGGCGTCAAGGAAGTGGCGATCGCGCTGCGCCCCGGTTCGGCCAGCGCCAAGAAGGCCGAAGCCGCCGGCTTCAAGGTGATGCCGAACAAGGAAGCCGCCGCCTGGGCCGACGTGCTGATGATCCTTGCGCCTGACGAGCACCAGGCCGCGATCTGGGCCGACGACATCAAGGGCAACCTGCGCCCCGGCGCCGCGCTGGCCTTTGCCCACGGCCTCAACATCCACTTCGGCCTGATCGAAGTGCCGTCCGACATCGACGTCATCATGATCGCGCCCAAGGGCCCGGGCCACACCGTGCGCGGCGAATACGTCAAGGGCGGCGGCGTGCCCTGCCTGATCGCGGTCCACCAGGACGCGACCGGCAATGCCCATGACGTTGCCCTGGCCTATGCCTCGGGCGTTGGCGGCGGTCGCTCGGGCATCATCGAGACCAACTTCAAGGAAGAGTGCGAAACCGACCTGTTCGGCGAGCAGGCCGTGCTGTGCGGCGGCATCACCCACCTGATCCAGGCCGGGTTCGAAACGCTGGTCGAAGCCGGTTACGCTCCGGAAATGGCCTATTTCGAGTGCCTCCACGAAACCAAGCTGATCGTCGACCTGCTCTATGAAGGCGGCATCGCCAACATGCGCTATTCGATCTCGAACACCGCGGAATACGGCGACATCACCACCGGTCCGCGCATCATTACCGCCGAAACCAAGGCCGAAATGAAGCGCGTGCTGGCCGACATCCAGTCGGGCCGGTTCGTGAAGAACTTCGTGCTCGACAACCGCGCCGGCCAGCCCGAGCTGAAGGCAGCCCGCAAGGCAGCCGAAGCCCACCCGATCGAACAGACCGGCTCGCAGCTGCGCGCGATGATGCCGTGGATCGGCAAGAACAAGCTGGTGGACCAGGAAAAGAACTGAGTCCGATCCAATCTGACTGTTTGACCTGACAGCGCCTCCGGGGCAGGATTGCGAACAATTCGCAAGTCCTTCCCCGGAGGTTTTTCATGTCCAGCCGCATCCTTACCGCCCTTGCCCTCGGCAGCGCCTTGCTGCTGACCGCGCCGACCTACGCGCAAAAGGCCCCGGCGCTTCCCGGCAGCAAGTCCACCGCAGCCGTCACTGGCGGCACCTATCAGGCCGATCCCGGCCACACGCTGGTGCGCTGGACGGTCGATCACTTCGGCTTCAGCCCCTACACCGGCCTGTTCGGCGGGGTAACCGGCACGCTGGAACTTGATCCGAAGAACCCGGCGGGCGCCAAGTTCGACGTCACGATTCCGGTTGCAGGCGTGGCAACCGCCAGTTCCGCCCTCACCGCCCACCTGCTGCGCGCGCCCAAGGAAGCGGGCGGCAAGCCCGACTTCTTCGGCGCCGATCCCGCCCCGGCCCGCTTCGTTTCGACCCGGGTGGTCGTCACCGGCAAGGATCGCGGCAAGATCAGCGGCAACCTGACGCTCAACGGCGTGACCCACCCGGTGACACTGGACGCGACCTTCTACGGCGCGGGCAAGGCTCCGGCCGCGATGGGCGGCAAGGAAAACGTCGGTTTCACCGCGCGCGGCACGATCCTGCGCAGCCAGTTCGGCGTGGCCTATGCCATTCCGCTGGTGTCGGACGCGGTCCAGCTGGAAATCGCGGCGGCCTTCGCCAAGTAGGCCGCACTCAGCGCATCAGGGCAAAGGCGGTGCGCAGTTCGCGCACGAAGGCATCAGGCTGTTCCCAGGCGGCGAAGTGCCCGCCCTTGTCCATCTCGCCCCAGTGGACGAGGTTCGGGAAATTGCGCTCCGCCCATCGGCGCGGACAGGGCAGGATTTCCTTCGGGAAGGCGCTGACCGCGACCGGAAGCGTCACCTGCTGCGGCGTAAAGCTGCCGAAGCTCTCCCAGTAGAGCCGGGCAGAGGAAGCGCCGGTGGCCGGCAGCCAGTAGAGCATCAGGTTGTCGAGGATCGCATCGCGCGACAGCGCGTCGAACGGCGATCCGGCATTGTCGGTCCAGGCCCACATCTTCTCGAAAATCCAGCCCGCCAGCCCTGCCGGACTGTCGACCAGCCCGTAACCCACGGTCTGGGGCCGCGTGCGCTGCTGGGTGGAATAGCCCGAATCCCAGTCCAGATAATGCTTGAGCGCGCCCAGCGCCTTGACCTCGGCGGGGGTGGGATTGGCCAGTTCCTCAGGCTCGGGCCGCCCGACCGGCATGTTGAGGTGGATACCGATGCAGCCCTGCACCTGCTGCACGCCAATCGCGGTTGTCACCGCACTGCCCCAGTCGCCGCCCTGCGCGACCCAGCGGTCATAGCCCAGGCGCGCCATCAGTTCGCCCCAGGCGCGGCCGATCTTCTCCACCCCCCAGCCGGTGTGCTTGGGCTTGCCCGAAAATCCGAACCCCGGCAGCGACGGCGCGACAACGTGGAAGGCCTGCCCGCCGTCCTCCGGATTGGCCAGCGCCTCGATCACGCCCATGAATTCGATCACCGAACCCGGCCAGCCGTGGGTGATGACCAGCGGCAGAGCATCGGCATTGGGCGAGCGGACATGCAGGAAATGGATGTCCAGCCCGTCGATTTCGGTAATGAACTGGCCCAGCGCGTTGAGCCGCGCCTCGCAGGCCCGCCAGTCATAACCGCGCCGCCAGTAGCCGACGAGATCCTGCAACGCCGCCAGCGGCGTCCCTTGCGACCAATCGTCCACCGCCTCCTTTTCCGGCCACCGGGTCAGGTCGATCCGCGTGTTCAGATCGTCGATCTGCGACTGCGGGATGGCGAGCGTGAAGGGGCGAATCTGCGTCATGGGGCGCAGCCTATGCGACAATCGCGATTGTGTTAACCGCGCAATTAAAGCTATCCCTCTGCCCTTGGAGAGGAGACACACAAGTGGTCCAGCCGCAGCTTGCCGGGATAAAGGTGGTGGACCTGACCACCGTGGTGTTCGGCCCCTATTGCACGCAGATCCTGGCCGATCTTGGCGCCGATGTGATCAAGGTGGAAAGCCCCGGCCTTGGCGACACCTTCCGCTGGTCCGCGCCCGCGCCGACCACCCCGTCGATGGCGCCGGGATTCATGGCGGTCAACCGGGGCAAGCGCTCGATCGCGCTCGATCTGAAGAGCGCGGACGACCTTGCGGTAATGCACGATCTGCTGCGCGATGCCGACGTGTTCGTGGTCAACGTGCGGGGCAAGGCGCTGGAGCGGCTGGGGCTGGACCATGCAGCGGTCCGCGCGCTCAATCCGGCCATCGTCTATGTCCACTGCGTCGGCTTCGGGCAGGACGGCCCCTATGCCGACCTGCAAGCCTATGACGATGTGATCCAGGCCGCGACCGGCACGGCCACCCTGCTGCCGCGCGTCGATGGCGATCCCCGCCCGCGTTACCTGCCCTCGCTGATCGCCGACAAGGTGGCGGGCCTCCACGCCGCCTACGGCACCATGGCCGCACTATTCAGCCGCGAGCGCACCGGCGAGGGGCAATGCGTGGAAGTGCCGATGTTCGAGGTGTTTTCCAGCTTCATGATGCTGGAGCATCTGGGCGGGCAGACCTTCGATCCACCGGTTGGTCCGGTCGGCTATGCCCGCCAGATCGATCCGCTGCGCCAGCCCTTCCCCACTGCCGACGGCGCGATCTCGATCGTGATCTACACCCATGACGCCTGGGACCGGGTCTTCACCCTGCTGGAAGACCCTGCCTTCATCGCGCAGGAGCGGTTCAACGTGCCGGGCGGCCGGGGCACGCACCAGAACGAGCTTTATGCCCACCTTGCGAAACTGACCCCGAACTTCACTACGGCGGAACTGCTGCGGCGCTGCGCTGCGGTGCAGATCCCGGCCCAGCCAGTGCGTGACCTTGGCGAGGTAATTGACGATCCGCACCTCAACGCGGTGGGCTTCTTCAGGCGGCGCGAGCATCCCACCGAGGGGGCCTATTTCGAACAGGCGCAGCCGGTGAAGTTCTCGTCCGGCAGCGCGGCGCCGGTCAGGATGCCGCCCAACCACGACCAGCACGGCGCGGAAATCCGGGCGGAACTGGCGGCGAGGAAGGGCTGAACCGCTCCGGCGCGCTCCTGCGTCGGTTAATATCCCCTGCCCCGTTCATGTCGAGCCAAGTCGAGGCACCGCGCACCCGTGTCTCGACTTCGCTCGACACGAACGGAGGTGGGTGGATATGGAAGAATGTCTCCCCCCGTCAGCCCGTAACGGCTGCCTTCGATGCCGCTTCCACCCGCGAGCGGTCCGCCAGCATCATCGTGGTCGAAGCCTTGGCCAGGACATTGCCGTCCTCGTCCAGCAGGTGGCCTTCGTAAAACGCGGTCTTGCGGCCATTGCGCACCGCCCAGCCCTCCGCGATCACCAGTCCGGGGCGCACCGGGGCAAAGAAGCTGACCTTCAATTCCAGCGTCATCGGCGTCACGTCGGCACCATTCCGCGCAATCGCCGCGTGGGCCATGGCCGCGTCGATCCAGCCGGTGACGAAGCCGCCCTGCACCACTCCGCCGGAATGGCACATGTCGGCGCGCGCCCGGTATTCCAGCCGCGCGCGGCCTTCGGGGTTCATTTCCGCGATGCGCACAAGGCTCATCGTCTCGTAAAGCGGGTCGCCCGCAGTATCGCTCATCGGACTTACGCCAGCGCCGAATAGATCAGGGTCTTGAGCTCGCGCCGGACCGGATAGACGCTGGAGGGCGACAGCTGGGTCATGAACACCATGGTCAGCCGCTCGACCGGATCGACGAAGAACGCGGTCGAGAACATGCCGCCCCAATAGAACTCACCGACCGATCCGGGGATCATGGTGCGCGCCTGATCCAGGTTGACCGCAAAGCCCAGGCCGAAGCCGACGCCCGCATTGGTCGCCTCGCTGAACAGCGACTTGGACCAGCTGGCCAGGTCTCCGCCATCGGGCAGGTGGTTCATGGTCATCAGTTCCAGCGTCTTGCGCGAAACGATCCGTTCCCCCTCAAGCTCGCCGCCGTTCAGCAGCATGGTGCAGAAGCGATGGTAATCGAGCGCGGTGGAAACGAGGCCGCCGCCGCCCGAAACCTGGCGCGGCTCGCGGCTCCAGGCGCTTTCCTCGGCCCGGTCGTACATAACCCGGCCCTTTCCGGGCACGAAGGTGTAGCAATCGGTCAGCCGGTCGGTCTTGCCCTCCGGCACGGTGAAGAAGGTGTCGTCCATCTTCAACGGGGCGAAGATGCGGCTGCGGAAGAAGTCGCCCAGCGACTGGCCCGACAAGCGCTGGACCACCGCGCCGAGGACATCGGTGGAAACCGAATAGTTCCACCCCTCGCCCGGCGAGAATTCCAGCGGAATGCCGGCCAGCGCGGCGACGAAGCCATCCAGATCGAGATTGCCGTGCCAGTTCTCCAGTTTGCCCTCGCGGTAGGCGGCATCCATGTTGGAACGGTTCTGGAAGCCGTAGGTCAGGCCCGAGGTGTGGCGCAGCAGGTCGACCATCAGCATCGGCCGCGTGCAGGGCTTGGTCAGAAACGGCACCCCGGCCCCGCCGCCATTGTAGACGCCCAGATCCTTGAATTCCGGCAGGACGTGGTGGACCGGCGTATCGAGCGCGACCTTGCATTCCTCCACCAGCATCATGAAAGCGATCGAGGTGATCGGCTTGGTCATGCTGGCGATGCGGAACAGCGAGCCTTCGTCGATGGTCCTGCTGCCGCCTTCGCGCGCGGGGCCTTGCGAGGAGAAATGCGCAATCTCGCCGTCGCGGGCGATCAGCACCTGGGCGTGGGGCAGCTTGCCGCTATCCAGATACCGCTCCTTGATGAAGGCATCCATGCGGGCAAGGCGTCGGGCATCGAATGCGCCGCCGGGCGCGGTGATCAGGGACACATGGCTCTCCGTGAAATCGGTTGCACTTTGCGCACCTGTATTGCCCGTGAAGCGGGACGCGGCAAGGGCCGAGGCACGGGGCGATGCGCGTTTTCCTACAGGACGGCTCACAGGCTATTGTCCGGGCCATGCCGTGCCTTGCCGTCCTTCCCCTCCCGGTTCCTCCACCCGGTTCGCCCGCGCCCGACGGAAGGTCACACCTCGCCCGTGGGGCACATCCCGATCAAGGCCGCGTCAGCCGCGCAATTGCGCCAATCGGCAGCCGGGATGGCGCGAAAGGTCACGGCACAAAAAACGCGGCAGAGTGTCCAGCGCGGTTGTGGTCCCTTCGCCCCTTTACAAGCCCGCCCCCGCTCGCCATAGGCTTGGCCCATGACGCTCGCGCGCACCTCGAACCTGGGCCTTACCCTGCGACTTATCCGCCCTTGGGCGTGAGCTGGTGCGTCCCCGCCGGACGTCCGGCGGCTCCCAAGGGGATCGAGACACACCGTATAGTCGCAATGCCAGTTATCGAGACGCTATCATGACCATGCTGAAGAACCCCGGGGCCAAGTACCGCGCCTTCCCGCCGATCAACCTGCCCGACCGCCAGTGGCCCTCGAAGGTCATCGACAAGGCGCCGCGCTGGCTTTCCACCGACCTGCGCGATGGCAACCAGGCGCTGATCGACCCGATGGGCGCGGAAAAGAAGATGCGCTTCTTCGACCTGCTGCTGAAGGTCGGCTGCAAGGAGATCGAGGTCGGCTTCCCCGCATCGGGCGCGACCGATTTCGATTTCATCTCAGGCCTGGTGCGCGGCGACAAAGTGCCCGAGGACGTGGCGATCCAGGTCCTCACCCAGTCGCGCCGTGATCTGATCGAAACCAGCTTCGCCAGCCTCGAAGGCTCGCGCACGGCGATCGTCCACCTGTATAACGCGGTCTCGCCGGTGTGGCGCAAGATCGTGTTCGGCATGTCGCGCGAGGACATCAAGGCCATCGCCATCGATGGCGCCAAGGTGCTGCGCGACCAGGCGGCGAAGTATCACGGGACCGACTGGGTGTTCGAATACAGCCCGGAAACCTTCTCCACCGCCGAGGTCGATTTCTCGGTCGAGGTCTGCGCGGCGGTGATGGACGTGCTCCAGCCCACGCCCGAACATCCGATCATCTTCAACCTGCCCGCCACGGTCGAATGCGCGACGCCGAATATCTATGCCGACCAGGTGGAGCTGTTCGGGCGGATGATCCCGAACCGCGACAGCGTGGTGATCTCGCTCCACACCCATAACGACCGCGGCACCGGCATTGCGGCGGCGGAGCTGGGCCTGATGGCCGGCGGCGACCGCGTGGAAGGCTGCCTGTTCGGCAATGGCGAGCGCACCGGCAACTGCGACCTGGTGACGGTCGCGCTGAATATGTACACGCAAGGCGTCGATCCCGAGCTTGATTTCTCGGACATCGACGCGATCGCCAAGACGGTCGAATACTGCAACCAGCTGCCGATCCATCCGCGCCATCCCTACGTGGGCGAACTGGTCTACACCTCGTTCTCGGGCAGCCATCAGGACGCGATCAAGAAGGGCTTCGCCGCGCGCGAGAAGCAGAACGACGAGATCTGGGAAATGCCCTATCTGCCGATCGACCCGGCAGACCTGGGCCGCAGCTACGAAGCGGTGATCCGCGTCAATTCGCAGTCCGGCAAGGGCGGGTTCGCCTGGGTGCTGGAACAGGACCAGGGCCTGAAACTGCCCAAGAAGATGCAGGCGCATTTCTCCAAGCACGTCCAGGAACTGGCCGACGAAGTGGGCCGCGAACTGTTCGCGGATGATATCTGGGACGTGTTCCAGCGCACCTACAAGCTCAGCACCCCGCAGCACTTCCAGCTGGTCGACTACGAGGAATCGAAGGCCCCTGACGGCACCCGCGTGTTCGCCGGCAAGATCGAGCTGGACGGCAAGGAACAGTCGGTTTCGGGCCGGGGCAACGGCCTGATCTCCTCGGTGGTCACCACCCTGCGCGACAGCTTCGGCGTGCAGCTTGAGGTCAAGGACTACACCGAGCACGCGATGACCGCCGGCTCGGATGCGCGCGCGGCGGCCTATGTCGAATGCGTCACGCCGGACGGCAAGACCATCTGGGGCGTCGGCATCGACGAGGACGTGGCCACCGCCAGCGTCCGCGCCGTGCTCAGCGCAGCCAACGCCGTGTAAAACGCGAAACGTCCGCGCAAAAGCGCGGGCGTTTCACCTTAATTCCCCCTCCCGCTTGCGGGAGGGGAGTCCAAGGTCGCTGCGCATCCCGCAGCGGCGTTTCAGCTGGGCGTCAGCACCATTTTCAGCGCCCCCGCCTCGCGCGCTTCGAACATGCGGTAGGCCTCGGCACCCTCGCTCAGCGGCAGGCGGTGGCTGATGTAGCGTTCGGGCCGCAGCCGCCCCGACTGCACCAGCGGGAACAGCGCGGGCAGTTCCTCCGGCACGGAACAGGTGCCGATCCGGAAGGTCAGCCCCGCCGCGAAGGCTCGCTCCAGCGGGAAGGCGAAGCGGCGCGATTGCTGGACGCCGATCACCGATACGGTCCCCCGCCGCGCCACCAACCGCAGCGCGAATTCGACCGTGGCATCACTGCCGACCACCTCGACCACGCAGTCCAGCTTGTTGCCGCGCGTGTCCTCCTTGATCCGCTCCAGCGCCTCGTCAGGATGGAGCGCGATGGCCCCCGCCGCTTCGGCCAGGGCGCGGCGTTCGGCAATCGGGTCGATCGCAAAGACCACATGCGCGCCCATCACGAAGGCGCTTTCCACCGCCATCAGCCCGATCGGGCCAAGGCCGATCACCGCCACCGACGAACCGGGCCGAATGTCCGCATTGCGCGCACCGAACCAGGCGGTGGACAGCGCATCGGTCATCATCAGCGCCTGGTCCATCGACACGCCTTCGGGCACCAGAACCGCGTTCATGTCCGCCGCCGGCACCCGTACCGCCTCGGCCTGCGATCCCTGGAGGCGGGCCGACAGGCCGTAGCACGAACCCAGGTTGAACTCGCACCTGGCGACATTGCCCGACAGGCACGAGCGGCAGGCCCCGCAGCCGACGGCGGCGGGCAGCATCACCTTGTCCCCCACTTTCAGCCGGTGGACGGCGCGCCCCACCTCCACCACTTCGCCCACCGCCTCGTGGCCAACGCAGAAGCCGGTGTCCTCGGAAAAGCCGTGGCCGTGGTAGATGTGCAGGTCCGACCCGCAGATCGAGCAAGCCGAAACCTGGACGATCGCATCGCGGTCCAATTGCGGCACGGGATCGTCCATGTCCTCGTGCCGGATGTCGCGGGCTCCGTAATAGCGCAGCGCCTTCATCGTCACCGCTCGTTCATCGCCACGTATTCCTTGATCTTCTGCTTGCCGAGCTGGCTCATGTGGACCTCGTCCGGGCCGTCGGCGATGCGCAGGTAGCGGTTGAGCGTGAAGAACCGCGCGACCGGAGTATCGTCGCTCACCCCCATGCCGCCGTGGACCTGGATCGCGCGGTCGGCGACGGTCTGGGCCATCTGCGGTGCAATCACCTTGATCGCGGCAATCAGGTCCTTGGCGACCTTGTTGCCATAGCGGTCCATCGCATCGGCGGCCTTGAACGTCAGCAGGCGCGACATCTCGATCTCGCAAAAGCTGCGGGCGATGTCCTGGCGGATGGCCGACTGGTCGGACAGCTTCTTGCCGAAAGCAACGCGGCTGTCGGCACGGCGGGCCATGATTTCCAGCGCGCGCTGGGCCTGGCCGATCGAGCGCATGCAATGGTGGATGCGGCCCGGCCCGAGGCGCCCTTGCGCGATCTCGAACCCGCGCCCCTCGCCCAGAATCAGGTTTTCCTTGGGCACGCGCACGTTGTCGAACCGCAGCTCGCACTCCCCGCCCGGCGAATTGTGCGATCCGAAGACCGTCAGGTGCCGCACGATGGTGATGCCCGGCGTGTTCGGCTCGACCAGGATCTGCGAATGCTGGGCGTGGCGCGGGGCGTTGAAATCGGTCTTGCCCATCACGATCCAGATGTCGCAGCGCGGGTGCATCGCGTTGGAAATCCACCACTTGCGCCCGTTGATCACATATTCGTCGCCATCGGGCGTGATCGACAATTCAAGGTTGGTGGCATCCGACGACGCGACCTGCGGCTCGGTCATTACGTAGGCCGAACGGATCGTGCCATCGAGCAGCGGCTTCAGCCACTTTTCCTGCTGCGCGGGGCTGCCGAACTTCGCCAGCACTTCCATGTTGCCGGTATCGGGCGCGGAGCAATTGAACACCTGGCTGGAAAACGGCACCCGGCCCATGATCTCGGCCAGCGGGGCATATTCGAGGTTGGTAAGACCGGGCGAGAATTCGCCGTATTCGTGCGGCAGGAACAGGTTCCACAGGCCCTTGGCGCGGGCCTTGGCCTTGAGGTCTTCCATCCCCGGCCATTCCTTCCACAGGTTGGCGGGGTCGGAGACAAAGTCGTGATAGGCCTGCTCATTGGGATAGATATGCTCGTCCATGAAGGCCTCGACCTCGGCGATCAGACCCTTGACCTTGTCACTGTGTTCGAAATCCACGCTCACTCTCCGCTTGGGCTTGTTCTTGTGCCGCCAGACTAGGCAGGCCGCCTGCCGCAAGGGAAGCGAAAAAGTGGCGAAATGCCACTTGCCTCCGCGCAGGGCCGTCATAAGCTGCGCACAAACAAGTGAAGCGGAGAGCCTGCGCGATGACCGAAGCCATCCTCGAACCCGATCTGCCGATCATCGACCCGCACCACCACCTGTGGGATCTGCGCCCGATTCTGGGGGCCTTTCCGCAGCCCTTGCACCCCTTCGTCGATACGGTGTCGCGTTCGCCCTATTACACCTTCAACGAACTCCATGCCGATGCCACCAGCGGGCACAACGTCATCGGCACGGTCTACATGGAATGCGGCGCCTTCTACCAGTCTGGGGCAAGCGAGGCGCTGAAGGTGCTGGGCGAGGTCGAGTACGTCAACGGCGTCGCCGCGCAGAGCGCCAGCGGCCTTTACGGCGACATCCGCCTGTGCGCCTCGATCATCGGCCACGCCGACCTGCGGCAGGGCGAAGGCGCGCGCGGCGTGCTGGAAAGCCTGATGGCCGTAACCGACCGCTTCAAGGGCATCCGCCACCAGGCCGCCTGGGACGCCGATCCGGAGACGCTCGGCCCTCCGTTCCATGCGCCGCAAGGGCTCTACCTCGACCCGAACTTCCGGCAGGGCTTCGCCCACCTGGGCGAACTGGGGCTGACCTTCGATGCCTGGGTGCTGGAGCCGCAACTGGGCGACGTGATCGACCTCGCCCGCGCCTTCCCGGACCAGGTGATCGTGCTCGATCACTGCGGCACCCCGCTCAACACCGCCGGCTATCACGGTAAGCTGCACGAACGGTTCGACGTGTGGCGCGCCAACATCCACGAACTGGCCAAGTGCCCGAACGTGTCGGTGAAGCTCGGCGGCCTCGCCATGTCGTTCGCGGGCATGCCGGACAAGGGTCCGGAAGCGGGCCTTTCCTCCGAAGTGCTGGCGGCGATGTGGCGCCCCTATATCGAGACCTGCATCGAGGCTTTCGGCCCTGACCGGGCGATGTTCGAGAGCAACTACCCGGTCGACAAGTGGGGTGCGAGCTATCCGGTGCTGTGGAACGCCTTCAAGCACCTGACGCTGGGCGCCTCGGCGGATGAAAAGCGCGCGCTCTACGCGGGCACCGCCGCACGGGTCTACGGCCTGACGCACCTGCTCGACTGATGGCCGCGATCCACCTGCCGCGCACGATCCGCATCGGCGGGGGCGTGCTGAACGAGCTGCCGGAGGCGCTGGCCGCCGCGGGCCTGTCGCGCCCGCTGATCGTGACCGACGGGTGGATCGCCACTTGCGGAATCCTCGAGCGGGTGGAGGCACTGCTCGCCGCCGCCGGAATGCCCGCGCGCAGCTTCACCGGCGCGGTGCCGGACCCGACGGTCAGCTCGATCGAGGCGGGCTGCGCCTTCCTGGCCGAGGGGACGCACGACTGCGTGATCGGTCTCGGCGGCGGCAGTCCGATCGATTCGGCCAAGATGATCGCTGTGAAGCGGGACCGACCGCTGGCGGTGCGCGACCTGAAAGTGCCACATCAGGAGAATGCCCCCGGCCTGCCGATCATCGCGATCCCGACCACGGCGGGCACCGGATCGGAGGCCACCCGCGTCACTATCATCACCGACGAGGTCAGTGACGAGAAGATGCTCTGCACGGGCCTTGCCTACCTCCCCCAGATCGCGGTGGTGGATTTCGAACTGACGCTCACCAAGCCCGCGCGCCTCACCGCCGATACCGGGATCGACAGCCTGGTCCACGCGATCGAGGCCTATGTCTCGCGCCTCGCCAACCCCTTCGCGGATGCCATGGCGCTGTCCGCGATGCGGCTGATCTGGCCCAACCTGCCGCTCGCCTGTGCCGATCCCGGCAACCGCGCGGCCCGCGAGGCGCTGATGCTGGGGGCCTTGCAGGGCGGGATCGCCTTTTCCAACAGCTCGGTCGCGCTGGTCCACGGGATGAGCCGTCCGATCGGCGCGCATTTCCATGTCGCCCACGGCCTGTCCAACGCAATGCTGATGCCGCTGGTAACCGCGTGGAGCGCGCCCGCCGCCCTGTCCCGCTATGCGCAGTGCGCCCGGGCCATGGGTGTCGCGCAGGACGGCGAGAGCGACCAGAGCGCGGTCGGCCGACTGGTCGAAGCGCTGGAGCGTGCCAATGCCGACCTCTCCGTCCCCTCGCCCCGTGCCTACGGCATCGACAAGGCGAAATGGGACGCGCTGGTGCCGGTCATGGCCGCGCAGGCGCTCGCCTCCGGCTCCCCCGGCAACAACCCGCGCGTGCCGGTGCAGGAAGAGATCGAGGCGCTCTATCGGCAGGCCTGGGCCTGAGGGTCAGACCGGCTGCAGCGGTTCGTGCGTCAGTGGCACGGATTCGAGGCTGACGGGATCGCCGGTCCGCACTTCGCCGCCGCTCACCACCACGGCCATCACTCCGCACTTGCGGATCAGGCTGCCGTCCGCCGCGCGGTCTAGCGTCGCCTCCATCAGTCCGGGGGCGAGGTCATTGAGCTGACGGCAGGGATTGCGCAGGCCGGTGATCTCCACCAGAGCGTCCTCGCCCAATCTCAACCGGGTTCCGGTGGACAGGCCCAGCAGGTCGACCCCGCGCGTCAGCACGTTCTCCCCAAGCTGGCCGGGTGCGATGGCGAAACCCTTGTCCGCCAGTTCGTCGAGCAATTCGCTGTGAATCAGGTGCACCTGCCGCAGGTTCGCGGCCTGCGGGTTCTTCCTGATCCGCGCCAGATGCTGCACCAGCACCCCGGCATGGGCATCCCCCTGCACCCCGCGCCCGGCAAGCAGCACGATGCTGTCCTGAACCCGCTTGGAAAAGCGATGCTCGGCATCGCAGGCCAGCGCGGCAACTTGGGCGGTCATGCCGTCACGCTAGCAGCCGAGGGGGCGTTGACAAGGGGCCATACGGCCACTCGACAGGTGAAGGTCCGTCCCATAGAAAAACCCTTCAAGACCACTCCGGGGGATTTTCCTGATGCCGCTTCCCGCTCCGTTCGACCGCCTGCGCCTGCCCGTCATTGCTTCGCCGCTGTTCATCATTTCCGGGCCGGAGCTGGTGATCGCCCAGTGCAAGGCGGGGATCGTCGGCAGCTTCCCCTCGCTCAACGCGCGCCCCTCGGGCGTGTTCGACGAATGGCTGCACCAGATCACCGAGGAACTTGCCGCGCACAACCGCGACAATCCCGACCGGCCGGCCGCGCCCTTCGCGGTCAACCAGATCGTCCACCGCTCGAACAACCGGCTGGAGGAAGACCTTGAGGTCTGCGCCAAGTGGCAGGTGCCGATGGTGATCACCTCGCTCGGCGCGCGCGAAGACGTGAACAAGGCGGTCCACGACTGGGGCGGGATCGTGATGCACGACGTGATCGACGATCGCTTCGCCCGCAAGGCAGTGGAAAAGGGCGCGGACGGGCTGATCCCGGTCGCCGCCGGTGCGGGCGGCCATGCCGGCACGCTCTCGCCCTTCGCCCTGATGCAGGAAATCCGCGAATGGTTCACGGGCCTCGTCGCCCTGTCCGGCTCGATCGCCTGCGGACGCTCGGTTCTGGCGGCCCAGGCGATGGGCGCGGATTTCGGCTATATCGGTTCGGCCTGGATCGCCACGGAAGAGGCGAACGCTGTGCCGGGCTACAAGGACGCCATCGTCGCCGGCAGCGCTGACGATATCGTCTATTCCAACCTGTTCACCGGGGTCCACGGCAACTACCTGCGCCCCTCGATCGCCGCCGCCGGGCTCGATCCCGATAACCTGCCGGTCAGCGATCCCAGCGCGATGAACTTCGGCTCGGGCGGCAATACCGAAGCCAAAGCCTGGAAGGACATCTGGGGTTCGGGTCAGGGGATCGGCGCGGTCAAGGCCGTGGAAACGGTCGCCCAGCGGGTCGACCGGCTTGAAGCGGAATACAACGCCGCGCGCGCGGAGCTGGCCGCCAAGGCCGGGCTGCGGCTGGCCGATCTGGAACCCGCCTGAGCTAGCCCGCACCGGAAGCGATGGCTGGCCAAAGCAGGTCGGCCATCGCATCCAGTTCGGTGAAATCCACGCCCGTCCCCAACGGGTCGCGGCGGTTGAGGCGGATTCGCCGCCGCTGGTCGAGCAGTTCGCCACGCAGGCGGTGCTGGAGCAGTTGCAGATCGTGCAGCGCCCGGTGCAGCGCCGCTTCAGGCGCGCGGGCCCGCCGCGCCGCCCAGCCGGCTTCGATTTCCCCCACCCGTTCGAACACCATTTCGTTGTAGCTGCGGTGCGGACCACGGTGGAGCGGCAGGCCGATGGCCAGCGCCGTGTGGTCGTTTGCGGGAAGCAGCAATCCGTTCAGGCGGAAATCGTCGAATCCCAGCCGCTCCTGGCCTAGATGCGCCAGCATCGGCGTGAAGCAGGCGCGGCTCAGCAACTGGCGCGGCAGGATGTGGTGGCGCTGCAGCCCCGGTTCATGGCCCGGGCTATCCCGTCGATTGACCGCGCGAAACGGCAGACGCTGGCGCTGGGTGCCGACAGCCGCCCGGTTTCCGTCGCCAGCCGCACTCATCCATCCAGCCTGACAGACACGAACCGGCCATCGGGAGCGGCGTGGAGCAGTTCGCCGCCGGGGCCGACATAGTCCCGCGGCTCCAGCAAAGGCCCTTCGAGGACCAGTTCGTGCACCAGCCGCATGGCGATCCGCGCCATCGCGCCGGGGGCCAGTCCCGCCATGCCTTCAAGGCGCAGCTCCTGGCCGGTGAAGAGGGCGAGGCCGAAGCTGGTCATGCCCGATGCGCCGTGCCGCTCCAGAGTCGTCAGGCCGAGCGCCGGGAAGGCTCCGCCGCCAAGCCAGGTGCCGGCGATGCTCCGGAAATAGTCCGGCACCATCCAGCTGCGCGCGGGGTGCCAGACCACTGCCCTCAAGCCCGGCAGGCTGGCGATCGCCGCGCCCAGGCCCACCAGGATCCGGACCACTGGCAGCAGACCCCCACCCTCCAGCAGGTGCGGACCGGGGGAAAGGCTGACAGCCTCCCCCACCGGCGCCTCCGCAAGGCCGAGCAGGGCGCCGGGTGGAGGAACGGGCTGCGGCGGGGCTGGAGCGAGGCCCCGGCAATCGAAGGTCAGCCCGCTGGCCAGCAATTCCAGCCAGCCCTCGTCCGGATCGGGCTGGTGACTGATCGAGAAGTGCAGCGAGCCGCCGCCGTCCCGCGACAGCGTATCGAGCGCGCCAAAATCCGGCCGCTGCCCCTGCCCGAACAGCAGCGACAGCACCGGTCCGCCGGTCTTGCCCGCGCTGTCATCCCGATGGTCGATGACTTACCCCCCATGAACCCTGACAGGTTAGGCACGTTCGCGCGCCTTTTCCAAGCGCTTACTGACGGCGCTGCAGGTTTGATGCATCCGGTTTGGAGAAGTCGTCCCGTAACGGGTCAGAAGATTCCCTGCGCCAGGCCTTCCGCTAGCCCCGCACCGAGCGCGCGGCAAGGCCCAAGCTGTTCTTCAGAAACGATTTTCGGGGCAAGGATCGCTTCCGGGGTCTGGGCCGCAAGGTTCAGGATCAACGGTTCCGCCACCCGCCGCAGGCGCCAGCCGGTGACGATCCGGTCAAGCTGCGCCAGGGCTCCGTGGCCGTCCGATCCGGCGGCGATCATCGTCGCATAGGGCCGCCCCTCGACCATGCCCAGCAGCGGGTAATAGCAGCGGTCGAACATCTCCTTCATCGCCCCGGACATGGTGCCGAGGTTTTCCGGACAGGCGAAAAGATAGCCGCTGGCCGCCAGCAGGTCTTCGGCGCTGACCGCTTCCGCGGCGATCAGGCGCGCGCCCTCCCCCGCCGCCTCGAAGGCGGCCTGCGCCATTGCGCGGGCCGCCCCGGTGCGGCTGTGCCAGACGATCGCCAGCATATGCGCGCCGCCTGCCGCCTAGCAGCCCGGCGAGACGATCCCGCCCAGCATTCCGCCCAGACCGCCGCGCGGCTTGCACTTGGGCTTCTGCCTCGGCTGCTGCGAGGATGACGACGAGGACGAGGTGCGGCCATCGCCTTCATCGTCCATGCCCATGTCCCCCATGCCCTCCATTCCGGGCATGTCCATCCAGCTGGTGGTCGAGCGGTGGCGGACCCGTGCCGACCATTCCAGCACCCAGGCGGCCTTGGGGTTGGCCGGTGCGGGCGGATAGGAGAAGCTTTCCATCGGGCCATAGGCGGTGAGCGTGCCCATCTTGAAGTCGGGCGCGGCGGCGCGGACCTCTGCCGGGACCATGCAGCTGGTAGTCTGCGGCGTCATCACCGTGCGATCGCGAACCAGGCCGGCGACCTGCGCGGGGGTCAGCCAGTCATCCAGCCCGCCGCCGAACTGGCGGGTGGCGCTGCTCGACCACATCACCATGTCGCCCATGTCGCCGCGCGGCCCCATCTTGCCGCCGACCAGAGTGGCGAGATAGCCCGTCGCGTCGGGCACGGCGTTCCAGGTGACCAACTGGGCGCCGCTCGGCTGGTTCGCCTGCTTGCTGCGCAGCGCGGCCATGAAATCCTTGGTCAGGGTAAAGGCGATGTCAGGCGAATAGTTGCCCACGATCCGGTGATCGCCCGGCAGCGCGCTGTCCGCCTTGACGTATTTGCCATCCTCGGCCGGCCAGCGACCGAAGGTCTTGCTGTTGGTCAGGGTCGGTCCCCAGTCGCGGACGATGGTCGTGCTCCACAGCCCCGGAGGGGCCTGCCCGGCAGCCAGCTTGGCAAAGTCGATCACGATCGGCTGCCCCTTGGGCGCGTGTTCCCCGCAGCCCCAGAACAGCAGGAGCCGGCCCTTGGGCTTTTCACCCTTCCATTCCTCCACCGCCGGTTCGAGCCGTGGCGTGACCAGCGCGACCGATTTGCCGAGCCGCGCGCCCGCCGGCATGAAATGATCCGCCTTGGGCGTGCCGGGCGCCGCCGCGCGAGAGGAACCGAGCCGCAGGTACAACTCATGCTGGAGCCGGTTGCCGCCGCCGCCCATCATCATCGACATGCCCATGCCCATGCCGCCGCCCGCGCCCATCGCGGCCATGCCCGATACGGTGCCGGCACGCATGTCATAGCGGGCAAC
>Ga0116181_1001694_pt1 | contig 18746 bp, 14 predicted proteins | sample AD_UKC075_MetaG_FD_89752 | JGI IMG/M metagenome (GOLD analysis project Ga0116181, IMG submission 89752) | Active sludge microbial communities of municipal wastewater-treating anaerobic digesters from USA - AD_UKC075_MetaG | ecosystem: Engineered > Bioreactor > Anaerobic > Digestate | place: USA...
CGCTGGTGCTGCGACGGGTCATCGCCGGATATGGCCTGGTCGGCCGCTCCTGGCGCTGGGCCGCTCTCGGTGGCTACGTGGAGGCGCTCTGGATGGTCACCCTCGCCGCTTCGTTGGCGAGCCACCTCGACGCCATCACCGAGTGGGTGCGATCACGAGTGGTTGTGGCGACCGTCACCGAGTGGTGGGAAAACCTGCTCTTGCTGGCGAGTCCGGTGTCCGGGCCGCTCGTCGCGATCCGTGACGGGGTTGGCGCCCTCCTCGGAGATCTCGGCGACCTGGTCGTCGTGCCCGTCGCCTGGCTGGCCATGGGCACCACCATTCTCGGAGGTGCCCTCACCCCGCCTTCCCGGGCGGCTGCGGGGCGGCCGACCGCAGAGGAGGAGCTACCCGAACCCGAGCGATCGGCCCTGCGTCGGCTCGCCGACCGGCTCCCGGAGCCGCTATGGACCGCGACCGGGAATGCGCTGGAACCGATCACGAGTCCGATCCAGTCCACCCGCACCGCGATCGGCAAGGTCGCAGTCGCCGGTGTCGTGCCGATGGTGCTGGTCTGTCTGGTGTTCGTCAGCGCGACGCTCGTTCAATCTGCCGTCACGTGGATCGCGCGAGGAGTGATCGGGCCGCAGGCGGCTCTGGCCGGCGCGGCATACCAGCCCATCGTGAGCATGGTGGCCCGTGGGTGCTATTTCGTCCTGGTCGCGACGTTGCTGGCCGCCGCCGTCAACCGGATCATCCTCGCGCAGCGCGCCGCGTCAAGGTAACGGCAGCTGCGCGTAGTCCGGTGGGCCCCAATGGATCCGCACCGCGACAGGCGTGCCAGCGGTCGGGATGGCGATGACCGCCAGGACGGGCCAGCTCGCCGGGCGCTGCCGACCTGTCGCGGGGATCACCCGCCCGTCCAGATCGAGCTCCGGTCCCGGAGTGGCTTCGGGAACACAGGCCGGGTATGCCGTGCGGTCCCGGCCGGTCGCCGGCACCGGCTTGCCCCCGGCCGTCCCATAGACCTGACCAGCGGCGTCCAGGAGTTCGATCGTGCAGCCGGTCAAGGGGACACCCGGATCGGCTGCGAACTCCAGCTCCACCTCCCACAGCCGGGTGCCCTTCGCTGCGCCGAGGTCGCCGCTGCTCGCATGTGGGGTCGCCGAGACGAGGGTGATGGACACGTCCCGGGTTGTCGGCGGCTCCGCACCGGGCACGGGCGCCAAGAAGCGCCCGGTCGAGCCGGTCGCGACCTGACCCGCCACGAAGGTGGTCGGTCGATAGATCGACACGTAGCGAAAGGACGACGCTGCCAGCGCGAGGGCGAGCATCGGGAGCAGCGCGACCAGCGCAACCCGATTGCGGCGCCACCACGACGGTAGTGGCTGCTGACCGGTGTGACGCGCCGCGGGGTCTGATGTCATGGCGTGCCCCCAACCCGCTGGGCGCCGACGACCGTGACGGCCTCGATCCGCACCGGCTCGGTGGCCACGGCCAGGCGCGCTGCTGTCGCGGCGTCGATGCCCAGATCCACATCCGCGATGTCGTCGCCTTCGCCGCCCCCCAAGAGGGCAGCGGGAACCCTCAGGTGCGCCCCTTCGAGCGCATCGGGCGCAAGCTCGAACGGCATACTGCACGCGATGGTCACGCCGGGTTGCCCGACGCCGCACGCGGACTGGAACGGACGGGCCAGGGAGTAGGTGCGCCCGTCGCGGCTCTGGACGGTCATCCCGGCCAACGAGGCCGGCGTGTCAGCGGCGGTGTAGCGCAGCGTGACCACCAGCCAGTGCCCGCTCGTGCTCGCGGTGATCGCCCCTTGCCGCACCTGAGTGCTGGCCTGCACCCCGTCAACGACGATCTCGCCGGTGCGCAGGTGGATGGGAGCGCCCACCGTGCCCGCATGGAGGAAGGGTGCCAGGGCGACCTCCTGCGGCCCGGGTACTCGTGAGATGAGCGCGGATCCAGCGGCCAGCGCGGCGATGACGACCAGGCCGGTGACGGCATTCTGCCGAGTGGTCATCTCAGACCGCCGGTAGTGGGGCCAGTGGCAGCTCGACAGTCGCCGCTGGCGTCGGATCGAACCACTGCCGCGACCCGTCGAGGGCGGACACCCGCCAGGTGTGCCCGACGACGACGATCGATACCTGCTGCGGAACTTCTTGCGCGGCGTCTTGCTCCCACACCAGGGCGAGATTCTGCACGACGCCGGGCTGCAGGGCTCCCAGCGGGGTCGCATCGAGGGCGCGCACCACGTCCGGCCGGGCGGCTTCCGGGGACACAGGTCGACCGAATTGCCGCAGCCCGGGGAGGGCCACCTGAAAACTGGCTGCGCTGGTGCGAGCGTCTACCGGCCGAGGGGACGTGTCCTCCACGGTCACCGTGACCAGGACGAAGCGCGATCCCGGTCGGGCCGGAGCCAGGCTCGGGATGGCGTCGGCGACATACGCCTTCTTGATCGTCACGGTGAGCGGGTCAGCCGTGACGGCGGCACCGGGCTCGGCGGACACGAGCGCATTCTCCTGGGCTTCGGCTCCCGACCAGCCACCTGCGGCGCCTGTTCCCGCGAAGAGGACGGCCAGGACGAGCACACCCACCGTCGACCGATCGAGGACCCCGCCGAACAACCCGAAGAAGCGCCGGACTTGCACCCTCCGCGCATCCGCAGGCAGGTCGTCGGCCACGCTCGGAGTCTAGCCAGCCCGGATCCGCCGAGCCGGGCTGGCTAGTGCGCGGAGGAGGATGCCCAGAGGTTGATCCCCGACTCGACCGCGTGCGCATCGATGACCGCGAGCTCGTCGTCGGTGAAGTCCAGATTTGTCGTCGCCGCGAGCGAGTCCTCAAGCTGAGCCACGCTGGAGGCTCCGATGAGCACGGACGTGACTCGCTGGTCACGCAAGGCCCACGCCAGGGCGAGCTGCGCCAGCGACTGCCCGCGGGCTGCGGCGATGTCGTTGAGCGCCCGGATGTGGGTCAGGGCGGCGTCGGTCAGCAGCGCCGGGTCGAGCGACTTTCCTTGCGCCGCACGGGAATTCGCGGGCACCCCGCCGAGGTACTTGTTGGTGAGCATGCCCTGGGCCAGCGGTGAGAAGGCGATACAACCCACCCCCGTTTCGCCGAGCACGTCGAGCAGGTCGCGCTCGATCCAGCGGTTGAGCATGGAGTAGGACGGCTGGTGAATGAGCAGTGGCGTGCCCATCTCGCGCAGGATCGCGACCGCCTCGCGGGTGCGCTCACCGGAGTAGGACGAGATGCCGACATAGAGAGCCTTGCCCGCCCGGACCGCCGAGTCGAGCGCCCCGAGCGTCTCCTCCAGCGGGGTCGTCGCGTCGAAGCGGTGGCTGTAGAAGATGTCGACGTAGTCGACGCCCATCCGGGCCAGGGACTGGTCCAGCGACGCGAGCAGATACTTCCGCGAGCCCCCGCCCTGACCGTAGGGCCCCGGCCACATGTCATAGCCGGCCTTGGTCGAGAGGATCAGCTCGTCGCGATAGGGCCGGAAGTCGCGCGCGAACAGGGTGCCGAAGTTGCGCTCGGCCGAGCCATAGGGCGGGCCGTAGTTGTTCGCCAGGTCGAAGTGGGTGACGCCCAGGTCGAAGGCGCGGCGCAGGATGGCCTGCTGGCGCTCCAGGGGGACATCGTCGCCGAAGTTGTGCCACAAGCCGAGTGACACGACCGGCAGGTCCAGCCCGCTGCGCCCGCACCGGCGGTAGGGGAGGCGGTCGTAGCGGTCGGTGGCGGCGCGGTATTCGTCGGCTCGGTAGGTCATGTCCCCATTCTCGCCGTTCGACGAGATCACCTGGTGACTCGAGCGTCCACGATCCAAGACGCTGCTGACCAGCCCACCAGGCCCCACGTATGGTCGGAACAGGTCAAGAGCGTCAGCGATAAGCCCCGGCTCGCTGGCCGGCAACCCTCCTCCGCGGTGGGGTGCCCCGGGTGAGGACCAGGTCGGTAGGCAGTGAGGTTCCCTCACGGCATACCGGCAAGCGCGGGACCCTCCCGCACCGTCCCCTCGGGTGGTGCGTCGGCGCGAGAGCGTCGCGAACCCTCGGTGGCACGGCATACCCCTGGGCAGTTGCCCTGTGCGACCCGAGGAAGGCAGCACCGATGAGTGACACCTGGAAGTTCGAGACCCGCCAGATCCACGCCGGGCAGTCGGCCGACAGCGCGACCGGAGCGCGGGCCCTGCCGATCTACCAGACCACGTCCTACGTCTTCAAGGACACTAACCACGCGGCAAACCTGTTCGCGCTGAAGGAATTCGGCAACATCTACACCCGGCTGATGAACCCGACGACCGATGTCGTCGAGCAGCGCATCGCCGCCCTGGAGGGCGGTGTCGGCGCGCTGCTCGTGGCCTCCGGACAGGCGGCCGAGACCCTGGCCATCCTCAACATCGCCGAGGCCGGCAGCCATGTCGTCGCCTCACCCAGCCTCTACGGCGGCACCTTCAACCTGCTGAAGTTCACTCTCCCCAAATACGGCATCGATGTCACCTTCGTCGACAATCCCAACGACCCGCAGGCCTGGCGGGACGCGGTGCGGCCCAACACCAAGCTGTTCTTCGGCGAGAGCATCTCCAACCCCAAGGTCGAGGTCCTGGACATCGAGGCGATCGCGGCGGTGGCCCACGAGGCCGGGGTGCCGCTGATCGTCGACAACACCATCGCAACGCCCTACCTCATCCGGCCGCTGGAGTGGGGCGCCGACTTCGTCGTCCACTCGGCGACGAAGTACCTCGGGGGGCACGGCACGTCGATCGCGGGCGTCATCGTCGACGGTGGCACCTTCGACTTCGCCAAGGACCCCGAGCGCTACCCCAACTACAACACCCCGGAGGAGAGCTATCACGGGCTGGTCTTCGCTCGGGACCTCGGGGTGGGCAGTGCGCTGGGGGCCAACCTCGCCTTCATCCTCAAGGCGCGCGTGCAGTTGTTGCGCGACCTCGGTCCGGCGGCCTCGCCGTTCAATGCCTTCCTCATCTCGCAGGGCATCGAAACCCTCAGCCTGCGGATGGAACGGCACCTGGACAACGCCCGCAAGGTCGCTGACTACCTGCAGACCCACCCCCAGGTCGAGTCGGTGCGCTGGGCATCGTTGCCAGGAAACGACCAGCACGACAAGGCCCAGAAGTACTGCCCGCAAGGATCGGGCGCGGTGCTCGCCTTCGAGATCGCGGGGGGCGTCGAGGCGGGCAAGACCTTTGTCGAGGCGCTCACCTTGCACTCGCACGTGGCCAACATCGGCGACGTGCGCTCGCTGGTCATCCACCCGGCCTCGACGACCCACTCGCAGGGCAGCGACGCTGACCGGCTCTCCGCCGGCGTGACGCCCGGGCTGGTCCGGCTCGCCGTCGGCATCGAGCACATCGACGACATCCTCGCCGACCTCGATCAGGGCTTCGCTGCCGCCGCGGCAGGCTGACCGGTCGGCCAAGTCTGCGCAACAGGGCGCCGTTCCGCTTCGGGAACGGCGCCCTGAGCGCATGATGGAGCTATGAGGCGGCTCGCAGCGCTCGTCCTGACCGTGGGGGTCATCGTCGCGGCAGGTGGGTGCTCGGCGTCCGGACCCGACGGATCCGCAGCCCGTACCTCACCCCCCGAGGTGTCCGCCTCCGCGTCGGCGGGTATGCCGTCGACCTCGCCTACCGCGGTGGCGTCGACGTCGGCGACGCCGACGTCCAGCACGGCGGGCAGCGCTGTCGCCACGACGTCAGCCCGCCCGACCCCGACGCCTACGCCCAGTCCGCCGCGGACCTCCTCCGCGACCATGCCGGCCAAACCCACCTCGCCCTTAGCCGGAATCGGTCCGTATGCCGGGAAGATCGTGACGACCATCCCCGGGTCGGCCAAGGTCGTCGCCTTGACCTTCGACGGCGGAGCCGACGCCAGGGGTGCCCAGCGCATCGTCGACACGCTGCGTGCCCAAGGTGTGCCCGCCTCGTTCTTCGTGACCGGGCGTTTCGCCGAGGCCAACCCAGGGTTGATCCGCCAATTCGCGTCGATCGGGCCGGTGGGCAACCACTCCTGGGACCACCCCCACCTCCCACAACTCGCCGATGCCCTGGTGCAGTCCCAGTTGACGCGGACCCGGGCGGCGATCTCGCAGGCCGGCGGCGGGGAAGCCCGACCGTTCTTCCGGTTCCCGTTCGGGGAGTCGTCGAAGCATTCCCTGGCCCTGGTCAACGCCGATGGCTACCTCGCGGTGGGGTGGACGGTCGACAGCCTTGGCTGGCAGGGCACGTCGGGTGGACAGTCGGCCGCCAGGGTCGCCGATCGGGTCGTCGCGGCCCAGCGACCGGGCGAGATCGTCCTCATGCACCTCGGTGGACACCCGACCGACAACAGCACCCTCGATGCCGATGCGCTGCCCTCTGTCATCAGCCGGCTGCGCGCGGCCGGCTATTCATTCGTCACCCTCACTGCGCTGCGCTGACCGCCGCTGCCGCGCGCCTATCCTGTCGGGATGTCCTCTGCTGCCCGGGATACCGGTGGGTCCGCCGGCTCGGTTGGCGCAGCCGGGTCCGGGTCCAATGTCCGGCGCAGACCCCCGCGCCGGCGAGGCGACCACACGGCATACCGGGCCGAACGGGCCGCGCGACGAGAGCGACGCGCGGCGTCCGTGCCCCCGATCCGCTACCCCGACCACCTCCCAGTCGTGCAGCGGCACGACGAGATCGCTGCGGCGATTCGCGATCATCAGGTGGTCGTCGTCGCGGGGGAGACGGGCTCGGGCAAGACGACCCAGTTGCCGAAGATCTGCCTGGAACTCGGGCGCGGGATCAACGGCACGATCGGGCACACCCAACCGCGGCGGATCGCGGCGCGAGCGGTGGCCGAGCGACTGGCCGAGGAACTCGAGGTGCCCCTGGGCGGGGTGGTCGGCTATCAGGTGCGGTTCGCCGACGAGAGCTCGCGCGACACCCTGGTCAAGGTCATGACCGACGGCATCCTGCTGGCCGAGTTGCAGCGTGACCGCGATCTGCGCCGGTACGACACCCTCATCATCGACGAGGCCCACGAGCGCAGCCTCAATATCGACTTCATCCTCGGCTACCTCAAACAACTGCTGCCCCGCCGGCCCGACCTCAAGGTCATCGTCACCTCGGCGACCATCGACCCCGAGCGGTTCGCGCGCCACTTCGCCGACGCAGCAGGTCGACCCGCGCCTATCGTCGAAGTGTCCGGGCGCACCTATCCCGTGGAGGTGCGCTATCGGCCGCTGCTACGCGAGGAGCCCACCGGGCCGGTCGAAGTCGACCAGGTGACGGGCATCGTCGAGGCGGTCGAGGAGCTCTGGACCGAGGCGTCCGGGCATGACGAGGTGGCCGCCCATGACATCCTCGTCTTCCTCTCGGGCGAGCGCGAGATCCGCGACGCCGCCGAAGCCTTGACCGGCCTGCGCCTGCCCGACACCGAGATCGTGCCGCTGTTCGCCCGGCTCTCGGCCGCCGAGCAACATCGGGTCTTCGCCCCGCATGCCGGGCGCCGGGTCGTGCTCGCCACCAACGTCGCCGAGACCTCACTGACCGTGCCGGGTATTCGCTATGTCGTCGACACCGGTACCGCGCGCATCTCGCGCTATAGCCAGCGCACCAAGATGCAGCGGCTGCCGATCGAGCCGGTGAGCCAGGCCAGCGCCACCCAGCGCGCCGGGCGGTGCGGCCGGGTCGCCGATGGGGTGTGCATCCGCCTGTATGCCGAGCAGGACTTCCTGGAGCGGCCCGCCTTCACCGATCCGGAGATCCTGCGCACAAACCTCGCCTCGGTCATCCTGCAGATGCGCACTCTCGACCTCGGCGACATCTCGGCGTTCCCCTTCGTCGACGCCCCGGACTCGCGCCAGATCGCCGACGGGATGGCGCTGCTGTCGGAGCTGGGAGCCGTCGACCACGCCGGTGGCGTGACAGCCGACGGGAAGGAGATCGCTCGACTGCCGGTCGACCCGCGGCTGGCTCGGATGCTCCTGGAGGCCGATCGACTGGGCTGCCTGCGCGAGGTCATCGTCATCGTCGCGGCGCTGTCTATCCAGGACCCACGGGAACGACCGCTGGACAAGCAGGAGCAGGCGGCCGCCTCGCATCGCCGGTTCGCCGACCCGCATTCTGACTTCGTCGCCTACCTCAACCTGTGGGCCTATCTCCAAGATCAGCAAAAAGTGTTTTCGGGCAACGCTTTTCGTCGGCTGTGTAAGGGGGAGTTCCTCCACTATCTGCGGATCCGCGAGTGGCAGGACCTGGTCGGTCAGCTGCGCCAGGCGACGCGCTCTGCCGGACTCACGACGGCGCGCGACCCTTGGCCCGAGACGATCGACTCGGACGCGGTCCATCGCGCCCTCCTGGCCGGCCTGCTCGGCCACGTAGGGGTGTGGGATGAGGCCCGACGCGACTTCCTTGGGGCCCGGGGGGCGCGCTTCGCGATTGCCCCCGGGTCGGTGCTGCGGTCGCGTCCGCCGCAGGTCGTCATGGCCGGAGAACTGGTCGAGACCACTCGGCTCTGGGCGCGCACCGTGGCTCGACTCGATCCGGTGTGGGCCGAGCAGGCCGGGGCTCACCTGGTCAAGCGACAGTATTCCGAGCCGCGGTGGTCGGCCCGCCGAGGGAGCGCGGTGGCCACCGAACGGGTGACGCTCTACGGCATACCCCTCGTCGTGGGGCGCACCGTCGCCCTGGGTGCGGTCGACCGGGAACTGGCCCGGGAGTTGTTCATCCGCCATGCGCTCGTCGAAGGGGACTGGACCACCCGACACGCCTTCTTCCACGCCAATAGAGCCTTGCTGGAGCGACTTTCCGAATGGGAGGCGCGCGCTCGTCGACGCGACATCGTCGTCGACGACGAGGTCCTCGTCGCCTTCTACGACGAGCGGATCCCTGCCGGGGTGGTGTCGGCCCGACATTTCGACACCTGGTGGAAGAAGGCGCCCCGCCGCACCCCAGACCTGCTCACCTTCACCGAGGACCTCCTGGTTCGCGATTCCGCCGATGCCGTCGACCCCCATGCCTTCCCCTCCACCTGGCGCCAGGGTGACCTCGAACTTGCCGTGACCTACCAGTTCGAGCCCGGCGCCGCCGCCGACGGCGTGACCGTCCATGTGCCGCTCGCCGTGCTGAACCGCGCGGTCGACGCCGGATTCGACTGGCAGGTTCCGGGATTGCGGGAGGAACTCGTCGCGGCGTTGTTGCGCACTCTTCCCAAGCCGATCCGCCGGCTGCTCGTGCCGGTGCCCGAACACGCGGCGGCGACCGTTCGAGTCATGAGTGAGCGCGGGATCGGCCCCGCGGAGGGGCCGTTGACCGAGGTCCTCGCGCGACTGTTACGGGAGACCCACGGCGTGTCGATTGCTGCATCCGACTGGGATGTCGACCGCCTGCCGGCCCATCTGCGGATGACCTTCGTGGCCGAGCGGTCGGACGGCGGGGCGGTTGCTTCGGCGGGGTCCATCGCGGCGCTCCAAGAGCTGGTGGCACCACAATTGCGACGCCAGGTGGCCTCTGCCGCAGGGGCATTGCGGCGCGTCGGCCTGCGCAGCTGGGACATCGACGTGGTGCCCGAGGTGCACGAGTCGCAGTCGCAAGGGACGCTGGTGCGGGGCTATCCCGCCCTCGTCGACCACGGCGATTCGGTGGCGTTGGAGGTGCTTCCGACCGCCGCTGAAGCCGCCGCCGAGCACCACCTGGGTGTGCGGCGGCTCCTGCTGCTCAACACCGTTCCGCCGTGGAAGCAGGTGCTCGGCCGGCTGAGCAACACCCAGAAGCTGGCCCTCGGCCACAACCCGCACGGCTCGATCACGGCGCTGCTGGAGGACGCTCTCGCCTGCGCTGTCGACGCGATCGTCGCCGAACGCATCCATCACCCGCCCCGGACCCGAGCCGAGTTCGACGCCGCCCTGCAGGCCGTCCGCTCGCACGTGGCCGCGCGAGTGATCCAGGTCGTCGACCTCGTGGAGCCGATCCTGGCCTCCCACCTGGCCGTCATCCGAACCGTGGACGGCATGTCCTCGCCACAGGTGGCCGACCTCGTCTCCGACGTGCGAGCCCAACTCGTCGAACTCATCCGTCCGGGTTTCCTCGCCGACGCGGGCATGGCTCGCCTTCGTGACATCCAGCGCTATCTCATGGCCGTGCGACACCGCCTGGACAAGGCCCCTGCGGAATTGACCCGCGATCGCACCCGAATGGACGAAGTCCTTCGCATCGAATCCTCGTATGCCGTTCTGCTGGAACGACTTCGGCCCGCCCAACGCGGCGCACCAGAGGTGGCCGAAATCGCCTGGATGATCGAGGAGCTGCGGGTATCCCTCTTCGCGCAGGGGCTTGGCACGGCATACCCGGTGTCAGCGAAGCGGATCCAACGCGCCCTCGCCGCCATCGTCGTGGAGTGACTCTCGTGCGCGCTGCGTCGGAATGGCGCACGCGCCGCGTACGTTGGGGCTGGTGACCACCCGCACCACCCGTGCTCGCGCGACAGGATCCACCGCCGCGCTCGTATGCCGGCCAGGAAGGACCGACCCGTGCAGGACCCGAAGCACCTGTTCCGATTCGAGAGCGACACCGACCTCGCCGACGCGCAGGCCGGCGTCCTCGTGGCCTCCCTTGGCGGCTTTGTCGACGCCGGGCAGGCACAGGACCTGTTGACCCGGCACCTGCTCGCCGCACATTCCTCGACGGTCGTGGCCTCATTCGATGTCGACCAAGTGCTCGACTACCGCGGTCGGCGTCCCGTGATGACCTTCGACAAGGACCGCTGGACTGGTTATGCCGACCCCAGCCTGCTGCTGCACCGGGTCACCGACCGATCGGGTCAGCCGTTCCTGCTGCTCTCCGGCCCCGAGCCGGACTACCAGTGGGAGCGGATGGCGGCCGCGATCACTGAGCTCGTCCGCGCACTCGGCGTGACGCTCACCGTGAGCGTGCACGGCATACCGATGGCCGTCCCGCACACCCGCCCGCTCGGCATGACCCCGCACGCGACCTCGCAACGCCTGCTCGGAGAGGTCGAGCCGGTGTTCGGGACGATCCAGGTGCCGGGCAGTTTCGTGTCGCTGTTGGAATACCGACTCGGCGAACAAGGCCACGACGCCATGGGATTCGCCGTCCACGTGCCGCACTACCTGGCGCAGGCTGAGTACCCCGAGGCCGCCCTGGTCGCTCTCGACGCGCTCGTCGGGGCGACCGGACTGGACCTGTCGCGCGACGAGCTGGCGGCCGCGGCCGTCACGACCGGGTCCGCAGTGGCCCAGGAGGTCGCCGACAACGAGGAGGTGACCGCGCTGGTCGGTTCGCTGGAGGCGCAGTACGACGCCTTCATGGCCGGTCGCAGCCGTCCCAGCCTGCTCGCGCCGGATGCCTCGCAATTGCCGTCTGCTGACGAGATCGGCGCCGACGTCGAGGAGTTCCTGCGCTCGTTCTCCGTCGACGGTTCGGCCGAGACCGGAGAGGCCGGCGGCGCCTAGGACCCGGGCTTGGCCTCGTCCCAGCGTCGCACCACGGATACGTCGGCGATGAACCGCACGGCCTCCGACCCCACCCACCTGCGGGCGCTGTCGGACAACGCACGGTGCAGGATCGCCACCGCTGCGTCGGCGGATTCCTGCGGCACGTGGACCAGCAACTCGTCGTGCAGGCACAGCACGATCTGACCGCCCATCGGCCGCACCTCGTGCCGCACGGTCGCTGCCCAGGCCTTGAACAGTTCGGCAGCCGAACCCTGCACCAGGGCATTGCGCGCATAGCGACCACGGGCGGCGGCAGCCGCTGAGCTCTCGCTGGGGTCGCTGTGCAGCGGGATCAGCCGACCCCCGTAAGTGCGCAGCGAACGCCCTTGCAGCCCAGCGGCATACGCCTCGTCGAGCACCGTCATCGCGGCAGGGAACGCGCGCTCCAAGCCGCGCAAGGCAGCCCCCGCTGCTCCCGATCGTTGGCCGTACATCGCGGCGAGGACGGCGATCTTGGCCGTGGCGCGCGGCACACCGAGCGTCTCAGCCACCGGGGCGTAGAGGTCGTCGGCCCGGCTGGCTGTGGCGAACGCCGGGTCGCCCGAGAGGGCGGCGAGGACCCGCGGTTCGATCTGCCCGAGGTCGGCTCGGACGAACACGAAACCCGGCTCGGCGGCGACGGCCGGCCGCAGCGGTTGAGGCAGGTTGTGCAGCCCGTTCCTGGCGGTCATCCGCCCGGCAGCGCCGTCGCAGGCCGTCCACGGGCCGCGCAAGCGGTTATCGGGGCCGACGTGTTCGTCCAGCCAGCGGTAGCCATAGGTCGTCGAGATGCGCTCGTCCTTGCGCCAATCCAGCAGAGCTGCGACGAGGGGGTGGCTGCGGCGATAAGGCTCCAGCACCCACGCTCGCGTCGAGGGCACACTGACCCCAACCGCAGCCAGCAGGGCCTGGACGTCGGCGGGGTTGCGCAGGTCCGCCCGGCGCCCTGGCGCATGGCGTAGCACTCGCTCGTCACGCTCCGCGCGAACGGCCGCTGCCTCGGCGGCATCGCGGGGTCGCGGTCCGGCCGCAGCCGCAATGAGCGCCTCGGCCCGGTCCCGGTCGATGGGGAGCCCGTCACGTTCCAGTTCGAGGGCGAGCACGGCTGCCGCCGATTCGCTGTATGCCGTGGCGACGGACCGCGCGCCGATCGCGGCCAGCCGCTGGTACTGCAGGTCAGCAAGAACGTCGAGGAAGTCCGCGAGGTCGGCGATCTGGACGGGATCGGAGATCCTCGGAACCGCCTCGGAGGAGGGCGGCGGGTGATGGGAAGGACGGTCAGGGTCGGCGGTGGTCCGCTGCCCAGGAGGCACTGAGGTCGCGACGTCGAAGAGAGTGGCTTCTTGACGACGGGGCGGGTCGGCCGGCAGGGCCGGCCACGGTTCGCCTCTGACCTGCGCCCACGCGGCGCCGAGGTCGGCTCGCCACCCTCCCGCCAGCAGCCGGTGGGCCTCGGCCACATCCCAGCACCTCGTCACGCGGACCTCATGGGCGGCCAGGGCCACAAGCGCTGAACCTGCGTTGGCCACGACCCACCGGGGGGCATGGTCGCGTTCCAGGGCGGTCAGTGCGGGCAGCAGGGCGGTGAGCTCACCGGCATACGTGCGCCCTTCCCACCGGTATGCCGCGCGGTCGCCAGCCACGGCGAGCGCCACCCGCGGTCCAGGCAGGCGCGCGGTCGGGGGCATGGGTCTATCCAACCCTGTTCCCGTATCGAGACCCACGGCGCGGGAGTGGCGGCCAGAGGATCGGGAACGATGGGAAGGTGTGACGCGCTGCTGCTGTTGCACGTGCTGCGCCCGACCGGGGGCAGTCGTTGACGGCGAGATCCGCCGCGACCTCGAAGGAGACACCGTGGGGAATTCCGGCACCGACCACCGGGCCAAGACGCCGGCGCTGCAGGCGGCCCAGCAGGAACAGCAGCAGGGTGGCATTGCGGGCTTCGCGACCGACCTGGTCGAGAAGGTGCTTGACGTCGGGATTGACGGGCGCGGGCCCTTCGCATCGGCCATGCAGATCGCCCAGGACGCGCAGGCCTCGACGGCCAGTCCCAAGAAGGCTGTCGACGCGATCGTGCGTCGGCACCTCGCCGAGGGTGCGATAGGGGGCTTCGTCACCGGGCTCGGCGGCTTCGTCACGATGCCGATCGCTTTGCCGGCCAACGTCATCGAGTTCTATGTCATCGCCACGCGGATGGTGGGGGCGATCGCCCACGTCCGCGGCTATGACGTCAACGACCCGCACATCCGCACCGCCGTCATGCTGACGCTGGTGGGCGCCGAAGCCGATGACCTGTTGCGCAAGGCGGGTGTGGTGACCGGTGTGGCTGCAGGGGGACGGCTCACCAATCTCGCTGCACAGCGGTTGCCCGGCCCCGCGCTCATGGTCGTCAACAAGGCCATCGGGTTCCGACTCGCGTCCCGGGTTGGGCGTTCGGCGCTGAGTCGGTTCGGCAAGGCGGTTCCGGTCGTCGGCGGGCTGTTCGGTTCGGGCCTGGACACCTACTTGCTCAAGCAGATCGCCGACAACGCCAAGGCTGAATTTCCCGCTCGCACGGCCTGATCCACCTCAGGTGTCGGTGGAATCTCTGGGCTCGCCGAGTCGTTTGACGTGATGCGGCCGGACCGGTCGCATCGCAACGAGCGGCGGATGTCTGGCATGGCGCGCCGCGGCACAGAAGGGCCACACATGGCTGCAGGTTCTCGGGCTCGCTCGGCACGGTGGGGGCTGTTGGGATCCCTCGGGTTGGCGTTCCGGGCGGCGTCCGCGCCGGGCGCACCCTCAATCAGTCAGCGGTTGTCGGCGATTCCCCGGTTGTTCCGTGCCGTGGGACGCGGCGACTACCGACACGCGTCGCCCGGCCAGTTGCTGGGCATGATCGCCGCCTTGCTCTACGTCGTCTCGCCGGTCGACGTCATTCCCGAGGCGGTGTTCGGGCTGTTCGGCATCGTCGATGACGCCATGGTGGCCACCTGGCTGGCCCGCTCGGTCGTCGAGCACACCGACGCTTTCCTTGCCTGGGAGGGCGCAGTAGCGGGAAGCCGCGGCCCGCAGGACGCTCCGCACTCCCACGAGACGGTTCAGTCTCGCGTCGTGCGCTGACCGCGGTTCGACCAAACGCCGCCCCGGACCCACGGTGGTCCGGGGCGGCTTCCACATCCTCGGACTACCTGCCCCACTATCCACAGGCGGAGGCGGTGGGTCTGTGCGGCTTTCCTGAAGACGCCGACCATCGGGGGCATGGATACCGTCCGCCTCACGTCAGCCGCCGAATTGGTCGCCGTCCTGCCCTATGAGATCGGGTTCCGTCCGCGGCGCTCTGTCGTCCTCGTCGGTCTGCGTGAGCGCCGACTAGGTGTCGTTCAGCGGGTCGACCTCACCGATCAGCCGGAGGCCATCTGCGAGATCAGCACTCTGTCCGTGGCCAATCTGCTCCGGGAGGGATGCCAGGGGGCAATCGTCGTCGGCTACGAAGACCGGGCGGGCGAATCCGAAGCCCTGCGTGTCGCCCTCGTCGGCACGGTGGTCGACGCCGGCCTGGACCTGGTGGACGAGGTGGTCGTCCGCGACGGACGACTGCGTCGTCCGGGGGAACGGCTCGGGGGCGCGGAGCGAGTGCCAGCTGACGCGGATGTTCCGGCGGTGGCAACCTTCGTCGGGCTGGGTCGATCACCGGCGCCGGATCGGGAGACCCTGGCGGCGCGGGTCCGTCCGGCCCCGACCCCGCTCCGGGCTGCGGTCGACCGGGCCGTCGCCGAGCGCGCCCGAGGGCGTGGCCCACGGGCTGCCGCAGCGGTGACCTGGTGGGCGGCCTATCTGGACTGGACGGCATACCCGCCCGGTGGTGGTGTGGCCATGAGTGCCACGGAGATTGCACGCCTGATCGTCTCGCTGCGGGACCGCCGCCTGCGTGACCTCGTCATTGCCTGGCTCTGTCCGGGCTCCCCGCCGATGCGGCTGCTCGACTCCCACTTGGTGGCGATGGCCACGGGCAGCTTCCGGACGCCGACCGCTCCCCGGGATACCGAGGTGCGGGGATGGTTGAGCGAGCGGCTGTGGGTGCTCGTCGACCACTGCCCTGATGCCGAGGCGGCGGCGGTCCTCTCCGTGCTCGCGGCCTTCGCGTGGTACGAGGGACGCGGTGCCGTCGCGGGGATCGCCGTGGAACGGGCGCTGGAGGTCGATCCAGGCTACCGATTGGCCCGCCTGCTCGACCGGATGATTCGCTACGGCATCCGGTCGACCTCGACTGACGGCCAGGGCGATACCGAGGGGGCAGGGACAGGGGTCGCCGACGCCCCGATGGCGGGGTGAACGCTGGCCTTGGGCCGTCCAGGGAGTGGACGCGGGCGTGGTGGGGGACGGACCGGGACGCTTATAGTTCGGTCAGGTCATGAGCGCCAGCGTCAAGCCCCGGCTTGCTGGCCGGCAACCCTCCGCCGCGGTGGGGTGCCCCGGGTGAGGACACGGTTCGCGCGCGATGCGCGAGCAAGCGCGAGTGGAGGCCAGCGTGACCGTGGTGCAGGACGTTGCGGGTGTCGACACGTGGGACCGCCCGGGCGATGTTCACATGCTTCAGCTCGGCGATCTCGCCTTGGAGGGCGGGTCGACCCTGCCCGATGCCGTGCTGGCCTACCAGACCTGGGGGGTGCTGTCGCCGGCCCGCGACAACGCTGTTCTCGTCGAGCATGCCCTGACTGGTGACAGCCATGTGGTGGGGCCTGCTGGAGCTGGCCATCCCACCGCGGGCTGGTGGGAGGGATTGGTCGGGCCGGGTCTGGCCATCGACACGGACCGCTTCTTCGTTGTAGCGGCCAACGTCATCGGTGGGTGTCAGGGGTCGACGGGACCGAGGTCGATCGCTCCTGACGGTCACCCGTGGGGCAGCCGCTTCCCGGCGGTCACCATCCGCGATCACGTCGGCGCCGAGCGCGCGCTCGCCGATGCCTTGGACATCGAGAGCTGGGCATTGGTCGTCGGCGGGTCGATGGGTGGCATGCGCGCTCTGGAGTGGGCCGTGATGTACCCGTCCCGCGTCGCACGGGTCGCGGTCCTGGCGAGCACGGCGGCCGCGAGCGCTGACCAGATCGCCTGGGCTCAGCCGCAATTGCTGGCCATCCGACACGATCCCGACTTCCAGGGCGGCGACTATTACGGCTCTGGGCGCACGCCGACGACCGGCCTCGGGATCGCGAGACGGATCGCCCACACCACCTATCGCAGCGCGGACGATCTGCAACGCCGATTCGGTCGTCGTGAGCAGGACGGCAATCCCCCGACTGGGGATTGTCGGTATGCCGTCGAGAGCTACCTCGATCACCATGCGGCCAAGCTCTGTGCCCGGTTCGATGCCAACTCCTATCTCGTGCTGACCGAGGCGATGAACTCCCACGATGTGGGTCGCGGGCGGGGCGGAGCACGTCAGGCATTGGCCCGGGTCGAGGCCGAGGTGCTCGTCGTGGCTGTCGACTCGGACCGCCTCTATCCGCTCCAGCAGTCCGAGTTCCTCGCGGAGGCGATCCCCGGAGCTCGCCTCGCGACCATTGCTTCACCCGCTGGGCACGACGCATTCCTCATCGAAGTCGACCAGGTCGGCCGCCTGCTGAGTGACCTGCTGCGCTAGTCTGCGCCGCAGCACCCACGATCGGGTAACGTCGGATCAGGACGCGCGTGCGTCGCGAACAAGGAGGTTTGAGGTGGCCGTCGTAGTCGGTTACGTCGCGACGAAAGAAGGGCGCGCGGCATTGCGCCGAGCAGCCGAGGAGTGCGAGCTGCGCCACGCCAAGCTCATCGTCATCAACTCCCAGCGCGGAGGGAAGGACTTCGACGCCGATGAGGCGACGAAGTTCGAGGAGGAGCTGGAGCGGGTCCAGGCCAAGCTCACCGAACTCGGTATCGAGAACGAAGTGCGGCAGTTGGTGCGGGGCAACGAGCCCGCCGAGGACCTCATCGCGGTGGCCGAGGAGGAGCACGCTGCCTTCATCGTCATCGGGCTGCGGCGACGCACTCCGGTGGGCAAGCTCATTCTCGGGTCCAACGCGCAGCGGATCCTCCTCGACGCGACCTGTCCAGTCCTTGCCGTCAAGGCCGACAAAGACTCCTGAGCGTCGTCGCTGGGACCGCGATTCGTCGCGATAGCGGCACCCGTTTTATAATGGTGCTGTCCGGCCCTGCGGGGGTCTGACGAGCGGGCCGCCGGGTGTGGTGGATGTGTCCGCGCTGGTCTCCCTCCGAGCTCTCCCCGATGGTCTTGCGCGCCCATGCGCGGACGTCAGCGTGTACTGCGAAAGGTAATCGGTGCCCGTGTCGCGCGTGTCCTCCGGTCCTGCGAAATCGTCGGCACCCTTGCCGACCGAATTCTCCCACCCGGCCCTGCAGCAGCTCTTGGCGCGCGGTGCCACCCGGGGCAGCATTGCCGGGGCCGACCTTCGCACGGCGTTGGAGACGGCAGGTGTCCCAGCGCGTCGACTCAAGACCGTTGTGCGTGCCTTCGAGGAACAGGGGATCACCGTGGACGTCGACTCCGGCAACCAGCGGGCGGTCGCAGCCGCGGCGCCGCGCAAGGTCGCGTCTTCGGACGTAACTGTCACGCCAACCGCCAGCAAGCCGGCCACTAGCAAGGCGGCCGCTGGCAAGAAGGCGCCAGCCAAGGCTGCGGCGGCCAAGAGTGCTGCTCCAGCAGTGGCTGCTGACGCTGCCCCGACCGCGGCACCCGCCACCCGGTCCAAGCGCGCCACCACGTCGACGGCTGCGTCGGCGACTCCGGTACCGGACGGCGACCCGAGCGCAGAGCCGACGGTCGGATCTGCCCGACCGGCTGCCAAGCGCGCAACGCCCGCCAAGGCGGCCCCTGCTGCCAAGGCTGCAACAGCCGCCAAGACAACCGCCCCGGCCAAGGCAGCACCGGCGGCGAAGTCCACCGCCCGCGCGGCGGCGAAGGCAGACGAGCCGGCAGCGCAGCAGGGTGAGGCCGCGGCGCCCAAGCGTGCTGCCCGCAAGAGCGCGGCACGGGCCAAAGCGCCTGCGCCTACGGCACCAGCACCGACGGTCGATGAGGCCGAGGACATTGAGGTCGTCGAGGCCGAGGCCGAGGACGACGCCGAGGTCGACCTCGCCGACGTCGCCGAGGTCGTGGAAGTGGTGGAAGTCGTCGAGATCGATGTCGAGGTTGTCGAGGTCGATGCCGAGGACGCCGATGCCGAGGAGGGCGAGGCCAAGCCGGCCGCTGCCGAGGACGAGGAGTCCGCCGGGTTCGTCATCCGCGACGACGACGAGGAGGACGCTCCCGCCCA
>Ga0116181_1001699_pt1 | contig 18703 bp, 15 predicted proteins | sample AD_UKC075_MetaG_FD_89752 | JGI IMG/M metagenome (GOLD analysis project Ga0116181, IMG submission 89752) | Active sludge microbial communities of municipal wastewater-treating anaerobic digesters from USA - AD_UKC075_MetaG | ecosystem: Engineered > Bioreactor > Anaerobic > Digestate | place: USA...
CAACAACCCCGACAACGTCGCCGCCTACCGCGATCTTGCGCTGGAGCTGCAGGCCCAACTCGAGCGGGTGGACGTGCTGGTGTGCTCGGTGGGCACCGGTGGGCACTCCGCCGGCATCGCCGGTGTGCTGCGCGAATCGAACCCCGGCATGGAGCTGATCGGGGTGGATGCGATCCGCTCCACGATCTTCGGCCAGCCCGCCGGGCCACGGCTGATGCGCGGGCTGGGATCGAGCATCTTTCCCGGCAATGTGGACTACCGGGCCTTCAACGAAGTCCACTGGGTCGCCCCAGCCGAGGCGGTGTGGGCGGCCCGGGCGCTGGCCGAGACCCACTACGCGACCGGCGGGTGGAGTGTGGGGGCGGTCGCCCTCGTCGCCGGGTGGGCGGCCCGCACCTACCCGGCCGGCACCACGATCGCTGCGATCTTCCCCGACGGCCCGCAGCGCTACTTCGACACGGTGTTCAACGACGACTACTGCCGCGAACACGGCCTGCTCGACACCACCCCGGCCAGAGAGCCGCACACGATCGCCGACCCGAGGCAGGCCGTGGTCGACACCTGGACCCGATGCACCAGCGTCCTCAACCCGAACCGGGCGCAACGCTGATGGAACTGGTGCGACAGTTCCGCAGCTTCGGCTGGCCGAGCCGGCTGCTGATGGTCAATCAGTTCGGCATCAACCTCGGCTTCTACATGCTGATGCCGTATCTGGCCGGCTACCTCGCCGGGCCGCTCGGTCTGGCGGCGTGGGCGGTCGGGCTGGTGCTCGGGGTCCGCAACTTCTCCCAGCAGGGCATGTTCATCGTCGGCGGCACCCTGGCAGACCGGCTCGGCTACAAGCCGCTCATCGTCGCCGGCTGCCTGCTGCGCACCGTGGGTTTCGGACTGCTGGTGGTCGCCCAGTCACTGCCGGCGGTGCTGATCGCCTCGGCGGCAACGGGTTTCGCCGGGGCGCTGTTCAACCCGGCGGTGCGGGCCTACCTGGCCGCCGACGCCGGACAGCGTCGGGTGGAGGCGTTCGCGGTGTTCAACGTCTTCTACCAGGCGGGCATCCTGGCCGGTCCGCTGGTCGGGCTGGCGTTCATGGCGGTCGACTTCCGGCTCACCGCAGCCGGGGCGGCGGCGGTGTTCGCGCTGCTGACCATCGCCCAGCTGTTCGCCCTCCCGCGCCGCGACGCCGAACCCGGCGAGGCGGCCGGCACGGTGTTGCAGGACTGGCGCACCGTGGCGGCCAACCGGTCGTTTCTGCTATTCGCCGCCGCGATGATCGGCTCCTACGTGCTCAGCTTCCAGGTCTACCTGGCGATGCCGCTGCAGGCGGCGGCCCTGGCACCCCAGCACGCCTCGGCGGTGGTGGCCGTCATGTTCGCGGTGTCCGGGGTGGTCGCGGTGACCGCACAGTTGCGCATCACCCGCTGGTTCTCCCACCGGTGGGGCACCGGCCAATCCCTGGTCATCGGGATGGCGATGGTGGCGCTGTCGTTCGTCCCGCTGATCGCGCTGCCCGACACCCGATTCGGCGTCCCGGCCGCGATCGCCGCCCTGCTGATCAGCACCGCACTGCTGGCCATCGGATCGGCGGCGGTATTCCCCTTCGAGATGGACACCGTGGTCGCCCTGTCCGGCGGGCGCCTGGTCGGCACCCACTACGGCTTCTACAGCACCATCGTCGGGGTCGGCATCCTGGCCGGCAACGTCGCCGTCGGCGCACTGGTCCACACCACCCCGGGCCGCGGCACCGGAGTCGAGGTGTGGGTGGCGCTGGCCGGGATCGGATTGTGCTGCGCCGCCGCCCTGCACGCCCTGGCCCGCACCGGGCACCTGCAACCGCAACCGGTCGCGACCGCACCCTGATCGCTGATCCGGCGTCGCGGCAATGGCATTCACCCACTCGGACGCCACAGCTGCCCTGTTCGTTCCACAACCACGACAACGGAGGTACTCATGTTCACATCCCTACGGCGCGCCGCCGCAACACTCGCCGTCGGCACGGCGGTGGCCGTGCTGGCCAGCCCGTCCGCGGCCGCCCACGTCGACGCCCGACTCGACGGCGCCGGCCCCGGCGGATTCGGGGTCGTCACCCTCGGCGTTCCCACCGAAGCCGGGAAACCCGCCACCACCAAAGTCCAGGTGCGGATCCCCGACGAGACACCGCTGCGGACCGTGCGCCCCCAACCGGTCGCCGGCTGGCAGATCGCGATCACCAAACGCACCATCGACCCGCCGCTGCGCAAGGACGACGGCAGCCCGGTCACCGAAGTGGTCGACACGGTGACCTGGACCTCCACCGGCGAGGGCATCCCGTCGGGCCAGTTCGCGCAGTTCGCGATCTACCTCGGCCCACTCCCCGACGCCGCCACCCTGACCCTGCCGACCACCCAAACCTTCTCCGACGGCAGCAGCGAAGCCTGGACCGAGGCGGCCACCGGGTCGGACAAGCCGAAGTTCCCGGTGCCGGCCGCGACCATCACCAAACCCGCCGGCGCCATGCTGCCCATCGTGGCGTGGTCGGCGCTGGGCATGTCGGTGATCGCCTTAGCGCTGGCGGTGTTCGGCATCGACCGCGCCTCACGCCGGTCCACCGCCGCCGCGGCGGACACCGGGGCACTCACCGCCTCCTCTGCGGGCGGGCAGGTGGACACCCAGTGATCGCCGTCAAGCTTGGCATCGCCCCGGTCGTGGCCGTGGCGGGCGTCCTGGCCGCCGGGTGTGCCGGTCCGGCCCCGACATCCGGGACCGCCCGGACCTCCCCGGCCGGGCCGGCGGTGAGCGCCACCGAACCCGCGGCGGCGCCACCGCCCGCACCGGCGGCGGGGCCCGTCATCACCGTCACCATCGCCGCGGGCGTGGTCACCCCGACCAACGCCGAGGCCGACGCCGTGGTGGGCCAGCCGATCACCCTGGCGGTGAGCAGCGACGCCGCCGACAGCATCCATGTGCACTCCATCCCCGAACACACCTTCGAGGTGCAACCTCTGCCCGATCAGAGGTTCGAGTTCACCGTCGAGGTCCCGGGAAGTGTCGAGGTGGAACTGCACGACCTCAATCGGACGCTGGTCACCATCGCGGTCAGGCCCCAGTGAGCGGCACCACCCTGCTCGCCCACGGCGTGGGCGGCTCCACCGACCTGCCCCTGCCGCTGAGCTACGCCCTCATCGGTTGCGTCTGGGCACTCATCGCCACCTTCGCGGTGGTCGCCGTCGCCTGGCGCACCCCCCGCTTCGATCCCGACAAGCCCGGGCGGGCGCTACCGCAGTGGGTGAGCGCCGCGGTGGACTCTGCCGCGGTGCGGGCGATCCTTGCCGCGGCCGCGCTCGCAGCCACCGCGTGGGTGGCGGTGGCGGCGATCTGGGGACCGCAGGACAGCGACAACGCCCTGCCCGGGGCGTTCTACGTCCTGCTGTGGGTGGGACTGGGCGCGGTGTCGGTGCTCCTCGGCCCGATCTGGCGGGTCATCTCCCCGGTACGCACGCTGTGGCGGCTGACCCACCGGCGCCCCGGCGAGCGGGGTGGGGCCACCACCGACGCCCGGCGCCGCTACCCCGCCGGCCTCGGTTACTGGCCGGCCGCGGCGGGCTTGTTCGGGTTCGTCTGGTTGGAGTTGGCCAGCCCGGATCCCGGCTCGCTGACCGCCATCAAGGTCTGGATTCTTTGCTACGCCCTGGCCATGTTCGCCGGCGCGGCGGTGTTCGGGCCCAGGTGGTTCGCCCGCGCCGACCCCTTCGAGGTGTACAGCGTCACCGTGTCGCGGCTGTCGCCGTTTCGCCGCAACCGCCAGACCGGGCGGATCGTGGTGGGCAATCCCCTCGACCACCTGCCGACCATGCCGGTGCGCCCGGGCACCGTCGCGGTGATGGCGGTGCTGCTCGGGTCCACCGCCTTCGATAGCTTCTCCCAATTCGCCGGGTTCCGGAATTTCGTCGACCGCCACGGCGCCGCGGTGCCGTTGGTCGGTGAAGCCGGCGGCGCGTCGGCGCTGCGGACGGTGGGCCTGATGGGGTTCGTCCTCATCGTCGGCGCCAGTTTCACCGCCGCCGCCCGCGCCACCGCCGGAATCACCCCGCAGCAGCGCCGGGAGATGCCCGGGCGACTGGCGCACTGCCTGATCCCGATCGTGGTGGGCTACATCTTCGCCCACTACCTGTCCTATCTGATCGAGCGCGGCCAGGAGACGTTGGTCCGGCTGGCCGACCCCCTGGGCAGGGGGTGGCATCTGCTCGGCCTGGACACCGGCGACGTGGTCTACCTGCTGTCGACGAACCCGACCCTGCTGTGGGGGATCAAGGTCGCCTGCGTGGTCCTGGGCCATGTGGTCGGGGTGATCGCCGCCCACGACCAGGCCCTGCGGGTCATACCGGTCGGCCACCAACTCAGCGGGCAGCTGGCGATGATGGCGGTGATGGTCGCCTACACCTTGACCGGTCTCTACCTGTTGTTCGGCGGGTAACCGGTGCCCGGCGGGGGAAAGCCGTGCCCGGCAACGACGACCACCAAGTATCGGGGAGGCGCAAGTGAGGATGGTGTCGAGGATCGCCGCGCGCCGTGTGCTGCTCGTTGTCCACCTCGGCGTCCTCATCGCGGTCGCGGTCGTCATGACCGCGACACCGGGATGCCCGGGGTCAGGCTGTGCGCTCGGCGCCGCGGCGCAGTCCCACTCCGCGGTGGTGGCCCCGCCGCCGGGTCCGGTCCAGTTGTCGATGACCCCCGCTCCCGGGGCCACCGGCGTCGACCCGCTGGCACCGGTGACCGTCACCGCAGCCGCCGGCGGCTTATTGACGGTGCGGATGGTCAACGACGCCGGCAAGCCCGTCGAGGGGGTCACAACCCCGGACGAAACGGTGTGGAAGCCGACCGTGCCGCTGGGGTACGGGCGCACCTACACCGTCACCGCGATCGGCCGCGGCGCCGACCACGTGACCCGCGCTCTGGTGTCGTCGTTCACCACCCTGGTGCCCGGCAACCAGACCGCGGTGCGGCTGACCACCACCGGCAACCAGGCTTTGGTCGACGGCGCCACCTACGGTGTCGGGACCGTCGTCGTGGCCCGCTTCGACGAGCCGATCCCGGACCGGGCTGCGGCCCAAAGCGCCCTGCGGGTGAGCACCGACCCACCCCTGGAAGGGGCGTGGACCTGGGTCGATGACCAGACCGCGCACTGGCGCCCGCAGCACTACTACCCCCCGGGTGCCACCGTGCGGATCGCGGCCGACATCTACGGTGTCCCCCTCGGCTCAGGGCTCTACGGGCAGGCCGACGCGGCCGTGAGTTTCCGCATCGGCGACGCGCACATCTCGGTCGCCAACGACATCACCAAACAGGTCAGCGTGTTCAGCAACGGCACCTTGATGCGCACCATGCCCACCTCCATGGGCATGGGCGGCAGCGAAACCATCGGCGGGCGCACCATCAGCTTCTGGACCCAGCCCGGGATCTACACGGTGATGGACAAAGCCAACCCGGTGATCATGGACTCCTCCACCTACGGGCTGCCGATCAACTCCCGGCTGGGCTACAAGGAGACCATCAACTGGGCAACCCGGATCAGCACCGACGGGATCTACCTGCACCAACTCGAGGACACCGTGTGGGCCCAGGGCAACACCAACGTCTCCCACGGCTGTCTGAACCTCAACGCCGACAACGCCCGCTGGTTTTACGACTTCTCCCAACCCGGCGACGTCGTGGAGATCATCCACACCGGCGGGGCGCCGCTGCAGCTGTGGCAGAACGGCGACTGGAGCGTCCCCTGGCCGCAGTGGCTGGCCGGGGGCGCCGCCGGACCCGCTTCACCGCCACCACCGCCGGCCACACCGCCCCCCACCCCGGAAACGCAGGCCGCCGGTGGGTGAGCACCGCGGGGATCGGTCGGCCCGCCGGCGCCCCCTGATGGTGACCGCCGCGCTGATCGCGGCCGGCGGGGCCGCCGCCGCCGCGGCGGTCGCCACCGGAACGCTGCGCCCCGGACCGTCCCCCGACACCGCCCTTGCCCCCGAACAGATCGCCCAACAGCGCTGCACCTCCGAGGTGCTCACCCGGCTGGTCAGTCCCGAGAACGCCACACTCTCCGATCTGCGCACCGAGACCTCCGCCCTAGACGTCGAGGGCCGCGACTTCTCCTCACTGAACGCCAGTGAGGCCCTCACCGGCATCGACACCGGACGCATCACCGTGCTCAACGTGTCGGGAACCGTCAACGCCCCCAGCGAGGTCGGCACCACCCTGCGCGACCGTTTCGACTGCCGCGCCTACTTCGTCGACGGCGCACTGACCCACACCCTGGTCGTTTTCGACCACGGCCACTGATGCCCCCGCACACGGCCGCACGGGTTTGGGCCGCCCCCACAGCGTGAACGCATACCCCGAACACTTCCCATTTTTCTCCGAGGGGTCACCCATGATGAAAACCTGGCCACGCAGGATCGGCGCCGTCATGGTGGCGGCGGCTGTGCTCGCCGGCTGCTCGGCCAACCCGTCCCCGCCGACCCCGGCGGCGCCCCGATCGGGGTCGGTGTGGGTGGCCGACGAGGGCCGCGACAGCCTCACCGTGATCGACGCGGCCACCGGCGCCGTGGCGATGACCCTCACCGGGATCGACGCTCCGCACAACGTCCAGGTCGGTCGCGACGGCGCCGTGGTCTACGCGGTCAGCGGCGCGGACGTCGTCGTGGCCATCGACCCGAACAGCTACCGGGTCACGGCCACCGCCCCCACCGGAGCCCACCCCGCCCACGTCATCGAAGCCCCGGGCGGCAAGGTGTACGTCAGCAACGCCGGCGACGGCACCGTCTCGGTGTACGAGGGTCCTGGACTGCGGCCCGTGGGACAAATCACCGTCGGCGGCATGCCGCACGGGCTGCGTCCGGCTGCCAATGGATCGGTGATCGTCGTCGCCAACACCACCACCGGCGCCGTGGACCTGATCGACCCCGCCACCGACGCGCCGCTGGGCGCCGTTCCTGTCGGACCCGGCCCGGCGCAGGTCGCGGTGAGCGCCGACGGCGCCTACGCCTACACCGGGATCAGCGACCCGCCCAGCGTGGTGAAAGTCGATCTGGCGCAACGCACAGTCGTCGCCAGCGCAGCCGTGCCCAGCGCACCCGTGCAGCTGTACCTCACCCCCGACGAGACCCGGGTCCTCTCCGCCGACCAGGGCACCCCCCAGGCGCCGGGTCACACCCTGTCGGTCATCGACACCGCAGCCATGACCACCCGCGGCACCGTGAGCACCGGCGCAGGGCCCCACGGCGTCGTCATCGACGCCTCCGGTGACTGGGCGTGGGTGACCAACAGCTACGACGACACCGTCACCGCCGTCGACCTGGCCACCCTGACCGCGCAAACCCCCGTCGCCGTCGGCACCCAACCCAGCGGCATCAGCTACTCACCACAAAGCCCCGCCGCTGCCCCGGCCGCCGCCGCCACTCTCGACATCCCCGCACCCCCGCCGGCGACCGACCAGAACAGCGCCCCGCCCGACCCGCACCGCGGCCACCACTAGCCCGACAGCACCGTCCGCCACCCGTGCCGACTCCGGCGCACGCATCCCCACGGTCAGGCGCGAGTCAGCCCCTCGACCTCAACCGCCGCCCGAGAACCACCCTTGACACCGAGGTACCCCCAGGGGGTACTATCGCCGATACCCCCTGGGGGTATTAGGGAGAAGGGAGGAGGACATGGCGGCACCGGGATACGCGGAATCGAGGGGCGCCCACCTCAAGCGGCTGCGGCGCGTCGAGGGTCAGGTCCGCGGCGTGACCCGGATGGTCGAGCAGGACGTCTACTGCATCGACGTCCTCACTCAGATCTCCGCGGCCACCAAGGCACTCGAGGCGGTGGCGTTGTCACTGCTCGCGGAGCACCTCACCCACTGCGTCCACGACGCCGTGCGGCAAGGCGGTGCGGTGGCCGAGCAGCGGATGAGCGAAGCCTCCGCCGCCATCGCCCGCCTGGTCCGCTCATGAGATCCGCTCGGCCCCCAGCAGCCACACGCCGCCGCACACCACAGACAGGAGCCCGGAGATGAACCAGCATCGCCCCACTGCGCTGCCCCTGATCACCCCCGCCGCCGCCGGATGCGGATGCTGCCGGCCCACAGCACTACCCCCCCCCCCACCGCCCATCGACACCCATCACCGATCACCGATCACCCATCACCGATCACCGAGCACCGATCACCGATCACCGAGCAGGAGACGACCATGACCGCCGCCCCGGCAACGCATTCCTACCAAGTCACCGGCCTGACCTGCGGGCACTGCGTCGGCGCGGTCAGCGCGGAACTCTCAGCGCTGCCCGGCGTCGAAGCGGTCGCCGTCGATCTTGTCGTCGGCGGCATCTCCACCCTCACCCTGACCGCCGACACGCCTCCCCCACCGCAGCAGATCGCCGCCGCGCTCGAGGAGGCCGGCGACTACCACCTGGTCACCGACCCACAACCCCGGTGATCGCCCCTGCCGGCAGCCCCCACCAAGGACACGTCATGATCCCTGCCGATTCCACCGCCGCCCAGCACACCCGCCGCATCGACTTGGCGATCGGCGGGATGACCTGCGCGTCGTGTGCCGCGCGTATCGAGAAGAAGCTCAACAGACTTGACGGGGTGGAAGCCACCGTCAACTTCGCCACCGAGAAAGCCCACGTGGCCTACACCAACTCGGTGGATCCGCAGGTGTTGATTGCCACCATCGAAGCCACCGGCTACACCGCAGCCGCCCCACCGACCGCCGACAACGTCGATGGGCCCGCCGAACCCACCCTGCAGCCCGGCGAGGCCGAATCACTGCGCAGCCGGCTGCTGATCTGCGCGATCCTCACCGTCCCCGTGGTCGCGATGTCGATGATCCCCGCGCTGCAGTTCCGGAACTGGCAATGGCTCGCCCTGACGTTGGCCTCCCCCGTCGTGATCTGGGGGGCGTTGCCGTTCCACCGCGCGGCCTGGACCAACACCCGCCACCGCGCCGCCACGATGGACACGCTGATCTCGCTGGGTGTCAGCGCGGCGTACCTGTGGTCACTGTGGGCGTTGTTCATCGGCCACGCCGGCATGCCGGGGATGCGGATGCCGTTCACCCTGCTGCCGGAATCGGGTGCGGGGAACGAGCACATCTATCTCGAAGTTGCCGCCGCGGTGACCGTGTTCATCCTGGCCGGCCGTTACTTCGAGGCCCGCGCCAAGACCCAATCCGGGGCCGCACTGCGCGCGCTGCTGTACATGGGCGCCAAAGATGTGGCCGTGCTGCGCGACGGAACCGAAATCCGCATCCCCACAGCACAACTGAACGTCGGCGACGTCTTCGTGGTGCGCCCCGGGGAGAAGATCGCCACCGACGGCGTCGTCGTGAAGGGCACCTCGGCGGTCGACGCGTCGATGCTCACCGGCGAATCGGTGCCCGTCGAGGTGCGCCCCGGAGACGACGTCACCGGCGCCACCGTCAACGCCGGCGGCCGGCTGCTGGTCCGCGCCCGCCGGATCGGGGCCGACACCCAACTCGCCCAGATGGCCCGCCTGGTCGAAGACGCCCAGAACGGCAAGGCATCGGTGCAGCGGCTCGCCGACCGGGTATCGGGAATCTTCGTGCCCATCGTCCTGGCGCTGTCGGCAGTCACGCTGGCGGCGTGGTTGCTGACCGGCCATTCGGCGACCGTGGCGTTCACCGCCGCCGTCGCGGTGCTGATCATCGCCTGCCCGTGCGCACTCGGGCTGGCCACACCCACGGCCCTGATGGTCGGCACCGGACGCGGCGCCCAACTCGGAATCCTCATCAAAGGACCCCAGGTGCTCGAGTCCACCCGCCGGGTGGACACCATCGTCTTGGACAAGACCGGCACCGTCACCACCGGCCGGATGAGCCTAACCGGGGTGCACCCCCGCACCGAGCACCGTCGCGAGGACATTCTGTCCCTGGCCGGCGCGGTGGAGAACGCGTCCCAGCACCCGATCGCCGCGGCGATCGCCGCCGCCGCGTCCGCCGACGGCCCACTGCCCGCGGTGGCGGACTTCTCCACCCACAACGGCCACGGGGTCAGCGCCGTCGTCGACGGGCACGCCGTGATGGTCGGCCAACTCAGCTGGTTGATCGGTCAGTGGTCACTGACCGCCCCAGACGAGCTCGCGGCCATCGCCGACCAAGCCCAGGCCCAGGGCCGCACCCCGGTCTGGGTGGCCTGGGACGGGGAGATACGGGGTGTCATCGTCGTCGCCGACACGATCAAGGACACCTCCGGGCAGGCCATCGACCAATTCCGCCGGCTCGGGCTGCGCCCGATCCTGCTGACCGGGGACAACCGGCGCGCGGCGCTGGCCGTCGCCGCCCAGGTCGGTATCGACCCCGACGATGTGATTGCCGAGGTGCTGCCAGCCGACAAGGTCACCGCCGTGAAAACCCTGAAATCCCAGGGGCGGACCGTGGCCATGGTCGGCGACGGCGTCAACGACGCCGCCGCCCTGGTCCACGCGCATCTGGGGCTGGCGATGGGCACCGGCACCGACGTCGCCATCGAGGCATCCGACCTCACTTTGGTCCGCGGTGATCTGCGCACCGCCGCCGACGCCATCCGACTGTCCCGGTCCACCCTCCAAACCATCAAAGGCAACCTGTTCTGGGCCTTCGCCTACAACGTCGCCGCACTTCCCCTCGCCGCCCTGGGGCTGCTCAACCCCTTGATCGCCGGCGCTGCGATGGCATTCAGCTCCGTCTTCGTCGTCACCAACAGTCTGCGGCTGCGCCGCTTCGCCAGCACCGCGACCACCACACCCACCGAAGCCGTGCACACTGCCGCACCCCCAGCCCGGAACAATCCCCTGCCCGCTTCCTGACTAGGCGTCGCAGCGGAGGGACGCCGGGCCCCACGAACCCCGTCGTCGGTGGCACTGCACTCGCCCAAGGTGTTGTGCGCACGAGCGCGTACGGCGGTGAGGGACTCCTCGACCGCGGGTCATAGACGGCAGAGCGGGCCAGCAATGCCCGGCCGCGGCGGTGACGCGCCCCGCACTGAGTACTGAGGGGCCGCGTTCTTCATTGAACCTTCATTGAAGCGCTACAAGACCCCTAGCCGGCCGCGGGAAGGTCGTAGATGAGAACCATTCCACCTCACGAAAGGAAGGCGCCGTGAACGCCGACTCCTCCTCCACGCCAGACGGTTTCGCCGATAGCGGCCCGAGGCCAGGAATCCAGTGTTCCGAGTATGATCAGACGAAGGAGTTGCAGAGCCACAGACCGTCGCCCGGAGTGAAACATCACCCTGCAGTGACCGTCCCGACGCACCACCGAACACTGCAGAGAATCACCACCGCCGTCGTCGCTCCGGCACTCGCGGTCGGACTGGGCTTCGCCGCTTTCGCCCTCAGTTCTGCTGCGCCCGCCCTGAGCGAGCCCACCACCGAATGCAGTCCCATGGCCCATCCGCCCGCCGACCTTCCCGACGCGGGTGCGGGCAACCCCCTCACGCGGCCCGGGCAGCTCGGCGGCCTCAACCAAGCACCCCAGTCCGACGGACCGATGCAGATGGAATGCCCCGACGTCGGTCACGGGTGAGCACACCCGACGCACCGGGGACGTCCGAGATCCTTTGTTAAGGGCCTATGTTGGGTTCTCGTCGGTCAGCGTTCTTGACGGCGGCATGCGATGGGCGAACGTGATCCCCGGTGCGTTGAGCGCTGGTTCCAGCGTGCGACCCAGTTAGTTTGCCCGGTAGCTTCGGGATCGAGCGCCCGGGTCGCCCAGTAGAGCGCATTAAGCGCCGACTGCTCGACCGGGAAGCGCCCACGCGCCCGCCCCGACCACCGGTAGCGGGCATTGAGGCTCAGCGATAGGCCCGGGAAATTCAGTGACTGCTTTCGCGACCCGATTTCCAAAATCGGATGCTGTCATTGGTGTTCCGCGTTTCGCGCGTTTGAGCAGCGGCTGGCCGAGGTCGCGTTCGAGGCGCTTCATCTGGGTGATGATGCTGGCTTGCGGGATTCCCTGGGCGGCGGCTGCTTGTTGAAGGGTGGGGTAGTTCAGCGCGGTGGCGAAGTGGTGGAGTCGTTCCCAGCCGCCAGCGGTGGCCAGTGCGGGATGCAGGATGGCCGGTATCGCGGCGAGTTGTCCTGTGAAGTCAGCGGGACAGCTGAGCCGGCGCACGGGAATGTCGAGGATGCGGCTCCAACGGGTCATGCTCGCGACGGCGACGCCGAGTTCGGCGGCGATGTCGTAGAGGGCCCGGCCCCGGGTGATGTGCTGGTGGTAGAGCCAGTCGCGGTTGATGCACAGGGTGCGACCACGGTGGGGCGGGCGGATGTCGAGGCCGTAGTCGCGGGCCAGTCGGCTGATGACGCCGCGGCTGACGCCGACGGATTCGGCGATGTGACGCAGGCTGATCTTCTGGTGTTGGTAGAGCTCGATGAGGCGTTCCCGCGGCAGGGCGGAGCGGGCGTCGGCGCGGGCGGTGGGGTTGCGGCAGTAGCGCGGTGTGGGCGTGTCGGCGGTGGAAGCCGGTGGTGCGGGGTGGGTGCTGAGCAGGTAACGGATTTCGTCGAGGGTGGCTCCGGTGCGGGTCGCGGCGACGCGCAGGCAGCGGCGGTCGCGGCTCATGCACCGGTGGACCTCGGCGATGTCGAGGAGACCGGGGTCGGGGCGGGGCAGCTGGAGGTCGGCGATGAGGTCAGCGGGTGGCTGCCACAGCGGTGGCTCGTTGATACCGCGGTCGGCCAGGAACGCCGCCGCATGGGTGATCAGTGCGTCGTGCAGTCCCGGGTTGAGGCGACGCGGGAAGTCGGGCACTTTCAGCAAGACCCTGCCGAGGGGGGTGTTGGGGGCGGCCGTCGGCGCGGGAACGGCGCTCAGATGGGTGCGAAGCCACTGGCGGGCCACCGCGGCGCTGACCGGACCTTGCCCGTTGGTGCTGGTAGCCCGGCACATCTGCGCCCAGAGCGGGTCGGGCAGCAGGGTGTCGTAGTCCAGGGTGCGGCGGCGGCGGTAGTCGATCGGGACGGGGTCAGTGTGCAGGTAGTCGGCCAGGCGGTAGAAGGCGATGCGGATAGCCGGCCAGTGCGGGTCGCGGGAGAGTAATCGGATGACTCGGGTGACCGCGTTGGCCGACAGTGGGCAGCCCAGCAACGCGACGGCGTCGGGCAGGGCGATGCGGTGGCCGGTGAGCAGGACTGCCGCGGACAGGGCGGGGCGCAGGAGTCGGCGGTTGCATCCCGGGATGGTCATGCGCAGCCACCAGTCCGGCCACAACAGGGTGGGCAGGTGCGCGGCAAGCGCCCGCGCGGACGAGCGACGGCGGTCGGGTTGGCCAGCCAGCGGGATGCCGATGCGGTAGCGCAGTTGGTCGGTGCCGCTCAACTCTGGGGCTAGGGCGTGCAGTTGGATGCTGCGTACCCAGTCGGTCATGCCGTGGCCCCACCGGGTGGTAGTGGCGCGCACGATCAGCCCTCGGGAGCGGGCTCCCAGGACCAGCCAGCCCGCCGCGGCGGTCGCGGCCTCGAAGCTGGGGGCGTTGAGGATGGTCATGGCCCCGCTGACCGCGACCGCGGTCGTCGCGGCGTGCGCGGGGGCGGCCAGGCACGGCCGGCGTTCGGCGACACCTTTGCCGAAGCGGGGGTCGGGATCGTTGGTGCGGTGGCGGTGCTCGGCGAGGATGTCGGCCGCAGCGACGGCGGCGATCTCGCCGGCGGTCGCGCTGGACAGAATCCGCCCACCTATCGCGCGCAGGTCCGCCAACGCCGCCGCGGTGCTGACCGGATGGGTGCGGTAGACGCCGAACTCGGCGGTGCCGGCGTCGATGGCGGTAGTGATGATTGACTGGGCCGTGATCGCCGGGTGCCGGGCCCCCAACGGCAACGCCGGGGCCGCGGTGAGGTCGGCGCCGCAGCGGATGGGTGCGTTGGTGGGTCCGCGGACCGGGTTGGCGCAGCGCCCCGGGGCGGGGATGTCCCTGCCGGGATGCGCGAGCAGGCGTTGCGCCCGCCCGCAGGCCGGGCAGGCGTCGAGCAGCAGGCAGCGGTGCTCGAGGCAGGCGAAGGTCCAGCCCAGCCGCCAGTGCAAGAGCCACCGGCCCCCGGTGTCGGCCAGGCAGTGCGGGCAGTAGCGGCTGCCCCGCCCGCGGCCCCACGGGAATCGCCGGACAAACGCCCCGGTCTGCGGATCGACTCCGACCGCGCGCCCGGCGTAGTGCGACAGGGTCATCGCCGCGAGCCGCTGCGGGGCCAGGTCGCTGGCGGCAGCGAGGTTGGTCAGCGCGGCGCCCGGCAGGGTGATGATCCATTGGTTCCATCGGTTGTCGGGAGTGAACAACCCCATCGCCGTTTGCAGGTCATCGAAGGAGCACTGCAGGCGGTGGGCGGTCGTCTCGAGCCAGGAGTCGATGCCTTCCCCGGGCAGCGGGTCGACGGTGATCGGCAGGGTGCGAATCACGCGGTGGCCGGGCTGGTGTCGGGTCGGATGGTCGTGCGTCGGCGGTCGGCGGCGCGGCGGGTGCGGGTGGTGCGTAGACGGGCGGCTTCGTGGTCTCGGGATTTCTCGGCGGCCTCGTCGATGCGGGTCGCGTCGAGCACGGCTTCGGTCAGGGCTTCGGCGCCGGTGCGGATGGCCCGGGATGCGGCGCGGTTGATCAGGGTCATCAGCGATCCCATATGCCCGGAGCTGCGGGCGAACAAGTAGTCGGCGAGGGCCGGTAGGCTCCCGCGGCGGTGACAGGCGAGGATCAGGCGGTCGTCGATCGCCCGCAGCACGGCTTTCCAATGGCGCTCCCCGACAGGGTCTGCGGCGTCGAAGCGGTCCAACGTCAATCGGGTTGTGCGCCGGGCGGTTTGGGCCAGCACCGCCCCGCTCACCGAGTGGCCCTCGGTGAACAATCCGGAGTTCTCCAGGTTCACCCCGACCATGAGCAAGGTGATGGGGAATTCGTTGGCGATGAACTTCAAGTGGTTGCTCACCGCGACGCCGTCGGAAGCCCGCCAGCGCAGGAAGTGGATGTCGTCGACGATGAGCAGCCGGACTTCGCAGGCCAAGAAGGTGTCCAGGGCGCGGCGCGCCAGCAACGCGGCGCTACCGCGCCGGATACCGGGGTGGGCGAAGAAGTGCAGCAAAGACAGGTTCAGATCCCGCATGGTGGGGTGCCCGCTGAGCGTCACCCGGCACACTGGCCAGCGTTCGTTGCCCTCGCTGGTGCGGGGGCCGTGTTCGGCGACCTCGCGCAGGTGGAACTCCTTGGCGAACTGCTCGACCACCGTGCTCTTGCCCAGACCGGCCGCGCCTTCCAACGCGACCGCCCCCTTGATCCGGTCGCCGTCGTGGACATTGCTGTCCAAGACGTCCCACAGGGTGTCATGGATCGCGGTCAGCTGCTGGGTGCGCAGCACCCCCATGTTGGCGTGCCAGTCGCGGCGGCGCCGGTCGTACGCCGCTTTGGTGGCGGGCGTCAGCGCCGCCAGCTCGCAGGCGCTGACCCTTTCCGGGGCGGTGCGCGGTTCGGCGGTGACGAAGGCGGCCCAGTCCTCCTTGCGGCCCAGGCTGATATTCTCCAGCCCCCTCACGCCCATTGCAGTGTCTCCCCGGCGGGATTCCCGAAGGGCTCGTCGTCGCTGTCGTCGGGCTCGTCGGGGTCGTAGTCGGCGTGCAGCTCGGCGTCGTCGTCATCATCACCGCCGAAAGCCGCGCAGGGATGCGGTGGGCGGACAGCGTTACGAGACAGTATCTCTGCCGCGGCAGCGGCGTCGTCGGCACTGACCTGTTTGCTCAGGGCGGCTTCGGCGCGGGCCAGCCGTAGTGCGATACGCCGCTCGGCCGGGCTGGCGCCCATCGCGATCTGCCAGCGGGCCAGCAGTTCGGTCAACGCCAGTCGGTCATCGACGAACCCGTGCCGGCGAGCGCCGAGCCGCCGGGCGAAATGCAAGGTGTCCTCGCTGAACGGCATCGGCACCTCGCGGGCGTGCTCCCACACCAACTCATGCCAGTCGCGGGTGCTCGGGTGTCGCACGAACACCCGGGAGATGTCATCGGGATCGACGTGGATGGGCCAACGCCCGGCCAGCCGGCCGGTGTACGGGCTGCCCAGCTCGGCCAACTCGCCCAGGACCGCGCCCTTGTAGACCAGGTTGGCGATGTGGATTCCGTCGTGCTGAATGGTGCGGGGCACCACCCGCAGGAACTCATAGGCCAATTGCGGGTCGCGGGGGGCATGCAGATACCCGGCGCGGACCATCCCGTGGGCGAACATCTGCGCCGGGCTCATCCGCACCGCTGGCAGCCCCGGATCCAGCAGCGAACGGTGCCGGCGGTGGTGATACACCGTGGCGACCCACTCTCGAACCATCGCTTCCAATTGGTCGAGATAGAAAAAGGAGTGGCTTTCCACGTCCAGGCCGCGGGCATTGACGTCGGGACCCTTGTAACCGGCCAAGTACTGCAGCAACCCCAACCGGACGGTCTTGAAGAACCGCTCCAGCGGGGCTTTGTCGCGACCCTCGCGGATGCGGGCCGGCTGGATCGAGATACCCATCCGGGCGCACACGCTGCTCAGGTGCTCGGAGAGGTAGATCTTTCCGTGATCGACCACGATCGTGCCCGGGCTCATCGGCGGCGACATCACCGCCGCGCCGGTGCGGTCGATGCGATCCGGGTCGATCAACACCTGCTCGGGAATGCCGTGGGCGGGCCACACCGCGTAGTCCGGCCATTCTGCGGGGGCCGGCGGTGGGCGGAACACCTGATACATCAACGCCGCCGCGTCGACGGCCTTGGTCGACACCGGGGTCAACCGCAGCCCAACGATGCAGCGGGTATACCAATCCATCGCCGCACTAAGCTCGACCTGCACCCAACGCAGCGTGGCCGGATCCAGCGCGAACACATCCAGGCGGGTGGTGTCCAGGATCAGGTACTCCCCCGGCCGGGTGGGGCGCAACTTGCCGTACGGATGCGGTGGCCGCCCGGCGATATCCCGGTTGCGTTTCGTTGTGCCATGAAACGTCGGGTGTTGGCCGTCGAGCTGAGCCAGCTTGCGATACGCCGAGGCCCGCGAAGGCTCCACGACCACCCCGTCGGCGATCTCCCGCGCCAACCGCGCCCGGGTCTGCAGAATCACCGCCGATTGCGACGGCTGCGATTCCTCGGTGTATTCGGCCATGATCGCCAGCGCCGTCTGAGCCCACACCGGATCCACCCGGTCACAACCCGCGCCACGACCCGGCACCAACCCCGCCTCGCCGTGCTCCCGGAACGCCCGCACCCATCGCCGGACCGTTCGGCAGTCCACTCCTAACTCCGCGGCCTTCGCCTGGTAGCGGGCCCTCAACGGCAGGACCGGATCGAATTCACGTCGTGGTTCGCCGGGCAAGGCGGCCTCCGGGTGCCCCAAGCGGTGCCCGCTCAACACTTCCCGCACATGCCCCGCCCGGTCGTTGACCTGAGCCAGTTGCTGCGCGTTCAGGCCCAGCAGAGCGGTGGCGGCCGTGTCGACATCATCGTCGGGTTGGGGTCCGGGCCGCTCGGGGATCAGCCGGACCCTCTGATCGCTGAGCAGCGCCACCACCGACATCCGGCACACCGACCGCGCCCCCCGCAGCACCACCTCATTGCCTGCCCCGCTGGGCAGCCACTCGATGATCTCGTGCACCTCCCCGTCGAGCCACACCCGGGTGCCGATCCCCACCCGCACCCCCGCCCCGCTCACGCGGACCCCACCCTAGTGTGAAGAACACTGTTGGCCGACAACACTTCCGCCAGTTCAGTCACCAACTCATCGGTCCACAACAGGTGCAGCAAACCGGCCCGCACCAGCGGCTCCGGCGCGTCCACCCCGGCGGCCACCGTGCCGAAGCGCAGCCCGTCGAGATTGATGCCGCGCAGGCTTTCCAGCACCGCGGAGTCGATCCACTCGACACGGCGAAACCCCGCCAGAAAGCGCACGTTCTCCAGCACCGCCGCCGGCGGCTCCGACGCGACCTCGAAGCCCCACCCCAGCCGTTGCGCCACCTCACTCACCCACGACAACGTGAACGCCACATTCGGATCCGTAACCAGCGCAGCAGGTTTGACCGCCACCAACACCGGGCCGTCCCGCGTCAACAACCAGTAGTCAGGGATGTGCCGGCGAATCTTGCCGTTCACCCGCGCTCGGATCAGACACGGCTGCGCCCTGATCTGTCGCACCGCCGGATCGAAATCGGCCAGCAGCAGCCGGCTCAACTCCAACAACGACTCATAAACCACATGGCCGGACTCCGTCGTCGACCAGTAACTGCCCGAATAATGCTTCTGGCCCCGATACCAGCGGAACCTGCGCCACGGCACCGTGTCCCCAAACACTTCAGAACGGACGTTATCCGCGCGAATCTCGACCTCTTCGTCGCGCTTGGTTCTGACAATCAACAACGCTGCAGCACAATCGAATTCCATCGCGCACGCCCCTCACCAGAAACAGCTATAAGCACGATGGTCCGCGCGAATCTCCCCAATACCTAGAAGCTTCTCTCAATCGGAACCGGTGCGAGACAAAGCCTCCATCACAGACCGACGTCTCAAATCATGTCCACAATTGGACACCGGGTGGACATCCCATCTGAGAAAAGGACATCGAGAGTGAGAATCTACAAAAATGTAGGTTCCGTTTTCGGTTGGCGAACCGATACCTCCGTTAGCTCAGTCTTCTGTGTTTTTCCGCTCCGCTTGGCGGGGTGGTTTTTCCGGTTTTCGTGGCGAATCCGAGAACCGTA
>Ga0116181_1001701_pt1 | contig 18661 bp, 20 predicted proteins | sample AD_UKC075_MetaG_FD_89752 | JGI IMG/M metagenome (GOLD analysis project Ga0116181, IMG submission 89752) | Active sludge microbial communities of municipal wastewater-treating anaerobic digesters from USA - AD_UKC075_MetaG | ecosystem: Engineered > Bioreactor > Anaerobic > Digestate | place: USA...
GAAAACCTTGTCCACCAATTGTTGTAGGAATTGGTTTAGGCGGTACATTTGAAAAAGCCGCTCTATTGGCGAAAGAAGCATTAATGCGTGATTTAGGTGATAAATCTGATGATCCGGTTATTGCTAAACTAGAAGAGGAATTACTTGAAGAAATCAATAAACTAGGCGTTGGCCCAATGGGATTTGGTGGAACAACAACCGCATTAGGAGTAAAAATCAATACATATCCTTGCCATATTGCTAGTTTACCTGTTGCAATTAATATTCAATGCCATGCTGCACGACATAAATCTAGAGTAATATAGGAGGAAACTATGATTAAATTAACTACCCCTCTTTCTAATAATGACATTTTGAAATTAAAAGCTGGTGATACTGTTTATCTGACTGGTATAATTTATACAGGTAGAGATGCTGCTCATAAACGATTAGTGGACTATGTTAATGAACATAATGAACTTCCATTTAATCTTGAAAGCAATATAATTTATTATGTTGGCCCAACTCCAGCAAAACCAGGTCAAGTAATTGGTTCTGCTGGACCAACTTCCAGTTACCGTATGGATCCATATTCATATCTTTTAATGCCACATGGTTTAACATGTTCAATTGGTAAAGGTCCACGAAGTGAACAATTTAAACAAGACTTAGTAAAATACCAAGGAATATATTTTTCAGCTGTTGGTGGAGCCGCAGCTTTAATTAGTAAATCAATAAAAAAAGCCGAAATTATACTATATGAAGATTTAGGACCAGAAGCAATTTATAAGTTATATGTGGAAGATTTTCCAGTAATTGTTACCTATGACGCTCAAGGTAATGATTTACTACAAGAAGGTCAAGCTAAATATCGTCAAATTGAATTATAATTTTCCTCTTATTTTGTTATCTATGTAAATAAAAAGACCGCTTTACGCGGTCTTTTTTATATAACTATCTAATCCTTATTTAATTTCTTGATTAAATTCATTTTCGTTATTATCTAATTCATCGGTATGATGTTTTCGCTCATAAAAAAAGCGAACAACAAGAGTTATAATAATTGCAACAATAACCCTTACTAAAACAATAATAAATGGATTAGCACCTATAGCCATAAATAATAATGTATCCTCAATAATTGCATGACAAAGACACAAAAAAGTACTAACTAAGATTACATCCTTTTTGGTCATTTCTTTTTGTTGGTAACTTTCAATAATAGAGGCTGCTCCATAAGTGATTCCTATAAATATTCCAATAAATAATGGTAGTGAAGCACCTTTGCTAATTCCTAGAAATCGCGTTAATTTGTATAAATATTTATTAAAAAAATCAATTACGCCAAAACTACGTAAAATTTCTAATACAACCATAATAATGGTAATAATAATAACCATTTGCATAATGACTGAAAAAATTCCCCGAGAAAAATCAATTATAAATTCTTTTACTATTTCCATAGTTTATTTCCACACTAAATTCAATATTAATGCAAAGATTATCATTGTTACAACACGGATACAAATTTGTAAAATGCGGGGAACTTTAAGATTCTTGATAATGGTTGTTTCAACTGGTAAACTATGCGAAAGTAATAACATTACTGCAATTATTGTAATTTGGCGGGCAGTAAAACTAAATGCTTGCATTGCGGCAATACCACCATACAAATTTAGGAGATTGCCAGTAATTATAACAATGGCAGCTTCACCAGGTAGTCCAAAATATTTCATTAGTGGACTAAAAAGATTAGAAATATACGGTAATATTTGCACATATTCTAATACTTTAACAAAAAAATAAACTGGAACAACAATTTTGATAAGTTTCCAAATAGTTTTACCAGCCTTAATTAGGCCAACTTTGGATGCTTCTAATACTTTCATATTATATCACTATCTCATAAACACCGTCATATTCTTTTTTAAACCAACTACTTATAATTTGTTTCATTTTGTTAGCGTCTTTTGTTGTATTTATAATAACCTTTCCTGGAGTGTTAGAAGTTTCTAATAAGTTTTCTTTTTGTAAAATAGAATATAATTCTAACGCTGTAGGCATACCACTATTAACAACTTCACAACTTTTAAAAACATTTTTAACCTGATTTGTTAGTAGTTTAAAATGAGTACAACCTAGAATTACAGTATCAAAATCTTTACCTTTTAAAGACTCAAGCACTTGATCAACTACTGCATATGATTTTTCAGAAGTTATTTCACCACTTTCCACAAGTTCCACAAACTCCGGACAGCCTAGTTGATGTACTTCTGCGTTATTTTGAGTTAATAAATTATAATATGCTTTTGAATTAACAGTAGCTTGAGTTGCTAAAACTGTAATTTTATTATTTTTAGTTACTTCTAATGCTTTTCTAGCAGTTGGCTCAATTACACCTATAATTGGAATATTAGTTATACTTTTTAGGTGCTTACTATTTGCAGTGGCAGTATTGCAGGCGATAACAATTGCTTTTACATTTTGACTTAATAAATATTTAGTAACATTTGTAACCAATTGTTCAATTTCAGCCGGTGTTTTTACCCCGTAAGGACAATTTAAGGTATCACCAACATATATAAAATCTTCATTTGGTAAAACATCAATTAACGAATCTAAAACAGTGATTCCACCAATTCCAGAATCAAATACTCCTATTGGTCTTTTCATATTTAATATCTCCCTTATTTTTAAAATGCCTTTATATTATTATAATATAAAGGCATATTTACATTTAACTTGGTTTTATTTGATTTAAAAAGATATCAATTAAAGTTAATTGTTGACGAATACGTTCTTCTAGTTTTAAACTACGATCAGTTTCAAATGTAAAAACTATGCGATTTTGATCTTGAGAACAATATTGATTAATGGAGCCATCTTTTGGTTTTTCATCTTTAATAAATGGAACATTATTGGGAGTTTGGTATTTTTGATTAAATTCAGCCACTAAACTCATTGCGTAAAAAGCACTCTTTGGATTTCCAGCAATAACCTGATTTCCAATATATGGTGGGTTCAAATATTATTAAGTGATTCATGTAAGTCAATAGTAATTGTTATATCATTTTGCACGATTAATTCTTTAATTGCATAAGCAACTTGTTCAGTATATGTACCATTTGGATCTCCTGGATATGCACGGTTTAAGTTACGTGTGCATGTGATGACATTTTTTGACTAGATGATTTGTGTACATATACATCTGGGAAAGGCCATTGATCGCTTGGACTAGTAGCACGTGCTCCAAATTTAAATTTACGTTCTCCATAGTTAGTTTCAATAGTGTAAAAGAAAGGAGCACCTTCTTGAGGATAAGAATGGGCGTATGCACTCCGATTAGCTTCGGTAATAATAAACACTTTACCTTTTTTAACTTCTAAGTTTTCTAAGAATAAAATACTAGTTAATTGTCCAGCAGGCTCATTTGGATGAGTTCCGCCAATAATTAATAGACTACCGCCTTCTTCTTCACCTTCAATAATATAGATTTCAGAATCTCCGATTGTTCCTTCTAATTTAGGCAAATATTTACTGAGTTTTTCAGTTTTGATTCCCTATCGAACATATACTTCAGTTTTATAATTACGAAAATCATAGAATTGTTTTCCGGTAACAATTGCAATCACTAATGTAAATACTAAGAACAATGAACTAATAAGAATGTTTATTTTTTTAGTCATAGTAAAACTTAATTTCATTGCTCACACCTCTACTTAATTAGGAATAATCTTAGTAAGAACATAATTAGAGCGATTGCACCGGAAAGTTTTTCAATTAAGGAATCAGTTTCAAATAAATTCCAAACAAGCATTACAACTATTAATAAGACAATTAATAAATAAATATATGTCAAAATCATTTTGTTCACCTCTTAATTCCATACCTTGGATACAAATATTACAAAAATCATTGCATATACAAAGATAACAATTAATGGTATCCAAGCGGCTTTTAAGATATTTTTATATGATTTCTCTTCACATAAACTGCATGAGAAAGTTGCACTCATTGCCGTTGGTGGTAAAAATTCACCTATACATGTTAGAAGAGAAATTTCTGAGGCTACGATTATTGGATTTGATGTTCCAAGTAATGCCATAACAAATGGTCCACCTAATACAGATGCAGAACCGTATGCGGAAATACCGGCAAAAACTGGAACGGCTAATGCCATACCGATATATACTAAACTATTTGGTAGACTTAAAGCGTTAATTGCAAAGAATCCACGTACACCATTTAGAGTAATAATTTGGACAAACATTCCTACTCCCATTAATAAAACCATCGCATTTAACGATTTTTTAACTCCTTCTTTTAATGCGAAAATAACATTAAATTTTTTACCACAAAAGAATGCACTAACTGCTGCAAGTGAGAATGTTAATGGTAATCCTAGTTGAACCATATAACGTGGAATGCTATTTTGAAGAATAATTAAAACAGCTAATAATAAAATTGGTAAATATACTAAAAGATTAACTTCTTCTTTAATTTTAAAGTTGACAATTTCTTTAAGTTCATCAACATCAATTTTTTTAATATATTTTCTTCCAATAAATAATACTGAGAAAATTGCAACAGGAAGTGTTAGTAATAATAACGGTAATGTAAATCCAATATATGGCATATCGACAACATCACAAATCAACATAACTGGAATGTTAATTGGCGGAGCAATCATTCCTAATACCGCTCCAAGAGCAATAATCGCGGCGGTTTTGTTACGTGGAATCCCAATCTTGATCATAATTGGGGCGACTAGTGCACCAGAACTTATGATTGAAGCGATTGCTGAACCGGTAATCATTGCTGGAAACATAATAATAATCATAAAAGCAATTAATAATAACGTTGGATATTTATGCAACTTCTCAACAATAGCCACACTACAAGCATCCAATGCTCCGCTTTTTTCTAATGTGACCATAAAAATCATTGCCGCAACAATTGTCATTATTGGATCAATAAATCCGAACGTTCCTTCTACTAAATGTCTAATTGGAATCCCAAAGCCAGCTATTAATGCTCCAACGATAGCTGAAACCATTAATGAGATACCAGCAGGAACCTTTAATAACACTAAGAAAATGACAAACACCGCTAGCATGACGATAAAATATAAAAGTTCTATTCCTGCCATCTACTTCTTCCTTTCTATAATACTTTCACAATTATATGTCTACTAAGTTAGAAAATACTAACTTAATAAAGATACTTGTCACTAAAATATCTGCACTTCCCCCACAACTAATCTTATTAACTATAAACTCATCCGTTACTTTTTGAATTTGTTCTAAATTATATTCAGTAATTTCCTCAACTAAGTTTTTATAATAGTTATATTTATCTAAAGAGCCACTTCGCTTGATCATTACTGTGTCTTCACAATTTTTAATAATCTCTATTAAAGTCATTGTTAATGCTTCATTATTTAATTCAGGATATTGGTTTAACATATCCACAGCTCTTCGCACATTTGGTAAACCTAAATAGGCTTCTTTCCGTGCCCCACCGATCTTATATAGATGATATATTTTCATACCATTAGAAGTCGGCTCTTGTTTTAATTCATTTAGAAGATTTTTACTCATAAAAATAATGGTTGAATATAAATCAGAATAACGTAAATTTCTTTGTAATAAATAGCCAAAACTTATCATTACTAATCCTAGCACAAAGATTAATCCACGATAAGCGTTAATCCCACCAGTTTTGGACAACATTCTAAATTCGGAATTAATTCCAATCAGGCGACCTTTTTGAAATGCATCGTCAGGATTGTTGGCTTCAAGTCCAACAAAAAACATTTCAATTAAACCTGGAATAATAACTTCTTGGGCTTCTTTCATTAGTTCATAGTTCATATCATCATGAGAACCATTAGAATATGGTGTAACAAGCCCAAACTTCGGATGTAGATTTAATTCCAAATTTAGACTTTCGCTAAGATATTTAGTTAATTCATCACGTAAAAATTGATATAAGTTTTCTTTAATGTGACTTAATATTTCTTCTTTAGTATGTGTTTTACTGCGAATACACACAAAAACTTCGTTGTCACATAACATACATTTTCTCGATGGAATATTTAAACTTGTCCGAGATATATTTTCTTTATTTCGGTCATATAAATCCAAGTCGATTAATCTTCCAAGCGGATGAGTGTTTTCAATTTCAACTAATTTATGTTTAACTTCATAAACATTATTTTCGCGAATCTCTAATAAATAATATGGTCCATCATCTGAATTATAAAATTCGGTATTTACCACATCAAAAGTTAATTTAAGTAGTTTTTTAAAAATTCTAATTAATATATAAGCTTCTTTCCGTTGTTTAATATGTCCAGGAATATTAGCTTTTAAGCAAATTATCAAATTACTTGTTTCTTTTGCCTTTATAAGTTTTATGCGTTGTTCACGTGCTTTTAAAACCTTATCCATTTTTGTACACATCCTGAAGTTTTTGAATAGTTTTTTTTCCTTCTTCACTAGTCAAAAACTCGTAAGTTGCTTGAGGAACATATTGTTTAACATCCTCAATTTTCCCTTCTGCAAGAAGCCTTCTAATCATAGTAGCACTAATTATTTTGCCATCATGTTTTATTCTCTCAATGATGATTAAATCATCACCTAAAATTTCTTTTAATTTTTGATTATATTTATTAGTAACTAAATCTGTTTCAGTTCCAACATATCTTTTTTTAATTCCAAAAATCGTCATAAAATATTTTTTAAAGATAATAGCATCAATTTCAGCTTGTTCTAACACCTCATCAACATCCTCTTTTAAGAAATAAGTAGGAAAGGTTAAGGAGGAGACGATGTATTTTGTTGAAGGGAGGATTTTTACATTTGAAAGATGTTTTGTTGCATTTATCAGCATGTGATAACGATCTTTAAATTTAAATACTGAACGATCTTCTTCAACTAAAAACACAAGAACTTGTTGATGATTTTGACTAGCTGTCGTAATTAAATACAAATGTCCGTTAGTTGGCGGATTTGTATTAACTACAATTGATGCTATATCTTCACTTGTAAGCTTTAGATTGTTTTTTACTCTTTCTAGCGTTTCTACAATTGTCACATTACGACATTCTAATAAACTTACATTTTTGGAAGAAGCAATTAAGTTAAAGTTAAAGGATAAAAAGATGTCGACATTTTCCGGTTTTGTATAAACTTGATAATAATAAATGCTTCGATCATGAAAATAGTTAATGATATGAGAAATTAAAGTATTTCCTAAATTTTGTCCTTGATATTTAGGATTAATTGCAAAGCACTTTATAATATTTTGGGCAGCAGATATTGTTCCAATAATTTCATCATTTTCTTCAATATATACTGTATAGTTTATATCTCGATCATAGTTTAAACCGACATCTTTTAAGAACTCTTTAACTTTATTTATTTCATTTTCTAAAATTGCTTCTTTTATAATCATCTTAATCTTCCCCTAATTTATAAATGGAATCAATAATCGTTCCATCACGGTATTCAACCACACCAATTACTTTATCACTTTTTTTAATTGGTTCTGGAATACCGGTATATTGATAAGATATTTCTAATAGTTGCTCGATTGGTAGAATATTTAGTTTAGAGTTTTGTAATTTGTCAAGTAAGTCAGTTCGTTTTGGATTAATCGCTATTCCACGTTCAGTAACTAATACATCAACATCTTCGCCAGGGGTACTAATTGTTGTTAATTCTTCTTTAATGATTGGAATACGAGACTTAATTAATGGGGTAGTGATAATAGTGACATTTGCGCCTGCAGCGGTATCAGAATGACCACCAGACCCACCAATTAATAATCCTTTAGAATCAGTTGTAACATTAACGTTAAAATTTAAATCGATTTCAGTAGCCCCTAGAATAACAAAGTCTAATTTATTAACTACAACATCTTCTTCATATGGGTTAGCATATTTTGATGAAGACATTCCATAATGTTTTTTATTGACTTTATATGAACGAACTGCTTCTAAATCAAAACATTGAACATCCCATAACTCGTTAATTAATCCAGCCTCTAACATTTCCACAAAATATGCTGTAATTCCACCAGAAGCAAAACTAGCAGTTATATTTTTTTCAAGCATTATTTTTTTAACTTCACTTGCCACTGCTAATGATGTTCCTCCAGCCCCTGTTTGCAAACTAAAACCATTTTTTATTAAGCCTAATTCATTAAGTAACTGTGCAGTATTACGAGCAATTTTTAGAGCAACTGGGTCACGAGTTATTTTAGTTGTTCCTGAAACAATTCCAGATTGCTCACCAATTTTGTCAACAACTACAACGTAATCAACATATTTTTCATCTATTTCAATATAGTCTAAATTTTCAACTAAATTATCAGTAATTATTACTACTTTCTTAGCGTATTTGACATCTGGAATAGCATAACCTAACGCTCCACACGCACTTGGTCCATCAACACCATTAGCGTTACCTTTTTTATCGGCCGCCGGTGCCGCTACAAACGCTACATCAATGGATAGTTCTCCAGCTTCTATAGCCCGAGCACGGCCCCCATGGGTTTGCATAACTAATAATTCTTTTAATTTTCCTTCACTAATTGCTTTAGCAACCGGACCATTTAAATAATTTGTGTATATTTTAGTAACAGTTTGATTTTCAATTAAAGGTACTAATGGAGCATGAACTGGAAAAAGTGAACTTGGAGCAAGCGTTAGATTTTTAATTCCGCGTTTGCTCGCTTCTTGCATTACCATATTTAAGCAATAATCACCATTGCGTAAATGATGGTGGAATGAAAGAGTCATTCCATCAGTAATATTTAGTTTGTCAAATACTTCCGCAAGCGAGCCACATAATTTATTTGCATTTGATGTATATACTTCAGGTATTAGTTTGCGTTTAGATGAATTAATAATTGTTTTACTTCCTTGAAAAGGAATATATCCTCTCGGAACAAATCTATTTAATACGTTTTTCATTTCATCACCTAAATCAATCCGAATCGTTTCGCTTTATCAATTGTCTTTTTGGCGCGTTCGATAATTGGTTTGTCTACCATCTTACCATCAAGGCTAAAGACTCCTTTACCCTCTTTTTGAGCATTTTCAAAGGCTTTTAAAATTCTCAATGCTTGTTCAATTTGTTCTTTACTTGGTGAGAAGATCTTATTTACTATATCAATTTGATTTGGATGAATGCATGCTTTTGCATTCATTCCTAAACCACGGGCCTTTTGAGAGTCAGCAAGTAATCCTTCTTCATTGCGAACATCAGTAAATGGGGTATCAATAGCATCAATATTGTAAGCTCGGCAAGAAATCGCTATCATTGAACGCGCATAAAAAATTTCATCACCTGCTAATGTTCGACTAACTTCTAAATCACTTGATAAATCTTCAGCACCTAATAACAATCCATTAACACGCGGTGATGTGGCAATCTCACGTACATCTAAAATTGATGAAGCAAGTTCGATAATCGGAATAACCCCTATTTTTTTAGTCAATCCGTTTTTTTGTTCAATTTTAGATAATATTTGATCAAGTTTAATTAGGTCACGTGGATTGGCTTTTGGAAGCAAGATTGTATCAATATTATTTGATACAATTGCTTCCAAATCAGCTTGATAAAAGTCTGTATCCATTCCATTAATTCGAATAATAACTTCAATTGGTAAGCGATAACTATTTAAAAAGTTTTTAACAAGGTTGCGAGCGCTGTCTTTTTCAGAAATACTTACTGCATCTTCTAAATCAATAATTACCGCATCACTTTCAAAAACATCCGCATTTTGTAACATTGCTGGATTATTTCCAGGAATAAATAATAAACTTCTACGCATTTTTATTCATCCTTTCGATAGCGGTAATTAAACGCGCACGAATAGTGTAATCAAGTGCACCTTTATCAATACATGTTACTTCCACGTCAGTAATATTTAGTTCTTTTAAAGTGTCTTCAATAACTTTGATGATTTGCTTACCAAAATATTCTTTAACGATGCTTTCTAAATGGATTGTAATACCTGAAGATTCTTTGACTGTAATCAAGCAGTCATTACTCTCAACGCTTCCACAAGTTCCGATTTTCATTTTGCCTTCTTTCTTGAGTTAGCAAGAGCCACAACTCGATTAATTTCATTTTTAACAATCATAAATCCTTCATCAACCCCCATACCAGGTTTCGCAAGGACTTGTGTTGCATCACAAGCAATTGCGATATTTGTAGTTACTTGGGCAGAAATATTTGTTTCATTACATGTTCCCCCACAATAACTACCAATATTTTTCTCATTGCAATATAAAATAGCTTCGGCAATATTATTTACTCCACCTAGGTCAGGAGTTTTAATTTGTAACATGTGTCCAGCTTTATTATCAGCAAAATACTTAATATCTTCTAAGGTATTACACCATTCATCAGCAACAATCTCAATACTTAAATTATTTTCATCAATAAATTGAGTTAACGCTTTTAAGTAACGCATTGTGCCTTCACGATCACCAGTATCAACTGGTCCTTCAATGCGTAGTTTGAAAGGTTTAGCAGCTTTTTCAAGGCTTACTAAATAATTTTGCATTTGTTCTAAGTTATAATTAAAAGCAAGTCCAATAGTTCCATATGTATCAATATGTAAAATTGGATTATAATTTTCATTGGCACGTAATGTTTGAATTCGTTTTGTTAGCCATTTAACATATTCAAGTAAAATTTCTCCGTCAAAGCCTAATTTAGTTTCAACGTTATTTATTAAAGCATGTGGTAATACATCAGCTTCTTTAATAATCATTTTATCAGCGTTTAAATAACGATCGTCACCGCTTTGGGTGAATACTGGAATTTGACGATAAACATCATTATTAATGTTATATTCTTTACGGATTATTTCCGCCATTGTTAATTTATGAACTATAGATGTAGCATGTAATAATGCTTGAGTTAATCCATAACGAATGGCAGTATGAAGTCTTTTACCATTAACTTCTAATTTATCAAACTTTTCTGCATTTTCTCTAAAATTACTTACATCTAGACCAATTAATAATGGAACAATATTTTCTTCCATAAATGGAATAAAATCACTTGCTAAGAATAGCGGGTCACGGCCACCTGCTCCTGAATATTGAACGGCAGCACAATCGCCCAATGCTACTGAACCATCTTCTAAAATTAACTGAATAGAAATAGCTTCTCCAGCTTGACGAATTTTTGTAAATCCTTCAGTTAATGGTTCACCCATATACACAAACCCATCTAATTTAGCACCTTTTTTAATTGCTAATTGATCATCAAAATAAAATCCCGTATAAGAAGGGGTTAATATAACATCTTTAATTTTCATAGTAAATTTACTCCTTATTTTTTAAATGGTCTTCCAACTAATTGTCCTTGGCTTACCGCATAAATATCATCCACAGTTAATTGGAATGATACTTTGCGCCCTTCGGATTTAGCTCTTTCTTTAATTTTTTCACGATGGAACGCTTTAATGTCATCAGTAAATGCTAAATTACCAAATTCTAAAATTCGAATATTTCCTTCATTATCACGTGCCGGTAACATTTTGTTAGCATTAAATCTACTAGGTGCAAATGGAATATCAATAAATCCAGCTTCGAAAGCTTTAACTGTACCTACTGCTAAATCGCCGTTACCAACTGCAAATACTTTATCTAATAGGCATTTGACTTCTTTTTTAATTTGATAAATTTCTGCTTGTAAAGCTTCAGAGTTTGGATATGCTTGATCTTGTAATAATTGAGTAACTAATTTAGAAGCTTTAATCCCCATTGCATTAGCTTCTTTAGTTGGAACACCAATTGATTCATATGGTGTTTTAGTAATCATTTTATTGGCTTTAGCTAATGCTGCAACAGTTGAACTCATAGCGATTAATCCCATTGCTTGAGACTCATCTGCTGGGAAACCACCCATCCATTGATGGAATACAGTAGTAATAACCATATTTTCATAACCAAATTTAGCCAAATATTCTTCAGTTTGTTCACGTAACGCGATAATAGCAGCAACGTCTTGAGTTACATTTCCGCCCATACCATAACCAACTGTAATATTTTTAACACCTTGTTCAGCCGCAAGTAATGCTTCGATAATGGCAATAGCATTTGAAATGGATGGTGGTACAAGTGTTCCTGTTAATGGTCCAAATGGTTCACGGTTAATTGAAATACCATTTTCTTCATAAAAACCAACTAAGCGGTCACAATATTGCCAATATTTAATAGTATCTTCTAATGAAACGTTTTTCGCATAAGGTAAGTTATATGAAATAGCTCCACCTTCATTTGATGTCCAACCTGAAGCATGAATAATTTCAGCAAGCAATCTAGAGTCAGGTGTTCCATGACGAGCTTGTAGTGGAACATTTACTGCTTCGTATACTTTTCTACAACCATCTACTCCATAGTTAACAGCTGGAAAACCATTTAACATTGAACGACCTTCTTTAATACTTTCTTCGATACCACGTTCAGCTTCTGGATAACGATTTTGACGGGTATAACTGTCGATTGTAGAAGGAAGGAAGTCTGCACCAGCTGCTTCTAGATATTGTAATAGTTCAATATGTTTATTTATTTCTGCAACCCCTGCACGAGGTTGAACTAATGTTCGTCCTTGATTTTTTGATTTTTCTAATACTTTGGCAAAATTTTTGCTTTCAGGAACGCTTTTTAAATATTCAATGGCACGATCCAAATTTAATTCTGGATGAGATCCAGTCTTCCAAGATGCTAAAACTTCTTCTCTAACTTTTAAAAACTCATCTAAAGTCCATTTTTTATTACGCAATTGCATTGGTTTTCATAGCTCCTTCTTCAATAACTTTTATTCTTTTTTTCATTATTCGTAAGGCTACTAATGGTTCATACAAACTTAGTAAGCCCATTGCGGATAAAATGTAATCATAATCTATCATCATCACTGGTGATGCTGGGCGAAGTTCTAGTGGATTATTACGGTCATAGCATGCAGAAAGGAGAATTTCGGATGCTTTTGGACTTTTAATGATAATTCCACCAGTGCCAATTAAATGTCCAACATCAACTAAATTTTTTCCAGTTTGAAAATATATTGTTCCTTGGGGAGTATAAACCATTTCAAGATGGCCAACATGACGTGATACCGCAACTGAAACACATTTTTTAGCAAATATCGCATCAACTTCAATATCACGGTCATTTGTCGCAATAAATTCTACATTTTCCCGGCGTTTTTGGGCTTCATATTCAATATCAATACCTTCTTTTTTGTATTGATAAATTTCCCGATTACTCATTGATTGTAAAACGCCCTCAGCGGAATAACGCATTCCTAAATCTCCTTCAACTGTTCGCTTAGCAAATGGTTCTTGTAAACCTTTTAAAACAACATCAGTTTTAGAAGGATATCCCCAACCTACTGAATAAACGTCAGTAGTCGCACCGCCGATATCAATAAGCATTAAATCTCCTAAGCCTGCTTCATCTAAATAACCTTCTGATAATAGCTGGGCAGCTTTTAACACTGCATTAGGAGTTGGTAAAATAACTTGGTCAATTTCGGATTCAATTTTTTTTATACCTTTGGCTTCGATAATGTTTTCTAAGAAAATTTTGCGAATAACTTCATTAGCACTATCAATATTTAAAACATTTAATTTTGGCATTACATTATCGCAAAAGTAGCCTTTTAACCGATATTTCTCAAAGATTAAACGAATTTCATCTTGACAAGCTTTATTTCCAGCATAAATGATTGGAACATCTACTCCATAAATACCAAGCATTTCTGCGTTATACAACACCACTTCACTATTGCCACCATCAGTACCACCAGCAAGTAACACAATATCAATATTTTTTTCTATAATTTGAGCGACCTCTAGACTAGTTAATTTGTTAGAAAAAACTAAATCAACTTTTCCACCGGCCCCCAAACATACTCGACGAGCCGCTTCAACCGTCAACTCTTCCACAAGCCCAATCGCACACATTTTTAAACCGCCAGCAGCTGATGAACAAGCAATAATTTTATCAAAAGTAATTTTTTTACCAAGTTGATCATATAGTTTTAATAAAGCTTTGTGATACCCTTCAGTAATATCAGTTGATACAGTAGTATAATGGCTAGCAGTTGCGATGATATCCTCTTTTTCTAAATCAACTGCTGTTAATTTTGTATAAGTAGATCCAAAATCAACCATTAGATAGTTTTTCATTTTATAACATCCCTAAATCTTTTTTAATATCAGGAATAACGGCCTCAATTGGTGTACCAGGAGGGTAAACGCGATTAAAGCCCATATCTTTAAATCGTTTCTCTACTTCTTTGAAATCCTGTTTTCCAACAACAATGTTCCCACCAACATATAGTAAAATATTGCCAATTCCAGCTTCAATGCATTTTTCACGCATTCCACGGCAATCTAATTCCCCATGTCCGTACAATGATGAAACTAAAATCATACTAGCGTTAGTTTCAATCGCCGCATTGATAAAATCTTCTTGTGAGGATAAGACGCCAATATTAACAACATTAAATCCTTCACGCGTTAAAGTGTATTCAATAATACGATTCCCTACAGCGTGAACGTCAGCGCCAATAACCCCAATTACGATTGTTTTCATACTTATTCCTCCTGATTTTTTATGAAAGCACTTACATAAATATTATATAATAACTAATACCAATCTACAACATAAGTGGCGTAAAAGTATTGTAAAAGTATTGTAAACATGTAAGTCTTCTTAAAATTGTTATGTCATTACTTATATATAACTTCTAACCAATATGTATAGATTAGTATTTTAAAAACAACTCATAAAATTTGTTCATTTTACAATAATACAAATGATTGAATCCAAAAATTAATACCTAATGTTTATTAAAATTTGCAAAAAAATTAAGATTATCCGAACTATAAAAATCTAAAATTCCATTATTAATTATATATGATTAGAACTATTTTCACAACCAGGAAGAAGTTAAGTTATTGTAAAATTTATGTAAATTTCACAACCCAAAAAAACCCCTTAAACAGGGGCTTTTTGATTACATCAGTGGTGATACGGCCCGTAAAAAAAAGGCTAATATTTTTTTCCAAAGTGGTATATTTTTATAATCTACAAATGTTATTTGTTTAGAATTATCAAGAATTTTTTCATAATATTTGGCTAAATCACGAACCGCTTGACTTTTATACATATAGCAAGAATTTTCATAATGTAAATATAAACTACGATAATCAAAATTTGCCGTACCGACGACTCCGACTTCGCCATCACTAACTATACTTTTTGAATGTAAAAATCCCGGAATATATTGATATATTTTTACTCCATGCAATAATAATTCTTTATAATATGATTGGGTGACAATAAAAACCAACTTTTTATCCGGAATTCCCGGAGTTACAATTCGTACATCAACACCGCTCATTGCGGCATTTTTTAATGCCGTCGCCATTTCATTGTCAATAATTAAATATGGCGTTGTGATATAAACATATTTTTTGGCATTGTTAATAATATTAAGATAAGTATTTTCAGTCACTAAGTGCGGAGTAAGTGGACCATCAGTAAATGGTTGAACATATCCATCGTGTTGGCAAAGTAATGTTGGTCGATATTTTTCAAAATCAACTTCCTCATCTTTTTCCAAATGCCACATTTCTAAAAAAGCTACTGTAAATGTCCAAACTGCATCGCCTTCAACCATAATTCCAGAATCTTCCCAGTACCCAAACATTCTTTTAGCATTAATGTACTCATCCGCAATATTAATCCCGCCAGTAAAAGCTACATTACCATCAATAATTGCTAATTTATGGTGATCACGGTAATTTAAAAAGGTTGATAAACGGGGACGAAAAGGATTAAAATTAACGACTTTTATTCCAGCATTTTCAATTTCTTTTTTCATTTTTCGAGTAATTCGATTAATGCAACCAAAATCATCATACATCAAACGGACCTCAACACCACTATTAACTTTTTCTTTTAAAATATCAAAAATGCTGTTCCACATTTTCCCCGACTCAATAATAAAATATTCTAAAAAAATAAACTTTTCGGCACTTCTTAACTTTTCAAGTAAAACCACAAATAATTCTTCTCCTGAAGAAAAAAAAGTTGTTTGTGTATTTTTATAAATACTAGCACCAGTAGTATTAGTAATATATTGGGAAGTTCGTTTTATCAATTCATCTTCTATTTCATCTAAAACTTTATCTTCATTTTTTAAAAGCAAGGAAGCTGTGTTATGTTTTTGATATAGTAATTTACGACGTTTACGACCAATTTTAGCACGTCCAAATAACAAATAAAATAAGACACCTGCAAATGGAATAATTAAAACAAATATAATCCAGGAGATTTTATATGCCGGGTTAAATTCACGGTTAATGATCGATAATGCGGTAATTACACTTAAAAAATTTATTAAAAGATAGTAATAAATTCCTCCACTACTAATCCGCCATACAATATAGATTAATAAGCCTAATTGAGCCAGCAACAATAAACTCACAATAAAAAGGCGGCTCATTAAAAACTTAAATGTTCTTTTAAAAAATCCCATTTTGACCTCCGAAATTCGAAAATAAAAGCATTAGCCAGCTTTATTATAAAGCAAGAGACTAATGCTAAAGTTAACAGTTATTTATCTGTTAAATTTGTTGGCCTTGCGTGCTTTTCGGCAAGCTGGGCAGCGAACTGGTTCGTTTGTGAAACCTTTCTCTTTATAGAAAGCTTGTTCACCTTCGGTAAATAAAAACTCAGTTTTGCAATCTTTGCAAATGATTTTTTTATCTGCCATCTCTATATACCTCCTTGCATAAGATACTCGAAATGGTTTAATTCTATATTCCTTTTTTTTCACAAGAAGGTATATAGAATAAGGACCTAATTTCTAAAAGTAGTATAACACACTTTAAATTAAAAAACAACTATAATTTACTATTTTTGAACTAAAACTTTTCTTAATCTAGCAAAACGTGGAAGACCGTCTTCAAATGGATAATCTAATTCCCCTTGAATTAATGGTAAAATATAATCGATAACTTCATTTGTAACGTTACGATTTTTAATATCAATCCATTCAAGTGGGATTTTCTTTTCAACATTCGCAACTTTTTCTAAATCTAATAATTCATATGAAATTTTATAGTCACTACTAGATTCATCACGAACGAAGCATACCATTTTATCAGTATATCCACTAGTAGCATATTTAACTGCCATTTTACCAGCCATAAACGCTTCTTCTACATCACGTTTAGAAGCAATATGAGCCGCACAACGTTGTAATAAACTAAATTCAATTGGACGGACTTTAACATTTAATTTTTGATTAATAACATTAGCTAAGAATGCTGCTAGACCTCCAAGTTGAGCATGTCCAAATGAGTCTCTACTTAATGAAGTAGCATATTCAGAAATATATTTGCCGTCTTTATCTTTAATACCTTCAGAAATAGCTACTATAACTTTTCCTTGTTTTTGACTTGCTACTCGTTTGACATCTTCAACAAACTCATCTAAATCAAATGGTACCTCTGGTAAGTAAATTAAATCTGGTCCACAACCTTTTAGATTTGCTAGAGCACTAGCGGCAGTTAACCATCCGGCATTACGTCCCATAATTTCAACAACAGTCACTAATCCCGTATTATAAACGTGAGTATCTTGGTATAATTCCATCATAGTTGTAGCAACATATCTTGCGGCGCTACCAAAGCCTGGACAATGGTCAGTTCCATATAAGTCATTATCAATTGTTTTAGGAACACCAATAATTTTGCAATCATATCCAGCTTTTTGTAAGAACTTACTTACTTTATTACAAGTATCCATTGAGTCATTTCCACCGTTATAGAAGAAATAACGAATATTGTATTTTTTAAATACTTCTAAAATACGTCTATAATCAGTATCATCAACATTTGGATCTTTTAACTTATAACGTACTGAACCGAATGCGGAAGAGGGAGTATGTTTTAAAAGTTCAAGTTCATGACGTTCTTCTTGACGAATGTCAAATAAACGTTCTTCTAATATACCTTTAATTCCGTGTTCAGCTGCATAAACTTCAGTAATTAGTTCATTATCTAATGCTTCTAATAAAACACCAGCAGCACTGGCATTAATAACAGATGTTGGCCCCCCTGATTGACCGAATAAAAGCGCACCTTTTAATTGTTTCATAAGTACCTCCTTATTTTATCATTAGTGTTTCTTATAAAGTTTATTAAAAAATCAATAAAAATTATAAATTAATTTTTAATGTACTATACTTTGTATACTTTACCATAAAACTCGAAAAATATCAATTATATTATGGAAAATTATTTTAAATTTTCATTCAAAAAAAAACAAGAACAACTTATTATTTAGTTGTTCTTGTTTTTTACATTATATATGTTAAATTTAGTAATTTAAAAACTCATCAATAATTTTTTGAAGACTTTCTTTAGCATCGCCAAGATATAAAGAAACTTTTTCATAATCTTGATATAATGGATTATCTACTCCAGCATATCCAGGTTTTGTATCATAGTTACAAATAATGATATGACGAGCTTCACTAACATTTAATATCGGCATTTGATAAATTGGTGTATTAACTGCGGTGTTTGCTGCTGGGTTGATTACGTCATTTGCGCCGATAACTATTACTACATC